>Ga0105094_10000629_pt1 | contig 17859 bp, 14 predicted proteins | sample PPLLak1March2015_2_FD_87023 | JGI IMG/M metagenome (GOLD analysis project Ga0105094, IMG submission 87023) | Freshwater sediment microbial communities from Prairie Pothole Lake near Jamestown, North Dakota, USA - PPLs Lake P8 Core (3) Depth... | ecosystem: Environmental > Aquatic > Freshwater >...
CGAAAAGAGTGGTGCTCAGGTAGCGTTCTCCTCCGTCCGGCAGGATGGCGACGATCCGTCCCTCTTTCATTTCTTTAGCGAGCCTGAGGGCCACAGCCATGGCTGCCCCAGCGCTCATCCCCACGAAAAGGCCTTCTTTTTTAGCCAGGAGCCTGGCGGTTTCAAAAGCCTCCCCATCGTCGACATGGATAATTCTGTCCGCCCTTTTGCGGTCATAGATCCCGGGCGGATAAGACTCTTTCATGTTCTTGAGACCCTGGATCTTGTGCCCCATGTAAGGTTCAACGCCGACGATCTGTACCTCGGGCTTGACCTCTTTGAAACGCCGGGCAAGCCCCATGAGGGTGCCTGTGGTGCCCATGCTGGCCACGATTACGCCCAGGTCGCCGCCGGTCTGCTCCCATATTTCCGCGGCTGTTCCGTGGTAGTGAGAGAGCCAGTTCGCATCGTTGTTGAACTGATCCGCAAGCCAGAACTTCTGCGCTTCTTCCCTGGCCAGGTTGTAAGCGAACTCGATGGATCCATCCGTACCCATGTGGGCGGGCGTGAACTGGAGATCCGCACCCATGGCTTTCAAAATCTTTTTCCGCTCCTCGCTCACGGCCTCGGACATCACCAGCAGGATGCGGTAACCCTTGACGGCGGCCACAAGAGACAATCCAATGCCCGTGTTGCCGCTCGTTGCCTCCAAAATGATCTTGTCCCTGGTCAGTTCTCCGGTTTTTTCCGCTTCTTCGATCATGTAAGAGGCCGGCCTGTCTTTCACAGATCCGCCGGGGTTGAAGGACTCGAGTTTGGCCAGGATCTGAACGGTTCGGTTGGTATTCAACTGGCGGATGGGCACGAGAGGCGTCCGGCCGATGTGATCAAGAATGTTATTGTGCTTCTTCTGCAGCACGAGGATTTCCCCAGAAAGGATGGAATCAATGGAATGAACAGAAACATCAATTTATGACAACATAGGGTCCCGTTGCAATACATTACTGCGAAAAGAGAACGAGAATTCCTTGACTGGGGTCTGTCGAAAATGATAAACACAGGGTTACTTTTACTAATACAAACGCAGTTTTTCTGTTGACATCTGGGTGTTCCCCCTCACCCTTCCCCTCTCCCCCAGGTTGGGGGAGAGGGGAAGGGTGAGGGGGCAGCATGGCAAACAATTAAATGCGTTCGTATTGGTGGTGGAGGCCTTTATGAAAATTCTGGTTACGGGCGGGGCCGGGTTCATCGGTTCCAATGTGGTCGACGGGTACATCGGTGCAGGACATGATGTCGTGGTCGTCGATAATCTCTTTACAGGCAAGAAAACAAACCTGAACCCAAGAGCGACCTTCTACGAAATGGACATCCGCTCCCCGGAGATTCGCGAAGTTTTTGCCCGGGAAAAACCGGAAATCCTGAATCATCATGCCGCCCAGATCAGCGTTCCCGCTTCGGTCTCTGATCCTCTTTTCGACGCGGATGTCAACCTCAGGGGATTTTTGAACCTCCTTGAGAATGCGGTGAAACAGAGAACAAGAAAAGTGATCTTGATTTCTTCGGGGGGAGCCATTTATGGAGAGGCGGAAGAGTATCCTACGTCCGAGAGGTATTCTCCAAAGCCTCTTTCTCCCTATGCCATATCGAAGTTTTGCTCGGAGTTCTACCTTGGCTACTACAGGCATCAGCATGGGCTCGAATACACGATTTTGAGATATGCCAACATCTACGGGCCTCGCCAGATTCCGCACGGGGAGGCAGGGGTGGTGAGCATATTCATGACCAACCTTTTGGAGGGTAAGCCTTCCCTTCTGAACCATTTTCCGGATGAGCCAAAAGGCATGATTCGGGACTATTGCTTCGTGGGTGACGTGGTGAAGGCGAATCTCAAGGCCCTTACGCAGGGCGGGGGGGATTTTTTTAATATAGGGACCGCGAAGGAAACGGAGACCCTTGATCTTTACAACGTTATCTATGAGGCTGTGAGGGAAATCAAGCCCGGCCTCTCGCAGGCGCTCTCTCGCCTCTCTGCCCAGACTGCCAGGCCGGGAGATATCAGAAGAAGTTGCCTGGTGGTCGGCAAAGCAAAGGAAGGCCTGGGGTGGGTTCCCGAGACTCTTTTGGGGCAGGGAATTCGACAGACCCTTCAGTGGTGGCTAAGGGAAAAACACTAGGACCGGCAAGTAAATTTTCTAGCTGCTCTTGACATCCCAGCCGTCGCGATTAATTTAAATAATCAAATTTTATTAGGATGTTATTGGGAGGAGTTCCCTGCTGTTGAGCGCAAGGGGTTCCGCGCCTTTGATGTGAAAGTAGGGCGATTGCCTTTTCAAATAGTGTTATTTCATCAACATACTGAAACCTAACGGGAGGAGATGAGGGAAATGAAGATCAGACCATTGCACGATCGAGTCATTGTCAAAAGAATGGAAGGAGAAGGAAAAACAAAAGGTGGGATCATTATTCCGGAAACTGCAAAGGAGAAGCCCGTCGAAGGCAAGGTGATTGCTGTTGGCGGCGGAAAGGTCCTTGATAACGGAAAGAAGGTACCCCTCCAAGTAAAAGAAGGAGATCGGATTCTTTTCGGCAAGTACTCCGGAACGGAAGTGAAAATCGATGGTGAAGAACGCCTGATTATGAAAGAAGACGACATCATTGCGATCGTAGAATAACGAGTTAACATTTCACAAAAAAGAAATCTTTAAGGAGGATATTGGATATGTCAAAGGATATTAAGTACAGCCAAAAAGCCAGGGAGGCCATCCTGAGAGGAGTGGATACCCTTGCCGATGCAGTGAAAGTAACCCTCGGACCCAGGGGTCGCAATGTGATCCTGGAGAAGAGCTTCGGATCGCCGATGATTACCAAGGACGGTGTGACGGTGGCCAAGGAGATCGAGCTGGAGGATAAGTTTGAGAACATGGGGGCCCAGATGGTCAAAGAGGTTGCCTCCAAGACCTCGGACGTCGCAGGGGACGGAACCACGACAGCGACCGTTCTGGCTCAAGCCATTTACAAGGAAGGTTCGAAGCTGGTGGCCGCTGGCGTCAATCCCATGGCCATCAAGAGGGGAATCGAGAAGGCCGTTGAAGCGGTCGTGGAAGAGCTGAAGAAACTCTCCAAGCCGACCAAGGACCAAGAGGAAATAGCCCAGGTCGGGACGATTTCCGCGAACAACGACACCACCATCGGGAACATCATCGCCGAGGCTATGAACAAGGTCGGCAAAGAGGGCGTGATCACCGTTGAAGAGGCGAAGAGCATGGAAACGACCCTCGAAATCGTCGAGGGGATGCAATTTGACCGGGGTTATACTTCTCCCTATTTTGTGACCGATCCGGAAAAGATGACGGTCACCCTGAGCAATCCTTATATCCTTCTCAATGAGAAGAAGATCAGCAGCATGAAAGATCTGATTCCCATTCTGGAGCAAATTGCCAGGATGGGCAAGCCGCTTTTGATCATCGCTGAAGATGTGGAAGGAGAGGCCTTGGCAACGCTCGTGGTGAACAAGCTGAGAGGAACCCTTCAGGTTTCTGCCGTGAAAGCACCCGGGTTTGGAGATAGAAGAAAGGCAATGCTCGAAGACATCGCCATCCTGACCGGCGGGAAAGTGATTTCCGAAGACCTTGGAGTCAAGCTCGAAAGCGTGACCGTCAATGATCTCGGCACTGCAAAAACCGTGACCATCGACAAAGACAACACGACAATCGTGGATGGGGGCGGTAGCCGAAAGGATCTCGAAGGCCGGGTCAAGCAGATCAGAGCGCAGATTGATGAAACCACTTCCGATTATGATCGGGAAAAGCTTCAGGAGCGGCTGGCGAAACTGGTTGGTGGTGTTGCCGTGATTCATGTTGGTGCGGCCACGGAGACAGAAATGAAGGAGAAGAAGGCCAGGGTCGAAGATGCCCTGAACGCAACCAGAGCCGCTGTGGAAGAAGGAATCGTTCCTGGCGGCGGTGTGGCACTGCTGAGGGCGGCCAAGGGACTTGAGAAGATCAAGCTCGAAGGAGAAGAGCAGAGCGGCGTAACCCTCGTTCACAGAGCCCTGGAAGAGCCGATTCGGCAGATCGCGAATAACGCGGGCGCCGAGGGTTCCGTGGTGGTCGAGAAGGTGAAAGACCAAAAGGCCGGCTTTGGCTTCAATGCGGAGACAGGAAAGTATGAGGATCTGATGAAGGCAGGAATTATCGACCCCACCAAGGTCACGAGGTTTGCACTCCAGAACGCTTCTTCTGTTGCGGCTCTTCTCTTGACCACGGAAGCTATGATCGCCGAGAAACCGAAAGAGAGAGAAGAAATGCCACACATGCCACCGGGAGGCGGGATGGGCGGCATGGGCGGTATGATGTAATCAAGGCGCATTGCTTTCATTCATTCTTTGGCCTGGAGCTTTGCTCCAGGCCTTTTTTTTCCTGAAAAACAGATGTTTGGATTCAGACGGTTGAAATCGATGCGGTAAAGGGGAATGAAGTCGATTTATTTGCATGTATGTAGACATTTGACTTACCCGAAACGGTATTAAGTATGACAATTATTGCTTTTTGTTGTCATAAAATGGCATTATTAAAACAAATAAATACACATAAAATTATGCAAAATGATATTTAATTCATTTTATATATGTATAAAAATACTATAAGTACAGTCTTTTATATTATAAAAAGCATTAATTAGCGATCCTTTTTGTGATTTAGTATCGTTTTTGGCATAGATAGTGCAGTGTACTTTTGTGCAAGCGCGGTCTTTGGATGAGGCCGCCAAAAGGAGAAGAGAGATCATGGACTTCTCGCCCTTGCGCGAACTGCCCCGTGCAAATCAAGGATCATCCAGCGCTTGTCTGGTTGAAGTTGGACCTCTGCGATTCAAAGTCTGGCACAAATCACCGACCTACTTGTGTCTCTTGGCGGACGAAGATCCTTCCACTCTGCTCGAGTTCAGGGTGGGGAAAATGCTGATGATGGAATACCACGATGCTGATTCGAGCCTCCCTTCCGAGCGCCTCACAACCGCAGTCCGAAAAATTAAAAGAAATGATGGGGGAAAGCTCAAAGGTCAATATTTGGTTGATTTAGAAATTCTAAAGAGCTACCATTAGACTAATCTCAAAGAGCTTGAGAAATCAATTGTAGAGAGGCGACTCGGCATGGTTCCTAACTCTTATGAACGCCGAAGCGGTCGGGACAGACGTATTGGAGGCGACAGGAGGAAGATGGGCGATGGCTCACCCCTTCCGTTCAGCAATGGAGAAATGGACCAGGAGGAAGCAGAAGAAAGGGCGGCTCAAATGAGAGTGCATCTCGGCGACCTCTGGAACCACAAGGGCAAGGAGCTTTTCAGGACACACCATTACCCGGAGGCCAAAGAAGCGTTGCTCAAAGCGGTGGAGATCAAGCCGGAGCTTGCAGATGCCTGGTATGTTATCGCCTGTATCGAATCGATGAAAAGTGAGAAAGAAGGGGCTCTATCGAGGTTAAGGAAAGCCATTGAGCTCGAACCGGGGTTCAAAGATAAAGCCCGGACGCAGAGCTATTTCAAGAAGCTTAAGGGCGATGTGGATTTTGAAAGACTCGTCGAGTAAAGTTCCCTGCCGGACGGATGAGTCTCCTCCCTTTTTCTATCCACAGTGATTTCATCTCCGAATGCGATTTAAAGCCCGTCCCATGTTTTTCTCCAGAGGTCAAGCGAGGTGTGTCGGTGTCGCGCCTGGAGGATGAAGCCTGAGATGATAGCGGAAGATATCCGGAAACGATTGCGGGATCTGGAAGACCGAGAGAAGGCAAAAACCCTTCAGAGGTTTTTCAAGACAGGTCCTGGAGAATATGGGGAGGGTGATTTTTTCCTGGGGATCCTTGTCCCTCGACTCAGAGAGCTTTCCAAAGAATGCGGTGAAACGGATCTAGGTGAAGTGGAAGCGTTGATCGAGTCCTCTGTTCACGAAGAAAGGCTTCTGGCCCTGCTGATCCTCATCCGCAAATACAACCGGGAAGACGAAGCAGGAAAAAAGAGGATTTACGGCCTCTACCTGAAAAACACTCGATGGATCAACAACTGGGATCTTGTTGATCTCTCTGCTCCCAACATAGTCGGCGATTTCTTGATGAACAGAAGTAGGAAGCCTCTTTATCGGCTTGCCCGGTCGCCGGTGTTGTGGGAACGTCGAGTTGCGATCTTGGCGACTTTGCAGTTCATCAGGCAGCAACAATTCGATGAAACACTGAGAATCTGCGAGATCCTCATCTCTGATAAGGAGGACCTCATTCATAAGGCGGTGGGCTGGATGCTCCGGGAAGTTGGAAAACGGGACCGGAGGGCAGAGGAGGCCTTCTTGAGAAAACACTATAGGCAAATGCCCCGGACTATGCTTCGTTACGCCATCGAACGATTCCCCGCTGCGAAAAGAGAACACTTCATGAAAGGCAGAACGTAAAGGGGTCGCAAACTTGGTGGCGAATGAAAAGGGGCTATCGGATTTACGACAGCCCCTTGTTTCTTGTTTTTCTTGAGATGCCGAGACACAGAATCGAACTGTGGACACGCGGATTTTCAGTCCGCTGCTCTACCGACTGAGCTATCTCGGCATCGTGGGCCAATTATACTGGCCGACGAACTGATGTCAAGACGAAATATCAGTGCGGTTTCGCGTCCTCCAATTCCAACTCCAGATCCAGGTCTTCTAGGTCCAGAGAAAGTTCGTCATCCTCAGTTTTTTCATCAGCCTCTTTTGTCGGCGCCGCGGCGTTGACCACGCGAGCTTCCCGTTTTGATTTTGGAAGAGCTTCCGTAAAGGGGATCTCATCAAGCTTAATTTCGTCCATTTCAATCATCGAATCCAGATCTCCTGAGGCCTTGGAATCAGACCCAATCTCCAGTTCCCCCGTGTCATTGATCTTGAGGTCGTCCAGGCTGAGTTCGATTTCCTCTGTTCCTTCTTTCTCTCCTGCTTCTAGATTCGATGGCTGAAGTTTAGGAGGACTGGCCTTCAAGTCACCCGTTCTTAACGGGTCTGCCGTAGGTTCAGGGCTTGATATCTCGTCTTCCTCAAGGTCGAGGGCAAGATCGAACTCTGAATCTGCCGCTTCCTGCGTTGAAGGCCCTTTTCCTCGTATTTCTTCTGCATCAAAAGACAATTCCTCTTCGCCTTCTTCTCCAAGATCAAAGTCCGCAAGATCTGCGGCGGGTTCCAGTTTGAATTCCCCTTTGCCAGATTTGCCCTTGCCGGTTTCCAGCTTCTGCAAGCCTTTCGCAACCGTAGCCTGCACCTCCCCTGTGTCCAGGGAGAGGGACGATGTGTCATCCAGGGAGAGCTCATCCGAATCCAGGTTCAGTTCGGATGAATCCTCCAGAGCGATCTCACCCGAGTCAAGTGCGCCTGAGTCATCCAGACGGATATCCGTCTCTTTTTCAGAGGAAATCTGAGATGCTGCAGCAGAAGCACCCATGTGAGGTTCATTGCCTTCCCCGGTCAATGCGGCGAGAAGGAATGGCGGATCAGGTCTGAATGCGGGGATATGCAGTTTTTCCTGTTCGGAGGAGATATCTTTGTTACATTTGGGGCAACTCAGGTTATAGTCAAAGCTGATATAACCACACTTAGGGCATTTCATTCTTGACTCCTATAAATCAGTGTTTTTTGTTCAAAATAAACAAAAGTTAACTAATGCATAGGTAAATTCGGAAACTGCAGAATATATAAATATCATAATTTTTAGTGCCCGTCAATGGCGAACACTTGATAGGATGATTGCTACCTGTCCTAAATTGAAAATACTTTCATTATTCGTTGTTATCTGGAAAGCGACACCTTCTGATGGCGTCTCTGGCCAGTTCGTCACATCGCTCGTTTTCTCTGTGTCCGCTATGTCCGGGAACCCAGACCCACTCGATCTCATGGGGTTTACTCAAAGAAAGGAGCACTTCCCAGAGATCTCTATTCAGTACAGGTTTTTTCTGTGAGTTCATCCATTTCTTTCTAATCCAACCCTTCATCCACTGGGTCATGCCTTTGACCACATAGTTGGAATCGGTGATTACCCTCAATTTGCAAGGTCTCTTGAGAAGTCGAAGGCCTTCTATCACTCCCGTCAATTCCATTCGGTTGTTCGTCGTGTGAGGTGCGCAGCCCGATAGCTCTTTCATTGCTTCGCCGTAACGTAAAATGACTCCAAACCCGCCCGGCCCTGGGTTGCCGCTGCATGCCCCATCCGTAAAAATTTCTACGATTGCCTGCTCTTTGTTTTTGTTTCGTAAATGCGTTTCCAACTCGATTCCCCTGGAGATTAAATCTACTGAAATGCGACAATGTGATTCGATTTTGGTTGGGTCTTGTTCCATTGAAGCGGAACACTATTTTAATAAATGATTTCAGTATAGTTCCGTAGTTACCTCAAGCATTTTCTTGATTTCGTAAAAAGAAACGAACTTGAGTCGCTCAGGTCCGGCCTTGCCGAGGAGGCCGAATTCGATTTTCCAAAAACGCAGTTCCGCGGCCGTGGGAGCTAGATCAGTTGGATCCACGAGTTCTTTTGGACACAGGCAAATTCTCGTTCTTGAACCTCCCCATCACGTAGATCAGGAGTTCCGGTTTTTCAGGATAACTTGTTTTGAGCTTGAGGAGACCCTGGTAGGAGTTCCCGGTATTTGGGATGCTTGTGAAGGTGACCCGGAAGTGCTTTCCTTTGGCGACTTCCTCAATGCTGAAGTTCACCTTCTTATCGAGCGTGTAGTCGACAGGATCGAGTTTCAGAGGCTTATCGAGCTCCCCTTTGATGTCCACGGTTTTTGTGACGGTTTCCTGATGAGTTCCCTTCAGGAAAACCATTTTGTCTGATACCGTGATCGGCGTTTTGATTAGCGCCTCGATGATCAGCATGTCCTGAGGGGTTTTCGGGTCGTTCGTGTAGATTCGGGCTGCTTTCCGAATTTTGCCTTCGTATCCTCTGGTATTGAGCATTAGAGTGATTTTTCCCTCCCCTCCGGGGGGGATGGACCTGTCGAAGTGGGCCACGGCGCAACCTCACCCAGGATTCACATGGCTGATTTCAAGGGGCTGATGGCCTTTGTTCAAAACCTTGAAAGCGTGGTCAACAATCTTTCCTTCCTCTACTTCCTTGAAGTCAAAAGATTTTTCAGGAAGAACCATGGAAGGTTCGGAAGGGGCCTGGGCGGGCGAAGAAGACAAAAGAAAAAAACAAAGCAAACCATATAATGAAACCAGACTGAAGAGTCGCTTCATAGATTCCTTCTCATGGAGTCACGAGGCATCGAGGCTCGCGCGCGCGAACCTGGTGAGCAGAACACCTTGTATTTACTGGAAAGCTTAGCACAGAGCCTCTGAAGATGACAAGAGAATTGTAATGACAAGGCCTGCTGTGTTCTTCTAGAATACAGATCAGTGAAGACCTGGGAGGTGACGTGATGGCCGCAAACTCCAAGCGCCGGGGCGAACTAGCGCAGTCCGCGCCGACAAAGAAAAAGCCAAAGAAGACCGTTCGACGCGCAGCTTCTGTTGCGACTCTTGCCAATGAGAGGTTTAGGACTTTCATTGAAAGCATTGATGACGGCGTTTATGAAGTTGATCTTCAAGGCAATTTCACCTACTTCAACAGCGCCCTCTCCCAGGTGTTTGGATTTCCGAGAGAGGAAATCGAGGGAGCCAATTTCAGCAAATTCATGGACGAAAACCATGCACGCGCAGCCTTTGAGATCTTCAATGAGATCTTTAGAACCGGAAAGGGTATCGTTAACCTGAACTGGGAGATCCTTGATCAGAAGAAACGGATAAGAATCATAGAGCTTTCCTCAACCTTGATCACGGACAAAAAGGGTCTTAAGACCGGCTTCAGGGGAATCGCAAGGGATGTCACGGAGAGGGTGAGGGCCCAACACGCCCTGAAGGAGTCCGAATCAGCCTATCAGTGCGCCTACGAAGCAAGCCGCGAAGCTGAAAAAAGATATCGGACACTCCTTGATTTTATCCCTTACCCGATGTCGGTTTTCACAGTAGATGGAAAAGTAAACTACTTGAACGTCGCCTTTACGCAGACCTTCGGCTGGTCCCTTGAGGAATTGCAGGGGAAGCACATCCCTTATGTTCCTGCGGATCTTCAGGAGCAGGTCAAGGCGGATATCCAAAAACTCCTTGATGAGAAAATGATCCATCGCCACGAGAGCAAGAGGTTGACCAAGGACGGACAAATCATCGATGTGCTGATGAGCGGCGCTGTCTTTTCAGAAACGGAAGGCGAGCCGGCAGGAGAAGTGGTGCTGTTGAGGGATATCACCCAGGAGAAGAAACTCCAGGCCACCCAGGACGCTCTTTTCCGCATCAGCATGGCGCTGCCTTCCTACCCCCGCCTGGGAGACCTTCTGGATTACGTGAGCAGCGAGATCAAACGTGTTCTTGAAGTGGACGGGGCTCTCGTGATTCTCCTGGATGAGGCGAAAAAAGAATTCTACTTCCTGGGAGCTGCCTATGATGACAGGGACACCCAGAGGAGAGCGAAAGAGGTTCGATATTCAGCGGCCAAAGGGGTCTCGGGAAGGGTCCTCAAAACCGGCGAGCCCGTCATTGTTCCTGACACATCCAAGGATCCGGATTTCTACGGGTTTGTCGATGACCAAATGCACTTCAAATCCCAAAGCATGCTTGATGTGCCGCTGAAGAGCGGCGAGCGCATCATCGGCGTGCTTTGTGCTATTAACAAGAAAAAGGGTGTTTTTGATCAATCAGACGTTGAACTTCTCAATCTCATCGCTGGAACTGTGGCGCTCTCCATTGAGAATGCGAGGTACGCCAAAGAAGTCACCGAAGCGTACAAGGAACTCGCGAGTTTGAACCGCGCCAAGGATCGGGCCATTAACCATCTTTCCCACGAGTTGAAGACCCCGGTTTCAGTTCTCATGGCAAGCCTGAACATCTTGTCGAAGAAATTGGAAGATCTTCCGGAACAAGGCTGGAAAAAGACTTACGAGAGAGCCTGGCGAAACCTCGATCGCATCCTAGGGATTCAGTACCAGGTGGAAGACATCATGGCCGACAGGCAGTACCGGACCTACCATCTTCTGAACATGCTTCTGGAGCAGTGCACGGATGAGCTTGAAACTTTTGTGGTGCAGGAAGTGGGAGAGGCTCCAATCATTGACAGGATCAAAAACAAGATCGAAGAACTTTACGGTCCAAAAGAGGTCAAGGTTTCCGAATTTTCCATGGAAAGATTTGTGGAATGGAGGATCGAGACTCTAAGACCGAAATTTCCTCACCGGGAAGTGGAGATCGCCACTCATCTTGAACCGGTGCCGAACATTTGCGTGCCGGAGGATGTGCTCGAGAAAGTGGTGGATGGTCTCCTCCGGAATGCGATAGAGGCGACTCCGGATGAAGGAAAAATCGAGATCACGGTGCATCGGAAAGGGGATGGAGGAGAGTTGATCGTTCATGACTACGGGATCGGCATCACGGAGGAGAATCAGAAAAGACTCTTCGAAGGCTTTTTCACCACCCATGATACGATGGCTTACTCTTCGAAAAGACCTTTTGACTTTTACGCCGGAGGTAAGGGCGCAGACCTCCTGCGCATGAAGATTTTCGCCGAGCGGTTCAGCTTCGAAATCGACATGGAATCCTCGCGATGCGGATTCATTCCAAAAGACAGCGATCTCTGCCCTGGAAGAATCAGCAAGTGCCGCTTTTGCAAGGCGCGAGAGGATTGCCTCAAGTCAGGAGAGACAACGTTCAGAGTCTACTTCCCACCGGCACCGGATGACAAGAGCTGCGCCACGCTGGAGAGCGCGGAGCTGAGAGCACAGAGCGGAGAGCAAGGAGCATAGAGCGAAGGGAAAAAGAAAGAATACAGGAGACAGCATAAAGAAAACAGTAGACAGAAAAGGAAAGACCAAGGCAGCACACCCGAAGGAAAGCACCTGATAAGCAGGCTGATCAAAAACGCCCAGATGCAAGGCCCCCTAATAGCAGTAACGAGGCATGAGGACTGAGGACTGAGCGAAGAAACAAAACGATCTTGTGTTGGATTCGACTCAGTCCTCGTTACTCATCACTCAGTCCTTACTCTCACGCACGCGCCGCAGTGACGAGGGATGAGGGAAACGCCGCAGATGGGCTTTCTTTATCAGCTTGCTCTAGTGCGTGATGAGGGAGCGGTAATACTCGCTCGTCTCCATAAGCTGCCGGTGAGTACTTGGGGTGAGGCGCTTGTTTTCATCCAGAAGCAACACGCGATCGCAATACTTGATCGTTGAGAGCTTGTTGGATACGACAAGGAGCGTTTTGCCCTTTATGAAGGCCGGGAGAGAATTAAGGATCGAGCCCTCTGTCCTGCCGTCAAGGGAGGAGGTGGGCTCGTCAAGAACAAGTATATCCGGTAGCTTGACCAATGCTCTTGCGATAGAAAGCCGCTGTTTCTGCCCTTCAGATAATTTAATCCCCTTTTCTCCGATGTCCGTATCATACCCTGAGGTCAGAGTGCTTATGAACTCATGGAGTTCCGCTGCTTTGGCAGCCTGGATGATTTCATCGTCACCGGCTTCCGGGTTCCCGTACCGGAGGTTGTCCATGATCGTACCGGATAGGAGAAGAGTGTTCTGAGAAACATACCCGATCGCTTTCCTCAGCGACGTGACCTCAAGGCCGGATGCAGGCCGGCCGTCAAAATAAATCTCACCCGAGGTAGGCCTGTAGAAACAAAGAATAAGACTCAGGAGTGTCGTTTTCCCGACGCCGCTCTGTCCCACCAGCGCCAAGTGTTCACCGGCCCGGATCTCGAATGAGAGGCGATCGAGCACGTTTTCACGGCTGTTGTATGAGAAGGAAACTTCCATGAACTCGATCTCACCCTTCAGATGATCCACTTTCATCCCTGTTTTTGAATTCTCCTCAGGAAGAATGCGGAAAAGGGCCCAGATCCGTTGAAGCGCTGCCAGGGCTTTCTGGAAATGGAGATTTGCGGTTGCCAGGAATTGGGCCGGGCCAAAGACGTATCCCAGATAACCCTGGAAGGCGAGAAGGGAACCCAGGGTCCACTCCTCCTGGATTACCCAGTAGGCGCCAAGAGCAAGAGCAATGCCTCGCGAAACAGCAGGCAGGAGGCTGATCGCCGCGTCGGCCGCGGAGTTCACTGCGGTTTGCTCAAGGGAGATCTGAAAGGTCTTTTTGAGTTCAGTGACGAGACGACTCTGCGTTCTCTCCTCGGAGGCGAAGGATTTGATCAGGGGGGTGGAGGACAGGGCTTCCTGCATGCGGCTGGAGACGTTGGCGTCCTGCTCCATGCTGCGATGGCTCAGGACATGCACTTTTCTCGCAAAGTAATTCATGATAAACAGGATCCCCGGGAGGACAACGAGAACAATCCCCGCGAGTCGCCATTCGAGATAAAAGAGAAACGCGATCCCTCCCACGAATCGGATCAGATTGCTGAGAACGTAAACGACCGTGATCGAGAAGAACCAGCGAAGTCTTTCTGTGTCGTCGGAAAGTCTGGACATCAAGTATCCCGTCTGGATCTCGTCGAAGAAGGACTTGGGAAAGTGGAGGACTTTGCCTAAGAGGCTCTGCTGGATGTCGAGCGTTATTCCCTGCTCAAAGCGGGCGAAGGTGAAGTCTTCAAGCATCTTGAGGAGCTTTTCAGCCAGGATAAGAACAATGAACAAAGCGATAGCGCCCGCCAGGAGCCCAAGCTGGCGTTTCAAAATGACATCATCCACGACGTACCGCGTGATGAGCGGCTGGGGGAAAGAGAAAAGGGAGGCAAAGACAATGAGAAGAAGGCCGATGACCCCGCTTTGCCAGTGACGGAGGAGGTATGGCCACAGGTTTCGAAGACTCTCGAGAGAGTTGCCGTACCCTTCTGGACCCGCCATCCTGTCTTCAGGCGATGGACGGGAGAGTCCCTGCTTCAGGTATGTCCACCAGTTCTCCAGAAACCCAATCCTCCATGGTTGCGAGTCCTGTCCGTGTTACGCAAAAGCCCCTTCCCTTTGATCCGGGAGGTCAGGGGGAACTATGTTCTCCGGCATTGATGACGAGGTGGGCGGTATGTGCAGGGGGTTTTCTAGTTTGATCCCATTGCTTTGAGAAGGTCTTCGCCAATCAGAAGGTACGCGGTCCCCAATTTTTCAACGATATATTTTCTCCCGCTCTCCGTTTCCATCACTTTCGACAAGACCAATCTGAGCAGGGTTCTTTCCTCATCGGTCGCCATAAAAAGCTTGCCTCGCGTCTCAGGGATCAAGCTCTGATACTCACTTGCACGCCTTTTTTTCGCCAACTCATCTTCCAGGTACCTGAAACCTTTAACGGCGTTGTTGACCACAAAAAGCTTATCGTTATTGCTCTTTGGGTCGGAAGGAAAGAGGAAGAAACCGGAATCCTTCGCATTGTATCCCAGAACTGAACCCAGCAAGATCTCTCCATCCGCAAAGGCAACCTCCGCTTTTCGACCTTGTGTACGGTGTCCTTCGACGAAACCCTTTCTCTCCTTATAATTCGGATTTCCTGAAAAAGTCTTAACGAAAAAGATCGCCTTTAGGTCTGAAACACGAATCTCTCTGTGGCTGGCAGATCCCTTGCCGAGACTCCTAAAAAAATGAAAAACAGGCTTTTTGGGAAAGAAATCCTGAGTATAGCCTTTCAGCATTCGCCCATCGGCAAAGCGTACAACAATTTTCAAAAACTCCATAAGAATCCTCTTGACCTTGGAATGTCAAAGGTCTTCACGCTTCGCACCCCGTTCCCGTCGGGCAAGGTATGGCAACGGCTTCTCCGGCAAACAGCGAATGGTATTAAAATACCATTTCTGAAAGAGATGTGCAATAGTTAGAAAAAGCCCATTTCTGAATGGGCACTAGTCTAATAAGGAAGTCATTCGTGCATGGAGACCCAGAGTTATTCCGAGTGGAGTCTTGGCCTTCACGAGCGCGTCGTAGCGCAAAGAGTCCCTATCAGCGGATCGATTGAGGTCACCAAGCGCTGCAACCTCAGCTGTGTTCATCGCTACAATAACCTTCCTCTTAGTGATAAAGGAGCGCACCGGACGGAACTCATGGCGACCATTGTCGAATCCTCGACGAGATGGCCGCAGCAGGATGCCTGTGGTTGCTTTATACCGGAGGGGAGATCCTTGTCCGCAAGGATTTCCTGGACATCTATGATTATGCAAAAAAGACAGGCTTCTTGATCACTCTCTTTACCAACGCGACCCTTGTCACACCCGCGGTAGCGGAGCATCTGGCCACGTGGAGTCCTTTCTCCATAGAAATCTCTCTCTACGGCCGTACAGCGGCAACGCATGATAGAGTCACGGGTGTTGCCGGCTCCTTTGCTCGGACCATGCGGGGAGTGCGGCTTCTCATGGATGGGGGATTGCCGCCCATTCTAAAGACCATGGTCCTCAAGCCCAATGCTCATGAGATATGGGACATGAAGCGTTTTGTAGAAGAGGAACTGAGCCTGGAGTTCCGGTTTGATGCCATGATCAATCCTAGAGTTGACTCATCGATTGCTCCCCTCAGCGTGAGGCTCTCTCCCCAGGACGTGGTGGAGCTTGATCTGAAGGATCCTAACAGGATGAACGAATGGGTCAAGTTCTGCAACCATTTAAACAGTTATACTAATTATGCTAAACAAGGAGATGAACTTTATGCCTGTGGCGGCGGCCACAATGCTTTTGCGATCGACGCCTCGGGAAAGCTGAGCACCTGTGTGCTCTGGCATGGCGAAAATTTCGACCTCAGAAAAGGCAGCTTCAAGGAGGGGTGGGAGGAGTTCTTGCTGAAAGTGAGCAGAAAGAAGATCACTCGAAAGACAAAGTGCCTGGCCTGCGGGCTCAGGAGCATGTGCGGCATGTGCCCGGCCAACGGTATCCTGGAGTGCGGAGATGCAGAAGAGCCCGTTGACTTCCTCTGCCAGGTCGCCCACCTGAGAGCCTACGCCTTCGGAATACCTATAGCTCCTCACGGGGAATGTGAGTACTGTCGCGAAAAGCCAAGGACGGAGTAATGAGTACTGAGGACTGAGTAAACGACCGTAAAGAGGAAAGAGGGAAGGTGTGGTAGACAAAAACAAGATTGAGCGGTTTGAGGATTTGATAGCCTGGCAAAAAGCAAGACAACTCGCAAAAAAAATCTATGAGATCACTCGGCAAGATCTATTTGCAAGAGATTTTGGCCTTTCCGGTCAGATCCAAAGAGCGTCGGTTTCAATCATGTCGAATGTTGCGGAAGGATTTGAAAGGGGTGGCCGAAAAGAATTCCATCAATATCCTTTCGATTGCAAAGGGTTCTTGTGCAGAGCTTCGGTCTCAACTCTATGTAGCATTGGACATCGGATATGTCACTCAAGCGGAATTTGCGGAACTAATATCACTTGCTGAAGAGGTTGGGAGAATTCTGGGGGGCCTTAGGGCTTCCGTGGCTAGACAGACCAAAACCAAATAAGGACTGAGAAATGAGTAATGAGGACTGAGGACTGAGAGGCGAGTGCAACATAACCAAATGGAAGCTCAGTCCTCAGCCCTCATCCCTCAGTCCTTCCCCCTCAGTCCTCAGTCCTCATTTAACTCAGTACTTTCTTATGGCTGGATTCGATCAACCGATTTCTTTGACGTCTGATCATCTCTTCGCAGACTTGGCTACTGAGCTTCTGCGACAGGGCAAGAGCGTCCGTTTTCGCGCGCCCGGTCGCAGCATGTATCCCACCATCAAAGAGGAAGAGATCATAACGGTCGAACCGATTGAACCCTCCAAGGTTAAGAAAGGCGATATCATCCTCTATCGTTCAGAAGCGGGAGTTGTTGCACACCGAGTTCTACATATCATCGAAACTGAACCTTCCATGGCTCAGCCCTCATCCCTCAGTCCTCAGTCCTTGTCCCTTCCCACTCAGTCCTCAGTCCTCAGTCCTCATTACTCTTTTACTCTTCGCGACGACACATGGGGCGCCACATCATCGCAGATTGAAGACCGCCAGGTTTTGGGGAAGGTCGTTGCGGTAGAAAGAAACGGTTGTGAGGTCGACCCTTACAGCGAGAGGGCTCGTATCCGCCTTTTTGTGCATGCCATGGGTTCATGCATAAAGAGATGGATGCGGAGGTGAGCAGAAGCCATTACCGTTCCACGACTTCGCTGCGGATACCCTTAGACGTCAGGGCGATTCGATCCTTTTCCGCATATTCTTTTCTGTCGAAAGCTCCTGAGTAGAGCAAGGTCTTGCCGTCAGCCTGCTTGATGACGTAGGGATAGAAACCCGCAGACAAAAGGGCACGCTTTGGATCCTCAACTTCCTCGTCAGAGCCATAAATCCCAATCAGATTTGCATACTTGGTAACCCCTGCCTCCGCTCCTTGAATGGCACGGTCTCTGATGTACTTATCTACCTCTTCTTTGGTTCGGAAATGTCCCTCAAAAAACCTAAACCACACCCCTTTGTCAGTTTTCACATGTTCTCTGTGGTATGTGCGGATCAGCGGGAATGATGCGATAGCGGACATGGACATAGGGAGGCTGCCTGCCTCTACCACAGTTCAGGCTGAGACCATGGTCAACAAGATCCTCACGTATGAGAATGCCCCCATACTCAAGACCTGGGAGAGGAACACGTTGCTGGTGGCGGATAACCAGGTCGAGGCGTATGAAGCCCTCTTTGAGCTGATGAATGAATATGTAGGTGGTCTCCTGCCTGCAGGGATGAACTCTCCCTTTAGAGAATACCTGAAGGACTATGGGGTTGCCAATGACCTGACCCAGTCCATGACGAACAGGCTGAACGTGGATGGGGCATTGATATGGAACTACAGTGGTCATGCCTCAGTGCAGGTGTGGGCGAATGAGAACATATTCAACACAGGAGATGTGGCGGCACAGCAA
>Ga0105094_10000630_pt1 | contig 17812 bp, 13 predicted proteins | sample PPLLak1March2015_2_FD_87023 | JGI IMG/M metagenome (GOLD analysis project Ga0105094, IMG submission 87023) | Freshwater sediment microbial communities from Prairie Pothole Lake near Jamestown, North Dakota, USA - PPLs Lake P8 Core (3) Depth... | ecosystem: Environmental > Aquatic > Freshwater >...
CATCGACTCCCTGGAAGAGATCGCCGATATTTGTGAACGAAATAGTCTCTGGTTCCATGCCGATGGGGCGTGCGGGGCGGTTGGCGCTATGCTGCCTGAGAAAAAGGAGATGTATAAAGGACTTGACCGGGCAGATTCGGTCACTTTGGACCCCCACAAGTGGCTTTTCATTCCTTATGATTGCGGCTGTGTCCTCGTGCGCGATCCCGAGAAGCTTCGCCGGGTTTTTTCAATATCAGCCCCCTATTTACACGGTACGTTACCGACCGAGTATACCGGGCTTAATTACTTCGATTACGGGCCAGAATTTTCAAGGGGATTTCGGGCTTTGAAGGTTTGGATGACCTTGCGGCATTACGGCGTGGAGGGCTACCGAAAGCTGCTGAGGCAAGGGATCCGTTGTGCCGAGCGCCTTGATGAACGGGTGTGCGCTTCGGATGAATTCGAGCAGCTGCACAAGCCTAACCTGTACATCTACTCTTTTCGTTACGCTCCTCTGGAAGATCGCAGGGCAGCCCGGCGGACAGCGCAGGATCAAGAGCGAATAGATGCCAGGCTGGATTGCCTGAACCAGCGTATCGCGGATGAGATTCAAGCTCGCGGCATCGCCTTCATAATGACGACCCGGATCCGCGAACGAACCGCGCTGCGCATATCGATCTGTTCCCATCGCACAACGCTGGCTGACATCGACGCGGTTTTTGATGCCCTTACGCAGATTGGGCGTGAAATTTCTGAGAAGGAGGATGAGCAATGACCGACCCGCGCACAGATCGCCTCGCCCAGGTTTTGGTTACTTACTGTATCGATGTACAGTCCGGATAACGGATAGCTCTGTATGGATCGTCTGATTCCGAGCCTATGCTCCGCGCACTCTATTGGGAGGTCATGCATGCCGGAGGCTACCTCTATCCTTTTTGGGGCTTCGAGGTCTATCCAAGTTATGGCGGGTTTGACGACATTTTCTTCAAAGAAGCCTCTGAGGATTAACTCAAATATGTCTTCGAAATAGATCGAATGGTTAACTCTTCTTTTGAAGGGACCATCTTTCTGCGTTCGAGTAGCAACACGCGCAGCCTGGCGGTGATCCTCCCGGAGCGCCAGCGAACTCGGAACACAGCCTATCCGCCCGGCGTAAACGAACAACTTATTGAAAATATAGGTTTTCATCTCGTCCAACAGGAAGACGTCACCGAAAATGCCGCATTGGTCTCAGGGCGGTGACATTAAACACTGCAACGCTACCAAGATGCCTTACTCCAGATTGAGGGCGAAGAGCGTTTTGAAGGTCTTCAGCAATTCTTTACATCAGTACATCGCCTGACTACTGAGAGTAGGTTATCCGGAGTTGTTTATCTGGTCGAAAAGAGGGTTAGCGCCGCAAACGCCTGACGGATGTGAACCGTGCCGATAAAAGGAGATGATTCTAATTCTGGGCATTTACTCTATAATAAGAATGGTCTACACCCATCCACCAGCGGGAAACGCAAACCGTTTATCGTGCTGATGAAGTGCGAGAAAGGAGTGCAGTATGCTCAAAGGCAAATCCATCACGCTTCGCCCGGTCCTTGACACCGACCTCGATCAACTCTATTCTATTCACATCGACATTGACAACCGGGGCGATTTTTTCCCACGCGGCCTGCTATCCCAACCGGCTTTCCAAAAACAGTTCCAGGAGACTGGATTCTGGAGCAAGGACGAAGGCATGCTGGTCATCGTCTCGCCGGACGACACACTGCTAGGGCACATCGAGTTCTTCAAGACGGTCAATTATCTGAATGAGTATGAACTTTCCTACCAGGTCTACGCTCCCGAACACCGCGGCAAGGGCGTGGCTACTGAAGCCGTCCAGTTGCTGGTCCGCTACGTGTTTGAGAACAAACAGGTCAACCGGATCCGGCTGGTCATTCATCCCGACAATGCTGCTTCTCGGCGGTTAGCGGAAAAATGTGGGTTTCAGCACGAAGGTACTGCACGGGAAGCTTGGTATCACAAAGGCAAGCACCAAGATGTTGAGATATACGCCGTGCTGCACGATGACGTTATTACATCGTAGGCAGGTTATGCGTGACGTTAAGCCAGAACGTTGATCTTTCTCCCTGGAAATCTTGGGGTAAATTGGGAGTTTTTTGCGGCAGCCTACTGCGCGACCAGGCTCTATTCAATAAAATGGTGCTTCTGCCCTGGGACTGCTGGGGGTTGATGTTGAGCGAAACGCTTGATAATCCGAATGAGCTGGACATGGTTCACGAGGTCGCTGCCCTGACCGCCTCGGACGGGGCGGTCGGGAATAAATTTACCTGAGGGTGCTGGAGATCATTTGGCCAGACGGTGGAGAGGGCACCCACCCCCTCCGCAGGTCGGAAGATCCTCGTAACATTGAAAGCTGCACATTATCGCCAGCCTCCATCGTTTGGTGATATGGTCCTAACCGACCGAGGGCTTACGATAGAGATCGCTCAGTTCCAGCTGGGCGATCTCACTTTTAAGTACCCTGCATTGTACGTACTCCTCGATGATTGTCACGACATTGTGGTCGATCTGTGGTCGATCTTAGGACAAGAGTTCGGACATTATGAAAACACAAGGGAACCTTTACACTAGTCAGGTTCCACCAAAACCAAAAGAGTGCAGAACGGTTCCTCAGAAACAAGTGTATCCGAATTTCGATGTTTGCCAAGCAGCTTTTTACCGATCCAAAAGATGCCCAACAAGCCAGCCAGATCATGCAGGGATTATGCAAGCCCGCTTACTACGCCTGAATGAGATAGCAGCCCATATACCAGGGCAAGCCGATGCCACCAGCTACAAGACTATCCAGCGTTTTCTGCAAAATCAAGAGCCCCTTGAAGCGCTCAAGCTGCTTTTCAACAGAGAAGCAGACTTTGTGATTGGAGACCCGACCTAGATCTAACGCCCGCATGCTAACAGAACCAAGTATGTCGGCACGCTGGTGGATGGGCAAACCAAAGGGTTCTGGATGCTCACTCTGGCCACACCACTAAGAGGCAGAGCCATTCTCTTTCATTTCGCAACCTATTCTTCCCGCACCATCGAAGATCTACCCAGTTCGCGCAATCTGGAACAATTCAAAGCCATTCAGGAGATCCAGCAGCTGATCCGCACGCGCCCGATTGTCTTTGACCTCGAGTTTTCCTACGAAAGTTCTTGATTAGCCTATTGGACAAAGTTGTCCATTTCGCCATCCGTTTGAACATGGGTGTTCATCCGCCGCGTTTCTACTATGACGAAGAACAGATACAGACTCTCCCTGCATTTGTTGATCGCTTCGATCAATACGCCTAAAATCTATCGCCAAGGATATAACTTGAGCAGTGTCTGCCTGAACGTCGTTGGCATTTGGCACTATGGGTTCAAAGAACAGATGTGGATGATGACTAAAAATCCTGCAAACTGCATAAACCTGATTATGATCTATACTAGTTGTAGACTCCAATCTAGCCATCTATTAGGATTAGTTATGCTAATAGACAAAGAAATGCCTTACTTACGAACAATTTGGCCTGCCAACCTCAATTGGTATTGGTTTGGGGATGGTCAACCTTTGTGAGTAGTGCTTAAGTAGTGCAATTTATGTGGTTATATTCTACACAATTGACTGAATGGGAGTCTGAATGCCTAAAAACCCATAGAAAAGCACGCTGAATAGCGAGAATTGACACTTTTGACAGAGTGAATACCAGGAACCCAGGCTTTAGGGGCAAGTGGTCATCTGAAAACCTCCTGAAAATATCAATAAATTAATTCTAGAGCCTAATGGGCTTTCGGAAAGCTGGCTTTGCCTCTTAAAAATGGTGAAGAGCGCTTGAAATGAAAGGGCACGTATCCATGTTACATCTTAGCCCATGACGATGACGACGGTATAGTTGCCGCCATCCTGAGCTAGCGGAATCACCCTGTCCGGGAGCGCCTCGCCATTTAAGGACACCTGCTGTACTCCTCGATTGACGGAATCTGGATTCTGCACGATAAACTCATAGGTTGCCGTGCCAAACCGGTAAGTTACCCGGAAGCCAGGCCAGCTTCGAGGAATGTGTGGGTCCACCTCAAGTAAATCCCCTTTTTTCTTCAACCCCAGAAATCCTTCGAGGCCCAGGCGGTACATCCAACTGCTGGACCCCGTATACCATGTCCAGCCGCCTTGCCCGGTGAAAGGTGGGGCACTGTAAACGTCCGCCGCAACTACATAGGGTTCTACCCGGTAATGATTGGCTTTATCTAAGGTTTCAGCGTGCAGGATTGGGTTCAGGAGCTGGAATAATTCAAACCCTTCTTCGGACTGATCCAGGTTGAGAAAAGCCCAGGCAGACCACAGCGCAGCATGTGTGTACTGTCCACCGTTCTCGCGCACACCGGGTGGATAGCCTTTGATGTAACCAGGGTCGCGCGGAGTCTTGTCAAAGGGCGGTGTAAACAGCAAGACCATCCGCTGATTGCTCAGCACCAGGCGCTCATAGACTGACTGCATCGCCCGAGAGGCGCGCTGTCGATCACCGGCGCCCGAAAGTACCCCCCAGGATTGGGCGATAGAATCGATCTGGCATTCCTGGTTCTCGGATGATCCCAGGAGCGAACCGTCATCATAAAAAGCGCGCAGGTACCAATTGCCGTCCCAGGCGCTGTGTTCAATGGCTTGGGCCAGATCGGAGGCACACTGGCGATAGCCAGCAGCTGGCTCGTCCTGGCCACGGCGCTCACACAGATCGGCAAAGCGGTTGAGAGTACTGTAAAGGAACCAGCCCAACCAGATGCTCTCGCCGTGGCCCTCAAATCCCACCCGGTTCATGCCGTCATTCCAATCCCCACCCCCCATCAAGGGCAGGTTGTGCTTCCCGGAAGTCATCCCCTTTTCCAGCGCACGGCGGCAATGTTCAAATAAGGAATAAGTTGCGCTGGTTTGCGGGTACTGCCCATAACGTTCGTCCTGACCTGGTTCCAATAGAGGCGCACGACGGAAAGGGATCTTCTCTTTCAGAATTGGCTCGTCGCCGGTGAGCTTTATATACTCAGCGGTCACATAGGGCAGCCAGAGCATATCATCACTGATACGGGTGCGAACACCGCGCCCGAAAGGCGGGTGCCACCAATGCAACACATCCCCGGCCTCGAATTGGTGCCGTGCCGCGCGCAACAGATGCTCGCGGGCTAATTGGGGAGCAACATGCAACAATGCCATTACATCCTGGAGCTGATCGCGAAATCCGTAGGCTCCGCTGGATTGATAAAAGCCGGTGCGCCCCCAGATGCGGCTTGCCAGGGTCTGGTAAAGCAACCAGCGATTCATCAGCAGGTCAAAAGCAGGTTCAGGTGTGTGTACCTGCACTGCACCCAACAGATCATTCCAAAGCTGGCCAGAGGCATCCCAGGCATTCTGGACTTGTTGCAGATCCTGGTATTGGCGAACCAAAGCCAGAGCAGAATCCCGGGTTTCAGCCTGGCCTAAAATAAAGTAGATTTGTTCCGAAGCATCAGGTTGGATGTCGATGTGGAGTTGTAGAGCAGCACAGGGATCCAGCCCTGCCTCCACAGTCCCCGCCAGTCCAATGCGCTTCAGGGCTGCTGGCTCATCCAGGCTGCCGTGGCGGCCGAGGAACTCCGTCCGGTCAGTGGTCAGGCCATGCAGTGGATTACTGGCTGAAACGAAAGCCACACGTTCCGAGAACTCGGTATTGTATGGATTTCGCACCAACACAGCTTGAGGATCGCCATTGAATTCGGGGATCAAATACTGCTGAGAGCTTTCCCGGTTTACCCCTAAAACCCATTCGATATAATAGGTGGCTGTGATGCGCCGTGCTCGATCCCAGGTGTTTTCTAAATTGAGCTGCAGGATTTTGAGCGGAGTATCTGGCGGAGTAAACACTCGCAGTCGCTGGCGTAAGCCGTGACTGTGGTGCTCGAAGATCGTGTATCCGGCGCCATGGCGTGTAAGATAAGGGGCCGGGGCGGGAGCAGGTTGTGGGGTGGGTGTCCAAATGATACCCGTCTCCTCATCCCGTAAATACAACGCTTCGTGTGGTTCATTGGATATTGGGTCATTACCCCATGGACTCAGCCGGTTTTCTCCGCTATTTTCAGCCCAGGTAACGCCTAATCCCGACTCGGAAGTCAGGAAGCCGAACTGCGGGTTTGCAATCACATTGACCCAGGGGGCAGGTGTAACCTGCCCAGGCGCCAGGTAGATGCAGTACTCGATCCCATCCTGGCTGAAACCACCCAGGCCGTTGTCATATAGCAGGCCTTGGGGACGAGTTCTTGGCAAGGTTGGCTGTGGGTCTGCGCCATCGGGTAAGATTGGTGAAAAAGGTGGTAACCGGGATGGCTTGCTCTCGAGCGCTGGGATGTGTTGAAGATATTCGGTCAGAGACCCTCTGGCTCCATCCAGTACCACCCGCGCCGCTGATTCCAAAAGGACTCGATCCGATTCCTCCATCTGATCCGCGTGGAGCAAGAAGATACCCCCACGGCGGTTAAGCCAGCCTTCGCTCGCCGTGCTCGCTATCAGGCGGTAAAGCTGCGAGCTGAGCTCCTGATTATAACTTGTGCCTTGTTTGTCTAAAAACACCAGATCGATCATGAGCTGGCGCTTGCGCCAGTAGGTATGCGCCTGGAGAAGTTCCCGGGCCAGGTTAAGCTCCTGCTCGCTCTCAATCTCAGCCAGCATGATGGGGTAGTCCCCGGAAATAGCAAAAGGCCACAGCCCTGGCTGGCTTTTCTGGTTAGCTGCCAGCCGCTCAGGGCTGACCCGCAAAGCGGTGGATGGGAAAACCAGCAAAGACAGCAGGGTTTGAAAATCCTTCAATTGGGGATTGGAAATCTCCAGCTCGTTCATTTCAACTTCAGCCAACCCTCGAGCCTGATCCAGGGTTGTCTGGATTGCGCCCAATGATGAGAAGCGGTCGATTATGGATTGAGTTTCCTCAGCCGAGCGCGCGGCTGCTGTCAGGAAGGCTAATCGCAGAGTGCTTTGTGGCGGAAGATAGACTACCTGAGATATCGAATAGATCGGGTCCAAAGAGGCCCCGATTTTAGACCGTGATCCTGCTTCCATGGCCGCCGGATTGCGGGTAGTGCGCCCCCGCCCTAAGAACCGGCCCCGGTCAGTTTCCAGCCTGGGCCGTACCACTGTTGTCTCGCCCGGGTTCGTCACCAATGCATGCGCCAGATAAATCCCTGCTTCTGAAGTTGAACGCGGCCGGCGGCGAAACAACAGTCCATTGCCCCTTGGCAGGCGCTCACTTTCAATGAACAGCTTGTTGAACGCCGGGTGGCGGGAGTCCCCTGCTTGGGGAGCAAGGACGAGTTCTCCATAGCTGGTCAGCCGCAGACGCCGCGCCTTGTCGCCATGGTTCGTCAGGGTCACCAGGCGAATTTCCACATCGTCATCTGGGGCAACGAAAATCTCAGTCACTTGAGCTAGGGCGCCATCCTGGCGGCGGAATTCGGCAGAGTGACTGCTGAAGAAGACCTCGTGCTCATCACCAGCCACTAAAGTAGGCTGAAGACCTGATGACCAGGTTGCGCCGCTTTCCATGTCTTGAATATAGATCCAGGTCCCCCAATGATCTCGAGTGCTATCTGGCCTCCAACGGGTCAGATCAATATCCTTCCAGGCGCTATATCCGCCGCCTGCGGCGGTGATAAGGATGCGGTAGTGGCCATTTGAGAGGTAGTGCGCCCTGGGTTGTGGGGCCTGTGGATCTACTTGCCATGGGCTGGCAAGGTTGCGCACCCGTACAGCGAGCAATCCCGATGATCTTTCGGTATTCAGCTGCTCCAGAGGAGCGTCTCTGGGAATCTGTTCCAATAACAGTAGTTCTATACTCTGGATCCGCGGGTCGCATTGGAACCGCCGGATCATCGTATTCCCCTGTAAATAATTGACCAGCGAGAGCATGATCATCCCCTGGTGGTGAGCCATGTAAGACTGTACGACCGCTTTTTCCTGCCCCACAGCCAGGCGCGCCGGGGTAAAGTCAACTGCTTCATAAAAACCGTACATCCCCAGCATGCCTAGTTGTTTGAGACGCTCCATATTGTGGAGGACGGCGTCTGGGCGCAGCGGTAGAGCAAGCAGTGATGCGTGGGGGGTGATGACCAGGTCATCGGCTGAACCGCGCTTGTAACCCAGGCCAGGCACACCAAATGCCCGGTATTGATAGAACTGGTTGGCATCAAGGCGATAATATCCCGATTCCGAAATTCCCCAGGGAACATTCTTCTCGCGCCCATATTCGATCTGACGGTCGGCTACCACTTCCAGGGTTTGACCAAGCAGGGTGCTGGGTTCGCTGCGAACCATCAAATCTGGCATCAGATACTCGAACATGGTGGCGCTCCACGAGATGAGCGCTTGCTGTCCGTTTATGCGCGTAAAGGGGCGGCCGAGGTGCAACCAATGACTCTGTGGGGCCTCGCCCTTGGCAATGGCTATCAGGCTGGCGAGGCGTGCTTCCGAGGCCAATAAGTCATAATAATTCAAATCCAGTTTACTGATGGTGACATTGTAGCCAATATGGAAGACCTGGCGTTGAGAATCGAACAGGAAAGAAAAATCCATCGCCTGGAGGAGCGCGTTGCTGCGACGCGCCAGTTCCTTAAAACCGATCACGAGGGCTTCGGCCTTCATCCCATTAGCATCCAGCAAGTTTTCCAGACCTTGCATCCATTGGTGCGCATCTTCCCAATCTGCATTGTCCAGAGTTTTCATAACATGCTTGAGCTGGCTCAAAGCCTGGCGACAGGAGCGAAGTACCGAAGGGATTTCCGCCAAAGATGACTGCACGGGAAAAGCCACCTGGAGTGCTTGCCAGGCTTCCGTCAGGCTGGGCGGTAAATCATCATCTCGAAAGACAGCTGGTATATCCTGAAATGGGGCGAGCCAGGGCAGGAGTAAATCGATGCAGCGCTGGATACTAGTAAGCTGCTGCCGCGCTACACGGTTGTAATATCGCAGGCGGCGCAGGTTTTCCGGTCCCAACTCGCGGGGGTAATGATCGACCAGGCTCACAATGAGCTGGTCTAGCTCGGCCCAACTATGCAAGGAAATCTGACCATTCCCATTGCCTCCTAAATGGGAGAGCAAGCCTGCCCAGCGTGATGGTTCTTCTTTTACAGACTGGATAGCTTGCATGATTGAGCTGAGAACACTCCTCATTTCCTTTATTGCTGGCTGTAGGGAAGGTGTTTCCAGGTCACTAAAAAGTGCATCCAGTAAATCGATGGCATCCAGGAGACCTTCAAAAGATTCCCAACGTAAAACCGGGCGATCAGGAACTTCAAGGCAGCCCTGGTACAGCGCTAACAGGCTTGCCGCCAGGTTCCCGCTATCCACTGTGGATACATAGCGAGGCTGCAATGGATCGAGACTACGTGTGTCATACCAGTTTAAAAAATGACCCCGGTAGCGTTCGAGCTTCTCAAGCGTGTCAAAGGTTGATACCAACCGTGTAGACAGGGTAAGGGCTTCAAGATATCCCAGATCGTATGCCCCCAGGGCGGAAAGCAAGGCCAATCCGATATTGGTCGGAGATGTGCGGTGGGCAACGATCCCCAGGGGTGCTTCCTGGAAATGGTCGGGAGGTAACCACTGGTCCTCGGGACCAATGAACTGTTCAAAGAAAAGCCAGGTGCGACGTGCCAGCCGGCGCAATTCACGGGTCTGATTGCTGTCGAGCTTGACCTCGCGTCGTAGCAGAGGCCGGCTGACCCAGATGGTTATCCCGGGCGCCAGGAACCAGACTGCCAATAGAGGGGCTGCCCAGGCCAAAGCAACCGGGCGAAACAAGATGATCAGAGAACCCACAACGATCGCCAGGATGGGTGAAATAACCATCTGCCGCCAGGTCGATAAGAATCCATGATCAACTATGCGGCGTGCAACCTGGTCACTGGTTGTCCAGCGTAGCAGACTACGACGAGTGATACCCAGGCGTATCAGAGTCTTTACGATTGCATCTACAGCAGTCTGCGCTTCATACGGCAGAAAAACCCAGGCCATTAGCCAGCGAAAGAAGCTGTTTCTTAGAGAAGCCACGGTCTGGCGGACAGGTTGGCCGTTCAATCGCTGGCGTAATACTCCAAAGACCCCGGTCAATACAGGGACAGCAAGCACGAGTACTCCAGCAATTGTCCATGCAGCAGGAGAGCCAGGCAGGACCAGCCAACCGGCCAGGATTAACAGCACAAGGGCTGGGGCTACCAAACTGCGTCGCAAGTTATCTAGAATCTTCCAATGGCTGATCGCTGACAGGCGGGGGGAGAACAACCACGGCAGAAGTTGCCAATCGCCACGAATCCAGCGGTGCATACGGCGAGCAAATACCAGAAAGTTGGGTGGCATATCTTCGATCAGGACAGTACTGGTCACCAAAGCAGTCCGACCATGAATGCCCTCAAGCAGGTCATGACTGAGCAGTGTATTATCAGGGATGCATTTCTCCAGGCTGCGCTCAAAGCTTTCGACCTCGTAGGCTCCCTTTCCGACATAACTGCCTTCTCCAAAGAGATCCTGGTAGACATCCGATACAGCTCGAGTGTAAAGATCAAGACCGGTATCCCCGAAAAAATACGCGTGAAGTAAGAGGCGCTGCTGCTGAGGGGATTGATATCGGTGCGTGGCTGGAGAATCGTATATCCCGAGATGACTTTTGCGCCGCATTCACCCGCGTCAACAGGATTGAGACAGGCGCGGTTCAAGGGATGAGCCAGTACTGCGATCAATTCACGGGCAGCATCACGCGGCAGGATCGTGTCAGCATCCAGGGTGATCACGTAACGCACGTGTTGAAGGAAAGATAGATCCCCCTCACGGACTGGGAAGGAGGACCTCAGATCCAGAGAGCGATTGGTCGAGTAGACGCTGCGTTCCCCCAAGATTAAGCTATTTAGCTCGTGCAGCTTGCCCCGTTTACGCTCCCAGCCCATCCAAACACCTTCGGAAGGGTTCCAACGTCGTTCTCGATGAAGGAGGGCAAAGCGCCCTCCAGTAGTATGACTCTGCTCTGCCTGCAGGTATTTTTCATTTAATCTGCGTATACCTTGGCGCGCCTTTTCGACCAGGTCGCTATCACCGGACTGATTTTCCGCCGGCGAGTCCATGTAATCCGTCACCAGGGCAAAGAAAAGCCTTGGGTCGGGGTTGCGCAAATAGTGTTGCTCTAGCTGCCCCACCAGAGAATCGACCTCATCGGGTCCGGAGAGCAAGGCCGGGATGACTACCAAGGTTGTGCACTCTTCTGGTATTCCCCGGCTGAAATCCATGCGCGGCTGGCTTTCAGGCTTGACGAGCTGGGTGACCGTCCAATTGACCATCTCCACTGCGATAGTTATCGCTGGGACCAGGGTGAGAGTAAAAACAAGGAGGAGCTCGGCTGCCGACGCCCCGACTGCGGCAGCATAGACCAGGGGGATTAACAAGAATCCCAGCGAGAGACTTGCGATTGAACCCAGGTAAAATAGGGTAGAGTGGTTAAGGATGAAGCGTTCAAAGCGCTGCCGGCCCTTGGGAGTGTACCCGGCAACCTGTTCCAAATCTGGTCGCCCTTGACCCAGAAGATAATACCCAATATGCGCGCCAGGCTGTGAGCGAAATCCATCCCAACCTTCTGGATGATCTTTGAGGCCTATATTACTTTTAGAATCTGTCGATTCATGTAAATCTTGCTCAGGCTGCAAGGTGGGCTGCTCTGCTCTGGTGCGTGCCAGGCTAACGGCAGCTCGAGCGACAGCCAGCTCATCCGTCCGCCCAGAACTGGCGATTTCTTCCACGGCTTTACGATAACGGTCACGACTCTCAAAGTCCATCCCGCTATAAATCCGGGCCGGATCCTGGCGCAATGTAAAATCGACCAGGCTTAATGTTTCAAAGAAACGCTTCCAATCAAAGAATGCCAGGATTCGCAAACTGCGGATACTGTTTTCCACGATGAGCTGATCGCCGAGTTGCCCCGGGGACTCCAGGATAGGTGCAAGCTCTTTAATCTCTACCCCGGTGAGTTCTGTGAAGCGGGCAACAGCCGCCAACAGGCTCTCCAGAATCCCCAGCCGTAGCATGGTCGGTAATGCCCATAACTCACCCATGGTAAGCGGGAGCACTTCCTGATATGCTGCGACAAAACGCTCGACATTCTCCAGGTCGAGTAAAGCATGCTCAGTCTGGATAATCTGTGCGGAAAGTTCATATGTGCGTGGGTGCCCGGTTTGCAAGCGGGGGAGTTGGCGCTCATAGTGTGGCGGTAGATCTAGCTGCACTTCGCGAAGCGCCTGGGTCACAAGGTGATAGTTATCCAACAGCCATTCAGCAGCCAGCGACAGCTGCCCGGCCAGCGAGGTTTGTGCTTGCAAGCGACCAGCTGTTTCAATTAATATGGATGTGTAACCTGGGAGACGCGCTGACAGGAGGGCCGTAGAGCTGGTTGAGCTATGGTCTTCACCAGCCAATTCTTGACGCTGGTGATCTTCCGCTAGGCGGCGACCTTGAGACTGCAGGTTGAAAATTGGTTTGTCCAGCTGGATCTCGGGTGGCGGCCCTGCTGGCGTAATGGGAGTCTGATCCAACACGAGTTAGCGGCCTCCGGTTTCTCGAGCGGCGATTTCCGCCCGGGTGGGCATGATCCCGTTGGTCGGTAGGTCCTGGAGGATCAGTAATGGTGTACTGCCATAAATGATAAAGCCAAGCCCTACGTTGCCAAAAGGCCAACGTGTGTCGCCGGAATAACCGTGGGCGCTTAATATTGTCAGATCTACATCGTTATCATCTGCGATCTGGTGCAAGGAGCGACTGATACTCGGACTGACCTCCAGTTTTGTCTGGATGGGTATGTCGATGCGAGATTTCAACTCTTCAAGATATTTGATCGCTTCAGCTTGATTCCGTTCCGTCAGTTGGTTGGCCAGGAGCAAATCTTCCTGCGACGCGGAGGCCCGGCGGGGCAGTTCGGGTTGCCGAACAATGTGGGTAGCCAGGATCTCGGACCCATGGGCACGTGCCAACAATTCCGCATATGCGAGTGACATTTCCGCTCGTTGAGAGCCATCCAACGGAAGAAAAATCTTGCGGTAGTGCAAATCTGTCAGATCTACCGTCACAGGTTGATAGGCTCGGATAATCATCAGAGAACGATTCGCCCGCATGATGACTTGCTGCACAACGCTGCTGACGTTCCATGGGCTTATACCACTCTGCCCGTGGCTACTCAATAAGATCAAGTCGGCATTCCAGGAATTGGCAATATCAACAATTTGTTCAGCGGGTTTGCCATCATTAAGATGAGTGGATACCTGGAGACCGGCATTCTGTAAGTATTTAGCAATACCAGAAAGATAACTCTCTGCCTCAGCTTTGCGGATCTGCCAATCCACCGGGTCAATCAGCCGCATGCGCGCTGTCACGCCGAAAGGTTCTAATACGCGCAACAACTGGACCTCTGGCTCACAGATCCTGGCAAGCGCGACCAGATGGGGTAAAACACACTCAGCCAATTTTGAACTATCCAGCGGGAGGAGAATCCGTTTAAACATTGCCCGTCCTTCTAACACCATAAAACTTACGTGAAAAGGGGCTGGTTTCTCGGGGTTCGGCTGTAGGGATGACTTTATAGATCCAATTATTGAGAGTAGAGATGAGAAATTTTAATACCCTTTTCTGGGTTATTCATTATACCCCACCGTGTTGCTAACTTATCGCATCCAGTAGAAAATGGGTAGGGTGACAACCGCGCCTGGTTGGGGTACACTATATATATGTCTCCCTCGGACGATTTCTATTCACTGTTGTCCAGCCTGCTTCAGCAAACGGCTCAGCACCCGGATGCGGCTCCGGTTATTTCTCTCAAGGACTGGCCCACTGGATCACCAGAACTGGCCTTGCTGGATGATCTTCAAGCTGCGCTGGATGCACTAAAAACCGGGTACCAAAACCACCCATCTCGGGCGAACAAAAAGGAACAAAAATACCAGAGTATCTTCGAATCCGCCAGTGACGGGTTAATCGTTCATGATTTGGAAACCGGTCTGGTGGTCGAGGTCAATCTTGCTGCGTGTGAGATGTATGGCTATGCTCGCGATGAATTCATTGGTCTTCACCCCACCAGATTCATCCACCCTGACAATTCTCACCCGTTTCCTAAGTATGTTCAGATGGTTCAGTCGCAGGGTACTCACATAGCGCTACAGGTCCACATGCGTCGAGATGGCTCAAAGTTCCATGTAGAACTAAGCGGGAGTGTATATTCTGATCAGGAGCGCTTGTATCTCTTAAGCGTCCTTCGGGATGTCAGCCAACGAGTGCATTCTGAGCAACTACTCCAAAAGCGAGTTGAGGCGCGCACCAGTGAACAGGCCACCTTGTTGGAGATCTCCCAAACGCTGGCCTCCGCTCTCGAACTGAAGCCAGGCCTGATCCTCGATCAGTTGCGGGTGATTATCGATTATACGCACGCCGGACTTTTTTCGCTGGAGGACTCAACCCTGGTTGCCCTGGCTGTGCGTGGGCCGCAAGCGTTGGAACGGGCTATGCCTTTTCAAATCCGCCTGCAAAGTCCAGATGCTCTGACGATGCTGTTCAATGGGCACCGGTATACCCGGATCGCTGATGTGCACAGCTCTGAACCGCCAGCGCGGTTTCTGCACTCTCTCCTGGATGACCAGGCAAGCATTCTACTGGAGGGCGTGTACTCTTGGATGTGGGTTCCCTTGGCCATTAAAGGTCGCATGATTGGAGCGATTGGGGTTGCGCATGCCGAGCGGAATTACTTTACCACCCACCACGCCGAACTGGCATTGACCGTGGCCAACCAGGCAGCGATCACGATGGTCAATGCCGAACTATACGAACAGGCGCGCACGCTCGCAGCGCTGGAGGAACGACAGCGCCTGGCGCGCAACTTGCACGACGCTGTCAACCAGTCGCTATTCTCCGCTGGGCTGATTGCCGAAGTGCTGCCGCGCCTGTGGGAGCGAGACCCGGATGAGGGGCGGCGATCCCTGGAGGATTTGCGCCGGTTGACGCGTGGGGCGCAGGCTGATATGCGCTTGCTACTGGCCGAGCTGCGGCCTTCGACCTTAATAGATGCAAAACTGGGCGACCTGCTGCATTTGTTGGGAAATGCGCTGGCAGGCCGGACGAATATCCCGATCCACGTGAGCGTAGTGGGGGAAGGGAATTTGCCCTCTGATGTACAGGTGACGCTATACCGCCTGTGCCAGGAAGGCTTGAATAATATTGCCAAACATGCTGGAGCTAGCCGGGTGGATGTACAGCTACAAATTAAGACAGGCGTCGTTGAACTGCACATACAAGATGACGGGCGTGGGTTTGACCCTGATCAGACTCCTCCTGGCCATTATGGATTGAGCATGATGCGTGAGCGCGCCACTGCCGTGGGGGCAGCGCTTTTCATTACCAGCCAGCCGGAACATGGTACCGAAATTGTTATTCGCTGGGCGGAGGCCTAGGAATGGAAGGCAGGATAACGATGAATCCTCCCCAACCAATTCGAGTGATGCTGGTCGATGACCATACGATGGTCCGCCTGGGCTTGGCAACCTTCTTGAAGGTCTTTGATGACCTGGAACTGGCCGGCGAGGCTGAAAGTGGTGAAGCTGCCATCGAACTGTGTGGCCAGATCCTACCTGATGTCATCCTGATGGACTTGATGATGCCGGATATGGATGGGGCGACCGCCACGCGTCTCATCCGCCAGCAGTACCCCAAGGTGCAGGTCGTTGCCCTGACTAGCTATAAAGAGGAACAGGTAGTACAGAACGCGCTTAAGGCCGGGGCAATCGGTTATTTGCTCAAAGATGTATCCGCCGATGAACTGGCTCGAGCCATCCGGGCAGCGCACCTGGGGCAAGCTACCTTGTCTCCAGAGGCTATGCAGGCGCTGGTAAATGCGGCCAACCAGCCACCCGCGCCTGGCCTGGATTTAACCGAACGAGAGCGCGTTGTGCTGGCTTTGATGGTTGAAGGATTAAATAATACACAGATCGCCAAAAGGTTGGTGGTCAGCCCATCTACGATCAAAACACATGTCAGTCACATCCTCTCAAAACTTGGCGTCGCCAGCCGCTCAGAAGCAGTGGCATTGGCTTTACGCAGCGGGTTGGTTACCTGACAACTAACCCTGGTACATCTTCCCAATTCTCCCCCAACTGGGGGAGAGAAACATTCCCCGGCCGATGGATGTGGCCGGGGAATGTTTGTTATAGAATGAGTGTATGAAACGTGCCTTTTTAGCTGATGCTCGACCCGATGAGCGTTCGGCCTTCCGTCTTATCCTGCAGGATCTGAATATGCAGGTGGTCGGCGAGGCTGCCGACTGGCCCACTGTTTTAGCGCTTGCTCCTGCCACTCGCCCAGACCTGGTGGTGGTGGATTGGGATATGGTCGCCGATGAGTCTGGGGCAGCCCTGCCAAAATTGCGAGAGAGGTGCCCTGCCGCAGTGGTTATCGTCTTAATTAGCCACCTGGATCCTCGTCACCAGGCCGCCTTGTCTGCCGGAGCGGATGCATTTATCAGCAAAAGCGAAACGTCTATGCGAGTAGCTGAACGTCTGCGGGAAGCGGTCGCGAGTATTGCTTCCGGATGACATTACCGGCTCGATCTGGCGGCGTTTGCTCTCAAGGAGGAGAGCCTGTGGGGGGCAAGCAATATAAACACCGGCGTACTGCGCTGTCCCGAGCGCCGGCATAAACTGGGGCAGCTTAACCAAAGGATTGAAAGGATCAGATTATGAAAGATAAAACATTTGAAAAGCAAGTTAATCAGGATATTGACCAGACGAAAAAGGATATTGCTACGTTGGGGGATGATAACGTCGCCGGATTGGCAAGGATAACAAAAGATTTAGGCGCGTTGAAGGAGGATGGTGTGACCGGGTTGGGCAGGAAATTTGAACAATTAGCAGACGAAGCGAAGGAAATGGTATCTGGCGCAGTGAATACCTTGAATAAGGACGTTGGTAATGGATTGAACCAATACAATGCGAAAGTCCAGGATGTTGCAGATAGATTTCCAGGCGGCTTTGGCAAGAAAGCTGCCGGATACCCCTGGGTGACGATCACGATGTCCCTGGCTTTTGGTCTGCTACTAGGCATACTACTCAAACCACGCCACCAGCCGGTTGGGTAGCTCCAGGAGAAGTAAGGTTGCGCCGCGCGGCTGGCCGAAAGAAGAAACCAGAAAGAGGACATAATGACAGACTATAAAGAAGTAAGAACAACAGAACATGAAGCGGGTCAAGAGCAGCGGGTGGCAACCTTTAAAGCCACACAAATGATCTGGCTGCTGGTGGGGCTTCTCGAAGCCGGGATTGCGCTGCGGGTTGTATTTAAGCTGATCGGCGTCAATGCGGCGAATTCATTCGCAACGCTCCTCTATAGCGTGACAGACCTTTTCGTGGCTCCCTTTGCGAGTTTGACGGGCGCCCCGGCAGCTGGCGGCATGGTGTTGGAAATCTCATCTATCATTGCGATGATCGTGTACCTGCTGATCGGTTGGGCCATGGAACGAATTGTATATGTGCTTTTCTACCGCCCGCGCGGCGGACCGGTAAGCGTCAGGCAAACGGTCGTAGCCGATCGTACCTCTCAGCAAGGCCAAACAATTACAACGGATCGCACCACGACTCAAGCACCCAATGGCACCAGTCAAACGACCACCACCGAGCGTACGAATATCCCACCAAATTCTTTTTGATCGTGAGATAGACACACAGAAAGGAGAAAGAAAATAGAACTGACAAATTCCATTCTATGGCTCTCCACCACCGTGGCAGTGACAGG
>Ga0105094_10000632_pt1 | contig 17797 bp, 12 predicted proteins | sample PPLLak1March2015_2_FD_87023 | JGI IMG/M metagenome (GOLD analysis project Ga0105094, IMG submission 87023) | Freshwater sediment microbial communities from Prairie Pothole Lake near Jamestown, North Dakota, USA - PPLs Lake P8 Core (3) Depth... | ecosystem: Environmental > Aquatic > Freshwater >...
AAGCTTAAAGCCAGCGCTCTCATGGCTAGCTTGCCTCTGGCGCTCTGTGCCAGGCTCCCAAGAATCAGGATAGCCAGGAGGGTGGAGGGGAGCGCGGTTAGCGGATGCAGGTCGGACTGAAGTCCAACCTACGAAGACCTGGAGGATGGGCGCAGCGGGACCTTTCCTGGTAGTGGTCGTTTTATGTAATGCTGCGCCCGTACGGGGAAGGTTCATGGATTGAGGGATAGAAACCCGCTTTTCAAGAAAAATCCGGGTTTTCAGGGTGTGTGGGTAACCTTAAAATAAACTGGATCGGTGCGATCATTCTGATAGAGTGTTGTAAAATAGTTTTACAAATCATCTTTGAGAAGCATGCTGCCAAACAAAAAATGAAAAAAAAATGGTTCGTTGTGTTATTGCTGATCCTGCAAGCCTGCCAATTCAATCCAATTGCCAGCCAGACGGCTGCACCTGAACCGGTGGGGAACGCTACGCAGCCGGTGGTCCCTACCACGCCTACCGCAGCGGCGCTCATCGCGCAAACACCCACCCAGGCGCCTGAATCTACTGCGCGGTCAGTGGTGCTGATATCCTGGGATGGCTCTCCGGCAGAGCGGGTATACGGCCTGATGGCAGACGGACAGATGCCAAACTTTGCCGCTCTGGCTGCGCAGGGTATACGGGCGGAGTATGCGCAGAGCATCGACCCTTCCCTTACGGCAGCGGCGCATAACAGCATCTCTTCAGGCGCTTTTCCAACCCGTACCGGGATCACTTCCAATTCATTTCACGTGGCCGGGGATGATTTTTTCTGGTACCGGCGCGGCTTCGACGAGACCATGCAAGGCGCCGAACCCATCTGGGTGACGGCCTCGCGCCATGGGCTGACGACCGCGGCGGTGTTCTTTGTGGGCGGCTCGCCGGCGCACAGCGGGCAGGAGGCAGATTACACGATTGGTTACGGGGTAAACGACGCCTACTCCACGCAGAGGCAGGTGGAGCTGTCGCCGGCCGAAGGCTGGCAGGCGGTCCCCGCATCGTTCAGCCCGGCGCTGGAGGGCAGCTTCACCATCCAGGATGTGGGCAAGGTGTTCCTGTACGTTGTCGATGATACGGATGATGCAGTACAAAATTATGATACGGTGTTGGTCAATTCCGAGCGCACAGGCAGCGACCCGGCCCAGCTTTTGCACGCAGGCGAGTGGGGGCCGCTGGTGCTGCTCAAGCGCGCTTATGCGGGAGCTGATTTCCTGATCCAGGAGATCCAGGCGGAGCAGGTCACCCTGTATCACAGCGGGGTCAACCATAACAGCGCCTCTCCGACGGAGCTCTTGCAGGCACTGAACCAGAAATTCGGCTTTTTCCCATCCGGTGGCGATGCCTATGCCCTGGAGCACGGCTGGATCAGCGCAGAAGATTTCATGCTCCAGCTTGAGAAACAGTCCACATACATGGCGCAGGTGGCGGCCTGGGTATACACCACTTACCAGCCCGACCTGCTGGCTACCTGGCAGGACCCGTTCGATTCAGCCGGGCACCAGTTCAGCCTGCTCGACGAGCGCCAGCTGAATTATTCGCCTGAGCTGGCAGAACAATATGCCGGATATTACCGGCAGGCTGCCCGGGCTGCGGATCAGTCGCTGGGTATTCTGCTGGAGGCGATTGACCTGGACAGCACCACGCTGATGATGGTGGGCGACCACGGCATGGCGCCGATCCACTCGGTGGTGTATGTCAATACCGTCCTGGAGCAGGCCGGCCTGCTGACCCTGGACAGCCAGAATACCGGGGTGCTGAACAAGACCCAGGCATTTGCGATCGCTTCAGGTGGGGCAGTGCATGTGTATATCAACCGGGAGGGGCGGGAGAAGGGCGGCGGCGTGGTGGCAGAGAATGACTATGCCGCAGTTCAGGCGCAAATCAAACAACTGCTGGTCGAGCTCAAAGACCCCGAGACAGGGGAGGCGGTCTTCCAGCGAGTGCTCCTGCACGAAGAATTGGCTCCCCTGGGGCTCGACCACCCGAATTCCGGGGATGTATTTGCCCAGGCGTACCCCGGCTATCACCTGGATGGCTGGCGAGGGAATGACTTTGTGTTCGAGCAGGCTGATTTTTACGGGCAGCATGGTTACGACAGCAGCCTGCCAGAGATGCACACGATCTTTATTGCCGCCGGGGCGGGGGTGGCTCAAAACGGGGCGGTGATCCCGCCGGTGCGCATCATCGAGTATGCGCCGACTATCGCCGGGCTGCTGGGCTTTGCGGCAGCGCCAGGCGTAGATGGTACTCCAATCCAGGCAATGGTGAGCCCATGACCCGAACGGTTTGTTTCCATCATAATGACGCAGATGGCCGCGCCAGCGGGGCGATCGTACGCTATGCGCTGGGCCCCGACGGAAAGCTCAGCGAAAGCGATTATGATGGCACACCCATTAACTTGGAGTCGGTTGAGCGTGCTGAACGGGTAGTGGTGGTCGATTTTTCGTTCAGCATGCCGGAGATGCTGCGCATGGCGGAGGGGCGCCAGATGGCGTGGATCGACCACCATAAAAGCGCCCTGGCCGAATTTCAAGAGGTGGCTGTGGGATGGGCAGGGCTGCGCGACAGTAGCGAGGCGGCATGCGTGCTGTGCTGGAAATATTTCTTCCCCGAGCGGCCCACGCCGCGGGCAGTGGTGTTGATCGGCGACCGGGATGTGTGGCGTTGGGCGGAGGCCGATACCGGCGCGTTCAACGAGGGGCTGTACGTGCTGGACAGCCGGGTGCAGAACGACGACCTGTGGCGCAAGCTGCTGGAAGACGATCCCCAGACCGTGGATGGAATCGTCCGTGAGGGCCAGCGGCTGAGGGAAATCCATCTGAATGACGTCGCCCGCATGGTCAAGGCGCGCGGCTTTGCAGTGCGCTTTGAGGGGCATCACACCCTGGCAGTCAATGCGCCGGGCGACGGCGATATTGGGCAGCGCGGGCGCGACCTGGGGTATAAGGTCGTGTATTGTTATGTGGATCAACTGCAAAATGGCCGGCTGTACACGAATGTGACCTTGTTCTCCAGGGAAGTGGACGTGTCGGTCATCGCCCGCAAATACGGCGGCGGCGGACACGCGGGTGCATCGGGTTTTTCCTTCCCGCGCGACAAAAGCCCCTTCCCGGATGAGTCGGTGGTGAAATGGGAGTAAGCTCGATCCAAATGGTGCAGATTTGTTAACACAATGCTGCCGGTTTATTAACCTTGATTGGCTTACAATTTGAGGATACCAGCCAATCCATTTCTGAGCAGTTTTTCAGGAGCCTGAATTGACACCTCTTGAGGTGCACGCGCCCGTACAAGAACGAACCAGCTCATGGATCACTCCCCGCCGGCTGCGCTTATGGCGCGAATATCTCAGCGCCTACCTGATGATTGCCCCAGCAGTCACGCTCATTTTTCTGTTTGGCATATTCCCGGTGGGCTTTGCGCTGTTTGTCAGCCTGTACAAATGGCGGCTCAAGCGGGGTGATTTTATTGGGCTGGCGAATTTCAACGAAGCGATTGGCCCACTGACCTACCTGCTGGCTTTTGGGCTGGGGATCGGGTTGTTGTATTTCGCCTTCAAACAGTTCCAGCGCACCCAGGGCGAGATGGAAGCCAGCCCGGGCAGCTTCTGGCTGTTGAATATCCCAGGCATACTCCTGGCAGCCGCCGGGTTGAGTTTCGTGCGCTGGACGGTTGTGCTGCTCCCGAATTTGCTGGATATTGCCAACCAGATCACCGGTGTGGAGAAGACGCGCGAATTATTTGTGCGCCTGCTGGGGGAGGCATTCGCTGCGGAAAACGTGAGCGGGGCGCGCAGCCAGATGATATGGCTGGCGGTGGCTGCGCTGCTGCTGATGGTGCTGGCGCTTTTCGTGTGGCGGAACACCGAAAACCTGCAGCGCCAGGGAGAGCTGGCGGCGGCCTGGGGGCTGGCTGGCGCGGGGGCGGTAGTGCTGGGTTTTGTGTACAGCGAGATGCTAAAAGCTTACGATGTGGCGGTCGAGAGCGGGGTTGACCCGGGCATCCTACCGCAATTGATCAGCATCTCCAGCGGGGCGATCCTGCTCTTCATCGGGTGGAAGGTCTGGTCGGGGGCGGACAAACAGGCCGGCAATTTGGGTTTCTTTGTGCGGCTGGGCAGTGCCATGGTGCTCATCGTGGGGGGCTGGATCCTGGTGGGCGAGCTGCCGGTCATCGTGGCGGCGGGTGACCCGGACCTGTGGGTGGGCTTGCGGGCGACCCTGTTCTATGCCCTGGGAACCATCCCATTCCAGCTAGGCATCTCCATATTCCTGGCTGTGCTGCTCTTTCAAAACCTGAAAGGCTCGCAGTTTTTCCGCATGATGTTCTTCATCCCCTATGTCACACCCACCGTGGCCAGCGCGGCCGTATTCCGCCAGCTCTTCTCGAATCGCTTGCAGGCGCCGGTGAACGCCTCGATGCGCTTCCTGGGTTTGGAGCCGCTGCAGTGGTTGTGGGAGCCCAAAGGCGTGCTGACGTTGCTGGCTGGCAAGGTTGGCCTGGAATCCTGGCCGGAGTGGGCCAGCGGGCCCAGCCTGGCGCTGGTGGTGATCATCATCTACTCCATCTGGGTTTTTGTGGGCTACGACACGGTGATCTACCTGGCGGGACTGGGCAATATCTCCAAAGAATTGGGTGAGGCGGCGGAAGTGGACGGCGCCAACAACGTGCAGGTCTTCCGCTATATCACCTTCCCCTTGCTCTCGCCGACCACTTATTTCCTGACTCTGATCTCTGTGATTGGGACCTTCAAGGCCTTTAATCATATCTGGGTGATGCGCCTGGAGGCGGCCCTGCAAACCACCGACACTTTCAGCGTGGTGATTTTTACGGAATTTTTTGAGAAACTTCGCTATGGGTATGCTTCGGCCATGGCGTTTGTGTTGTTTGCCATCATACTGGCCCTCACCTATATTAATAATAAAACCCAGGGATCGCGAGTATTCTATGGATGAGACCCAAGCCCAGACCAGCACACGCGCCAAAGGCTCCTGGAGCTATGCGATTGTGCGCAAAACCCTGACCTATCTGTTATTGTCCATCGGCGTGTTGTTCGCCATCTACCCGCTGTTCTGGATGATCTCGACTTCCCTGATGTCGCTGGGCGAGTCGATGGGCACGCGCGTGTTGCCATCCGAGATCCACCTGGAAAACTATGTGAATGCCTGGAATGAAGCCAACTTCTCGCTGTATATGTGGAACAGCGTGCGCATCACCCTAATCACCCTGGCGGGCGAGCTGACCTTCAGCATCCTGGCGGCGTATGCTTTTGCGCGCATGAAGTTCCCCGGGCGCGATCTGATCTTTGCGGCGCTGCTCAGCACGATGATGATCCCGGGGATGGTGACGATCATCCCCAACTTTTTGACGGTCACCTGGCTGGGCCGGATCGGGCCAATCAAATGGATCAACAACTGGCCGGCGCTCACCATCCCGTTCATGGGGAGCGTGTTTTCGATCTTCCTGCTGCGTCAATTCTTTGCCCAATTGCCGGACGAGCTTTTCGACGCCGCGCAGATGGATGGGGCGGGACACTGGCGGTTTTTGTGGCATGTCGCCCTGCCGCTGGTCAAGGCGCCGGTGATGGTGATCATCATCCTGTCCTTTATCGGCACCTGGAACGCCCTGGCCTGGCCGATGCTGGTGACCAATTCACCGGCCTGGCGCCCGATTGCAGTGGGTTTATACAGTTTTATTGATGAGGCCGGGCAGATGCTGAACCTGATGATGGCAGGCGCTTTCATCGCCATCCTGCCCATCCTGATCCTGTATTTCTTTACGCAGAAGCAGTTTACCGAGAGCATTGCCCGCAGCGGTTTGAAAGGTTAACCTGTACCCGGAGGAGGTGCTTATTGGCATAACCAGGTTTTTTTACCCGACCCTAAATGAACTAACCCAAAAAAGGAGATAGAGAGAGCATGTACCGAAAATATTTGAAAGTAGCATTTCTGACCCTGGTCGCCCTGTCACTGGTATTGGCTGGCTGCGCGCAAACCCCGACTGCCGCGCCAACTGCAGAGCCAGTTGCAACCGAAGAGCCGGCAGTCGAGCCGGTGGTGGAACCTACCGATGTGCCCGCCCCGACCGAAGCGCCCACCGAGGAACCCACCGCAGTGCCTGTTGAGGAGCCGAAGCCAGAGATCGACCCCACCGGTCAGACGGTGAACTTCTGGCATGTGTGGGGCACTGGGATGCCCAACGAAACCATGCTGGCGATCGTCGATGATTTCAATGCCAGCAACGAATGGGGCATCACGGTTGAAGCGATCGACCAGGGCAATTACTCTGACCTGGAAGATGCCTTCAACGCATCCATCCAGTCGGGCGACCTGCCGGATATGGTCACCGGTTATACCAACGCCATGTCGAACTGGTATGCAGTGGACGCGGTGGTTGATCTGAGCCCCTATATGAACGATGCTTTCTTTGGCTTGAGCGCCGATGAACAGGCTGCTTTCTACGAAGGCGCCCTGACCGGCGGTAAAGCCCCGGATGGCACCCTGTTTGCTTTCCCCATCAGCCAGTCTGAGAACGTGCTGTTCTATAATTCTGGCTGGGCGAAGGAACTGGGCTTTGAAGCGCCGCCCGCGAATTATGAGGAGTTTAAGGCGCAGTCCTGCGCGGCAACTGAAGCCAATGCCAATGACGCTGACCCGGATAATGACGGGACGGGCGGGCTGGTGTTGTATGCAGGCGCGTCCAATGTGGCCTCCTTCGTATTCGCCAACGGCGGGAATATGCTCAACGAAGACGCCAGCAGCTATGACTTCGCTGCGCCCAGCGTGCTGGATACGGCGGTGATGATGAAGGATCTGTGGGATAGCAAGTGCGCGTTTGCCACCGAAAGCTACCCCAACCCTGAATTTGCTAGCCGTAGAGCCCTGTTCACCATGAGCTCCACTGCAGGGCTGCCCTATCAGATCGCCGCTTTTGAGGCGGAAGGCGCCATCCCGGATGAATGGACGATTATCCCGTTCCCGGGCAAAGATGGCGGTCAGGCGGTCAACCTGTTTGGCCAGTATGTCGCCATTGCCAATACCAACCCGGAGCGCATGATGGCTACCTGGGTATTCATCAAGTATCTGACCTCCCCCGAAGTGCAGGCCAAGTGGATTGAGGGCAGCGCTTACTACCCGACGCGCACCGATGCGCTGCCGCTGATCGAGGCCTACGGGCAGGAGAATGCCATCTGGTCGTACGGCCTGTCCTTCCTGGAGTACGGGAAGGCTGAGCCGGCCTGGCCATCCTGGACCTCCGTGCGCCGCGAAGTGGGGAACACCTTCAATGCCATCCTGCAGGGCACGCCGGAGGATATCCCCGGCTTGCTGGAGGAATTGAATGGTCTGGCCCAGCAGGCGATTGAAGAAACCCAATAAGCGGAGCTGCGAGCAGCTTGGAATTTAGAGGAAGAAAAAACTGGCGGGCGCCTGCCCGCCAGTTTTATGTAGACGATGCCGTCGCGCAGAATGAAGAAAAAAGGGAGGGCGCAGCGGTGCAGCAAACGAATATTATCGTGGATGGTCCCGCTGCGCCCGTACGGGGGAAGGGATTCATGGAGGGAGGAGGAGAAACCGAGTTTTGAGCTCAAAGAGCGAGCTCGAAAAACTCGGTTTTCAGGGGGAGTTGCCACTATCCACTTGACCAGCAATGTACTCTCCCGCGGAGGGGGGAGGCTGTGCAGATGGGCAGTATGATAGAACTGAAAGGAATCCTGACAATGAAACACAACAAAATTGCCATTCGCCTGGTCCGCAGCCTGCTTCCGCTGGCGCTTTTGCTGGGTGCGTGTACTGCTCCCACGCAAACGCCCACCCCGCAGCCCACAGCGACTCAACCGCAGCCTACCGAGATTGCTGCCAATCCCACAGTGGATGCTACGCCCATCGCCAGCCTGGAGCCAACGCCGACCACGGAAGCAGTACCTACCACGGTGACGGCTACCACCCAACCTGTATCCGGTGGTTCCCCCCAGCTTATGCTGGATTCCGGCAGCCTGTCCAGCGGCCTGCAGATTGAGACGGTTGCTGCGGTGTATGCCAGCAATGAAACCCCCTTCTGGGAAGTGCTGCCCGAGCATACCCGGGTCACCCTGCAGGGCTACCCGCTCAGCGGCTATCCCCTCAGCAACCCTCCGATGCAGCCCCACATTTACATCTATCCCGTGGAGGAGCTATGGAAGGTGAATCGAGATGCAGGCATCATCGCCGAGTCGCTGAAAACTCTGCTGCAGTCGCCGCAGGAGATCCCGCAGATGCCCTTCTTGCCGCTGGTGAATGCCGCACAGGTGGTGCATGCGCATATCCAATACCTGGATTTCAAGAACGGCCAGGGTCTGCGCTACCTGGCGGAGTTTTCCCAGGGCATCGAGCCGGTCAACAACTCCGGGCTGGTCTACACCTACCAGGGACTAACCTCTGATGGGAAATATTATGTAGCCGCGGTGCTGCCGGTCAATCATCCCAGTTTGCCGGCGGATGGAAACATCCGCGGGGATGAGCCGCCTGAGTTTATCAACGACCACGCGGCTTACCTGACGAATGTGCAGTGGAGCATCAACCAGCAGGCGGCGTCCAGTTTTACCCCGGATCTTACCCTGTTGGATGCCATGCTGAGCTCCCTGGAAATCAAGTAAAATCGGCCAGACCAGTAACCTGATCAGGATTAACAAGCCAGTTCTGTACTCGATAGATGGTCCGTGGAAACCAATATACATGGTTATTCAGGATAGACAGGATATAACACTCTCCGGCCGATCAAGAGTGTACGATCAACATCCTGATTATCCTGTCCATACATGTCAATTAATCGGATCTTGCAGTGTCCATTGCCAGTCTTATGTGTAAAATTGCATTCGGTTGACCACAAAAACGGTGAAAAACAATATGAACATCCTGGAAAATATCATTGGGGCAGTTCAGGTGAGCGGGACGCTGGCGCTCTCGCCCTTCTTGCGAGGCTGGTACAACACCTGGGGGGCGACACCCGCCGAAGTGCAGCGCGCCCTGGCAGGGGATGAACTGGTAGCGGAGCCAATGCTCGGCTACACGCGCGCCATCACCATCCGGGCCGGGGTAGAGCATGTGTGGGCCTGGCTGGTGCAGATCGGTCAGGGGCGCGGCGGGCTGTATAGCTACGATGGTCTGGAAAACCTGGCGGGTTGTAAGATACACAGCGTGGATCGCATTCTACCGGAGCAGCAAACACTGCAGGTGGGCGATGTGATCCGCCTGGGACCGCCGGGCTATCCGTGCTTCGCGGTGGCGGAAATTGAGCCACCCCGGGTGCTGGTGCTGCTGGGCGCCGACCCCAAGAGCGGGAAAGCGCTGGCATACCAGGGGGAGCTGGGAAAAGGGGTTGCAATCTCGACCTGGCAGTTCATCCTGGAAGCCATCGATGCGCACAGCTCACGTCTGTTGGTGCGCCAACGCCTGATGTACAGCCCCGAAATGGGTTGGATCTGGCGGCTGACTGAGCCGGTGGGTTTTGTGATGGAGCGTAAGATGCTGCTGGGCATCCGCAAGCGGGCAGAGGGAAAAAACTAATGGAATTAGTACGCAATCTTATCCTGATCGTGGTGGGCGTTATCCTGGTGCTGCTGTTGCTGGGCTGGCTGGGCTTGCAAATCAAGCCGCAGTCCTTTGCGGAATACGCCGAGAAAAGCCCCGAGCTGAAAACCATGCCGCTGCCTGGCGGGCTGCCGGCGCCGGTGGAGCGGTTTTACCGCACAATTTTTGGCGATGAAATCCCGCTGATCGAGACGGCGGTGATCCAGGGGCGGGCGGTGATCCGGCCTTTTATGAATATCCCCTTTCCGGCGCGCTTTGTGTTCGTGCATAACGCCGGTCGGGATTACCGGCACTATATCGAGGCGACTCTGTTCGGCTTGCCGCTACTGAAAGTGAACGAGGGCTATGTGGATGGGAAGAGTTTCTTCGAGAGCCCCATGGGCACGTACTATGACGATCCGAATACCAACCAGGGCGCTAACCTGGCGCTGTGGGCGGAGGGGGCCTGGTTCCCGTCGTTGTGGCTGACCGATGCACGCGCCTACTGGCAAGCAATGGACGCGCAGACGGCGCGGCTGTACGTGCCATTTGAGCAGAGCGAGGAGAGTTTCGTGGTGCGCTTCAATCCCGAGACGGGGCTGGTCGACAGCATGGAAGCTATGCGCTACCGCGACCCGGGCGAGGGCAAACCCAAGATCCTGTGGATCACGCGCAGCGACGCGGGGCCGACCCTGCCAGGCAGCGTTCTCGGTTCAGTAGGCTCGGCAATCTGGCAAGATATGGGCAAGCCCTGGGCGACTTTCACACTGGAGGAACTGGTTTTTAATGTGGATGTGAGCGAGTATATCCAGCAGAGAGGGCGGTAGGATTGGCTCGGATTGAAAAAAGTGGGATGCAAGATCGCTTCGCTTGACGCCGGGGCGAGGGAGGTAGATGGACAAGCTAAAGCTTATCCTACGTGGGCGGGTTAGCGGCTCTCGCTCATCAAGATGCGGCGCAGGTGCTTGCCCACCATGGTCTTGGGCAGCGAGTCGCGCACTTCCACGTAACGCGGGATTTTGTAACCGGATAGCTTCTCACGGCAGAAGGCGCGCAGGTCTTCGGTTTCGAGCTGGGCGCCAGGCTTCAGGACGATCCAGGCTTTGACAGCCTCCCCCTGCTGCGTGTCGGGCACGCCGCCCACGCATACTTCCTGCACCGCCGGGTGCATGGCGATCACTTCTTCCACCTCGCGCGGCCAGACTTGAAAGCCGCTGGGCTTGATCAGGTCCTTTTTGCGATCGACCAGGAACAGAAAACCATCCTCGTCCAGGTAACCCACATCGCCGGTATAGACCCAGCCATCCCGGATCATCTGGGCAGTTTCTGCGGAGCGATTCCAATAGCCTTCCATAATCGGCGGGGCGCGGATGACAATTTCGCCAGGCTCATTGGGGGGCAGGTTTTCCCACCCACTGTCCAGATCGACAATGCGCAGCTCGACGTCGGGCAGGGGCAGGCCGGTGGAGCCTTCTTTGGTCTCGCCGTGCGCCGGGGAAACCACCGCAGCGAGCACGGTCTCGGTCATGGCATAGGCGTCCAGCAGGCGCCCGCTGGTCAGCTTTTCGAAGCGCTCTTTGGTCTCTTTGAGCAGTGGGGCAGCGGCGGAGTAGCACACCTTCATGGATTTGAAATCCATCTTGCCGGAGATGACATCCGGGTGGTTGATCAGGGCGTTGAAGAGGGTTGGCACGCCGTGCAAGACCGCCGGGCGCTCTTTGCGCAGGGTGGCTACCAGATCGTCCAGGTCGCGCGGGTTGGGCACGATCACCATGGGCCAGCGCCCGATCAGGGAGGTATTCATCGCCATGTTGCCGTAGACGTGGAACATGGGCATCACCAGGGTCAGGCGGTCGTCCCAATCGGTGAGCACGGTGGCGGCGTAGGCATGCAGCTGCATGGCTGAGATGAGTAAGGAGCGGTGCGAAGCCAGGACGGCTTTGGGCTTGCCGGTAGTGCCGCCGCTGAAGAGCAGTATGGCGGGTTCGTTGGGCTGCACCGGGACGGGCGGGGGCGGGGAGCCGGCATAGCGCGCCAGCAGGTCGCTAAAGCTGCGGTCGCCATCCCGTAACGTGATGCGGTAGCCCTCTTTCTTTTCTTTGACCAGGGTGAACAGCAGGCTGAGCACAGGCGGCAGGAAGTCTTTGATGTGGGCGGCGATCACGCGCTGCACGCCGGTGCGGGGTTGGACGTCTTTGACCTTTTCGTAAAATGGGTTGAGTGCCACCACGGACGCGGCTTCACATTCATTCAGGGCGTGCTCCAGCTCCCATTCGGTGTAGGTGGAGTTGATCGGGCAGAAGATGGCGCCCGCTTTCCAGGCGCCCAGCTGGGCGATGATGGCCTGAGGCGAATTGGGCAGCAGGGCCGCCACGCGCTCGCCGCGAGCCACGCCCAGGTCGAGCAGGGCAGCCGCAAAATCATTGCTGAGCGCCTCCAGCCTGGCAACGCTGGTGTGCAAACCTTTGAAGATCATAGCGGTGTGGTTGGGGCGCTGATGGACGGTATCGTTCAGGACATCCAGCAAGGTGCGGTCGGGGTAGGGCTGTAAGGTTTGGGGCAGCAGGGGGTCGTAATTTTTTAACCACGGTCGGTCGCTCATGCGCTTGGCTCCTTTTATCGCAGAGGCAATACCCTGGATGAGTGCATGATACATGAAAAAGCGGAAAACCACAACGGGAATGTGGGGAGGGAACTGCAGTCAACGGATTTTGGCACGGATACCACGGATCAGGTGTCGATAGCCAGGCGTTGCAGGCAGGCAATGAGTTCTGCGAAACCTGGATTCCACTCAGATAGAGCGCTCATATGTAGGTTGAGCGAGCCTAAACTGCAGGCTGGCTTGACTCTGGCGCTGTGCGCCAGGCTCCCGAATTTCATGATAGACAGGAGGGTGGATGTGACTGGAGGAGGGGCGCAGCGGGAGCTTTTCCGGTAGTGGTCGTTTGATGTACCGCTGCGCCCGTACAGGGGAGGGTGGTCAAAGCCTGGCTCGGCTGGGAGAGATTTTTTCAAGATATTTTGGATATTTTACCGGTTGTAACTAAATTAATATGACGGAAGCGCGGCCAATCGGTATAATTAAGAAGCACTAGAATCCAGAGCACCCAAGACAGGCGGGGTTACTACGCTCTCTGGAACAGCTCGGATCAACCGCTGAATTCTGTTCAGCGGTTTTGGTTTTAATTGATTTTATCTCCAAAAGAAGGGTAAAGATCCAATGGTGAAGATTCATTTTCTCACCTCTTCTGGCCTGGATGTATGCCTGAGAGTGACTGTACGATCGCCTGCCGGAGCCAGACTCGATGTGAATACTTTAGCGAGAGAAAATTACGACAGGAACTTGTGTGAATCTATGGATTGGGAACAGCCAAATGAGGAGGCTAGCCATGAAAATCAAAGCATTGTTTGTAGCGCTAAGTATGGGTTTAATTCTGAGCCTGGCAGTGGTAGGAGGGTGGCAGGCTCAGGACCGGGCAGCGGCGGCGGATGACAGCCCAAGCGCCGATCCCGTCCAGCCGACCGACCATCCCATCTTGAGCGATCTACGCGTGCGCCAGGCGATCGCCTACTGCACCAATAAAGACACCCTGGTATTGTCTGTTTACCCGGCGCTTACTCCCACCGAGCGGCAGGCGCTGATCCTGGATACGTTCATCCCGGAGAGCAGCTGGGCGTATTCAGAGCCGAGCATCGTCTATGATTATGACCCGGTGGAGGGGCAGGCGCTGTTGGATCAGGCTGGCTGGCTCCAGCCAGCGCCGGGAGAGTACCGGGTAAAGGATGGTAAAGAGCTGTACCTGGAGCTGAACACGACCGATACCGATTTCCGCAAGACCTTCCTGGCGGTGTTTGAAGCGCAGATGCAGGCCTGCGGCATTCACGTGAAGCGTAACCATATGACCAGTCAATGGCTGTTTGCCGCAACAACCGGGGTTCAGGTGCGCGATTTTGAATTGGCGGACTTTGCCTGGATGAGCGAAACGGATGACCCGGGCGGCTACTCGCTGTATGCTTGCGAGCAGATCCCGGCGCCTGAGAATGGCTGGGGAGGGCAAAACTACATGGGGTGGTGCAATCCAGAAGCTTCGGCGGCGATTGAGATCGCCAGTGACACCAGCCAGCCCCAGGACGTGCGCGCTGACCAATTTGCGATCGTCATCGATAAGCTGGCGGAGGACATTCCAACACTGCCTTTATTCCTGCGCGAAGGTACTACGACCTGGGAACACATTGATTTCAACCTGCAGACCTATGCCCAGGACGAAGAGCTCAGCCCGCTCGGGACGGATGTCACCGGCAACCTGAACTACACGGATTACCAGGGCATCCAGCACACGGTCACCGCCCCAGCGGGGGCAGTCAGCGAGGCGCTTGACCTGCGCTATTATCCCCTGGTCGCCAATTTCGAGCCTTTAGACGATAACGACGAGTTCCTGGAGCATGCCTTCCGCTTAAATGCGGTCGAGGATGGTGTTCCGGTAGAGGGTTTCACCTTTACAGAGCCGATCACGCTGATTGTGCGCTATGATCTGGCAGATGTAGTGCACCACTATCGCGAAAATTCGCTGCGGTTATACGCCTGGGAAAGCGCAAGTGAGACGTGGATCGCAGCGGTGGAGACCTGCCCGGTGGCAGATCGCTACGAGTACCTGGACATGACCAACAACCTGTATGCTGTGCATGTCTGCCACCTGAGCGAGTTTCGCTTTTCGGGCGAGGGCGCCAACAGCCGGATGGGAGTGGATTATGCCTGGGACCATGCTGCCGGCATATACGAGGTCGGGCATATCATCACAACCACGCTAAAGGATAGCCTGGGGCAGGTAAAAGCGACCGCGATCGAATTGACCGAGGCGGGCGGAGAGGGCACCGGCACGGGAGAGCTTTTTGCCTGGTCGGATGGTTTCTGGGTGCAGCAGGACGAGTGGTCCGATCCAAATATTGATATCGTACCGGGCGATCGGGTGGAGTTCGTGTCCGATGACGGCTTCTGGGAGACGTTGGCGGTGGGGCAGATCGAGGCGGAGTTTAACACGTACACGGCAAGCGGATGGGGGATGATCACTGCCCCGGATGCGGAAGGTCCGTTGACGGGCAGCGCCGGATGGTGGGGCTTGTTCTGGAATGATATCGAGCTGGCCCCGGATGGCAGCTTTACGGTGTCATTTGGGCCAGCTGATCTGACCCCGGGAATGGAAGTCACAGTGGTGTATAGCGAGGTGGATGGAGATGCGGTAAAGAATCACTTTTCCTTTCCGGATTACCAGCTCACTCTGCCTGTGGTGGTGGTGAGGTAGGCTGCTGGCGGGCACAGGGAGAGGGAGGCAGGGCACACGCCGTGTGCCCCTACGGCTCAGTGTGTCTGGAGGAAGGGCGCAGCGGGAGCTTTCCCGGTAGTTGTCGTTTGATGCACCGCTGCGCCCGTACGAGGGAGGAAAGAGGCCGTCAATGAATGGAAAACAACGAATAATCGAATATGGGCGCTCATTCGTTTATGCGTTCAGGCATTCCTTGATGGTTGGGCGGCAGGGAGGACGGTCCATGGGGGGAGGTTAAGACCCCCGGTTTTCAAGAAAAAACCGGGTTTTTAGTGCACATGGATTGAGGTTAAGAAACCGGGTGAACTCAGAAACCGAGTTTTGAGCTCAAAGAGCGAGCGAAATTCAAAGAGCGACTTTTTTAAAAACTCGGTTTTCAGGAGGAGGGGCGCGGGGTGATATTAATCTTCTTTGACTGATTTTGGATATATTATAGATAACATAGCAGGATTTCTCACCGCGGCCTGAATTGAAAAACCAGTTCGTCCTCTCTGCCAGCATTAAGTCCATTTTGCATGTGATAAATTTGTGGCGCGGCCATTTCGAAGACCTCATTCAGGGTGGAGGGCTGACCAATGACCACTAAAAAATATCACGGGATTCCATATCATGTCTGGAACCAGGCCACGGATATGGATGAATTCATGCAGTATTTCGGGGTCGGCCCGCAAATCATTGTGAGCGGCAGCGGGCCGTATGTGTACAACTCGCGCAAGCAGCGCTATCTCGACAGTATCTCGGGGATTTGGAATGTGGCTGCTGGGCTGGGCCGCACAGAGCTGGTGGAGGCAGCTGGTAAGCAAATGGCTGAGCTGGCCTTCTGCGGGTGCTGGCAGATGGCGCATCCACGCGCCATCGAGCTGGCGGCAAAGCTGGTGGAAATCACCGGCGGGCATTATCAGCAGGTGATGTTTGGATCTAATGGGAGCGACGCGGTGGAGGCCGCCCTGAAAATTGCGCGTCAGTACTTCCGCCAGAGTCTCAATCCGGCCGAGCGCGGGCGCTATAAGATTTTCTCGCTGCGCGATTCATACCATGGCTTTTCGTATGGCTGCCTGAGCACTTCTGGAGCATTAGTGGACTCCGATAAGTTCGGACCCCTGCTCCCAGGCTTTGTGCAGATCGAGCCGCCGTATTGTTACCGCTGCCCATACGGAAAAGATGGTTATCCAGGCTGCGAGTTGGCCTGCGCGCAGGCTCTGGAAGAGAAGATCCTGGCCGAAGATCCAGATACCGCAGCGGCGTTCATCCTGGAGCCAGTGATGGGCGATTTCAGTGTTGTGGCTGGACCGGACGAATACTACACCCGAGTTGGAGAGATCTGCCGGCGATATGGGCTTTTGTTAATCGCTGACGAAGTCACCACTGGTTTTGGGCGCACCGGGAAATTGTTCGCCACCCAGGATTGGGATCCGCAACCGGATATGCTGTGCCTGGGTAAGGCGATCACGAATGGGTATGTGCCGCTTTCGGCAACCCTGGTAACACAGGCGATCTACAGCAGGTTTTTAGGGAAAGGCAATTATTTCTCGCATGGGGTCACACATGGCGGGCATCCGGTGAGCTGCGCGGTAGGGCTGGCAGCTGTTGATCTCATCCTGCGTGAGAATCTGGCTGAGAATTCCAAACAGGTAGGGGTTTATTTAAAATCACGACTGGAAGAATTAATGACGCGCCGCCCAATTATTGGGGAAGTGCGCGGCAAGGGGCTCATGCTCGGCGTTGAGTTGGTGAAAAATCGCCAAACGAAAAAACCGATCTCGGATAACGAAATGTCTGACTTGAATGTAGATATTGTTCTGTTGGGGCTTTTGATCTCCACGCGGGGGAACAATATCCGCTTGCTGCCGCCGCTGATCTTTGACGAAAGCCTGGCGGATGAGATTGTGCGCGTTCTCGACCAGGCGATGGACAAAAAGCTCTTGAATGAGCTGGGTAAGAAGGGACGACTTATAAAAGAAGTATTGCGTACAAAAATATGGCCTTAACCGGTAAGCCGGAAGGTAGTCAGAATGGGTGGAACAAAAATCAGGTCCTGTTTGTAGACAATTGCTGGTAAGATTGCCAGGTAGGATATGATACAAAGTTGGCCCATGTAAACCCTTGGGGAGATAAACCCCTGGGGTTTTGATTGTGGAGCAACGGGCCTGGTATTGTGATTATCGTTATGCCAGAACGCGTGTGGAAGGTTACGGAGATGTGTTTGAATGTTTAAGAATGCCAAGCTGATGACGTTGTTCTTCACCATGGTGGTGGTGATGATCGGGTTTGGGATCGTAATCCCGATCATGCCCTTCTATGTGGAGCAGTTCGGGGTGGGTGGCACGGGGCTGGGGGCGATGATGGCGCTGTTCAGCGTGATGCAGTTCATCTTTTCGCCCTTCTGGGGTAACCTGTCCGATCGCTATGGGCGCAAGAAGATCATGCTGCTGGGGGCGTTTGGCAATGCGCTTTCGATGATCTTGATGGGCCTGGCGCCGAATTTCTGGCTGCTGTTAGCGGCGCGCGGGTTGGGGGGCATTCTGTCCTCAGCGACCATGCCGACGGCGATGGCCTATATTGGCGACAGCACCGACGAGAAGGGTCGCGGCGGGGGGATGGGCCTGATCGGGGCGGCGATGGGCGTGGGCATGGTAATCGGGCCGGGGCTGGGCGGCTGGCTGGCAGGGGATTCGCTGGCCACACCGTTCTTCCTGGCAGGCGGGCTCTCGCTGATTGCGGTGGTGCTGATCTGGCTGATCCTGCCCGAGTCACTGCCGGTGGAGCAACGCTCTGCGGAGCGTACGTCTTATCGCGGGCCGCAATTGGGCATCCTGTGGCAGGCGCTCAGGGGTCCGGTGGGCTTCCTGATGTTCCTGGCTTTCCTGGTTAATTTTGCTCTGGCGAATTTCGAGGGTATTTTCGGGCTGTATG
>Ga0105094_10000634_pt1 | contig 17780 bp, 16 predicted proteins | sample PPLLak1March2015_2_FD_87023 | JGI IMG/M metagenome (GOLD analysis project Ga0105094, IMG submission 87023) | Freshwater sediment microbial communities from Prairie Pothole Lake near Jamestown, North Dakota, USA - PPLs Lake P8 Core (3) Depth... | ecosystem: Environmental > Aquatic > Freshwater >...
ACGTGGACCTCTCGCGCGCGCTCGATCATCTCGCGCACGGCGAGCGCGTCGGTGACCGCCCCGATGTCGGGGAGCGTCGAGCGGACACCGTGCGTGGCGAGGATCTCTGCCTCGACCTCGGCCGAGGGGTACCCGATGCCGACGCGCATCATGAACCGGTCGAGCTGCGCCTCGGGGAGCGGGTACGTCCCCTCGTGCTCGATCGGGTTCTGGGTCGCGATGACCATGAACGGCACGCCGAGCCGGTAGGTCTCGGTATCGACCGTGACCTGGCGCTCCTCCATCGACTCGAGCAACGCGGACTGCGTCTTCGGGCTCGCCCGGTTGATCTCGTCGCCGAGGACGATGTTCGCGAAGATCGCACCGGGCTTGAACTCGAAGTCGCCGCGCTCCTGGTTGAAGACGTTGACGCCGGTGACGTCGGTCGGCAGCAGGTCCGGCGTGAACTGGATCCGCCGGAACGAGCAGTCGATCGAGCGCGCGATCGCCTTCGCGAGCATGGTCTTGCCCACGCCGGGGACGTCCTCGATCAGGATGTGCCCCTCGGCCATGAGGGCGGCGAGCGCGAGACGGATCTCGCGGTGTTTGCCCTGGACGACCTTCTCGACGTTCGCCTCGATGGTGCGGAAGCGCTCGGCGAACCCGCGCCAGTCGAGCGTCGGCTCCCGTGCCTCCACCCGCACCTCCGGTCCCTGTCTGTGGAACGCCATCTTACCGAGGTGTACGTCTGGGGAAGACCCGGGGTTCCCGCGTCATGCGTCATCGGACGGCGCTTCGCCGGTCCAGGTTCCCGAAGGAGAAGGCGACGGCCCACACCTGGAGCTGCTGGACGCCCCGCGCGGCCCCTTTTTCGCTACTTCAGGCGTCCGACTCTGGGCGGTGGGTACCGCCGCCTTCCCGCGGATTACAACCCTGGGATCCACCCGATTCAAGCACCCTCGGCCGGAAACACGCGTGCGCTAGACTCGCTGCACCCGCATGGGAAGAGCGCTCGTGTTGAACGCGTCGCACCAGCCTCTCGCGGTCGTGACCGCGCGGAGGGCGGTCGTGCTCGTCCTCAAGGACAAGGCGGAGGTGATCGTCGCGAACGGCTTGGTCTTCCACTCCGAGCGCGAGGCGATCGAGGCGCCGTCGGTCGTACGCCTGCGCTACTTCGTCAAGGTGCCGTACCGAGCGCAGGCGCCGCTCACGCGTCGAGCGGTGTTCGCGCGCGACGACTGGTCGTGTCAGTACTGCGGCGCCGCGGCCGAGAACCTCGACCACGTCGTGCCCCGGTCCAAGGGCGGGCTCCACACGTGGGAGAACGTCGTCGCGGCGTGCCGGCGGTGCAACTCGCGCAAGGAGAACCGACGGCCGGAGGACGCCGGGATGCGCCTCGCCCGTCATCCCTCGGCGCCCGCGGACGGGTTCCGGCTGTCGATCGGACGTCTCGAGCCCGAGTGGGAGACGTTCCTGTCCTGACCCCGCTCGTCGGCCACCGCTAGGCACGACTGGCGTCACCCTTTTTCACAACGCTTGTCATCCGCATCCAACGGTTCACTCTGCTTACTTGACACCGTGGAGCAGATATGGAGGATGTGTGGAGCGCAGTGGAGGAGAAGGGGAGGACGCGTGGCCGAACTGCTCGGCACGCACAGGTACCAGCTCGACCCGAAGGGGCGCGTCAGCCTGCCGGCGAGGTTCCGTGACGTCTTCGCGGACGGCGCGGTCCTCACGCTCGGTCAGGACGGGTGCCTCTTCTGCTTCCCCAGGGCCGAATGGGAGGTCCGCAGCGGCGAGGTCCGGAACCTTCCCCTCTCCGACGCCGAGGGCCGTGCGTACGCACGCATGTTCTTCGGGAAGGCCGAGGCCGTCGAGCTCGACGCGCAGGGACGGCTGCTGATCCCGCAGCGTCTGCGCGGCGAGCTCGGCATCCGCAAGGAGGTCGTGGTGCTCGGCGTCTTCGACCGGATGGAGATCTGGGACAGGGACGCTCACGAGCGTTACGAGGCGGCCCACGGCGGTGCGTACCAAGCCGGCGCGCTCGATCCGGGCGCGCGCTGAGATCACCGAGAGAGGCAGGGGTCGATGAGGGGTCCACTCGGACGCGAGGTCCGTCAGAGCCTGTCGCTGTTCTTCCTCACCGCGACGACCATGGCCGTCTACGTCGGCCTCGGCCTGCTCGCCGTGCGCGTCCTCGGATGAGGGGCCGCCGGTGGATGGGGCGGGGCACGAGCCGGTCATGGTCGCCGAGGTGACGGGGTTCCTCCAGGATCGGGGCACCGTCCTCGACCTCACCGTGGGGGCGGGCGGGCATGCCGAGGCGTTGCTCGACGCCGGTGTCGAGCGCGTGGTCGGCCTGGACCGCGACCCACTTGCGATCGAGGAGGCCTCGGGTCGGCTGGCTCGCTTCGGTGCCCGCTTCGTCGCCGTGCTGGCCCGGTTCTCGGAGCTGCCCGTGGAGAACCGGGTCGACGGCATCCTGTACGACCTCGGCGTCAGCTCCATGCAGCTCGACCGGCCCGAGCGAGGCTTCAGCTACCGGCAGCCGGGACCCCTGGACATGCGGATGGGTCCAGGGGAGCCGAGCGCGATGGACCTCGTGAACTCGGCGTCCGAGGAGGAGCTCGCGCGGATCGTCTTCGAGTACGGGCAGGAGCGCCGGTCGCGCCGCGTCGCCGCGGCGATCGTCCGCGCCCGCGCCCGTCGGCCGATCGAGACCACGGACGAGCTCGCACGCGTGGTCGCGGGCGCGCTGGGCGCCCGGCGGGGCGGCCCCCACCCCGCCCGGCGCACGTTCCAGGCGCTCCGCATCGCGGTCAACCGGGAGCTCGAGGAGCTCGCCGCTTCCCTGCCTCGAGCGGCGGGGATCCTCGCTCCCGGTGGCCGCCTCGTCGTCATCAGCTACCACTCCCTCGAGGACCGCATCACCAAACGCTTCCTCCTCGCAGAGCCGACCCTCGAGGTCCTCACGAAGAAGCCCCTCACGCCTTCCAAGAGCGAATCCGCGCGCAACCCCAGATCCCGCAGCGCCAAGCTCCGAGCCGCCCAGAAGCACCCAACGGAGGAGGTCGCGTGAGTCTGGCCGCCCGTCGAGCGGCGCACCCGGAAGCGCCGGAGCCGCCCCACGGAGCGGGGGCTCCGAGGCGACCGAGGGAAGCCGAAGGAGCGAAGCGCCCCCCGCGCGATCGGGCGGCACCGGCGACCCCAGCGATCGCTCCGCGAAGGAAGAGGCACCACGTCGGCTTCGCGATCTTCGCCACGGTCGTCGTCGGCTCGATGGTGCTCGGGATCGTGACCCTGAACGCCCTGCTCGCCCAGCAGTCGTTCCGCATCGACGAGGCGGAGCGACGGATCGACGCGCTCGAGACCGAGCAGCTCGACCTGGTGCACGAGCAGGCACGACTGTCCGCCCCCGGCCGGATCGCCGCCTGGGCTCGCCGGAACGGAATGCGTCTCCCCGACGACATCCGATCCCTCCACGCGTTCGGCGACACCCGGTCGGCTCCGGCCGGGGCGGACACCTCCTCGCGGGAGCAGGGTGGATGAAGCGGCCTCCCGTCCGACGCCTCGTCGTGCTCTTCGCGGTGATGACGCTCGCGTTCGGCACGATCTTCGTCCGACTCACGGTCCTGCAGGTGAGCCAGGCTGCCTCGTTCCGCGACCGAGCGCTCGACCAGCGGGTGCGAAGGGTCGAGCTCCCGGCGGTCCGGGGGCAGATCCTCGACCGCAACGGCGAGGCCCTGGCGATCAGCCTGGAGGCCCGCGACGTGTACGCGGATCCGCGGTACGTGCGGGACCCGTGGGCCACGGCGGCCGAGCTCGCGCCGCTGCTCGACGCCGAGACCGGGGAGCTCGTGGAGCTCCTGACCCGGGACACGACCTTCGTGTACCTCGCGCGGCAGGTGGAGCGGGACCTCGCGGAACGGATCGAGGGGCTCGGGCTCGCGGGGATCGGCTTTCTGGAGACGAGCCGGCGGTACTACCCGGCGGGCTCGCTCGCCGCCCAGGTGCTCGGCTTCGTGGGGCTCGACGGCCAGGGGCTGTCGGGGCTCGAGCTCCGGTACGAGGACCTGCTCGCCGGCGAACCGGGTGAGCGTACCCAGGAGCTCGACCCGTACGGGCAGCCGATCGTGGGTGGGGTGGACGTCGAGCGGCCGCCGGTCCCAGGGTCGGCCGTACAGACGACGATCGACCGGGAGTTCCAGTTCCACGCGGAGCAGGCGCTCGCGGATGCGGTCCAGGCGAACCGAGCGCGGGGTGGGACGGTCATCGTCTTGGATCCTCAGACGGGGGACATCCTGGCCATGGCCAGCTATCCGTGGTTCGACCCGAACGCCTTCGCCGGATCCCGCCGGGGCACCTACCGTAACCGTGCGGTGACCGACGCCTTCGAGCCCGGCTCGACGAACAAGGTCATCACCGCCGCAGCGGCCGTGGACCGTCGCGCGATCGGGCTGCGCCACGAGCTCTCCGTCCCGTGGCAGATGGAGGTCGGCGACTTCACGATCCACGACGCCCACGAGCACGGGATCCAGCGCATGACGATCGGCGACATCATCGCCGAGTCGAGCAACATCGGGACCGTCATGGTCGCCCAGCGCCTCGGGGAATCGGCCATGGACGCCTACCTGTCGAGGTTCGGGCTCGGACGCTCGACCGGCGTCGGGTTCCCGGGCGAGTCGTCCGGCATCCTGCCTCCCCTCTACGAGTGGACGGACACGAGCCTCGCGACGATCGCGTACGGTCAGGGGATCGCCGCGACGCCGCTGCAGATGGCCGCCGTCTACGCGACGATCGCGAACGACGGTCGCTGGGTCCAGCCGCGCCTCGTGCTCGGGACGCGAGGTCCCGACGGGACGGTCGAGCCGGCTCCCCGGCCGCCAACCCGTCGCGCCGTGACCGCCCGGACCGCGACGACCGTGGCGCGGATGCTCGCGAAGGCGGTCGCCGAGGGCACCGGGACCAACGCCACGATCGCCGGGTACCAGATCGCCGGCAAGACGGGGACCGCCCGCATCCCGTTGCCCGATCGCCCCGGCTACTACGAGGGCCAGTACGTGGCGTCGTTCATCGGGTTCCTGCCGGCGTCGGACCCGCAGGTCGTGATCGCCGCGATCCTGGACCGGCCGGTGACGGACTACGGCGGGATCGCCGCGGCGCCCTTGTTCCAGCGGATCGCGCGGTACGCGATCACGCGCCTGTCGATCGAGCCCGGTCGGCCGCTCCGCCCGCCGCCGACCGCCGGGTCGGAGCGATGACCGCCCGGGGGAGCGCGGCGAGGCAGGCGGTAGGCTCAGGGGCCGTGGTTCCATCCCCCCTCGGACGGCCCCTCGGCGACCTCCTCGCGGACCTCCCGCGCTTCGAGGTCCGTGGGGATCCGACGGAGCCGGTGACGTCGCTGCACTACCGCTCGAGCGAGACGGCTCGCGGTGGTCTGCTCTTCTGCATCCCCGGCGCCCGTCTGGACGGTCACGACTTCGCGGCCGAGGCCGTGGCGCTCGGAGCCTCGGCCCTCGTCGTCGAGCGGTGGCTCCCGAACGAGGCCACGCAGGTGCTCGTCCCGTCGGTGCGAGCGGCCATGGGTCCGATCTCGGCCGCGTTCCACGGGCGCCCGGCGGAGCGACTGCGGATGGTGGGGATCACCGGCACGAACGGCAAGACGACGACGACGTTCCTGCTCGAGTCCGTCTTCCGGGCCAACGGATGGACCCCCGGGGTGGTCGGCACCACCGGGACGCGCATAGACGGCCGGATCGTCCCGTTCCCGCGAACGACGCCGGAGGCGCCGGACCTGCAGCGTCTGCTCGCCGAGATGGTGGACGTGGGGGTCGACGCCGTCGCGATGGAGGTCTCCTCCCACGGGCTGCACCAGCACCGGGTCGACGGCACGCGGTACGAGGTCGCGGTGTTCACGAACCTCACGCAGGACCACCTCGACTACCACGCTTCCATGGAGGAGTACTTCGAGGCGAAGGCGCGGCTGTTCACGCCCGCGCTCAGCGACCGCGCCGTCGTGAACCACGACAGCGCCGAGGGCCGACGCCTCGCCGGATCGGGCTTGCCGACCGTGACGTTCGGGCTCGACCGGGGTGCCGACGTTCGGGCGACCGGGGTCCGGACCTCGCGCGAAGGCCTGTCGTTCCGGGTCGGGGGTCTCGAGGTGCGCTCGGCCCTCCACGGACTCTTCAACGTCGAGAACTGCCTGGCGGCCCTGGCCACCGGGCGCGAGCTCGGGGTGCCGGACGCCGTCACCGTCCGGGGCATCGCCGAGGTCCGCGGGGTCCCGGGCCGCCTCGAGACCGTCGAGGCGGGGCAGGCGTTCCTCGTGATGGTGGACTACGCCCACACGCCGGACAGCCTCGAGAACGTCCTGCGGACGGCGCGCCCGCTCGCCGCCGGTCGTCTCATCGTGGTGTTCGGATGCGGCGGCGACCGCGACCGTGCGAAGCGACCCCTGATGGGTCGTGTCGCGACCGAGCTCGCCGACCTGGCCGTGATCACGAGCGACAACCCGCGGAGCGAGGATCCGCTCGACATCGTGGTGGAGATCGAGGCGGGCGCGCGCGAGGGACGCGGCGCCTACACGGTCGAGGTCGATCGGCGCGTCGCGATCGGGCGCGCGATGCGCGAGGCGGGGCCGGACGACGTGGTCGTGATCGCCGGCAAGGGTCACGAGACCTACCAGGAGTTGGCCGGCCGCACGATCCCCTTCGACGATCGCGAGGTCGCCGCCGAGGAGATCCGGGCGCTCGGGGGCGCGTCGTGATCGCGCGTCGCCTGTCCGAGGTCGCCGCCGCCGTCGACGGTCGCGCGGTGGGCGAGGACGTGACCGTTTCCTCGGCCGCGAGCGACAGCCGCGCCGCCGTCCCGGGATCGCTGTTCGTCGCTCTCCCCGGTGAGCGCGTGGACGGCCACGAGTTCGTCGGCGAGGCGATGGCGCGTGGCGCGGTGGCTGCCCTGGTGACGCGTCCGGTGGACGCTCCGCACGTCGAGGTCCCGGACACCGGGGCCGCGCTCCTCGCGCTCGCCCGCGACGAGCGTCGCCGACGGCCGGACGCGACGGTGGTCGGGATCACGGGCGCGAACGGCAAGACCTCGACGAAGGACATGACGGCGGCCGTCCTGTCGACGCGCTTCCGGACCCACGCGAGCCCGGCGTCGTTCAACACGGAGGTCGGGTTGCCGATCACGCTCCTCGGCGCCCCAGCCGACGCTGAAGTCGTCGTGGCCGAGATGGGCGCACGGCGGGTCGGCGACGCCGCGCTCCTGTGCGAGATCGCCCGGCCGCAGGTCGTCGTGGTCACGAACGTGGGGGTCGCGCACCTGGAGATCTTCGGGTCCTGGGAGGCGATCGTGGAGGCCTCTGCCGAGCCGGTCGAGGCGCTGGACGGCGACGGCCTGGCCGTCCTGAACGCGGACGACCCCGTCGTGCGCGGGTACGCCGAGCGCACCGATGCGCGGGTGAGCCTGTTCGGGCTCTCGGGCGACGCGGACGTCCGGGCGGACGAGGTGGCCATCGACACGGACGGCCGCGCCCGGTTCGTGCTCTGGATGGACGGGGAGCGCGAGAAGGTCGAGCTCGCCGTGCCGGGAGAGCACATGGTTCCGAACGCGCTCGCGGCCGCATCCGTCGGCTCGGCCCTCGGGCTGTCGGCGGCCGAGTGCGCCACGGCGCTGAAGGACGCTCGGGTCTCGGCGTGGCGGATGGAGTCGTTCGTGACGCAGGACGACGTCCGCGTGGTCAACGACGCGTACAACGCGAACCCGGAGTCGATGGCCGCGGGTCTGAAGGCCGCGCGCTGGATGGCGCGGGACGCACGCCTCGTCGCCGTGCTCGGGCACATGGCCGAGCTCGGGCCGATCTCGCTCGACGAGCACGAGCGGCTCGGCGAGCTCATCGTGCGCGTGGGCGTGGACCTGCTGATCACCGTGGGGGAGCAGGCGGCCATGATCCACCGGGCCGCCGTGCGGGAGGGCCAGCTCCCCGATGATGCGATCGACGTCGCGACGCCCGAGGAGGCGCTCGACGTGCTCCGTGCGTGGCTGCGCCCCGGCGACGTCGTGTTCATCAAGGGGTCCCGCGTCGTCGGTCTGGAACGGTTGGCGGAGGCGCTGCGGTGAGGGGCATCCTCGCGGCTGCGGCCGTCGCGCTGGCGGTGACCCTGCTCGGCACGCCGCTCGCGATCCGCGCGTTCCGTCTCTGGGGGTGGGGTCAGCGGATCCGCGAGGACGGCCCGCACACCCACATGGAGAAGATGGGGACGCCGACGATGGGCGGCGTCGTCATCCTCGCGGGACTGCTCGCCGGGTACTTCGTGGCGCGCATCGTGCTCGGCGGCATCACCGCGGCCGGTGCGGCGGTGCTGCTCGCGGCGATGGCCTTCGGGGCGCTCGGGTTCCTGGACGACTTCATCAAGGTCCGCCGCCGCCGATCGCTCGGCCTGTCGAAGACCGCGAAGATCGTGGGTCAGGCGCTCATCGCGGGCGCGTTCACGGCCGCGGTCGTGAGTTTCACGGACGTCTCGACCGAGCTCTCCTTCTTCCGGGAGACCGGCTTGGACTTCGGGACGTTCTTCGCCGTGTGGGTCTTCGTCATCCTCGCGTCCTCCTCGAACGGCGTGAACCTGACCGACGGGCTCGACGGCCTGGCGTCGGGATCGTCGTTGTTCGTGTACCTCGCGTACGTGTTCATCGCCTTCTGGCAGTTCCGGCACGCTTGCGGCCTCGGGCCGGCGGAGGCGTGCTACCCGGTCAACGCGAACGACGTGCTCGACCTCGCCGTGATCGCCGCCGCGACCGCGGGGTCGGTGGCCGGCTTCCTCTGGTGGAACGCCGCGCCGGCGCGGATCTTCATGGGGGACACGGGTGCGCTCGCGCTCGGGGGACTCATGGGCGCCCTCGCGATCATGACGAACACGCAGCTGCTCCTCGTCATCCTCGGCGGGCTGTTCGTGATCGAGACCACGTCCGTGATCCTCCAGGTCATCGCGTTCCGAGGCTTCGGCAGGCGGGTCTTCCGCATGTCGCCGATCCACCATCACTTCGAGCTGGCGGGCTGGCCGGAGTTCACGGTGATCGTCCGCTTCTGGATCGTGGCGGGGATCTGCGTGTCGGTCGGGCTCGGGCTCTTCTACTACGACTTCATCGCGCGCGGAGGGCTCGGATGAGCGCGGGCCGAGCGTTCGATGGGGAGCGGTTCGTGGTCGTGGGGCTCGGCGTCGCGGGCCGGGCGGCGGCGCGTGTGCTCGCCGAGGAGGGGGCGACGGTCCGCGTGACCGAGCAGCGCCCCGACGTCGAGGGCGCCGACGAGCTGATGGCGCTCGGCGTGGACGTCCGGCTCGGCGGTCACGATCCCGCGCACCTCGACGACGTGGACGCGCTCGTCACGAGCCCCGGCGTGCCCGAGCACGCGATCGTGCTGCGCTGGGCGCTCGAGCGGGGGATCCCGATCTGGAGCGAGCTCGACGTGGGCGCGCGGCTGTGCGCGGCGCCGTACGTCGCCATCACCGGCACGAACGGGAAGTCGACGACGACGAAGCTCGTCGCCGCGATGCTGTCGGCGTCGGGTCTCGACGCGGTCGCGTGCGGGAACATCGGGCACCCGTTCTCGGTCGCCGCGCGCGAGGGTCACGAAGCGCTGGCGGTCGAGACCTCCTCCTTCCAGCTCCGGTTCCACCACTGGGTGCATCCGCGCGTCTCGATCCTGCTGAACGTCGCCCCGGACCATCTGGACTGGCACGGCTCGCTCGAGGGCTATCGGGCCTCGAAGGCCAGGGTCTACGAGCTCCAGGGCGGGGGGGACACGCACGTCGGCAACGCGGACGATCCGGTCGCGGCCGAGGTGTCGAGGGTCGCGCCGTGCACCGTCGCATGGTTCCGAGACGGGGATCCGGGCCTCGGCGAGGTCGGCGTCGCGGGCGGCGAGATCGTGGCGCTGCGCGAGGCCCGGCAGGTTTCGCTCGGCCGGCCGGCGCACGACGCGGCGGGGTTCGTGGCGGACTGCGCGGCCGCGGCGGCGGCGGGCCTCGCCTTCGGGCTGCCGGAGGACGCGGTCCGCACGGCGATCATGACGATGCCTCCGCTCCCGCACCGCGGGGAGGAGGTCGCGCGCGTGGGGTCCGTGCGGTTCCTCGATGACTCGAAGGCCACGAACGTCCACGCGGCGCTGCACGCGCTGCGCGGCAAGCGGGACGTGGTGCTGATCGGGGGGGGGATGGCCAAGGGGGTCGACCTGTCGCCGCTCGCCGAGGGTGTCCCGGCGCTCGCCGGTGTCGTCGCGATCGGCGAGGCCGCGGCGGAGGTCGTCGGGGTCTTCGACGGGCGCGTGCCGGTCCGCACGGCGACCTCGATCGAGGACGCCGTCGCGATCGCGCACGGCATGGCGCCGCACGACGGGACCGTGCTCCTCGCGCCCGCGTGCGCGAGCTGGGACATGTTCCGCGACTACACGGAGCGCGGCGACCGGTTCGCGGCCGCCGCCCGAGCGCTGACGACGGAGGGTGCCCGTGTCGAGCCGTAGCGTCGCGGCGCGGCAGCCGCGACACCTCCGGCTGATCCGTCCGGAGGAGGGCGCGCGGACGCGGGCGCGCGAGGACGCCGCGAGCCGGCGGACGGTCGCGCTGCTCCTCGGGTCCACCGCGTTCCTCGTGATCGGGGGGCTGGTGATGGTCCTGTCGGCGAGCTCGGTCTCCGCGTTCTCCCGGTACGGGGACTCGTTCCTGTTCTTCCAACGCCAGGCGGCGTACGGGGTGGTGGGGCTCGGCGCGCTCCTGCTGACCTCGCGGATGCGCTACCGAGCGTGGCAGCGTCTCGCGCTACCGTTCCTCGCGGTGACGGTCGCGCTCCTCGTGCTCGTGCTGTACCCGGGCGCCGCGGTCTCCGCGTACGGGTCGTCGAGGTGGCTCGAGCTCGGCCCGGTCACGGTGCAACCCTCCGAGATCGCGAAGCTCGCCCTGGTGGTGTTCGGCGCCGCCGTGCTGGCGCGCAAGTGGGGCAAGCTCGACGTCGTGGGGCACCTCGCCCTGCCGCTGCTGCCCGTGACGATCGTGGTCGCCGGCCTCGTGATGCTGCAGCCGGACCTCGGCACGACGCTCATCATCTCGGGCACGGTGTTCATCCTCCTGTTCGCCGCCGGCGTCCGGCTTCGGTACCTGTTGGTGACGGGCATCGTCGGCGGGGCGACGGGGATGGCGCTCATCTTCAGCGCCGACTACCGGCGCGTGCGGTTCCTCTCGTTCCTCGACCCGTGGGCCGACGCGTCGAACACCGGCTACCAGCTCGTCCAGTCGCTGATCGCGCTCGGGTCCGGTGGCTGGCTCGGGGTGGGGCTGGGCGCCAGCCGGCAGAAGTGGCTCTACGTGCCGAACGCGCACACCGACTTCATCTTCTCGATCCTCGGCGAGGAGCTCGGTCTGGTCGGCGAGCTCGTCGTGCTCCTGGCGTTCGGGCTGTTGGTCTTCGCAGGGATCCGGATCGCGACGCGGGCCCCCGACGTGTTCGGCCGGCTGCTCGCTGCCGGGATCGTCGGATGGTTCGGGCTCCAGGCGCTCGTGAACCTGGGTGCGGTGACGGGTCTGCTCCCGATCACGGGCGTGCCGCTGCCGTTCCTCTCCTACGGCGGCTCCTCGCTCGTGGCCTCGCTCGCGGCGGTCGGCATCCTGTGGAACATCGCGCGGACGGCAGCCGATCCCGGTCCGACCGGGCGCGCGCGCGACGGGAGGCGCTCGGCGTGAACGTGCTGGTGTCCGGCGGCGGCACCGCGGGCCACGTCTTCCCCGCCCTCGCCCTGGCGCACCGCCTTGTCGAGGACCACGGCGCGCAGGTCCGCTTCGTCGGCACGACGAGCGGGCAGGAGGCCCGGCTTGTCCCCGAGGCCGGGTTCGCCTTCGACGCCGTCGACGCTCGGCCGCTCCGACGGGACCTGTCGCTCGAGACCCTCGCGGCGCCGATCGCGGCCGTGCGCTCGATCTCGGCGTGTCGACCGCTCGTCGAGCGGGCCGACGTCGTCGTCGGGATGGGCGGGTACGTGAGCGTGCCCGTCGGCCTCGCGGCCGCCCGGGCCAGGCGACCGCTCGTGCTGCACGAGCAGAACGCGGTGCCGGGGCTCGCCAATCGCCTGCTCTCGCGTCGGGCCCACACCGTCGCGCTCACGTTCGCGGAGGCGGCCGCCAAGCTCCCGCGCCGCGCCCACACCGCCGTGACCGGTAACCCGGTCCGAGCCTCCGTCCTGCGCGTGATCGACGAGCGCGAGGCGCTCGTGAAGGAGGCGCTCGAGGAGCTCGACCTCGAGCCCGGACACCGGACGCTCGTCGTGTTCGGCGGGAGCCAGGGCGCGCTGCACGTGAACCTCGTGGCCGTCGACGCGATCGCGCGTCTCCAGGAACGGGAGGATCTCCAGGTGCTGATGCTCACGGGCACCGCACACGAGCGGCGCGTGGCCGAGGCACTCCCGCCGGGTCCCCTCCGTGTCCGCGTCCGCGGCTTCTTGGAGCGGATGGAGCTCGCGTACGCGGTTGCGGATCTGGTGGTGGCCCGCGCCGGCGCGACGAGCTGCGCGGAGCTCTCGATCTGCGGGGTCCCCAGCGTGCTCGTGCCGTACCCGCACGCCACCGGACGTCACCAGGAGGCGAACGCCCGAGCGCTCGAGCGCGCCGGAGGCGCGCGCGTCGTGATGGACGACGCCCTGTCGGGCCGGTCGCTCGCCGCGACAGTCGTCGAGCTGCTCGACGAGTCCGACCGGCTCGCGTCGATGGCCGACCGGATGCGGTCGTGGTCCCGACCGGACGCCGCCTCGGCCCTCGCCGCGGTGGTGCGAGAGGCGGGGGGGGCGCGATGAGGTCGCCGTACGTGCCGCCGCCGGGGAGCATCCCGACGCTCGAGGTGCCGGACCTGGCGCCGATCCGCAGCCTGCATCTGATCGGCATCGGCGGGGCGGGGATGCGGAACCTCGCGAAGCTCTTCCTCGCCCGTGGGATCGCGGTGTCCGGGTCCGACCTGAAGGACTCGAAGGGCCTGCGCGAGCTGGAGGTCCTCGGCGCCGAGGTGCACGTCGGCCACGCCGCCGGACAGCTCGGCGCGCCCGACGCCGTCGTGATCTCCTCGGCGATCCACCCGTCGAACCCGGAGCTCTCTCAGGCGCGCCGCCGCGCCGTGCCGGTGTGGGCCCGGGCCCAGGCGCTCGCGGCCTTGGCGAGAGACGCTCGCGCGATCGCCGTTGCCGGGACGCACGGCAAGACGACCACGACGTCGATGATCGGTCTCGTCCTCGAGCGAGCCGGGAAGGATCCCACGTACCTCGTGGGCGGGGAGCCGAACGAGAGCGGGAGCGGGGCGCGCTCGGGATCGTCCGACCTGTTCGTCGCCGAGGCCGACGAGAGCGACGGCTCCTTCCTGCTCCTGCGGTCCGAGATCGGGATCGTCACGAACGTCGAGGTCGACCACGTCGACTTCTACCGCGGCGGCCGGGACGAGATCGAGGCGGCGTTCGCGCTGTTCGCCGAGCGCTGCGCGCACGTGATCGCGTGCATCGACGACCCCGGCGCCGTCTGGGCGCTCGAGGGCGCGAACGCCGACGTGACCTGGTACGGGGTCGCGCCGGAGGCGGACGTGCGGGTCGAGGTCCGGTCGCTGGCCCCCCGGGCCGCGCGCGCGACGGTCACGATCGACGGCAGGAGCGTCGAGGTGCGGCTCGGCGTCGACGGCGCGCACATGCTGCTGAACGCGGCGGCGGCGATCGCGGCGGCGAGGCTCGTCGGCGTCGAGCCCGAGGTCGCGGCGGACGCGCTCGCGGCGTTCACGGGCGTCCACCGGCGTTTCGAGCACCGGGGCTCGGCGCGCGGGGCTGAGTTCTTCGACGACTACGGCCACGTCCCCACGGAGCTCGAGGTGACGCTCGACGTCGCCAGGCGCACCGAGCCCGCACGTCTGGTCGCGGTCTTCCAGCCCCACCGCTACTCGAGGACGCAGGCGCTCTGGAGGGAGCTCGGCGCGAGCCTCGTCGAGGCGGACGTGATCGTCGTCACCGACGTCTACGGCGCCGCGCAAGAGCCGATCCCCGGTGTCACGGGCAAACTCGTCGTCGACGGGATCGCGCTCGCGGATCCCGGTAGGCGCATCGTGTACCTGCCACACCGCGCGGACGTCGTGCGCTTCCTCGAGCGCGAGGTGCGGGCCGGCGACCTCGTCGTCACGATGGGATGCGGCGACGTGTGGATGCTCGGCGATGCCGCGCTCGACGCGATCCGGGAGGCGTCGTGACCGCCGACCTCGGGCTCGCCGAGGCGATCCTGCGCGAGCGGTGCGGCGACCGCATCCGCGCCGGCTTCCCGATGGCGACGCTCACCACGTTCCGGATCGGCGGTCCGGCGGCGCTGTTCCTGGAAGTCGACTCGTCGCAGGACCTGGCGGCCGTCGCCGAGGCCGTGCACGCCGCGGACGTGCCGTTCGTGGTCGTCGGCAAGGGCTCGAACGTGCTCGTGTCCGACGCGGGGTTCCGCGGACTCGTGCTGCGCCTGGGCAGGAGTTTCCGCTGGACGTCCCGCGACGGCGACCTGCTGTCGGCCGGCGGCTCGATGCCGCTCCCGGCGCTCGCCGGCGCGGCTCTCGCCCACGGGCTCGCGGGTCTCGAGTGGGGGGTGGCGATCCCTGCCTCGTTCGGCGGCGCCGTGCGGATGAACGCGGGCGCCCACGGGGGCGAGCTCTCGACGCTGCTCGAGACGATCGAGTTGTACGACGTGGCGCACGCCGGCGCCGTCACCGTGAAGGCGGAGGACGCCGGCTTCGCCTACCGTTCGTCCGTCCTGCCGCCAGAGGACATCGTCATCGCCGCAAGGCTCCGTCTGATGCCCGGGGACCGCGAGACGATCCGCGCGCGGATGGACGAGGTGCGCGAGTGGCGTCGGCAGCATCAGCCGCTCGCGGAGCCGAACTGCGGGAGCGTGTTCAAGAACCCGCCCGGTGACTTCGCCGCCCGACTCGTCGACGAGGCGGGACTGAAGGGGACGACGATCGGCGGCGCGGCCGTGTCGCCCAAGCACGCGAACTTCATCGTCACGTCGGAGGGCGCCCTGGCCGCCGACGTCGTGGACCTGATCCGCGCGGTCCAGGAAGGGGTGGTGGAGCGGTTCTCCGTCCGCCTCGAGCCGGAGGTGCATCTCGTTGGCGAGTTCGATCGCATCCCCCACTGACGCCGTGCGTTCGCTGCCGGGCAGCGTCTGGGCCCGGGCTCGACGTCCCGTGACGATCGCGATGGCGTCGGTCGTCCTCGTGGCCGCGGGCCTCGCCGCGACCCGGACGGGTCTGTTCCGGGTGCGCGGTCTCGAGGTCGAGGGAGGCTCGCACCGATCGCGCGACCAGATCGCGCGACTGTCCGGGGTGACGGAGCGCGACAACGCGATCTGGCTCGACGAGACGGCGGTCGAGGCCCGGTTGCTCCGTGACCCCTGGATCGCTCGTGCGGAGGTGAGGGTCGACCTCCCCTGGAGCGTCAAGATTACCGTGACGGAACGTTCACCGGTCGCCGTCTCGAGGCTCGGCACCGAGGCGACGCTCGTCGCCGCGGACGGCACGATCCTCGGACCTGGCCGAGGCGCGGGATTGCCGGTGGTCGACGCGCCGCCGGCGTGGGTAGACCCGGGCGGGAACCGCGCGATCGGGGAGGCCGCGCGGGCGCTCGCCGCGCTCGATCCGATGCTCCGGTCGAAGGTCCGAAGGGTGACGATCGGGGACACGCGCGGTCTCGAGCTCCTGTTGACCGACGGGCTCCGCGTGCGGTTCGGACCTCCCGGCGCGTACGCCGCGAAGGCGCGGGTCCTCGGCGAGGTGGTGACGTGGATCGAGGGATCGGACGAGAGGATCCGGGAGATCGACGTGAGCGCCCCGAGCGCGCCGGTGGTCACGCCCGTCGCCTGAGCGACGATCCTGATGTCAGGGTTCACCGCAACTCGACCGAGACAACCTGGCCCGAGGGCATTGACGGGCCTGGACGTCGATAGTAGGGTGGCCGAGGTCGAGTGTAGATAGATATAACAATAACGTTTCAGTAGAGGTTCAAGGTAGGGAGACATCGAACGGCGTTTCCCCAGGTAGACCGGGGTAGAACCCGGGAGACGGAGGTCGCGGTGATGGATTCTCCTTCCAACTACCTCGCCGTCATCAAGGTCGTCGGGATCGGCGGCGGCGGCGTGAACGCGGTGAACCGGATGATCGAGGGCGGCCTGCGGGGCGTCGAGTTCATCGCGATCAACACGGACGCGCAGACCCTGCTGATGTCCGATGCGGAGGTGAAGCTCGACATCGGGCGCGAGACCACACGGGGGCTCGGCGCCGGGTCGGACCCGGAGGTCGGCCGACACGCGGTGGACCAGCATGCCGATGAGGTCGAGGAGATCCTGAAGGGCTCGGACATGGTGTTCGTCACCGCCGGCGAGGGCGGCGGGACCGGCACCGGCGGCGCCCCGATCGTCGCCGAGATCGCGCGGAACCTCGGAGCGCTCACGATCGGCGTCGTCACCCGTCCGTTCGGTTTCGAGGGCCGCATGCGCGCGACACAGGCCGACATGGGGATCACCGAGCTGAAGAAGTCCGTCGACACCCTCATCGTCGTGCCGAACGACCGGTTGCTCCAGGTCTCCGACCCGGACACGCCGATCGTCGACGCGTTCCGCATGGCGGACCAGGTGCTTTATCAGGGCGTCGAGGGCATCACGTCGCTCATCACGACGCCGGGGCTCATCAACCTGGACTTCGCCGACGTCCGCTCCGTGATGACGGGGGCCGGCTCCGCGCTGATGGGGATCGGCCAGGGGTCCGGCGAGGATCGGGCCGAGGAGGCCGCGAAGAACGCGATCAGCTCACCGCTGCTCGAGTCGTCGATCGAGGGCGCGCGCGGCGTGCTGCTCTCGGTCTCGGGCCCGAGCGACCTCACGCTCCACGAGGTGAACAAGGCTGCCGACACGATCACGCGCGTCGCGCATCCGGACGCGAACATCATCTTCGGGGCCGTCGTCGACGACGGGCTCGGCGAGGAGGTGCGCGTCACCGTCATCGCCGCGGGGTTCGACAAGCTGCTCGCGTCGCAGCCGACCTTCGAGAGCCGCATCTCGCGGTTGCTCGAGGAGCCCGAGCGCGCGACGGCGGAGCCCGCCCCGACCCCATCGACGTTCGAGGAGGAGCGGGAGGAGACGCCCGCGGGGGTGCCGTCGATCCTCGTCGAGGAGGAGGACGAGATCTTCCGTCCTGCGCCCGACGCGGCGGCCTTCGACGCGGACGAGGATCTGGACATCCCGGACTTCCTGAAGAGCTGACCCGATCGCCCACGCGATCGGTTCGCGGGGCGGGGACGAGCGGGACAGAGGCGACCTTCCCCCGCCTCTGATCCGGTCCCCGCCCCCTTCTCCTTCCCGGGCGACCCCGGCGATCGGTGTGGCAGCATCGACCGCGATGGCGTTCGAGCGACGAGACATCGGCGGCGGCGTGGCGGCGCTCGTGGCCCGCGCGCTCGAGCGCGACGGCTTCCTGGCCGCCTTCCTCGAACGGACCGGAGGCGTGAGCGCGGCCCCCTTCGACACACTGAACGGCTCGTTCCAGGTCGGCGACCGGGACGTCGACGTGCGCGAGAACCGCCGACGCGTGGCGGCGGCGTTCGGGCTCGAGCGCTTCTGTGTCCCGGGCCTCGTGCACGGCACGGAGATCCTGCCCGTCGGCGCGACACGAGCCCGCGACGGGTTCGACGGACCCGCCACGCTCCTTGCCACCGCCGACGGCACCACGACCCGATCACCGGGCGTCGGGCTCGGCGC
>Ga0105094_10000635_pt1 | contig 17773 bp, 15 predicted proteins | sample PPLLak1March2015_2_FD_87023 | JGI IMG/M metagenome (GOLD analysis project Ga0105094, IMG submission 87023) | Freshwater sediment microbial communities from Prairie Pothole Lake near Jamestown, North Dakota, USA - PPLs Lake P8 Core (3) Depth... | ecosystem: Environmental > Aquatic > Freshwater >...
GCGTCTTCTTCCCCGCCACCAGTTTGTGGACGTTCAGCGGCTCGCTGACTATGGAGTTGACCGTCCAGCGCGGAATAAGGGAGGCGAATGGATCCTGGAAGATCATCTGCGCCTTGCGCCGGATTGCCAACATCTGCACGGTATTCGCACCCGCAACGCGCTGCCCGTCGATCTCAACCAACCCGGCTGTAGGCGGATACAGTCCCAACACAGTACGCCCGACGGTGGTCTTTCCGCAGCCGCTCTCGCCCACCAATCCCAGGGTTTCTCCCTTAGCAATATCGAACGAGACGCCATCCACAGCGCGCACGTTGCCAGTTTTGCGTTGGAGCACCAGCCCCTGGGTGACCGGGAAATACTTCTTCAGCTCAGAGACATGCACCAGGACGGGACTGCCGGTATCGCTCGCTGGTGGATTTGCCATATCGCCGGGTGGGATGTTGTCGCTCATCGCGGCGCTCCTGTATCGACGTTCACCCAGCAAGCGACTCGATGCTGGAAGGAGATCTGCTCCAGGATGGGATTTTCGTCCCAACAGCGCTGCATAACATACTCGCAGCGCGGTGCAAACGGGCAGCCGTGCGGCTCGACCTGCAGGTTGGGCGGGGCACCGGGGATGGATTTTAGCCGTTTGCTGCGGCGGCGGTCGACGCGCGGCAGGGCCTCCAGGAGCGCATGGGTGTAGGGATGCTGTGGATTCTCGTACAGATCGTCGACGTTGGCTTCTTCGACAATGAAGCCGGCATACATCACGATCACCCGGTCAGCCAGACCCGCCACCACTCCCAGGTCGTGCGTGATCCAGATGACCGCCATGCCCATTTGCTCGCGCAGCGCCACGACAAGCTCGGTGATCTGCGCCTGGATGGTCACATCCAGGGCGGTGGTCGGCTCGTCGGCGATCAGCAGGCTGGGCTGGCAAGCCAGCGACATGGCGATCATCACCCGCTGGCGCATGCCGCCTGAGAATTGGTGGGGATAATCGTTCAAGCGCTCGGCAGCGGCGGGGATGCGCACCCGCTCCAGCAGCTCAACTGCCCGTTCCCTGGCTGGTTCTTTATCCATATTGAAGTGCGTGTGCAGCGCCTCGGTGATCTGCTTCCCAACAGACAGCACGGGATTGAGCGAGGTCATCGGGTCTTGAAAGATCATCGAGATCTCTTTACCGCGCACGTGCTCCATCTCGATATCGTTCAGCTTGAGCAGGTCGCGTCCGGCGTAAAAGGCCTCTCCGCGAGCGATCTCCCCTGGTGGGACAGGAATGAGCTGCATGATCGACATCATGGTGACCGACTTGCCGCATCCGCTTTCGCCGACGACTGCCAGCGTCTCCCCATGCCCGACGCCGAAGGAGACGCCGTTCACCGCGTACACCGTCCCTTCCGGGGTATGGAAGCGGGTGACCAGGTCTTTCACGTCCAATAAAGTCTCGGGGTGGGTGTGCGTGCCGAGCGCAGGGTCAGGCGATGATGGAGCTACGGAATGTGTGTGCGGGTGATTGTCCATGCGGATCACCTGGTGGGTTATGCAGCCCGGCTGCGCGGGTCGAGGGCATCGCGCAGGCCATCTCCCAGGAAGTTAATGCTCAAAACAGTCAGCAGGATCAGCAATCCCGGGAAGAACCACAACCATGGGGCAGATTCGAGGTAGTTATTGGCCCCGTCGAGCATGTTGCCCCAGGTAGCAGTCGGCGGCTGGACGCCCAATCCCAGGAAGCTGATGTACGCTTCAGCCAGGATGGCGCTGGCGACGCCCAGGGTGGCTGCGACGACAATGGGGGCGATGCTGTTGGGCAGGATATGGCGGAAGATGATTTCCCGGTTCGAGGTGCCGATGGCGCGCGCCGCCAGGACGAATTCCCTTTCGCGGTAGGAGAGGAACTCCGCACGCACGATGCGCGCCAGGTACATCCAGCTGGTCAGCCCGATGATCAGGATAATGATCACCACGCTGCCGCTCAGGGTGCGCCCCAATATGTTCACGTCTGGCAGCTTGTTGCCGAAGAATTTCGCCATCACGATCAGCAGGAAGATCTCAGGGATGTTGATCATGGCTTCTGTGAAGCGCATCAAAAGGGCATCCACCTTCCCGCGATAGTACCCGGCAAAGGCGCCTATCAGAACGCCGGAGCTGACCTCGATCAAGACGGCAAACAGGCCGATCATCAAAGAAATCTGCCCACCGTAGATGGTTCGCGCCAGGACATCCCTTCCGACGGTATCGGTGCCAAAGGGGTGGGAAGCCGAGGGTGGCTGCAGGCGCAGTTTTGTGTCCGTCTGATTGGCGTAGCTTTCAGAAATGACCAGCGCTCCACCAAAAGCATACAGGAACAAGATGACGATCATTACGGCACCGAACATGGCCATCTTATGGCGCTTAAAACGGCGCCAGGCGAGCTGGCGTAAAGTGAGCGGTGGAGTCTCAAGCTCATCTGGGGTCAGGTGGACAACGCCAGTCGCAGGTTTGGGTGGTTCGGCTGCTGTGGTTTCCATGGGCCTTTAGCAGTAATTCTTATTCATAGCGGATGCGCGGGTCAAGCCAGGCGTAGGCAACATCGGTGATAAGCTGGAAGACGACCACCGCCACTGAGATCATCATCAATATGCCCATGACCACCGGCATATCGGAGCGCGAGACATGGTCGAGGAATAAGCGCCCCATTCCAGGCCAGGCGAAAATGCGTTCGGTGACCACCGCCCCTCCTAACAGCAGCGGCAGGTCGAGCCCGATAATGGTGACCAGGGGTAAAGCGGCGTTCTTGAGGGCGTGCACATACACGACTTCTCGCCGGGGCAAGCCTTTTGATTTGGCGGTGCGCACATAGTCCTGGCTCATTACTTCCAACATGGTGCTGCGGATGTAGCGGCTGTAAGCCGCAAAGCTGATCAGCGAGATGCTCAGCACCGGCAGCACCATGTGCAGGGCTACCTGCCCTACGGTCTTCCCCACCTTAGGGTCGAACATGCCTACCGTAGGCAGGTAAGGCAATCCCCAGCGTTTGAACAGCACCCCGAATATATACATCGATAACAGGGCCACGAAGAAGATCGGCATGGAGTAGCCGATAAATGAAAACGCGGTGATCGTGTTATCCATCAGCGAGTACTGCCGCAGCGCAGAATAAACGCCGATGAGCAAGGCACCCAGGATGATGATCACCTCCGAAGCGATCATCAATATCAAGGTGTTCGGCAGGCGCTCCCAGATGACCGACGTCACCGGCACACCGCGCTTGACCAGGGAAGTGCCGAAATCGCCGCGCAGTACACCGCGGCGCGTGCCCGGGCTTTCGCGCGTGCCATCGCCGTCCATGTCTACTTTGGTCCAGTCATTGCCGATCAGCCAGAACAGGTACTGCTTCCACCCGGGCTGATCCAGTCCGAGTTGGCGGGTGAGGCGGATGCGGTCAGCGGGACGGGTTGCTTGCCGTCCGCCCATGGTAGCGACCGGATCGCCCATATTCATCATTAAGATGAAGAGGATCAACGAGATGATGAACAGCAAAGGGATCGCCTGGAGCAAGCGCTGGAAGATATAGCGTGTCATAGTTTTAAGTAGGACTGGATAGGCAGCAGGGCCGCCTATCCAGTGGTGTCTAGCGGATTATTCGGTTAAATCCCATTCGGTGATACTGTACAAGGGGGTAACGCCGGACAGTTTTACATTATCCAGGCGCGACCCGAGCGCCCACAGATCGGGATCCTGCCACATACCTAACCAGACGACTTCATCATAGAATATCTGGTTGATGCGTTGGAAAGTCTTCTGGCGTTCGGCGGGGTCGACCTGGGAGGCCTGTGTGGCAAACAGTCCATCCAGCTCCTCGTTGCAGTAGTACTGCCAGTTGCCGCCCTGCGGGTAATCAGGTGTGGGGATCTCGCTGCAGTACCAGTAGTAGTAATCTGGATCGGGGAAGTTGCTCGAGTCAGACCACTGCATCAGGTCAATATCACCCGAAGCCGCAGGCCCGTCATCATCCATGCCGGCGAAGAAGATATCCGACTCATAGGTGAGCAGCTCGACATCGATGCCGATCTCTCGCAGCTGCTGCTGGACAACTGCCTGGGTATCCTGACGGATCTCGCGGATGGTGGTGCCGTACGTGACATGCAGATCACGCCCGTCTTTCTCGCGGATGCCATCCCCGTTGTTGTCTACCCAGCCGGCCTCTTCTAGAATCTGCATGGCGGCATCAGGATCATAGGGATAGTTTTCCAGCGGTGGGGTGTTGTAGAAGGGCAAGGAGTCCCAATAGCTGGCAGGCACCCCGGTCAAACCGAGCAGCAGGTCGCTGGCGATGGACGCCCGGTCAATCGACATGGCGATAGCTTTGCGCACCGCCAGCTCGCGGACCGGAGAATCGGCTTTTTCAGGCAGGGTAGGCTCGCCATTGGTGTCGTTAATCACGAAGAAGATGCCCTCATTGTATCCAGAAAAGACCGTGCGGATCTCGATGCCGGCATCTTGCAGGGTGGGCACATCGCTGTAGGCGATGAAGGTACCCAGGTCACCATCGCCCGCTTGCATCGCGGCTACCTGCGAGGCATCATCCGGCACGAAGGTAAAGAAGATCTCGTCGATCTTGGGCTTGGCTTCCCAGTAGTTGTCATTGACGATAAAGCGGGCATAGCTGCCCGATTCCCATTCAGCAAATACATACGGTCCGCACCCAACCGTCGGTTCCGAGTTCCAGGCAGCTTCGTTGATGTTGCCATTGGTGTCGAACTCAGGCTGAAGGACATGCTGCGGAAGGAGCCCTTTCCAGAGTGTCCCTACCCAGGGAGCATAGGGCTCAGCAAAGGTGATCACGACGGTCCGTTCGTCCGGCGCTTCCATCGAAGCCACCTTGTCGTATGGATCGGTGGAGGCAACTGTATTGTTGGGATCCATAACCATCTCATACGTAAAGATGAAATCGGCCGAGGTGAGCGGTGTGCCATCCGACCACACGAGATCATCCCGCAGCTTCATGGTGATCGTGGTGCCATCCTCAGATACTCCGCCATTCTCCGAAGACGGCAGCTCTGCTACCAGGTATGGGATCGCTTCATTTCTATCGTTGAAGTTCCACGCCCAGCAGTTCCAGACCTGGTGGGTAACTGTCGAGAACCACATGTCGGTGTAGTATGGGTTCAGCGTATCGAATTCTTGCGTCCAGATGAAAGTAGCAACTTTCTTCTCAGCTGGCTCAGCCGCAGGCGGCTCTGTAGGTTCTTCTACGGGTGCTTGTGTGGGTTGTTCTGCAGGTTGTTCTATAGCTGGGGCTTCGGTCTCCACAATGGGCGCCTGCGTGGCGGGAGCGCCACAGGATGCCAGTGCAAAGCTGGCGATCATGAGAAGGGTCAGCAAGCTGTAAGCTAGCTGTCTGCGTGACATGGATTTCTCCTCCTTGGTAGGAATGCTGATATCGGGTTGTGAAATACCGGCGGCATACCGCCCGGCTGAAGTCAGCATTATAATATCGGGGCACCTCCTTTGGAGCGAGATACGAGATTCGAGAATAGAGGATTGAGAATAGTGAATAGTGAATAGATCATTGATTTTGGAATCTAGAACGACTCTCTACTCTCTTCTCTCGACTCTCGATTTTTTCTCATTATCTTTATTATATATATTACTACACATTTGTACACAATAAAGTTCGGAGAATCTATATGCCCAAATCAATCGTCGTAGGCAGCGCCCGCTCCCGGCCTGGCAGCCTTCAGTGCGGCCGATGGGAAGCTTTCCGTCATCCCACCGGTCAGGCTGAGTTCCTGCCGGTGGTCATCGCACAGGGCATAGAGGATGGCCCCTGCATCTGGCTGACGGCTGGAATTCACGGTCCCGAACACGCCGGCCCGCTGGTTCTGCACCGGCTGCTGACTGAAGACCTGGTGAAAGGGTTGCGCGGCACGATTGTCGCCATCCGGCGCTGAACCCGGTCGGACTGCGCACAAAGACTCGCAAACCGCCGCCGGACGAAAAAGATCCCAACCGGTTGTGGCCGGACGGTAAGCCGGAGAAACCGCTGGGCTTGGACGAAGACCCGCCCACACCGCTGGAGGTGACTTATAAGAAGCTCTTCGCCCGCATGCTCACCAGCGCCGATTACCACATCGACTACCACAACGCCTGGACCGGCTCGCTCTCATTTGCCTTCCAGGACCGCATGCTCTACCGGCAGGATGCAGATGGCAAAGACAAGGCCGATGCCGAAGCCCTGGTCGCCCGGCAGGTCGAGATGCTGCGCGCCTACGGGCACACGGTGATCTGCGAGATGCCGTCCGCCACGATGATCGATGAAGATCTGCACCGCTCCACATCCGGAGCAATGCTGTATGTCGGGCGCAAGCCGTCGCTCACGGTCGAGCTGGGCACCGGGGACATGCCCGACCTGGCGATTGTGAGAGCGGCCGCCGCCGGGACGCGCAATGTGCTGCGCTGGGCTGGCATGCTGGACAGCCCGGTGGAGCCCATTGATGGCATCCGCGTGGTCGCTCCGGGCTACCCGGTGCGCCGCTGCCAGACGCCGCGTGTAAAGGAAGCCGGGGTGGTCCACCACCTCGTCGAGGCCGGCGATACGGTGCAGACTGGCCAGCCGGTGGCCGAGCTGCGCGATATCTGGGGGCGTCCGGTGGGAGATGGCTACGTGTACGCCGAGATGGATGGTTTCGTGATTGGGCGCTCGCACGGCATTTTCTACTACCCCGGCGATGCCGTGCTGGGCATGGCTGTGCGCAACACCGAGCCCATCCTGGAGCCGTATCCGGAGGGGTATTTTAAGTAGAGGATGACCGCAAAGCCAGATCGCCCTGCATTGTAACCCGGATCGCCGATCCGGGTCGCAGTTGGTAGTTGAGCGCCGCGCCTGTTCCGCTGCTCTTCGCGGAGCTTGCTCCGCTGGTCTAGGCAGAGCATCCTCCGCTGATGTACTCGGAGAAGCCCAACCCTCGCCGCGGTATAATCTATCCTGAAATGAGAGTAGATGATAGATGGGCGAGGTAGACAATGATCAAGATTTCCGAAGCGCGACCCCTGGTAGATTATAAGATCTGGCTCAAGTTTGCGGATGGCATTAGTGGTGAAGTTGACCTTTCCAGTCTTGCCGGTAAGGGTGTTTTTCGATATTGGAATCAGTACGAGAATTTTAAAAATGTCTCGGTGGTGAATGGTAGATGGCTGGCGTGGTCGGATGAGATCGACCTGGATGCTGATTCGCTCTACCTTAAGCTGACTGGTAAAAAGCCAGAAGACCTTTTCCCGGTCCTTAAAGAGGATCCTACATATGCCTGAGATAAGCCGCTTCTACGGAATTGTGATTCGTATGTTTTTCGACGATCACAATCCGCCCCATTTCCATGCGGTTTATGGCAGCGATGAGGCATGGATCAGCATAAACACCTTGGCGATCTTTTACGGCAGCCTGCCATCGCGTGCATTGGGAATGGTTATCGAATGGGCATCCTTGCACCAGGAAGATCTACGCCGAAATTGGACATTGATGGGGGAAAAGGAAAAGCCAAAAAAGATCGCTCCCCTACCGTAAGCGCCAGCCCATCGGCGAAGACTGCGCTCAACCCAACACTCGCTTTTCAATTTTATAAGTAGTCAACGACAGGAGACCTCCAGTGCGTATCGGTCCAACAGAACTTTTCATTATCTGCGGTGTAGGTGTATGTTTGCTCACCCTGGTGGTTGCTGCGGTGGTGCTCATTCTGGCATATTCCAGGCGCAAGAATTCCGGTCCATGAATTAAGCTGAATAGCCAAATGCCCAACCTCCTGAAAGGGTCTACAGATCGATGGCTGGCTTTAATCCTGGGAGTGTACAGCCTGGCAGTTTCAGGATGGATCATGGCTAGCGGTCTGCATGTGACCATGGAGGATGGTTTCTATTACTTCAAGATCGCTCAAAACGCAGCCCGCGGATTTGGACCGACCTTCGATGGCCTCCACCTGACCAACGGCTACCACCCCCTGTGGATGTTCTGCCTTATGTCGGTCTACTGGCTCACCAATGACCTGGAGACGGGACTGTTTTATGGCACTCTATTGCAGGCGGGCTTCATGTCAGCCAGCACCATCCTGTTTTACTCCGCTGCCCGGCGCTTGTGCCGCCGCCACGCTGCGGCTGCGGCGGCATTCGGCTGGGTGCTGCTGAGCTATAAGAACGGGCTGAGCGGGCTGGAGTTCAGCCTGCATACTCTTCTACTATGCGCAATTGCTTATTTTTACCTGCGATGGTTCTCTAAGGCGGCTCCGGAGCGGATGCTTACATATATTGTGCTGGGTATCTTGTTGGGATTGACCTTCCTGGCCCGCCTGGATACAGTCCTGCTGGCGGTGATTCTGCTGGCATTCATGACAAGCACGCTCATCAAGCAGCACAGCTGTTCCGCCGCTTTATTACGCCTGGCGGGAACTGCCCTCCCGTTCCTTATCATTGTGAGCATTTACCTGGTCCTGAACCGCCTGCTTTTCGGCAGCCTGCTGCCCGTCAGCAGCCTGTTGAAAAGCGAGTGGTCGCGGTCTCTGCTGCTTAATGATCCGATCTTCCAATCCTCAGGCTGGCTGGGTGCCAAAACCATCCAGCTTTTGCGACCCCTCGCGAGCTTCATCTCTATGAACGCCATGCGCCCGGCGGTGTTGGGGGTATTAGGAGCCGGTGGCGTGTGGATTTTAGCCCTGCTGCTGCCCGGACAGGTTATCCTCCGCAGATGGTCCAGGCGTACGCTGATTCCCCTGAGCCCCTTCTTTGTGTACGGTATTGCCAGCTACCTGGTGATTATGATCACCTATCACGGGTCGCTGAGCTATGCTCCCTGGTATTTCGCCATCCAGCCCTGGCTGGCGGCGGTGACGGTCGGGATGTTGCTCGATCTGCTGCGGGACTGGACAGAGAAAGGGTACCATGTCGAGACGCGGGCGCCGGCAGGTTCATATCGCCTGGTGGGGCTACTATCTTGTATACTAATGGGAACTGCCACGTTGGTGCAGGTCCTTCGCTGGCAGCGCTGGGAGCGGGAAAACCCCGAGCACCTGGTGCTGTATGACGCCGCGCAGTGGGCTAAGGAAAACATCCCCGCCAGCGCCGTTGTCGGCACCTGGAATGCGGGTACGAATGGATACTGGTCGGAACGACGGATCATCAATCTCGATGGCGTGGTGAACAGCCGGGAATATTTCAAGAGCGGACGCCAGGACCTGTGCCGCTATTGGGACGAGCTAAATATCACCTACCTCCTGGATGTATTCCAGGACGACCAGGTAATGACTGCCGTCCCTTTGCACCAGGCTTATGCCGGATGTATCGACCGGTTGCAGTTGATCTGGGAGGCAGACGGATACGATCCCACCTGGAGTCCGAAAGCTTACCGCATCCTGCCGGCTGGTGAGACGAGTGCAGAATGACCGGTTATCGAACAAGGGATATTCACGGTCATGTCTTTCTGAGTATATCCACAGCGCCAAGGCGTTCTTCTTTCAGAGATGAAACCTTGGTCATTGCGAGGCGATCTTTGCCGAAGCAATCTCCGAGCCAACCAGGATGGAGATTGCTTCGTCCCTGCGCTCCTCGCAACGACGGGTCGCATGTCATTAGGAGCCGCAGCGCGGCGAAGGCGAAGAAACTGACATCCATCAAAATCAAGCCAACAGAGGACTTAGGGATAGGAGAAACCATGCAAACGTACGTCATCTATGTGCGCTACACACAGCAAGGTGCACAGCATATCAAGCAAAGTCCTACTCGCCTGGAGGCGACCCGCAAGGCTTTTGCTGCGGCGGGGGCTGAATTGAAGTCCTGGTACCTGACCTTCGGCCAGTACGATGCCTTGATCATCGCTGATGCGCCGGATGCCGAGACAATCTCCCGTTTGACTCTGCAGTTGTGTTCGCACGGCAATGTGCGCACTGAGACAGTTCGGGCTTTCACAGAAGAAGAATACCGCCAGGTGATAGCATCTCTACCCTGATCCCTGGCGCCGGCGTCCCGATAGCAGTAATCCACTCTCTCCAGCGGGCGTGATGGTCATGGCAGCCATCGCTGGGGTATAATTCATGTGTCCTGGAATTCCTCCCCGTGCCTGGGGAGATATTCCATATTTGGCCCCTCAACTTTATATCTATCCGCTTCACTGCAGATCACACCCATGCGTCTGACCTTCCTCAACGATCAGGAAATCCAGAATATTCACAACGCCAGCCTGCGCGTGCTCTCAGAGACAGGCATATTGATCGACGATGCGCAGGGGCGCAGCCTCCTGTTGGAGCACGGTGCCGCAGAAAGCCGTGGACGCCTGTGCCTGCCGCCTGACCTGGTGGAAAGCTGCCTGGCAAAATGCCCCAGCACGGTCACCTTGCGCGGGCGCGGCGCCCAGGCCGTCCTGGGCGATGGCTCGCTGCACGTCCACAACCTGGGCGGGGCACGGGATGTGTTCGATGCCCCAGGAGCCAATCCCCGCCCGGCGACGGCTGCCGATGTGGCGCAGAGCACCAGCTTGATGGACGCCCTGGACAACGTCACCACCATCACCCCGCTGTACACACCTCGCGATGTGCCTGGGGAGCTGATGATCCTGACCATGTTCGACCAGACCGTGCGCAACACCGATAAACCGGTCAACGGGCCAGGCGTCACCAGCGCCAACGACGTACGCACCCTGGTGGAGATGATCAAGGTGGTCTATGGAGACCAGCCGGCGGTCTCGCTGGGGGCCTCGCCGGTCAGCCCGCTTAACTTTCTGGGCGACATTGTGCAGGTGTTCTTGGAGATCGCTCGCCAGGGGCTGCCCTGCGGCCCACTGCCCTGCCCGAATGTGGGCGCCACCTCCCCTATGTCGCTGGCGGGCTCGCTGGTGCAGCAAAACGCAGAGAACCTGGCTTCGATTGTGCTGATCCAGCTCACCAATCCGGGCAACCCGGTGGTGTACTGCGGGCGCCTGTCGGTGCTCAATATGCGCAGCGGCGCTCCCATCTGGGGCAATCCGGAGGTCGGGCTGCTGTCGTCCGGTACTGTGCAGCTCGGGCACCACTACCACCTGCCGGTCAATGTGTACGGTCTGGCAGACAGCGGCTATGCCGCCGACATGCAGAGCGGCTACGAGCGCGCCATCAATGCCATCGTGCCCGCCCTGGCAGGCGCGGACGAGCTATCGGGCGTGGGAGAGATGGCGGGTGGGACGGTTTCCGCCAATTTCCAGATCGTCATCGACGACGACATCTACGGCATGGTGCGGCGTGTGCGGCGCGGCTTCGACGTGAACGAGGACAGCCTGGCGGTTGAAGTGATCGCCCATGCTATGGATGGCACGCGCAACTTCCTTCGCGAGCAGCACACCCGCCAATACCTGCGCTCGGGCGAGATCTGGGGTGGGCGCCTGGGAGTTCAGGAGGTGGGTTGGGAGATGTGGCACAACGCTGGCGAACCCACGGTGCTGGAACGCGCCCAGGAGCAGGTCGAACACATCCTTGCCCACCACGCGCCGCCTCCCTTGAGCGATGAGCAAACCCGCGCCCTGGATGAGATCATGCGATTTGCCTATGCCCGACAATAAGATGCCTGGCACTGGCGCCAAGGGGACGATCACAGTCAATATGCAGCCGGTCGGGCGGCGGGTGGAGATCAGTCCCGGAATGAGCCTGCTCGAAGCCGCCCAATCGGCGGGGGTAGAGCTGGCGTCATTGTGCGGCGGGTTAGGGGTATGCGATAGCTGTAAGATTCGCCTGGTGAGAGGGGAACTTACACCTCCGACAATCGAAGAACAAAGCCTGTTTTACCCGGAACAGCTAGAAGCCGGCTTCCGGCTGGCGTGCCAGGCTGTGCCGCTGGGGGATGTCAAGATCGATATCCCGCCCGAGTCGCTCACCACCCCACAGCGCCTGCAGATCGAAGGTCAGAGCGCCGAGGTAGAGCTGGCTCCTGCCGTGGTGGGCGCCGATATCAAGGTCGAAGTACCTGATATCCATGATCTGCGCGCCGACACACGCCGCATTCGTGATGCACTGATCGCATCCGGTCACCTGGCAGGAGGTGGGGCGCTGCGCTTCAGCCCAGTGGTACTGACGCAGTTGTCAAAGCAAGTGCGCGATCTGAACTGGTCGATGCGTGTGGCCCGGCACGGTGACGAGGTCGTATCGATTTTACCCATTGATACAGCAATGGTTGGTCTGGCAGTTGATGTAGGCACTACCAAACTGGCAGCATACCTAGTAGACCTGACCACTGGGGATACGTTGGTAAAATCTGGCGCAATGAACCCACAGATCGCGTTCGGCGAGGATGTTGTCAGCCGCATCGCCTACTGCCAGAACCACACCGACGGGCGCCGCACTCTTCAGCGCCGCCTGATCGAAGCCCTGAACGAGCTGCTGTCTGAGATGTGCCGTATGGCCCGCCTTGAGCGGGATCAGATACTGGATGCGGTGGTAGTCGGCAACACCGCCATGCACCACCTGTTCGCCGGTCTGCCGGTCAACCAGCTTGGACACGCCCCCTATGTTCCGGCAGTCAGCGAAGCGTTGGATATCCCTGCCCGCGAGCTGGGACTGGAGCTGGCTCCAGGCGCCTACGTGCACCTGCCGCCCAACATCGCCGGATATGTCGGCGCCGATCATGTCGCCATGGATCTGGCAACCGGCGCCTGGAACGCCCAGCGCACCACCCTGGCTTTGGATATCGGCACCAACACCGAGATAACCCTCAACCATAACGGTCGCCTGCTTTGCTGCTCGTGCGCTTCCGGTCCGGCTTTCGAGGGTGCTCATATCCGGGATGGAATGCGCGCCGCTCCAGGGGCGATCGAAAGGGTCCAGATTGTAGACAGTGGAGAGGGTGCTAAAATCCGCCTCCAGACCATCGGCGACCAACCCGCAGTGGGCATCTGCGGTTCTGGCATCCTGGATGCAATAGCCGCCATGCTTCAGGCGGGCGTCCTGGACCGGCGCGGCGCTTTGGTCGGCAGCCACGCGCTGGTGCGCTGGCGTGATGGGCTGCATGAGTTCGTCCTCGTGCCGGCTGGCGAAACGGGGCACGGCAAGGACATGCTCATCACCCGCCGGGATGTCAATGAGATCCAGCTTGCCAAGGGCGCTATCCGCGCCGGCATCGAGACCCTGCTGGCAGAGGCCGGCATCCAGTCCCAGGATGTCCAGGATTTTATCGTCGCCGGGGCGTTCGGGACGTACATCAGCATCCACAGCGCCATCCAGGTGGGCATGTTCCCGGCGCTTCCGGAGAGCCGCTTCCGGCAGGTGGGCAACGCGGCTGGGGCAGGCGCCAGGCAGATGCTGGTATCGGTGCAACAAAGACAGATCGCCCAGGAGATTGCGGCCCGGCTGGAATACATTGAGCTTTCGTCGCACCCAGATTTCACGAACGAGTTCTCCCACCGGCTGTTCTTTTCGGATTTTAAGAAAGAGGGACTCACCGCAGAGCACGCGGAGAACACGGAGAAAATCAGACAGAAAAAGAAATAAACACCGCAGAGACGCGGAGATCACAGAGAAGATCAGAGAGAAAAAAATACTGTGCGGTTAATTCAAAAATCAAAACTCTGCGCCATCTGCGTCTCTGCGGTTAAACCAAGATAATTACTCTGCGGTGATATCTTCCTAAGGAGCATACAATGAGCAACGAAATGTACCAGAAGTTAGCCCAAAGCCTGATCGATGGTGACCCGGATGCGTGTGTCGAGCTGACACAGCAGGCGCTTGCCGCGGGGATCGAACCGATGGCGATCATCCGTGAGGGCTTGATGGTGGGCATGAACGTGGTCGGCGAGAAGTTCGGCAGTGGCGAGTATTTCCTGCCCGACCTGATCATCGCCGCAGATGGGATGCAGCAGGCTATGGCACTGCTGGATCCGGAGCTGACCGCCCGCCGCCAGCAGGTTGAATCGGCAGGCACGGTTGTAATCGGTACGGTAAAAGGCGACATCCACGAGATCGGCAAATCCCTGGTTGGCACCATGCTCTCCGCCAATGGGTTTAAGGTCCACGATCTCGGGGTGGATGTGCCTAACGAGAAGTTTATCGACAAGGTCAAGGAGACCGGGGCGAATCTGCTCGGCCTATCTGCCCTGCTCACCACTACGATGACGATGCAGAAGCAGGTGGTCGAGGCGCTGCAACAGGCCGGCCTGCGCGGGCAGGTGAAAGTAATGGTCGGCGGAGCGCCAGTGACGCGCTCCTGGGCAGAAGAGATCGGCGCAGATGGCTACGCTGAAGACGCTATGAGTGCGGTTGCACTGGCGAGGAAGCTGGTATCATAAGCTCTCTCCAGCTGGCTTTACGAACATCCAGGCTGACCTAAGGGCATGAGCCATGCGATAAAAAGAGAGGCTGAGTATGAAAAAAGTTCGCTGGGGTTTGCTTTCCACCGCTCAAATCAACCGGCGCCTGATCCCTGCCATCCGCGCCACCAAACGCGGTGTATTGGCGGCAGTTGCCAGCCGGGATGAGGCGCAAGCGCGCCAATATGCCAAACAATGGGAGATACCGCACGCCTTTGGCAGCTACCAGGCAATGCTTGATTCGGGCGAGATCGACGCCGTGTATATCAGCCTGCCCAACCACCTGCACGCCGAATGGAGCATCCGCGCCCTGGAAGCGGGCGTGCATGTGCTGTGTGAAAAGCCGTTCGCCATCACGCTGGAAGAAGTGGATGCGATGATCGCCGCAAGCCAGCGCACTGGCAAGGCGCTGGCAGAGGCCTTCATGTACCGGCATCATCCCCAAACCAAGATGGTTGGCGAATGGCTGCGCAACGGCAAGCTGGGTGAGCTGGTATTGGTGCGCAGCATCTTCACCTTCACCCTGGACGAGCCGGAGAATGTGCGCCTGGTGGCAGATTGGGGCGGTGGGGCGCTGTGGGACATCGGCGTATATCCGGTAAGTCTGGCGCAGTTTGTATACGGAGGAGCGCCGCAGCGCGTTTCCGCTGTCCAGGTCACAGGCCCTACCGGCATCGATGAAACCTTTGCGGGATTGATGATCTATGCCCCGGCGAGTGAAGGCGGTCCCGAGCGTACAGCCGAGTTCGCGTGTTCCTTCCGCTCACCCGGGGGTACACACGCCGAAATCCTGGGCACCAAGGGCTGGCTGGAGATTGGGGCGCCATTCAACGGTATGGACGATGGCAGGAAGCATTTATTTTTCAATCATCCGGATGGCAAGGTCCAGCCTATTTATGTCCCACGCCAGTCGCTGTATGTGGGTGAAGTCCAGGATATGCATGCCGCCATCCTGGACGGCAAGCCTACCTACCTGACCCTGGACGAGACCCGCGATCACATCCGCACTGTGTTGGCGCTGTATCAGGCGGCGAAGGAGGGAAGGCAGGTTATTCTGCCATAGGGGCGACCCGTCTAGACCCATTCGGGTTCTGAACCTACCGCGTTTCGATGGCGGTATTGGGGCGACCCGCCTTTGCCAATCAGGGTTCTGATTAAAACACCCCTGGCGCCAGACAGGATCTTTGATAGGGATGCATGGGTCGCCCCTACAGGTTGTTACAGGATAATTATCCTGGCAGATTTACCGGATTTTCGTAATCCGTGATTTATATTCCCCAATTAAAGCGCCTAAGGATCCAGGCGCAGGACCGTGAGGACGCGGGGCGGCGTTTTTATTTTGTAGGGGCGACCCATCATTAAATATTATTGCCTCGTCTGGCAACTCGTGTGTGCCAGACGAGGCGCTTAAACGGGATGCAAGGGTCGCCCCTGAAACTGTGTATTGTTAATCAGCGTTGGTACGTTCTACTGTTCGTCATACGGTTCCCCCTACCCCATCCTCCCGGTGATATACGTATCAGTCAGCTCCTTCTCGGGGCTGGTGAACAACTTATCCGTGAGAGAAAATTCCACCAGCTCTCCCAGCCAGAAGAAGCCGGTGTACTCCGAAACACGCGCCGCCTGCTGCATGTTGTGGGTGACGATGACGATGGTATAGTCCTTTTTAAGCTCGCCAATCAGCTCTTCGATGTGCAAGGTGGCGATTGGATCGAGCGCCGAGGCTGGCTCATCCATCAAGATCACCTCCGGCTGCACCGCCACCGCCCGGGCAATGCACAGGCGCTGCTGCTGCCCCAGGGAAAGCTCCAGGGCACTGCTGTTCAGATCGTCTTTCACTTCATTATATAAAGCAGCCTGTTCCAGGCTGCGCTTCACCAGGTCAGCAAGCTCTGCCTTATTGCTCGTCAAATCCAGCACGCGCGGGCCGAAAGCCACGTTGTCGAAGATAGTCTGCGGAAACGGGTTGGGTTTTTGAAAGACCATGCCCACTCGCTGGCGCAGGGCGGTCAGGTTCATTTCGGGGGCATAGATATCCTCCCCGTCCAGCAGGATTTGTCCCTTGATCGTAGTGCCGGGGATGGTGTCGTTCATGCGGTTCAGGCAGCGCACAAAGGTGGATTTGCCGCAGCCCGAGGGACCGATCAGAGCAGTCACCTGGCGCGGCAGGATATCCATGTGGATGCGCTTCAATGCCTGCATCTGACCGTAGAAGAAGTCCAGCCCGCGCACCTGGAATTTTGGATTCACAGCATCTGAAGATTGAGAGGCATCCATGCGCGTTGATTGTAATCGAGGATGAAAGCTTCATGCAAGAGGAGGGAACCAGATACTACCAGTTGTAACAGGGGTGACCCCTGCGTCGCATGCCCGCAGCCAGTTCAACCCCGATGTTCCGCCGATCAGGGCTACGACCGGCAGCAGCGGTCCGGCCCTACTTGCCATCCGGAGCACTCGCAGATAAAATAACTCTATGCAATGGAACCTGATACGCCTGGCAGTGATGGCGGCTTTCCTGCTGGCTGGCTGTACGTCTGGTGGAACACAACCTGGCTCTCCAGGCCGGGTGCAAAGCATCGTCAATTCCGGGTCTGATACAATGGTAAACCTGGCGCTCGCCTGGGCCGAGCGGTACCAGACGGTCAATCCAGCCGTGAGTATCTCGGTCAGCGGCGGAGGTTCAGGCACCGGCATAGCTTCCCTGATCAACGGCACAATCGACCTGGCGAACGCCTCCCGCAAGATCAAAACCGAAGAGTACGACCAGGCAGAACAAAACGGCGTTGAGCCGGTCGAGTTCGTGGTTGCACGCGATGCCATTGCCATCATCATCAACCCGGACAATCCCATCCAGCAGCTCAGCCTGGTCCAGATCTCAGCCATCTACAGCGGGCTGATCAACAACTGGAGCGAGTTGGGTGGAGAAGACCGGCCGATCGTGCGGGTCTCGCGTGAGACCAACTCCGGCACGCATGTCTATTTCCTGGAGGAAGTGCTGCGCCTGGGAGAAGCGGATAATAAGACTTTTTTCTCTCCCGACACGCTGCTGCTGCCTTCCTCGCAAGGCATCACGTCCGAAGTGCGCGATAATCCCAACGCCATCGGTTATGATGGGTTAGGCTATGTGACCCCTGAAGTCAAGGTCGTTGCAGTTGCCAGAGATGACCAGGGCCCGTTTATCCTGCCGTCTGTTGAAAGCGTCAACCAGGGCAGTTACCCCATCGCCCGTGACCTGTATATCTATACTGCGGGTCAGCCGGAAGCCGGGACCCAGGAATACCTGGATTGGATCATCTCTGCGGAAGGTCAGGCGATTGTCCGAGACAACGGGTACGTCCCGATCGCGGATGATTGAGACGCACACGGAATGATCTGTACACGGATGGCTCCACTGAAAAAACGACCAGACAAAGGATATCCGATTTTCATCTCTCCTCAAAATGACCATTCGTCAATATAATCAGGTCATCCCACTTTCAAGGTCTGAAGCATGTTCAAGAA
>Ga0105094_10000642_pt1 | contig 17740 bp, 15 predicted proteins | sample PPLLak1March2015_2_FD_87023 | JGI IMG/M metagenome (GOLD analysis project Ga0105094, IMG submission 87023) | Freshwater sediment microbial communities from Prairie Pothole Lake near Jamestown, North Dakota, USA - PPLs Lake P8 Core (3) Depth... | ecosystem: Environmental > Aquatic > Freshwater >...
CAGGTGCACGCGACGAACCTCATCACGCGCCTCAACTGGGAGGCGCGCGCGGGCACGCCGGAGCGTGTGGACGAAGCCGCCAGCGAGCTGGTGGAGTACCTCCTCTTCGTGGACGAGGCGCCCATCCCGGGCCGCGTGGAGGGCGCGAGCGGATTCGCCGAGGCGTTTGCCGCGATGGGCCCGCGCGACTCGAAGGGGCGATCGCTGCGTGACCTGAAACTGGAAGGGCGGACGACGGAGTATCCGCTCAGTTACATGATCTACACGCCGATGTTCGATGCGTTGCCGGCGACCGCGCGCGATGCCGTGGCGGCGCGGCTGGGCGCGGTGCTCGCGGGGCGAGACACGCGCCCGAGGTACGCGCACCTTACACCCGCATTGCGAACGGCGATCGTCGAAATCCTTCGGGAGACGAAGCCTGGCCTGGAGGTGATCCCGAGCGAGAAGTGACCCCAAGAGATGCCTCTTGTAGACGGACGCATCCCGCGAATTCCCCGCGTTCGGTCGATGCCTCGTCCGCTGCTTGCGGCGCTCGTCACATGATGCGAAACTCTGCCCGCGGAGGCAGACATGCCACGACCCCGATCGTTCTGCTCAGGAACGGCTTTCCTCCCTTCTTCGTTTTCTCAGATTGCGTCGGCAGCTTCAGCAACGAAGTTGAGGCAGTAGTGCGATGACGCCGAATCGCCACTTGAACGGGAGAACAGAGCTGACTGCGATGCGAAGTGCCTGCGTGGGTGCCGTGTGGTGTCTGGTTGTTGGCCTACTCGCCCCTCACCGGGCCGCCGCACAGTACGCCGACTCGCCGCGAATGCTGGCGGCTGTGGATCAGTCCACGAATACCGCCACACCGATCGGCCGGCGCCTCTTCATCGGCGGGTTCTTCTCGCGCGTGAGCGTGCCGACGGGTGGCGCCGTCGTCGTGGACACCGCCGGCACCTACGTGCCCGGCAGCTTCCCGCGGTTCGACGGTCCGGTGCGTCGAGCGCGCGCGTCTACGTCGGCGGATTCGGATACCAGCGTCCGGTGTGGGCGGTGGACCCGCGGAGCGGGCAGGATGTGCCGTGGTCCGTAGGGCTGTCATTCCAGTACCTCAGCGGGACCTATGGCGACTACACCAGCATCGGCGCGCTGCTGCTCGATGGCGGCCGACTGTATTTGGGCGGCTACTTCCGGACGTCGGACGGCCGGGCAGGTCTCGCTGCGGTGGACGCCGCGTCGGGACAGCCGTCGTCGTGGCGTGCCCAGGACCCGCCGGCTCAGGTGTCCACCCTGACGCGCCTCGGGCGGGCCGTCGTGGCCACGTCGATCGCGTTCGATGTGGACACAGGTGTGCAGCTGCCATGGAGGCCACGGCCGTACGGGGGGATTGCCGGCGTGGCGCCGGCGCCCGAGGGGGCGGTGATCGTCGGCAACTTCAACGGCATCGATGGGGAGGAGCGGTCGAACCTGGCGTCGATCGATCTGGACACCGGGGCAATCGAGCCGTGGTCGGTGGCGCTTCCCCAGTGGTCGTTCGTCGATCGGCTGGACACGGACGGCACGTTCCTGTTCGCCATCACATGCGAGGGGCGCTTCCACAAGATCGACCCGGCGACAGGAGCCGTGCTCGGCTCCCTGGATTTCGGCACGGACGTCTCGCTCATCCGCCACCGCATCACCAACGGGCGCATCATCGTCGCCGTCGGGCACTCGACGGCGCCCGAGGAGGTGGCGGCGATCCCGTCACGGACGCGCCACGGACTGGAACCCTGATGTGCCGGGAGGCGCGCAGATGGAGGTGGGGCCCGATGGCCTGTTGTACGTGGTCCCCTCCACGAGTATCGGAGGCCAGGCCATGCGGGGCGGGCTGGTGGGCCTATCGCCAACGAGCGTGCGGCCCGTGCCCTGGCGACCCGCCCACGACGGCTTCATTCTCCTCGACCGGCTCTCGTTTACTCCGGACTGCTTCGTCCCGCCGGCGGACTCGACCGTCAAGTGCCATCCACGGGCCCTGCCATCACCTTCGCAACCCACGGTCACGCAGGCAGGCAACGGCGTCACGCTCAGTTGGAACCTCCCGAACGTGCCGCCTGTCTGGACCGGTGCCGGCGTGGAGGGAGGGCGCGAGTGACGTGGCGACGTTCGCCTTGGCCGCCGATGCCACGTCGATCTCCGGCTCCGTCCCGCCGGGCTCGTACTTCGCGCGCGTGCGCACGACAGGCCCGCTCAGCACCAGCCACTCCACGGAGGACGTGTCGTTTGCCGTAGGCCCGCCGGACGTGCCGCCACCGCCGCTCTCGGCCACCGCGGTCACGGAGGGCACGGCTCTGACCTTCCAGTGGCGACCGCCGTCTACGGGCGCGCCACCCGCGTACCTGCTCGAAGCGGGGACGGCCGAGGGGCGGAGCGACGTGGCCCGGTTGCCGCTGGGCGGCAGCGCCACCAGCTTCACCATCGATGCCCCGCCCGGGCGCTACTGGGGTCGCATCCGCGCCGTCAACGCAGCGGGCGCCAGCGCGCCATCCGGCGAGTTGATCATCGAGGTGGATGCCACTGACTCGCTCTGCTACGGGTGCCGCCGCTGGCACCGTTCAACCTCGCGGCGAGCGTTGTGCGTGGCGCGGTCACGCTCACCTGGGCGCAGCCCGCCACGGGGCCCGTCGCCAACACGCAGCGCGTCGTCGCCGGCAGCGCGCCGGGCCTCGATAACCTGGGCGCCATCGGCGTGCCGGGGCCGGCCACTCGCTTCACGACGACGGCGCCGCCGGGCACGTACTACGTGCGCGTGCTGTCACTGAACGACTGCGGCGGCAGCTTCAGCAACGAGGTGAGGGTGGAGGTGCGGTAACGCTGGAATCAGGAATCAGGAGTCAGGAGTCAGGAGTCAGGAGTCAGGAATCAGAAAGAAGGAGTAGGGTAGAGAGAAGGAGGCGCGCAATGTGGGCAGGAATCCTTGGCGTCGTTCCCCTCATCCTCCTGGTGCCCCTGACCGCGGCCGCACAGTACGCCGAGACGCCGCTGTCGCTTGGCGCCGTAGACGGGTACGTGGGGCGGGCTGCGCAGATCGGCCGCCGCCTCTTCATCGCCGGACTCTTCAGCCACGTCAGCGCCCCGACTGGCGGTGCGGTGGTCGTGGATGTCGCGGGCAGGCACGTGCCCGGGCACTTCCCGCGATTCGACGGTACCGTCAACGCCATCGTCCCGGACGGCCTTGGCGGATGGGTGGTCGTTGGCGGATTCACGCGGGTGGCTGGGCAGCCGCAGGCCTACTTCGCGCGCGTCGGTCCGGACCGCACGGTGGATCCCCGGTACCGGCTCACCGCCAATGGACCGATCAGGCAGGTAGCCATCGCCCACGGGCGCGTGTACCTGCTCGGGGACTTCACGATCATCAACGGCGCCGGACGGCGCGGACTGGCGGCACTCGACGCGGCGACCGGCGCCTTGTCGGGGTTTGCAGCGACCTTCAATCCGGAAGGCCGCACGACGACCGCCCTCTCGGTGTCGTCGATCGGCGTCTACGCCGGCACGACCGGACGTCTGTGGGGATTCGACGCCTCCAGCGGCACCACGCTCTTCTATCGAGACCTCGCGGTAAACGCCATTGCGGCCACGAGCGCGCGGGTCTATGTGGGAGGAGGCGGACGCCTGCGCCCAGTGTGGGCGGTGGATCCTCTGACGGGACGGGACCTGCCCTGGTCCATCGGGCTCTCGTTCCGGTTGCTGTCCGCCTATGTTGACAACACTCGCGTGAACGCGCTCCTGCTCGACGGAGGCCGCCTGTATCTGGGCGGGTACTTCCTCACGACTGACAACCGAAAGCACCTCGCCGCGGTGGACGCCGCCTCCGGGCAGGCCTCGCTCTGGCGTGCCTCGAGCGAGCTGCCGCCTCCGACTGGCCTGTTGCGCGTGGGCCCGGCCATCGTGGCCACTGGGCAGAGCGTGGCGTTCTCGATTCCGCTGCGCCATGTCTGGCCGCTCGACCCGAACACAGGCGCCCTGTTGAACTGGAATCCGCAGCCCTACGGATCGATCGCGAGCGTCGCGCTGGCGTCGGAGGGTGCCGTGATCGGCGGTGACTTCAACGGCATCGGCGGAGTGCCACGCTCGGGCCTGGCCTCGTTTGACTTGGACACCGGGCTACTGGAGTCGTGGACCGCGACGGCCCCTGAAGGACGGCTCGTCAGCTTCGACACGGATGGCGCGTTCCTGTTCTGGTTCAGCCACGACGCCCGGGTCTCCAAAATCGATCCGGTGACGGGGGCCGTACTCGGGACCATCGACTTCGGTGACGACGTCGTGCGCCTGCCGTATCGCATCGCTGACGGGCGAATCTTCGTGGGTGTAGTGCGCGCGAACGCTCCGGCGGAGCTGGCCGCCATCACGATCGCCGACTGGTCACGGCAGATCCTGCCCGTCACGTTCGGACCGTCGGATGACGTCAGCCTCGTGAGCCTGGAGGCCGTGGGCGAGACGATCTACGTCTCGGGAACGTTCACAACGATCAACGGGGTCCCCAGGCCGTTCCTGGCCGCCGTCAATCCGGATACGGGCGCCGTGCTGCCGTTCACCCCGTCCCCGGACTCGGGCGCACACGTCAGGCAGTGGGGGACCAGGCTCGTAGCGTCCGGCGGCTTCAGGAGAATCGGCGGCGAGCGCCGGCGTGGGCTCGCCGAGCTGGACCCGGCGACGGGACGCGCGCTCGACTGGAACCCGGACGCACCCGGATCTGTCGGGATGCAAGTGGGGGGAGACGGCCATCTGTACGTCGTGCCTTCCCAGAGCCTCAGCGGTCGGGATCTTCGATTCTCACTGGTGGCCATCTCGCCGGTCACGCTGCGGCCACTGCCATGGCGTTCCCCCCTGGCATTTCAACTGACGTTCGACTCGCTCTCGCTGGTCCCGGATTGCCTGTTCGTCCAAGGCTCGCGCGTGGACTGCTATCCCCGGGCGCTGCCATCACCGGCGCTTCCTGCCGTGCAGCAGGACGGGGATCGCGTCACGTTCCAGTGGCACCTCCCGCCGGGGCCGCCAACCTGGACGGCAGCTCGCGTGGAGGTGGGCCGGCGTGAGGGCGCCAGCGACGTGGCGGGGTTCGACCTGCCCGCCGATGCCACCTCGATCACCCGGACCGTACCGCGCGGCACCTGGTTCGCGCGCGTGCGCACCGCCGGGCCCGCGGGCACCAGCCTGCCGAGCGCGGACGTGTCGTTCGCAATCGGCCCTCCGGACCTGCCTGCACCTCCGCTGGATGGCACAGCGGTCACCGAGGGGACGTTGCTGACGTTTCAGTGGCGAGCGCCGTCGACCGGCGCGCCCCCGGCATACGTGATTGAGGCCGGGACGGCGGTGGGCCTCAGCGACGTGGCGCGGCTGCCCGTCAGCGGCGCGGCAACTACCTTCACGATCGACGCGCCGCCCGGACGGTACTGGGGCCGCGTGCGGGCGTTGAACGGTGCAGGCCTGAGCGAGCCGTCCGGCGAGCTGATTCTCGACGTCGATGCCACGGACTCGCCATGTTACGAGACGCCGCCGCTGGCACCGTTCAACCTCGCGGCGAGCGTCGCGGGTGGCACCGTCACCCTCACGTGGGACCAGCCAGATGCCGGGCCCGTGGCCAATACGCAGCGAGTGGTCGTGGGCAGCGCGCCCAGCCTCGACAACTTGGGCGCCATCGGCGTGCCGGGACCGGCCACCAGCTTCACGACGCCGGCGCCGGCGGGCTCGTACTACGTGCGGGTCATTGGCCTGAACAGCTGCGGGGCGAGCCCCTACAGCAACGAGGTCCAGGTCGTGGTGCCGTAGGGGATCCGTAGAGCGTGAGCGACCCTATGGGGTACCGCGCGATCAGGCGACGGTACGAGCGGACACGGGGAAGGGGGGAAGTCATGTGGGCGAGAGTGACGTGCACAGTTGTTGGGTGGAGTGCCCTTGCCTTGTTGTCGCCTCAACCCGTCAGCGCGCAGTACGCCGAAACGCCGCGCGCGCTGGTGGCGGTCGACGGGTTCATCACCGACGCGACCCAGATTGGGGGCCGCCTCTTCGTCGCCGGTTCGTTCGGCCGCGTGAGCGCGCCCACGGGGAGCGCGATTGTCGTCGATGTCAGCGGTGCGCAGGTGCCGGGGGCTTTTCCGCTCTTCGACGGGACGGTCCACGAGATCGTCGCGGACGGGTTCGGCGGGTGGGTGGTGGTCGGTTCGTTCCAGAAGGTGAACGGCCAGTCCCGTTCGAGCTTCGCGCGAGTCCAGCCCGATCGCACCGTCGATCCGCGCTACCGCATCACGACCGACGGCGCGATCCGCCACGTGCGGATCGCGCACGGGCGCGTGTACCTCGTCGGCGATTTCACGACGATCAATGGCAGCCGCCGGCTGGGACTCGCCGCGCTGGACGCCGCGACGGGCACGCTCTCGTCATGGGGGAGCGCCTTCGATCCAGGCGTGGACGAGTTCACCGGCACGCGTCGCGCCCTGCGCAACCTCTCGATCTCGTCGATGGCCGTGTACGTGTCGGGCGGCGGGTTGGAGACGCGGTTCCCCGAATCCGCCGGGGCCGGACGGCTCTGGGGCTTCGAGGCAGGCTCCGGGACCCGGCTCTTCGAGCGCGTCGCCTTCGTCACGGCCCTCGCGGCCACGTCCGCGCGCGTCTACGTGGGCAGCTGGGGCTACCAGCGGCCGCTGTGGGCCGTTGACGCCGTGACCGGGAGCGATCTGCCCTGGTCGCCCGGCCTGACCTTCCTGCCGCAGGGCTCCCAGGACGCGCGCGTCAAGGCGCTGCTGCTCGACTCCGGACGGCTGTACGTGGGCGGCTACTTTCGCACCACGGATGATCAGTTCAGCGTGGCGGCGGTGGATGCGGCCACCGGACAGGCTTCCAGCTGGCGTGTCAGTGAGCCACCGACACCTCCAAACGAGGTCACCGGCCTGACACGCCTCGGCCCGGCCGTCGTGGCCACGTACTTCTCGGCGTCCGGTCGCCATGTCTCGGCTTACGACGTGACGACGGGAGCGCTGCTGGCGTGGAATCCGCAGACGTTCGGCTCGATCCTGACGGTCGCGCCCGCGCCGGAGGGCGTGGTGCTGGGCGGAAACTTCAACGGCATCGATGGCGTGGCGCGGTCGGGCATGGCTTCGATCGATCTCGACACTGGCCAGCTGGAGCCCTGGACCGCGGCGCTCCCGGACGCCGTGCGGCTCGAGCGCCTGGAGACCGACGGAACCTCGCTCATCGGCGCGACCAGCACCGCGCAGTTCTTCAAAGTCGATCCGCTCAGCGGTGCGCTGCTCGGGAGCGTCGATTTCGGCGGCGGGCTGTTCTGGCTGACCGAACGGCTGGCCGGCGACCGCATCGTCCTGGTGGCTGGCCATGCGCTGCTCGGGACGATTGCCATTGCCGACGGCGCCGTGCAGTCGATGCCGCTCACCTTGGAGGGCATGGCGTCGAATGTGGTGCACGAGATCGAGGTGCTCGGCAACACCGTCTACCTGGCAGGGCGGTTCGCCACCGTCAACGGGGTGAGCCGGCCGTTCCTGGTGGCCATCGACCTCTCCTCGGGCGCGGTGCTCCCGTTCGATGCTTCGCCCGATGCCGAGGTGGAATCGGTGCGGGCCGCCGGTGGCAGGCTGTTCGTGAGCGGGAAGTTCCGCCGGATCGGCGGCGACCGCCGGCGCGGCCTGGCCGAGCTCGACCCGATCACCGGGCAGGCGCTCGCATGGAACCCCGATGCGCCGGGCGGCGTGACCCTCGACGCCGGCAGCGACGGGACGCTGTTCGTGGCGCCCTCCTCGATCATCGGCGGCCGGAACCGGGGCCGGGTGGCCGCGTACTCGCCCGCCACGGACTCCTGGGTGCCGTGGAGGCCCGAGCTCGGTGACGACGCGTTCTACCTCTACGAGCACACCCTGTCTCGCCGCGCGGTGTTCCTGCCCGATTGCTTCATGCCCATGGGGCGCGTCGTCGCGTGCCACCCCGCCGCGCTGCCGTCTCCAACCGGTGAGGCCGTCACGCAGTTGCAGGGTTCCACGTTCGCGAGCGTCTCCTGGATCTTGCCGGTGCCGAGTGCCGTCTGGACGGGCCTTCGCGTGGATGTCGGAAGCCGCGAGGGGGCGAGCGATCTGGCCAGCTTCGACCTGCCTGCCGATGCCACGTCGCTCTCGGGCGCGGTGCCCCCGGGATCGTATTTCGCGCGCGTGCGCACCGTTGGCCCGACGAGCACCAGCCTGCCGACGCCGGATGTCTCGTTTGCGGCAGGGCTGCCGTCTATCCCCGCGCCGCCACTGGACCCGACGGTTGCCAGCGAGGGGACGGTCCTGACGTTTCAATGGCGGCCCCCGTCAACCCACACCGCTGCCGGCTATGTGCTCGAAGCGGGCACCGGGGCGGGACTGAGCAACGTGGCCTCGCTGCCGCTGGGCGCCGGGGCCACCAGCTTCACCATCGACGCGCCCCCGGGGCGCTATTGGGGCCGGGTCCGCGCTGTGAACCTTGCCGGCGCGAGCGCGCCGTCCACGGAGCTCATCATCGATGTAGATGCGACCGCGTCGCCGTGCTATGAGATGCCGCCCCTGGCGCCGATGAACCTCGCGGCAAGCGTCGCGGGTCGCACGGTCACGCTCACCTGGGAGCAGCCCGGTACGGGGCCGGTTGCGAACATCCAGCGCATCGTCGCCGGCAGCGCGCCCGGCCTGGCCGACCTCGCTGCCATCGAGGTCTCCGGACCCGCGACGCGCTTCACGACGACGGTGCCGCCGGGGACGTACTACGTGCGGGTGATCGGCATCAATACCTGCGGCGCCAGCCCGTTCAGCAACGAGGTCCAGGTCGTGGTGCCGTAGCGCCCCTGTCGCGCAACACAGAAACGCCGGGACTGAAGTCCCGGCGTTTCTGAATCACCCGATCACTCAATCAGCCAATCACCGGATCATTCGCTCAATCCCGCAATCGCCAATCATCACTCACTCGCTCAATCTGCAATCACCAATCGCTCAATGGGTGCTATTCAGCACCCGGCCGCTGCCGGGGAGGGGCCGGGAGTGTCCCCTTGTTGGCGATGGCCTTGTTGATGGCCTCGATGGTCTTCTCCGTGCGGAAGGCCACGATCTGCTTCGCCCACTCGGTGTTCTTCGCCTCGTTCGACACGTCCACGCCGTTGATGGTGGCCTTGCCCGCCTTCACTCGGGCGTCGTAGCGCACCGAGTCCGGGTCGTCGATGAACATGTTGAGCGTGATGATCGGGTCGTCGTGCATGTTCTCGGACTTCGTCTCCTTCAGCCCGAACTGCTCCATGTGCTTCGCGACGCTCGCGTAGTCGTAGTACTCCTGGATGTGCGCGACCAGCGCCTTGCCGGCGTGCTTCGCGTTCAGCGCCTCGGCCACGGCGCGCTGGCCGGCCTGGTTGCCGCCGCTGTCGCCGATGAAGAACACCTGCTTGAAGCCGTGCGCCACGAGCGACTCCGCGGTGTCCGTGAGCAGCGCGCGGAACGTGTCCTCGCGGAGCGAGATGGTGCCGGGCGAGGTCATGTGGCCGGTGGGCGGATCGATGCCGCCCTCGGGCACGTGCTTGATCACCGGCGCGCACAGCGCGTTCCCCATCTTGCGGGCAATCGCGTCGCAGTTGGCCGTGAGCACGTAGTTGTGCTTGCCGAGTGCGAGCCAGGGCCCGTTGGGCTCGTGGCCGCCCGTGGGGATGATCACCGTGGTCTTGCCCGCGGCCATCGCGTCGCGGACGTCCATCCACGTCATCTCCTCCAGCCACACCGTGTCGGCCTTCGGCAGCGGGTTGGGGGCGTCCTTGCAGTTGAGCGGGTTGTCGCGGCAGTCGCCGCCGCCCATCGACCGCGGATCCGGCGCGCGGCGCTGCCCGCCGCCCTGCGCCTCGGCCACCGGCGCGAAGGCCAGCAGCCCGGCCACCACCGTCATCGCTCCGACACCCATCAGCGTTCTCTTCATAGACTCACTCCCCGGAATCGCCCGATGACTCAATCGTCAATCAGCGAATCAATCGCTCAATCACCAATCGCGCAATCACCAATGAATCGCCACGGTGCAATCGCCACTCTGCAATCGCCACTCATCAATGGACGCCCGTCCCCGGCTTGGCCGGCGCCGGCCCCAGCTTCACCCGGAACGCCCCGTCGTCGTAGCGCTCGCGATAGGCGGTGTGGCAGGTCTGGCACATCTTGCCCATGCTGCCCGCCGTGGCCTTTACTTCGTCCCACTTGCCCGCGGCGGCCGCAATCTCGATGGCCTCGGCCGACTTGCGCGCGTCCTGCGCCCAGCCCATCGCATCGGCCTTGCCGTGCGGCTTGAAGAACGCCTCGGTGGCGACGAACGCGGCCTTGAGGGCCGCGGCCTGCTCTTTCGCGCCGTTGGCATCCGACTTCTCGATGATGCCGCGCATCGCGCCGTTGGCCGCGCCCACCTTCTGCATCACCTTCTGGAACGCCTCTTCCTCCGCCGTCATCCGCGGCGGCAGCCGGCGCGCCACGTCGTTCATCGCGGCGTTGATCACCGAGGTGGCGACGATGGCGGGCTTGCCCGTGAACTTCGCGAGCGCGTCGGGGGGGAAGCCGGCGAGACGATCCTTCACTTTCGCGTCGGCGGGATCGAACTTCACCACCTCGCCGATGACGGTGACGTAGGTGTTCACCTCCACGGGCTCGTTCAACCGCGGCGCGAGCACGAGCACGTCCTGGCCCGTGCTCTTCGTCTTGTCCTGGTCCACCGAGAATGCGGTGGGCGAGAGCGTCTGGTCGACGGTGGCCATCATGGTGACGTTCTCGCCGATGAAGGTGTCGGGCTTGGCCGCGAGCGTGCTGGCCACGACGGGCACGAGGGGCTTCTGCGGCGTGGCCGGGGCCGCGGGTGCGGCAGGCGCGCCCTGCGGAGGCGCCCCGCCCGCGGGCGGCTTCGCCGGTGGCTGCTGCGCCTGCGGCGCGGCGACGTAAAGGATGAGACCCAGGGCGGCCGCGGAGAGCGCCAGTGTTCCAGCGCGGCGGCCGTCGAAGTTCGGGCGTGACATGACGAAGACTCCTCTATGGCTTGTTCGGCCGGCGCCACGAGCGTGGCGGCCAGCAACTGATCTGACGCATTGTAGGCGAAAGGCCGGGCGCGACGGCGCCCAGCCTTGTCTCCAATTGTCACCGCTACGCGTGTCAGTCTTCGAGGATGAACGTCACCTTCATGTTGACGCGGTATTCGATGATCTTGCCCTTCTCGATCGCCACCGTCATCTCCTGAACCCAGGCGCCCGTGACGTTCTTGAGCGTCTTGTTGGAACGTGCGATGCCCCTCTCTACGGCGTCCTCGAAGCTCTTCTTGGAACCCGCGGTGATTTCGGTGACTCGTGCAATAGCCATCGGTGCCTCCTGCGGTCACTCTGGCCCGAGCCGGCCTCCGCTGTAAAGGGCGTTACAATGCGCGGCCAAAGGGGGAAGGCCGATGCGCCGTCGTCTCGCGGTGGTGGTTTCGGTGGTCGCGGCGGCCGGCGCGCACGTGGCGACCGGCGATGTCGTGGGTGCCGACTCGGTGGCGTGCGATGTGCCCGCCATCCAGGCGAAGGCGCCCGCAGGCACCAGCACCACCGCGGCGCGGGTCGTCGAGGCATCGGGCACACGCCCACGCTATTGCCAGGTGGAGGGACACGCGGCCTCCGACGGCAACACGGTGAACTTCCGGCTTGGCCTGCCCGACACGTGGAACGGCAAGTTCGTGTTCCTCGGCGTGGGCGGGCTGGGCGGCACCCTGCCGAACGTGGAACCCGGCGTGGCCCGGGGCTATGCCACCGCCTCCACCGACACCGGGCACGTCTCCAGCGACCCGGCGTGGGCGTCGAACCGCGCGAAGGAGATCGACTACGGTCACCGCGGCACGCACGTGACGACGGTGGCGAGCAAGGCGCTGACGGCATCGTTCTACGGAAGGCCGCCGCAGTACGCGTATTTCAACGGCTGCTCGAACGGCGGCCGGCAGGCGCTGATGGCGGTGCAGCGCTACCCGGACGACTTCGACGGCGTCATCGGCGGGCACCCCGCCACGGGCACGCCGATGCAGGTGGGCCGAGCCGTGGTCTACCAGCAGATGCTCTCGTCCGCCAGTAATCACCTGACGGCCGAGGCCATCGAGTTGCTGTCTGCCGCGACCCTGGACGCCTGCGACAAGACCGACGGCCTCGAGGACGGCCTCGTGTCCGACCCGCGACAGTGTCGCTTCGACCCCGCGACCCTGGTTTGCGGAAGCCCTGGTGCCACGGGGTGTCTCACGCCCGGCCAGGTGGCCACGGTGAAGCAGATCTACGCCGGCGTGAAAACGCCCGACGGCAAGACCTTCGCGCACGGTTTTCCTCCGGGGCACGAGGGCGGCTCCTCGGGGTGGCTGCAGTGGATCTCGGGCCAGGTGCCCCCCGTGGCGCGGGCCGATGGGTCGCTGGCGTACGAAGGCCGATCGCTGCCTGCCGGTCACGGCCTGATGGACTTCAACTTCAAGTTCCTCTCGCTCGACGTGGACGACGCCTCGTACGGGTGGCGCGCCTTCAACGCCGCGCGCGACCTGCCCCGCATGAAGACCATGACCGAGATACTCGGCCCGACCGACGCAAACCTCGGCACGTTCCGGAAGAGCGGGGGCAAGCTGCTGCTCTATCACGGCTGGTCCGATCCGGGCATCAGCGCGCTCGGCACGCTCGACTATTACGAGCAGGTCGTGAGGTCAGCAGGCGGGCAGCGTGAGGCCGATACGTTCGTCCGCGCCTATTTCATTCCCGGCATGCATCACTGCGGCGGCGGGCCGGGGCCGAACCAGTTCGACATGATCCCCGTGCTCGAGAACTGGGTGGAGCGCGGCGTGGCCCCGGGCGCGGTCGTCGCCTCGCGCGTGGTCGACGGCAAGGTGGTTCGAAGCCGTCCGCTCTGTCCGCAGCCGCAGGTCGCCCGATACAACGGGAAGGGAAGCGTGGACGACGCGGGCAGCTTCACCTGCAGGTAGGTCCCCGGTCGCAAGTTCACGTTCAAGGATGGCGCAGATTTCGTGGAGGACGGTGGAGCCCACCGGGTTCGGGAGCGGGTGGCTGAGCGGGTTGCTGTCGGCCATTCCCGGTCTCGTCGGGTTGGGGGCCGTGCTGTGCATCCGGTTTCCGTCGCTGCTCACGGTGCCCGAGGCCCGCGCGCTGTATTCGGTAACGCTCGTGCGGGCGCTGCTGCACCTGGTGCTGGTGTCGGGGTTCCTCCTCGGCCTGGTCAGCCTCACGCTGCGCCGCAACAAGTTGCTCGGCGTCGTCGGCACGGGGGCCGCGCTCGTGGCGGCGCTGCTGGGTGGATCGCAGGTGCCGCTTGACGGCGAGCTCTCGAGCGGGCCGTATCTCGGCCTCGACTGGTTCCTGCTGAATCTCATTGTCTATTCGGCGATCTTCATCCCGCTCGAGCGGCTGTTCGCGCGCCTGCCCGATCAGCCGCTGTTCCGCGCCACCTGGCGAACCGACTTCACCTACTTCTTCATCAGCGCGCTGCTCGTCCAGGTGACGACGCTCGTCACGATGCGGCCGGCGATGGTGCTGTTCGACTGGGCCACCTCGCCGTCGCTGCAGGCATCGGTGCGGGACCTGCCCTCGGTGCTGCAGTTCCTGGCCCTCGTGGTGGTCACCGACTTCACGCAGTACTGGGTGCACCGCGCGTTTCACGCGCTGCCGCTGTTGTGGCGGTTCCATGCCGTGCACCATTCGGCCGACCAGATGGACTGGCTGGCCGGCTCGCGCCTGCACATGGTTGACATCGCCGTCACGCGCGGCCTGACCTACGGGCCCATCTACGTGCTGGGATTTTCGGAGGGGCCGCTGATGGCCTACCTGGTGCTGGTGAGCGCGCAGGCCACGTTCATCCACGCGAACGTCCGCTTCGAATTCGGCCCCCTCCGCTGGCTAGTGGCCGCGCCGCAGTTCCACCACTGGCACCACGCCGCGGAACGGGACGCCGTCGACAAGAACTTCGCGGTGCACCTGCCGGTGCTGGATGTGATCTTCACGACGGCCTACCTGCCCGACCGGTGGCCGTCGGCCTATGGCCTCGCCGGTGGAGAGGGGGCCCCGGCCGGCTATCTCCGGCAATTCCTGTGGCCGTTCCAGCCGCGGCGGAAGGCCGACTGAGGACGCGCCGTCGGACGCGGGCTCCCGGCCGGACGCGTACAATGCCTTCATGTCCGGGTTGCCGGCCGACGCGCACATCGGGGACGTGAGCCTGACGGTGTCCGACCTCGATCGATCCATCGGCTTCTACACCGACGTGCTCGGATTCCGGTTGATGCCGCGAGAGGGGACGACGGCCGCACTCGGCGCGGGGGGCAACGCGGCACTCGTGCAACTCTCGGAGCGGCGGGGCGCGGTTCGTCAGCCGCGGCGCAGCAGCGGGCTCTATCACTTCGCGATTCTCGTGCCGAGCCGCGCGGCCCTCGGCCGATCGCTGCGGCGGCTGGCCGAGCAGCGGTGGCCGCTCACGGGGGCGGCCGATCACCTGGTGAGCGAGGCGCTGTACCTGGACGACCCCGACGGCCTCGGCATCGAGATCTATCGCGACCGGCCGCGCGATGCCTGGCGAATCGACGCCGGCGAGGTGGTGATGGCCACCGAGCCGCTGGACCTGGCCGACCTAGCGGACGAGCCCGGCGCCGACGGCGCGTGGCCGGGCCTCGAGGCCGGCACGGCCATCGGGCACGTACACCTGCACGTGCCCGAACTGGGCGGCGCCGAGCAGTTCTACTGCGAAGGTGTCGGGTTCACACCGACGCTGCGCCGGTATCCGGGCGCACTGTTCGTGGCCGCGGGCGGCTATCACCACCACCTGGGCTTGAACGTGTGGGCCGGCCTCGGGGCGCCGCCCCCACCGGAGAACGCGGTGGGGCTCAGCGCCTTCGCCATCGAGGCGCGGGCGTTGCCGCCGCGGGCGATCACGGACGAGGCCAGCGGAGTGACGGTGACGTTCCGCGCGACCTAAGGCGAGGCAGCCCGAAGCGATGAGCGACGTCGAAATCAGGCTGCCGGACCGGCGACTGCACGGCCGTTGGCTGGGAGACGAAGGGACGGCCGACCCCTACGTGCCCACTCTCGTGTTCCTGCACGAAGGCCTCGGATCGATCGACCTGTGGCGTGGATTTCCGGCGGCCCTGTGCGCCCGCACGGGCCTGCGAGGGTTTGCCTACGACCGGACAGGGTACGGCGGGTCGAGCCCGTGGCCGGCGCCGCCGGGCGCCCGCTACCTGGAGATCGAGGGCGACGTCATCCTGCCGCAGGTGCTCGACGCCGTGGGGGTGGGGACGTGCCTGCTGGTGGGGCACAGCGACGGAGGAACGATTGCCCTCAACTACGCCGCGTGCCAGCCTCCCATGCTGCGCGGCGTGGTCACCATCGGCGCGCACGTCGTCACCGAGGAACGCACCGTCTCGAGCATCCGCCAGGCCCGGGAGGCCTTTCTCACCGAGGACCTGCGCGAGCGGCTGATGAAGTACCACGGCGACAACGTGGACGGCGCGTTCGGACTGTGGAGCGAGAGCTGGCTCTCGCCAGGGTGGGCGCCCATGGATGCGGGAGGGCGGCTGCCGCGGGTCCGCGTGCCGGTGCTGGCCCTGCAGGGCGAGCACGACGAGTATGCCACCCTGGTGCAGCTGCGGGCCATCCAGCGTGGCGTGTCGGGACGGTGCGAGACCCGCGTGATCCCCGAGTGCGGTCATGGTCCGCACCTGCAAGACGAGGGAACCATGGTCGATGTGATTGCGCGCTTTGCCGCCACACTGTGGCGGGGGCCCACACCCGACGCCCGGCACTCCATCGCGGGCGCCATCCTGATGCTGGCCTGTCTTCTCTTCGGGCCTGTCTCGGCCCGCGCGCAGGGCGACGGGTGTCCCGCGCCCGCGCCTCGCACCGCCCTGCGGCAGGCGTCCGGACATCTCCAGCAGCTGGATGACGCGGCAGCGGCCGATGCGCTGCGCGCGGCATGGTCCGGCGTGCAGGAGTGCCCGGAGCTGGCGACGGCGCTGGTCGCGGTCGATGGCTGGGTCGAGGCCCGGCGTCTCGCGCCCCTCGGGGGCGCCCCCGATCGGCTGGGCGCCATCAACAACCTGCTGCGGAGACTCGACGACGACCGGGCGTCGCTGGCGGCGACCTCGACGCTGGGCCGCCTCAACCGGTACGCGGAGGCCGCGGTCCGCGCGGCGGTGGCGGCCGCGCAGGACGAGCGCGACGAGATGCAGGCGTACCTCTCGCATGCACGCGACCTGGCGGGCGCGCTCGCCGCGGCGGGCCAGTCGTCGATGTGGCCGCTGCCCATCGACGAGATCGAGGGTGAGCTGTGGCTCGAGGTGGACCGGTTCGACGACGCGCGGGCGGCATTCGCGCGAGCGTCCGAGGCCGGCCGTGGCGCGCGTGGCGTGGTCGGGCTGGCGCGAACGCTCGACCGGCTGCGGGACCAGTCTGGGGCCTGCGCCGAGTACCAGCGGGCCGAGTCGCTGCCGCTGAGCGATGCCGCGCGCCGAGACGTCCAGGGGGCGCGCGCGCGGCTGGCGTGCGGAGGCTGGTAGAGCGTGCCTCGCTACCGCCTTGAAGTGCTGGACGAGCTGGCACGGCACGGCTTGGCGCCCCGGGCGGACACGTCTCCCGAGAAGCTGCGCGAGCAGATCAACGACCTCTACCGGTTCGAGATTCGCGCGCTGCGCGACCGGTGCCGCGCCGGCGAGTTCACCACGCACCAGCTGCCCGCGCGCGTGGTCGAGCTGCGCAAGCGCTACTTGCTGCTCTCGATCCCGATGGAGCGCTGGACCGAACCCGAGCCGTAGGCCTTCGTGTCCTTCCGCCTTCGCCGAAGGCGTCGGCGGACCGCCGTAGCTTTGCGGAAGCTGGTCGTGTAGATTCTCCTCATGCAACGGATCACGGTTCCGTTTGTCAGGGACGCGCGCGGGGCGCCGCTGCGTCGCGCCACGTGGGACGAGGCGCTCGCGAAGGCCGCGGCCGGGCTGCGCGCCGTGCGGGACACGCACGGCGGGCAGGCGTTCGGTCTCTTCAGCTGCTCGAAGAGCACGAACGAGATGAACTTCGCGGCGCAGAAGTTCGCGCGCGTCGTGATGGGGTCGAACAACATCGACAGCTGCAACCGCACGTGACATGCACCAAGCGTCGCCGGTCTGGCGATGGTGTTCGGGATGGGCGGGGGCACGAGCTCCTACCAGGAGATTGAAGAGACCGACTGCGTCCTGCTCTGGGGATCGAACGCCCGGGAGACGCACCCGATCTTCTTCCATCACCTCCTGAAGGGGCTGAAGCGCGGCGCGCGGATGTTCACCATCGATCCGCGGCGGACCAGCTCCGCCGAGTGGGCGGACGTGTGGGTGGGGCTCGACGTGGGCACCGACATCCCGCTGGCCAATGCCGTGGGCCGCGAGATCATCGCGGCCGGTCTCGTGAATCACGACTTCGTCACCCACGCCACCGAGGGGTTCGAGGCCTATCGCGCAGCCGTCGAGCCGTGGACGCTGGATCGTGCCTCGGCGGTGACGGGCGTGCCTGCCGACGTCATCCGGCAGATGGCCCATGCCTATGCCACGGCGAAGCGCGCGATGCTGTGCTGGACGCTCGGCATCACCGAACATCACCACGCCGTCGACAACGTGCTCGCGCTCATCAACCTGGCGCTCCTCACGGGGCACGTGGGGCGATGGGGCAGCGGCATCAACCCGCTGCGCGGCCAGAACAACGTGCAGGGCGGGGGCGACATGGGCGCGCTGC
>Ga0105094_10000649_pt1 | contig 17672 bp, 17 predicted proteins | sample PPLLak1March2015_2_FD_87023 | JGI IMG/M metagenome (GOLD analysis project Ga0105094, IMG submission 87023) | Freshwater sediment microbial communities from Prairie Pothole Lake near Jamestown, North Dakota, USA - PPLs Lake P8 Core (3) Depth... | ecosystem: Environmental > Aquatic > Freshwater >...
CGAACCGGGGCGGCCCACTGGGCCGCCCCGTCGCGTGAGTCCCATTGCTCGTTCCGATCCATGTGCGGGAAGGCCGGCCATGGAAGGTGGGCGAGGTGGGGAGCTCAGGAAGTTAGCTGTCTTCGTCTTTTCGCTCGCCGAACACGATGGACACCCCACTCGGCGGGAGCGGCGGCTCTGCCGACGAACGGCGCCGCAGCGCAAACAGGACGCCGGCCACCAGCAGGAAAAGGCCCCCAGCGCCCAGCAGCCACTGCATCGGCGTAAGGGTGACGGTCATGTCGGCGGGCTCATCGCCGCCTGCCGGCGTGGGCGCGGCGGTCGCCCGCGCCATGGGCGAAGGCGATGCGGTAGGCGGCCGGGAAGTCTGCGTGGCCGTGACGTCCCGGGTGGAAGTTGGCGTCGGCTCGGCTGCGGCGCGAATCAGCAGTTCATCTCCCGGACGCAGCAGCGAGTTCTCCGTCAGCCCATTCTGCTCGAGCAGCTCAGCCAGCGGAATGTCGTAGACCGCGGCCACCGTCCACAGCGTCTGGCCGGCCAGCACGGTGTGCACGATCGAGCCGTCGGGCAGCGGCGTCGCCTGCAGGACGGGCATTGCCCCGCTGGGGGCTGCCGGCGCCTGGCCGACAACGGGCGCGGTCGAGTTGGCGCTCACGCCGCCGGCGACGTAGCCGGTGTCGATGGTGTAGAAGCACATCGAACCGTCACAGCCGGCGCCGGCGCCGATGTCGCGGTAGTTGGCGCCCATCATCGTGTTCCAGTGCGGATCGTCACCCGTCCACCACTCGACGGCCTCGGAGACGGAGAGGCCAGTTCCCTGGATGATGTTCTCGGAGACGAACACCGTGGCGCCTCCGCCATAGCCGGCGGCAATCGCCCGTTCCTTCGGCCGCGAGCCGTTTGGCCCGGTGTGCGTGACGCTGCCGATCGACATGCTGTAGTCGTTCTGCGCCTGGGCGATCGACATCAGGATCGGATCGATGTTGAGCGGACCCATCCCGTTGGACGCCCGCAGGGCGTTGACCGCGTCGATGAGCGCATAGGCGTCGGCGAAGGGCGCCGCGGCTGCCTGCGTCGGCGGAACAGGAAGCGGGAGTGCCAGACCGAGCGCCGAAGCCAGCAGCGCCAGCCGAAGCGCCCGTCGCCAGGGCGCCGCGCTGACCACGATGCGCAGCCGATGAATCGCTCGGTGCGCCACATGCAGCGGCACGAGGCGCATCGGGCTGTTGGGGGGGATGGAACTCAGGCTGCGATGGATCATCAATTGGCGGTGCCGGCCTGGCGCCGGGGGTCTCCCGGCGCCAATGCTACACCATTCCTATCCGAGGATGCTCAAGCCAGGGCGGGTGTGCCCCGGGCACAATTGTGCCGTGTACTCGGGTCTATCTCAGTTTCACCCTGGGCTGTGCTGGCGGCTTGGATTCCTCTCGCAGCTTGACCCGGGCACCTTTCGCCGCCGGCTTCTTCCCCAGGGGTTCCGATTTCCGGAAGCGATCCCTGCCCGCGCGGATCAAACCCGGGAGCAGCATCAGACCGACAAGCACTCCCAGGCTTGCGGCGAACAACGTCCAGGAAGGGTAGGCGGCCACCTCGGGCAGGATGCCGCCGGGATTGTAGGCAGCCTCTGCCGCGGCTGCGCTTTCGCTGAGCTGGACGGTCAGCTGACGGTTGAGGCCGTCGCGCAGCGGCGCTTGCGTCGTGTAGGTCAGCCGATACTCGCTCTGCAGGGCGCGACCAAGAAGCTGGTAGAGGCCGGTCAGCGCCTCCCGATCTGTCGCCAGGCCGAAGGACCCGCCGGCTCTGGCCGCCAGCTGCTGGAGCGCCTCGTCGTCCAGCCCGGCGAATGACACGCCGAGCTGCGAGCGATCTCCCAGCCCGATGGCTGAGATCGACAGCCCACCCTCCATTGTCCGGGTGACCACCCCGTCCAGCGTCGCCTGGCTGGCGGTGTCCATTCCATCGGTCAGGGCGATGATCGCCTTGCGGCCCTGGATGGACTCCAACAGCTCAGCCCCTTCGATCAAGGCATCATAGAGAGCGGTGTCGTTGTGGGTCTCAAGGGCGTCGATGGCCGCATGCAGCGCCTGCCGGTTCCTGGTGATGGGCTGCAGAAGATCGCTTTCGACATTGAAGGCAAGGACACCTGCCTGGTCGTTGTCACGCATCTGGTCGATGTAGGCATGCGCTGCAGCCTGCGCCGCCTTCAGCTTGCCCTTCACCGCCATGCTGCCGGACACGTCGATCACCAGCAGCGTGGTCAACGGGCCAATCTCCCCCCGGCCGGCGACCGACTCGAGCCGGACGGCTTCGCCGTTCTCGAAGAGCTGCAGCTGCTCCGGCGCAATGGGCAGCGGCTCGCCGTCGGCATCGGTCACTGAGACATACACCTGCAGCGTCGGGAACTGCGAACGGTCGATCTGCGTCACCTGCAGCCGCGGTTCGGCCTCCGCCTGGGGAGCCGGGGCAAAGGCGAACGCCGCAAGCGAGAGCAGCGCCAGCCAGCGTGTGAATCGAATTTGCATCGCCTCACCTTCTCTCGTGATACACCAACTCGGTATTGCCCAAGCGGATCGTCTGGCGATCTGCGAGCGCGGCCAACTCGATCTTGCGGTTGTTGACAAAGGTCCCTTTCAGGCTGAGATCCTTCAGGGTGAGGTGGGTGCCGGCGCTGGCCAGCAAGGCATGCTGCGGGGAGATATCGGGATCGGGCAGGGCGATATCCGCCTTGAGCGCATCGCTGCCCAGGATAGCGGAGGGCCCACCGGGGTGCAGGTACTTGTCGAGCACGAACTCGGCCCCGCGCAGCTTGCCGGAGACGACCTGCAGCCAGGCGCGGCTGAGCAGCACGCTGATCAGGGCAATGAAGGCCCCGACGCAGGCGCCGAGCACGACCAGCCCCAGCGCCTTGCCCAGCACAGGGTTGTCGAGGCGCTGTTGTGAAGTCACCAGCAGCGCGCCGCCCAGCGCGCCGCCGAGCGCGCCGCCCAGCGCGCCCTTCCAGCTCTGCGTCCTGCCGCTGACCCCCTCGGCCAGTCCAATCAGCAGCCCGAATAGCGTCCAACCCAGCACGCGGGCAAGTGCCTCTCCCCCGAGAGCCTGAAAGACGGCTTCGCTGAGGGGAAGCGCCAGCGCGCCGGCGAGCAGCCCGATCGGTGCAGCAACCAGCCCCGAGCGAAGGGCGCGGCGCGGGCTGAGCGTCACCAGGCCTTCGGTGACGCCGATCAGCAGCCCGATGCACAGTCCGATCAGTCCACCGACGATGACCTCATTGAGGTACAGATTGGCCGAGAAGGACAGCCCGACCAGGTCGCTCACTCGCCAGGCGATCAACCCGCCCATGGCGCCCGCCACGGCGTAGTAATACGTGCGCATCGACCGACTCATCCAGTCCCTCCTTCCTCAACCACCACCTCTTGCCTGAGATTGGTCCACACCCTCAGGCTGCCGCGTCCGTCGCGCAACAGCTCGTGGAAGCCGGTGTAGGCATGCGGGTCGAGGCGTCCTGCCGTGTCCCGCACGAAGAATCCGCCGGCCCGCGTCACCGGCTCGATCACCAGCGCCACGTGCCAGGGCTCGGGGAAGAAGTGCTCATGGATCCACAGATCCTGCCCGGACAGGAAGACTCCCATGCGCGGGTGGGTGTGATACCAGCCGAGCATCAACCGGCCGGGAAAGCGATCCTCGAGATCCTCGTTCAATGCCACCAGGCTGTCCTGGGTGAAGGTCAGGTGGGCTGGACCGTGGCGGGTGTGGCGCGCCGGCAGGACCGCCTCGATCACCTGGTAGGGCTGGCGCGTGGCAGCGTCCATTCTCCACCGACCGACGAGCGCCCCGCCGACCTCGTGCATCAGGTCGCTGCCGGCATGTGCGCAGCAGCGAACGTAGGCCGAGGGCGTCATGAACACGCGCATCCCCTCGGCGGGGCTCGGGCTGTCGTAAGCCGAGAGCCAGCGAATTGCCTGCCGCACGGGCATGTGCCCGGGCGCCGGCTGCATGGCATCGCTGTCACCGATCCGGATGCGTAGCGAGTCCGAGATCATCTCCACCTGGTGTTTTCCCCGCCCGGGACACTTGGCACCGGGCGGGGAAGAATGCCCGACTGGGCTCAGCCCGCCGTCACGTCGGCGGTGACGATCAGCCGGTCGCCTTCGGGGACACCGGCGGAGGCCAGGGTCTCCTCCTCGCGTAGCTCGCGGCCGAGGGCCTTGCTGTCCAGGCGGTAACTCGTCGGCCGCCCGTCGGGCCCGGTCGTCGGCAAGCCGAGCGAGGTGGTGAGCTCGGGGATCAGCTCGCGCACTGGAACGTCGCGCGGCACGTCCGCCGTCCGGCTTCCTCCCGAAGGGAGCACGATTGTCACCGAGAGCTCCGCTGCCCGGGTTTCCTCTTTGACGCTGTCGGTCATAGTGCCAGCCTCCTTTGGCTGAGTTCGGCCTTCCCCTGGGCCTGCGCTACTTCAGGCGGACGCGCGGGCGCGACTTACCCGCCGGCTGACCGGCCAGCTTGACGCGCTCGGGCCGCAGCAGCTCGCGGCGATCGACAGGGAAGGCATCGGGGTGCCGGTTGCGATACTCCCGGCACCAGCGCGCAGCCTCGACGTCCCAGGGAAAGGGAGGCTGCTTGGGGTCATCGTGGAAGTTCTTGTACTGGATCATCTCGCCCAGCATGATCACCAGCCGGTCGAGCGAGCGGCCGGCCGTCCACCAGGCGGCGTCGATGCACACGCTTCCATTGAGGTGGTTGATGTTGGGATGCCAGATCGGTGTCAACCACTTCATCCCGGGCCAGCGCTGCGGGTATTGGCTGTGCAGGTAGACCTCGACCTGGTGGTGCTCGGAGAACCTGGGCCGCCCCTGCCGATCGACGCTGGCGATGCCCTTGCAGCGGAAGGTCAGGAGGTAGCGCTCGGGCGGCCAGCCGGGATGTTCCGGCCGGGCTTCAAAGCGGATCAGATCGCTGCGCGCCGCCAGCTCGACCATGCGCTCGTGGTCGCCGCGCAGCCGGCGCTGACGCGGCGATTGCTCGAGCGGATTCGCGCCGGCGGTGATGTCGGCGGTCAGGATCAGGCGATCGTTGGCGGGGATACCGGCCTGGGCCAGCGTCTCGTCCTCGCGCAGCTCGCGGCCGAGGGCCTTGCTGTCCACGCGGTACCCCATCGGCCGCCCATCCGGTCCGAGGGTGGGGAGCTTGAGCAACGAGGTCAGCTCGGCGAGCAGATCGCGCACGCTGACGTCATCGGGCATCTCGGCAGTGCGCGCCCCGCCGTTGGGGAGGACGATCGTCACGGCCAGGTCGGTCATCGGTTGGCTCCTTGTCGTCCGGCGGAGGTTTCGACGTACAGGTGCGGCATCTGGCACACACCGGTCACCGCCCAGCAGTCTGCATGGTGTCGGGTGTGGCAAACCGGACAGACCTTGGAGCCGCGCGGGTCATTCGGCTGCACCGGTTCCAGGCAGTACGGGCAGCGCGCCTCCTCCCTCCCGGTGAAGCGAATGCCGCGGCGTGCCATCCGCCGCACCGCGTGCCTGGAGGGACGCGGCGCGCTTGGGCGGGTGGCCTTGGCAAGCTTTGGCTTGGGGGAAGGCCGGGCGCCGCCGGTCGAAGCGCGCCGTGGTGTTGGCTGGGGTGAGGCGGCTGCCGAGGCGGCGGCGAGACGGGGCTGGGTTTGCATGCGGCCCAGGCGGTGCCGCCGCCACACGCCGGCGGGCGACAGGCGCTGCCGACGCGAGCGCAAGCTCTCCTGGGCAGCTTCGAATCGTTCCTGAAGTGACGGCCGGGGTGGGCGAATCGGGCGCGGCCGACGGTTGCCCAGTGCCAGAAATGCGCCGAGCCCGCAGAGCGCCAGCCAGGCCAGGTCGGCCAGGCGCGCCTCGGCGCCGCCGACCAGCGGAGCGGCGATGCCGCTGCGGCCCCCGGATACCAGCCCGGCCAGCAGCAGTCCGAGGGTGGCCGCCGCCAGGGCGATCCACCATTGAATTGCCAGGGGCCGACCGGCGACGCTCCGCCGCGTCAGGGCGCCAGCAGCCAGGCCAAGCGCCGCGGCTCCGGCAGTTTGGACGGCAAGCGGGTGCAGCGTCCGGTTGACGGCAGCGGTGTAGGCCATGCCGAGCGCGGTCAGCATCATCAGTGGGAAGACAATCCCCAGCCAGCGCGGCAGGCGCGACGAGCGGCGCCGGGGCGCGGAGGCGGGAGGCGCAGGGGGCGGCGCGGTCACTGCGCCTCTGGCTGGTGGAGGACGATTCGCCCGCGGGCCGGGCTGCCTTCGGCCAGTGTCGGTTCGACCGCTTGCCCGAGTCGGATGCGCTGACCGGATCCCGGATCGTTGACTCCAGGTGAGGAGCCCTCGAAATCGGCGAAGTGCAGCGCTTCGGCCAGGTCGCCGGTCAGCTCATAGAAGCGATACTCGCGCCCGTTGTGCGCCCTCAGAATATGCAGCGGCGGGACACCGAGGCTCGAGAGGCTGCGATCGAGGAAACCCTCCCGGCCGGTGAGCAGGTGGGTCAGGTCGGTCTCGCGCAGCAGCCCGCAGGCCGGGCAATGGCCGGCTTCGAAGCTGACCTCGGACAGCGGCCGGATGACTTCCTCGACGGTCTGGCAACGAGGGCAGGTCAGCCGCAGGAGCAATTCGTGGTCGAGTTCGATCACCGCTTCCGGTCCGAGGTCGCGCCGGGCGATCTCAAGCAAGTCCCTCCCCCGGAGGCTCTCGGCGCGAGCGTCGAGCTCGATCACTTCCCCGTAGGTCCAGTGGCTCTCGCAGTCCTCGCGCGCTACGTAGGCGGTGGTGTGCATGGCGTTGGTCAGACCGTTGAAATGGGTCACCTTGCCGGCTTCGACGGGCATGGCGTGAATCAGTTTGAGCGCTTCCTGGGCCTGCATCGAGCCGATAATGGAAGCGATCGTCGGGGTGGTCGGCACCTTGCCCTGCAGGATGTTGTGGCGGGCGAGCAGCGGGCAGGAATAGCGCAGCGAGATCTCGCGGCGCGCTTGCTCGGTGAGGGTGCATTCGAAGCAGGCGCCCTGGCCGGGGACGAACACCCGCACCAGGCCGAGCAGCTCCTGGATGGCGCCATCGACCATCGGCTTGCCCATCCAGTAGCAGAAGCGGTTCAGGGCCAGGCGGGCCTCGCGGTTGTCCAGGCAGCCGATAACCACATCCATGCGGCGGACGACCCCCAGTCCCAGTCGGGTGGTGACGTCCCCTTGCAGGTGTTGCACGTGGATCTGCGGGTTAAGCGCCTTGGCGCGTGCTGCCACAACGGTCGCCTTGTCCTTGCCGGTGTCGGCCTCGCGGAAGAACACCGAGCGGCTGAGGTTGGCGGCCTCGATCGTGTCGAAGTCGATGAGGAACAGATGCCCGACGCCCATCAGTGCCAGGCTCTTGACGACCTCGTTGCCGAGCGCGCCGGCGCCGACGACCAGCACGCGGGCGGCCTGCACCTTGTCGCGCTCCCACCAGGAGATGAAGTCGAAGGTCCCCAGTCGGTCGGTGCGCAGGTTGGGGATGCGCAGCGGTTTCTCGGCGATGACCGTCAGGCGGCGCGGTCCCTCGGGCGGTGGCTGACGCGCTGGCTGGGTGTCAGCGGCCAGGCTGGGGCGGTGGGCCTGCGCCAGCGCCGTCACCGAGGGCAGCGAGCGCCTGCCCGGCTGGCGCACGAACCAACCGACGCCGGGACGCGCCTCGAGCAACTCATGCTCAGCCAGCATGCGCAGCGCCTCGCGCAGCGTCGCCCGGCTGACACCAAAGCGCGTCATCAGGTCGCGCTCGGCGGGGAGCTGTTCGCCGGGCTGCAGGCCGCCATCCAGGATCGATGCCGCCAGCCGTCCAGCGACCTGCTCGGCCAACGTCAGATGATCAATCTGCTCAATCTGCATCCGCCCTCTGGTATGCTGGTCAGACCAGCAGACCTTATTCTAGTCACTCTTGAGGGGAGATGTCAACCCCTGGGGCTAGACCTGAGGTCCTATTCTGGCCAAATCGCTGGCGTTGCCGGTGCCCCATCCGCCCGGACGCCGGGCAAGGTCGCTCAGCCGCGCTCGGCGGGGTGGGTGCCTGACCGGCGCGGGGAGCTTCCTGCGCCAGGTGGGATCCTGTCCGAACCTGAGCCCGGCCGGGCGCAGTCCGGGTTCACTGGCAGGTAGACTGAGGCGCCCTGGCTTTGAGCCGACTCCCCAGCCTCAACTGCCGGATCGGCTGATGGCTGCTGCTTCGCGAAGCATGATCCACAGGCTGCCATCCTTCCGCCGGATCCGTTCGAGCGTGTTGGACTGCGTTGTGGCGGAAGGCGGATCCCGCCACGCGGCGGGGCTCCATATGCGTATCACCGACCTCTTCCACCCAGAGGGGCTCCCGAATGGAAAAGCCCCCGGGACATGCCCGGGGGCCTTTGTGTTCGGCAAATGCGTCCGACTAAAGGACGGTGACTGCCTCGGCCTGCAGGCCCTTCGGGCCCTGGGCGATCGCGAACTCGACTCGCTGGCCTTCTTGCAGCTCGCGATAGCCGTCGCCCTGGATAGCGGAGAAATGAACGAACACATCGTCCCCGCCCTCGCGCGAGATGAAGCCGTAGCCCTTCCCGCTATTGAACCACTTGACCGTACCCTGAATCCGTCCAGACATGACATTGCCTCCCTGGGCAACAAGAGGATAGGTGCCTGTTCGTTCTCTGGGCTGGTCGGGTTCTCCGAGAAGTACGGGAAGAACCAAGCCGGCCCGAGCATTGTCCGCCCAGGCCGTTTGTTCGACATCCAGACAGAACTACCATGCTACCTTCAACAGGCAATATACCACAGGCAGCCCGTTCCGACAAGCCCCCAATCCAGGCCTGCGCCCGCTGAGTTTCGGGCCGGTCTGGCGCCCATCACCCCCGGATCGGCTGACCGGCGGATGGGCTGACCGAACCCGGTCCGCAGACCCTGCAGTCACGGCCGGTCGGCATGCCCCGCAGGACCGGCCCCAGCCAGCAGAGTCAGAACTGACTTGCCATGGCGCGGCAGTTGCCTCCGGGACGATTGAAGCTGGCGCCGCGCGCCCTCACCGGCTGGAGCCGGATTCGATCTAACTCGCCCGAGGCTTCTCAGCGATCGGAGCCAGGCGTGCCCGGCCGTAGGCGATGAAGCCAAGGAATGCGGCCACCAGCAGGTTCATGATGATGTTCTGGAATTCGCCCCGCGTCACGTGGTAGACCGCCGCCAGGAGCATCACGGCCCCCAGCCCCAACGCTGCATATACGGTCAGGCGAGGCCGGATGTGCGTTGCCGACGGTAGCACCAGCCCGAGCGCCCCCAGAATCTCCGCCGAGCCGCTCACGACGTGCAGCGGCGCCGACAGCTCATACATCCAGTTCATCGGGGCAGGCAGGCCGGGGGGAATGATGAAGTGCATGACGCCTATGAAGAGGAAGTAGATGGCGAAGACAACCTGAAGGATCCACAGCAGAACGTTCATGTTCGGACAGGCTCCTTGGGTTCCATACATGGCGTCATTCTACCGGAATACACAGCTCATGGGCCGTCTGGGGGCGAGTGATCGGCGGACCCGATCCGGGCGGCTGCGAGCCGGAACCGGCCTGACCAGCTGCCGGGAAGCCGGGCGCTGGCTGCCCGCTCTCGCCCGGTGCGAGCTCCCACCTGGCAGGCGAGGCAGAAGTGACGCCATGCCCGAGTCCGTAAGCAGCCATCTGGCCCATCGACCCCTTGCCGGGGGCTCGCCCCCCGGGATCCTTCCGCCTGGAAAGCTCCTGCCGGCTTCCCAGGCGGCCTTGAGCGAACCCTCACCGGCGGTTTAGCAGAGGCTCATGGTGCCGTGGTCGAATCGACTTGCGAAGAAGCGCAAGGAGGGACAGATGGAGCTGAGACCGAGCATGCCGGCCAGACGGCCGGGTCGCACAAGCCCGTGGTTAATGATTGCCGTCGCCGGTCTGGTGGCCGGGCTATGTGGATTCTTGGGAGTGGCGCTTGGAGGAGCAACGGTCTACCTCGGGTTGCGCGAGACAACCGATCCGGGCCGGTCAACCGCCCAGCTGCCTGTTGTCCTGCCGCTCACCGATGACGGCACAAGCGATCTGGTGTCCGATACCGTGGCCGAAGTCGGCCCGGGGGTGGTCACCATTGTGAACTACCTGGAGGGCGCTGCCTCCGGGCAGAGCCCGGAAGAGGACGCCAAGGCCTCCGGTTCGGGATTCATCATTTCCGATCAGGGCTACATCGTCACCAACAACCATGTGGTTGAAGGCGCGGCGCGCCTGGAGGTGATTCTGGCCGATGGCTCGACCGTCTCGGCGGCCCTGGTGGGCGTCGATGCATTCGCCGACATCGCCGTCGTGCGCGTCGAAGGCATGCTCCCGGCGATCCTGGCGTTCGGCGACTCGGAGGGCCTCAAGCCGGGGCAATCGGTGATCGCCTTTGGCTCGCCGCTGGGAGACTTCAAGAATACCGTGACCGTCGGCGTAGTCAGCGGGAAGGGCCGCAGTGTCGGCGATGGGCTCGGCTTCGCCCAGCAGGATTTGATCCAAACGGACGCCGCCATCAACCCGGGCAACTCCGGGGGTCCGCTGGTGAACCTGGCCGGCGAAGTGATCGGCGTCAACACGCTGGTCGTGCGCAGCAGTGGATTGGGCAGCGCCTCGGCCGAGGGTTTAGGCTTCGCCGTGTCCAGCAATACGGCGCGGGCGATCGTCGACGAGCTGATTGCCACCGGCCGCGTGCTGCGGCCCTACTTGGGCGTGACCTGGCAGGCGATCCCGCCTGCGCTGGCTGCTGAGCAAGGTGTCCCAGAAGGCATCGCCATCACCGAAGTGGTGACCGGCGGACCTGCGGACCTCGCGGGCCTGCGCCGCGGCGACATTCTCACCGCGCTCAACGGACAGGAGATTGACGAAGAGCATCCGTTCATCAATCAGCTGCTCCGCTACAGCCCGGGCGATGCCGTGCAGGTGGAGATCTATCGTTCCGGCCAGCGCGTGCGGTTGGAGATCACGTTGACCGAGCGCCCGGCGGCCTGATCGGGCGGCGTCGCCCCGCTGCGCCAACAACCTGCGCCTCGGGCGCCAGGAGATCCCAGGCGAGGCGCCTCCGATTCCGTCCGTGCGCCCTGCGGGCAGGCGAGATTGGGGTGGCCGAGATCCGTGGGACCTGGGGAGGAACGAGCGCCGCCAGGCCTGCCGGGCCGGGGTCGGGAGGGCCCGATTTGACCCATGCCGGGCGGCATGGTAAGATGCTGGCTACAACTGAATAGCCCCTTGTAACTCTTATCCAGAGAGGCGGAGGGACCGGCCCGATGATGCCTCGGCAACCTACCAGGACAATTCGCCTGGCGTGGTGCCAAGTCCGGCAGAGGTACGAATCTGGAAGATGAGAGGGAGGCATCCCCGGCTTTGCGTTGCCCCTTCTCGTCGAGAAGGGGCGATTTCTTCTCAAGGAGTGGATGCTCGTGACCAATACCTTCATGACCTCACCCTCGCTATTCTTCACTTCGGAGTCGGTCACCGAGGGGCACCCGGACAAGCTGTGCGACCAGATCTCGGACGCAGTGCTGGATGCCTGCGTCGCCCAGGACCCGCGCTCGCGGGTGGCCTGCGAGACGGCGACCAAGACCGGTTTCGTCATGCTGTTCGGCGAAATCACCACCCACGCCCAGGTCAACTTCGATGAGCTGGCGCGCAAGGTGATCACCGGGATCGGCTACGACGACAGCAGCAAGGGTTTCGACGGCAACACCTGCGGCGTGATTGTGGCGCTCGGCAAGCAGAGCCCGAATATCAAGCAGGGCGTCGACGCTTCGCTTGAGGTGCGCAGCCACAAGCTGAGCGACGAGGACGTCGAGACCATCGGCGCCGGCGACCAGGGGATGATGTTCGGCTATGCCTGCAATGAGACGCCAGCGCTGATGCCGATGCCCATCGACCTGTCTCACCGCCTCACTCGCCGCCTGGCCGAAGTCCGCAAGGCCGGCGGCCTGCCCTGGCTTCGCCCGGACGGGAAGGCCCAGGTGACGATCGAGTACGCCTTCGGTCGCCCGAAGCGGGTCGACACCGTCCTGGTGAGCACGCAGCACGCCCCGGGGACACCTGTCGAACGCATCCGCGAGGGCGTGATCGAAGAGATCGTCAAACCCATCCTCCCGGCGGAGCTGGTGGGCAACGGGATCAAGTACTTCGTCAACCCCACCGGATCCTTCGAAATTGGCGGGCCCATGGGCGACTCCGGTCTGACCGGACGCAAGATCATCGTCGACACCTACGGCGGCATGGGCCGCCACGGGGGCGGCTGCTTCAGCGGCAAGGATCCGACCAAGGTCGATCGCTCGGGCGCCTATGCCGCCCGCTATGTCGCCAAGCACATCGTCGCTGCAGGGCTGGCTGACCGCTGCGAGATCCAGGTGGCCTACGCCATCGGCGTCGCCCACCCGCTCTCGGTGAACATCGAGACCTTCGGGACCGGCAAGCTGCCCGATCCCGAGATCAGCCAGCTCATCACCAAGATCTTCGATCTGCGACCCGGGGCGATCATCCGTGACCTTGATCTGCTGCGCCCGATCTACCAGCAGACGGCTGCCTACGGACACTTCGGACGCATCGACCTCGATCTGCCCTGGGAACGATTGGACCGGCTCGAGACGATCCACTCGGAGGCTGCGGTCGGCGTGGCCGCCGCGTAACCTGAGCCAAGCCAGATCCTTGCCGGCCAGGGGGACCTGGCCGGTTTGCTTTCTGGGGTGCCGGCTGCTGGCTCGCCTGGGACGGGTGGCTGCTCCGCATGGCAACCACCTCCCCTTTAGGGAAGCGCAGTGCGCTAGGCCGAATGGGCAGGCCGGAGGCTTGACGTAGCCGGGTCCACCCATTCCCCCTGGGTACACGTCAGTCGCTTCGAGTGGGATTGGCCCGCCGCCTCTGCCGGCTTCACCCGGAGGATCGATCATGAGACGTCTCCCGGCGTTCCTGGTTGCAGCCATCTTGCTCGCCGGATGCGCACGTGCTGCGGCCGTGACCCGGTCCCCACCCGGCCCCCATCGCCTCCCAGCTTCCCGCCGACCGAGGCACCTGAGCCCACACCCGCCCCAGCGCCGACCCCGACACAACCCCTGCCACCCTCGACGATTCCGCCAACGGAAGTGCCTGAGCCCACATCCACTGTGCCTCCCGAGGCTCCGCCCGATGAGCCCGACTGCCTGGTCGGCAGGTGGCACGTCGAGAACCTGATGGAGGTGGCGCGGCTGGGGTTTCTGGGGGAAGCGGGGGTCCCGCTTGACCTGGCGATCGGACGGGTGAGCTGACATTGGCCTTCGGCCAGAGAGGTGAGGCGGTCTTCGCCCACAACCAGCGGACCGTGACGGGGGAGATCGACGCCGGCGGAACGATGCTGCCATGGCAGATCGTGGTCGACGGCCGAGGCCGGGCCAGCTACGATATCGAGGGCGCCACGCTGACCTTGTCGGATCTTGCAGCACCCGAGCTGACAGTCGAGACCTCTGTCGAGAAGCAGCCGGCGCCGCCGGGTGTGCCTTCCGAGGAATTCGAGGTCTTTGATCCTGCCGGTGTGGAGTTCAGCTCTCGTCGGGAGGCGGCCGAGATCGGCCTCCCGGCGGTGGGCGCAGCCTCGCTGGTCCTGGCACGGTCGACAGCTAGGCACAATCGGGTCCACCGGACTCGCCCAGGTCATTCCAAGCCCCTGGGGCTCCCACAAGAGGCATCTCGGCCTCATCCGCGTGCGCGACGATCGGCCGGACGCCTCCGGACCGGGCCGGTGGGGCGTTCTGCGGGGCGAGCTAGAGGACCTCAGATCAAAGGCCCCGGCGCGCCAGGGTATTTTGACTCATGAGGATGGCAATCGTATAATTCGCGCATGATCGCACTCAGGCGTGCCCTGCCAGTCCCGCCGCCGGTGCACCTGCCCCCTGGGTCAGGGTAGCGCTGTTCGCTTCAAAGCGAGTCTGAGGCGGCTTCCCGGAACCTAGGGAAGCCGCGTTTGTTTGCCGAGAGGATGGCGCCATGCAGCTGGAGGAACTCACGCAGGCGATGCACCGCTTTGTCGAATCGCGGGGCTGGTATCGGCCTGACAGCCCTCGGCCGCAAACGCCGCGCAATCTGGCGGCCTCACTGGCGATCGAGGCCGCCGAAGTGCTTGAGCTGTATCAATGGGGGGCGTCGCCCCCCGAGCCGGCCGCGTTGGGAGAGGAGCTGGCGGATGTCACGCTCTATCTGCTGCAGCTGGCGAGCGTGAGCGGCGTGGACCTGGAGGCTGCCATCCTGGCCAAGCTCGATCGGAACTACGGACGTTCGTGGTAGAAGATGAAGATCCTGGCGCTCTCGGACACCGTAGTCGACCTGATCTACAGCCCATGGGTGACCGAGCGCTTCGCCGATGTCGACCTGATCGTCGGGTGTGGCGACCTCCCGGCCGACTACCTGGAATACGTCGTGACGCAGCTCAACGTGCCGCTGGTGTACGTCCACGGGAATCACGACTCGGACAACTACCGGGTGCCAGGAGGGATAGACATTGACGGCAGGGTCGAGAGGATCGCCGGGGTGCGGATTGCCGGTCTGGGCGGAAGCCGCCGGTACAAGACTGATGGCCGCCATCAATACACTGAGCGGGAGATGTTCTACCGCACGGTCCGGCTGTTGCTCACAGTGCGCGCCCGCTTTCGGGGCCTGGATGTGTTCGTGACGCACTCGCCGCCGTTTGGCGTGCATGATGCGCCAGACTGGACCCATCAGGGGTTCGAGGCATTTCACCGCTTCCTGCAAATGGCGAAGCCCCGCCTGATGTTGCACGGGCATGTCCATGCCCACCCGAACCTGGTCCAGAAAGAGACGGAGCTGTACCAGACCCTGATCATGAATGTCTATCCCTACCAGGTGGTGGGTTGGGGATGAGGCAACTGCCGGACGGCCGCGCTCTGACCGATTCCGAGTTCGAGTGGAGCCGCCTGAAGGGCTTCTTTCAACGTGTGCTGGGCTCGCTGTCGGGCCATCCTCAGGAGCTGTTGCCCTTCGACGAAGTCCGGGAGAAGCTCAGGCTGGGTGGACCCATCTACCGCGGCGTGCAGGACGTTCCGCTCGACCAGATCGTCGGCAGTGTCGATCGCTACCAGGACTTCGACCGGCGCTTCATGCCCAAGCAGTCCCACAGTGAGCAGAAGTGGCAGCGCGTCAACCGGGCATGGTACCGGGAAGAGAACCTGCCTCCGGTGATGCTGTACCAGGTGGGGGAAGCTTACTTCGTCATCGATGGACACCACCGCGTATCGGTGGCACGCAGCCACGGCCAGCCCACGATCGAGGCCGAGGTGCGCGAGTGCCGGTCACGCGTCCCGCTGACGCCGGACATCGACGCCGATGCGCTGGAACGCCTCGGGGACCGAGTCGATTTCCTCGAGCGCACGCAGATCGATGTGCTGCGGCCAGACAGCCGGATCGAGACCACCCTGCTTGGCGGCTATGATCGTTTGCTCGAACATATTGCCGTACACCGCTACTTCATGGGCATCGAGCAGGGGCGGGAGATCCCCGAGGAAGAGGCGGTGGCCCACTGGCACGACACGCTGTATGCACCGGTCGCCAGCATCGCCGAGGGCTCGGAGCTGCTGGCTGAGCTGCCGGGCAGGACGCCCACCGACATGTACCTGTGGGTGATGGACCACCTGCATTACCTGCGCAGCCGCGGCGGTGGTGAGCATGTCGATGCCGTCAGCGCCGCCGTCGACTTCCTCGAAGAGCAGCCCGGGTTGGAGGACGATGAGCAGCCGGCTGGATGATGACACCTGGACCTGGCCGTGTTCGCGGGCGCAGATCACCGCTGGGCTGCGCCGGATGTACGCCGACAAGAGCCTGACCCTGAGCCGGGTCCAGCGGCTGCCGATGGCGGGGCGCCGTCCGTCGATCGGGCGCATCCAGGGCCTGACGGCCCACTTCGACCGGTCTGGCAAGCCGGGCAGCCTGTCGCTGGTGCTGAAAGAGCCGCGCGGCACGACCCGCGCCGGCCTGGCCGGCGTGGGGCGCAGAGAGGTCGGGGTGTACGCCGCGCTGGCCCCGCTGCTACCTTTCCCGACGCCAGCCCTGATCGCCGCCTCGGTTGGCGGTGACTGGCTGCTGATGACGGCGGAGAGCGAGTCTCGCCCACCCGAGAGCTGGACCGACGAGGACTTCGTCCGAGCCGTCGACAACCTGGTGGCGCTGCACGACCGGTTCTGGAATCTGGAGGAGGACCTGGAGGCGTTCACCTGGCTGGCGCGGCCGCTGCAGGCGGATTTCAGCGTGCACGTGGCGGCCGCCGCGCAGGCCATTGGCCGCATGGTGGAGAGTGGGCGTCCCGAGACGCTGGCCGGGTCGCCGTGGCGCATGCGGCTTCTGGCCCAGCTCACCACCCAGGCTGACCGGGTCGCCCAACCCTTGCTGCAGGCCCCGCCGACCTTGATGCACGGTGACTACTGGCCAGGCAACATCGTGATCCTGGCAGATGGACACCAGGTTGTGTACGATTGGCAGATGGCCGGGGTGGGGCCCGGGGTGATCGATCTGCTGACTCTGGTGATGAAGAGCCGTTGGGCGTTTGGCGAGCTTCCGATCCAGGCCGCAGAACTGGTCACTCGCTATCGCCGGGGACTGCAGGAGCGGACCGGCGCCCTGTGGTCCGACGAAGAGTGGGCCCGCCTGTGGGACCACGCGCTGATGTGGCAGTTCCTGGAAGAGTGGATCGATATCTTGGCTGCCTCGCCCGATGCCGTGCTGCGGGCGCGCGCCGAGGAATTGGATGTCAGCTGGCTGCAGCCTGTAGCTCAGGCTGTGGCACGCCGACTGCCGGCGGCGTGATCGCCGACGAGACAAGTTCGCGTCTGTTGAAGACGACCGAGGTTTGAGAATGTCCGTAGACCGTCTGCCTTCCCGATCCGACAACTTCGCCGAATGGTACAACCAGCTGGTGCTGCGCGCTGAATTGGCCGACTACGCGCCGGTGCGGGGCTGCATGGTCGTCATGCCATACGGCTGGGCGCTGTGGGAGAACATCCAGGCTGCCCTCGATCAGCGCTTCAAGGCCACTGGCCATGTGAATGCCGCCTTCCCGATGTTGATTCCGATGAGCTTCCTCGAGAAGGAGAAGGAGCACGTCGAGGGCTTCTCGCCAGAACTGGCCGTGGTCACCATCGGTGGGGGCGAGAAACTTGAGGAGCCGCTGGTTGTCCGTCCGACCTCCGAGACGATCATCGGTCACATGTATGCCAAGTGGATCAAGTCCTACCGCGATCTTCCGGTGCTGATCAACCTGTGGAACAGCGTCATGCGCTGGGAGATGCGCACCAGGCTGTTCCTGCGCACGGCGGAGTTCTACTGGCAGGAAGGGCATACCGCTCACGCGACCGCCGAAGAGGCTCAGGCCGAGACCATGCAGATGCTGGACATCTACGCCGATTTCGCCGAGAACGTGGCTGCCGTGCCGGTGGTGCGCGGCCGCAAGAGCGAGAGCGAGAAGTTCGCCGGCGCGCTGCGCTCCTACAGCATCGAAGCCATGATGGGCGACACGCGGGCGCTGCAGGCTGCCACCTCGCACAACCTGGGCGAGAACTTCGCCCGCGCCTTCGAAATCCGCTATCTGGACGCGGCCAACAGCCTGCAGTACTGCTGGACCACCTCCTGGGGGCTGTCGACCCGGGTCATTGGCGCCATCATCATGGTGCA
>Ga0105094_10000651_pt1 | contig 17635 bp, 13 predicted proteins | sample PPLLak1March2015_2_FD_87023 | JGI IMG/M metagenome (GOLD analysis project Ga0105094, IMG submission 87023) | Freshwater sediment microbial communities from Prairie Pothole Lake near Jamestown, North Dakota, USA - PPLs Lake P8 Core (3) Depth... | ecosystem: Environmental > Aquatic > Freshwater >...
ATAAACTCTGATTTGTATGTCTTAAGTGCATCGGGACCAACGAGGCCTGTTATTGCCTTAAAGTATTCGTCGCGCGTTTCGTAATGCTGTCCTGTAAGGGCGCTCAGCTTTGAGAAGACGGCCTCAGGTACACCGCTTTCCTTAAGAAATTTAAAGGATTCGTTGGTTAACAGGTAACCGGTATCCAGCAGGTTAATGCCAAATACGGTACCGGATACCATTCCCATCAGAATAGTAGCTCCCCCTAAAAACTGAGCCAGGGTTAACAAAGGTTTCCATTCCGGTTTGGCCTTGAACATTTTATACCAGGTAACAATGGCGAGGATTACCAGGCCGTAGCCGGCATCGCCCAGGCAGAATCCGAAAAAGATCATGTAGAAAGGTGCAAAAAAGGCGGTAAGATCAAGCTCAGCATAGGAAGGGAGAGAATATAACTTGCCTATGGGTTCAAATAGTTTTGCGAACCGGCTGTTTTTTAACAACACGGGTACATTATCTGATGCTGATGGCTTATCAGTAATATAAAGAATGTTGTTCTTATCGCAGAAGGATGAAAGCGATTCAGCCTTTTCTTCCGGGATCCAGCCTTCCAGCAACATCAGCTTTTCCTCAGCTTCCTTCCCGGTGCTTAATATGACTTTTTCATATTCCACCTCACCAAAGACCTGTTTCTTTGCATCCTCAATCAGATTAATCTGCGAGGCAGCATCGTCAAGCTCTTTTGCAATGACAGTATTCCTTGCTTCAAGTTCTTTGCTGGTCAATTGAAGTGATTCAAGCGATGAAGGCGGCAGTTTCAATTCTTCAGCATCAATTTCAATTTGTTCCTGGCCTTCAAGAACAGCAACAAAATACAGGTTGTCGGCACGCTTATCAATAATATCAATGGCATATTTAGATTTCCAGCTCTCATCAAATTTACGGCTTGAGCAGGAAAAGAATCTGAGGGTTAGATTGGCCTCACGAATCCTGTTAACATCAGCGGCGGTAAAATTGCCCCAGGGTTCAAGCAAGGCAATGTCTTTTTTCAGGGCCAGCAATTTCTGATGATTTGCTTCCAGCTCAGTATAGAGCGTCTGGGCATTCCTGAAAATTTCCATTCCATCACCTTCGTGGGATCCGGATGGAAGCGGAATACGCTTTTTCAGCAAGGCAATGACAGCGTTCAGCTCATGGATCAGTTCCTTCTTATTCTTCAGACTATCCGTTTCTTCAAATGCCTTTTCAATCACATGCACAACCCCAAGCTTTCTGATCTCATTCAGAAAATCCTCATATTCCTTGTGGTAAATCAGAAAAGCATATTTCAACATCGGAACAATCATGCGTTCTCCTCCTTCTTTGACTGCCGCGTTTTCACGATCTTCTGTGCGGATTTAGACAGGTTATCCTCATCTTCCATAAACCGTTTTATTTTACGGATGGCGTCCTCATATCCCGGAATCTGAACTTTTTCAAACAGGTTAACTTTCTGGGTTGTCTTCTTGCGGGCATGGTCAAGGAGTTGCATTTTACGCGCAAATATCTCCTTTTCAATGCCGATGGATGCTATTTCTTTTACCAGGGCTATCCCATCAAGATACCATTTGGGATTGTTGAATACACTGAAAGGCTTAATGCTGAAAACAATATTGTTCAACACCGGAGTTTTCACGCCGGCAATCTTTTTAATCCCCAGTTCAACATCCTGAACGGATATCAGGGAAAAGTCGAATTCGCCCCACATGGCAACCATACGGTCATAGCTTGCAAGTTTTTGCTTCAGCAGGTCATCCAGCCGTATGGTTTCATCTTTGGCTTTTTTAACCTCAATCCGCAGTGCCGATTCCTTGTTCTTAATGGTAGGCAAGGCACGCACCCTTATCTTCAGCTGTTTTTCAACCTGCTGGAGCGAGGTTTTGTTGTATTGAAAATTAATGGCCATTTCTCATCAATATGTTCACGGTTCACAAAAAATCTGTAAACTTGTCAACCTGCCTGCCGGCAGGCAGGTCTGCATATCTTTAATAACCCACCCCTAACCCCTCCAAGGAGGGGAACTTTTATATCTTCAAACTTTCAAACTTTCAAATTCTCAAATCTTCAAACCTGCCTGCCGGCAGGTCTTCAAATTTTGATGCTTCAATCCTTCGGCCAATATTTATCAGCCAGTTCCTTCTTGATACCCACTTCTTCCCGCTGGAAATGCTTTTTAAAAAGCTGCCAGCCGGTATCCAGCATTTCGTCGATGTTGATGTTTACATCGATGGCCAGGAGCTTGGCGGAATAATCCTTGGCAAACTTAAGGCTTCTTTCATCGTAATCCGTAAGGTCAAAACCATTCTCCAGTTTGGTCTTCGCGTTTGCAGCGTCAGCAAATAGGCGCACTGCGGTATTCATGACCTGGGGATGGTCTTCCCTGGTTTTTTTGCCGATCACCAGCTGTTTTAACCTTGAAAGGCTGCGGAACGGGTCAACGATAACTTTTCCGACATCGGTATCTTTTCTCAGGAAAAGCTGTCCCTCCGTTATGTAGCCGGTATTATCCGGTATGGCATGGGTAATATCGCCACCGGAGAGCGTGGTCACCGCAATGATGGTAATTGAACCGCCGGCCGGAAACTGAACTGCTTTTTCATAGATCTTGGCAAGGTCGCTGTAAAGTGATCCCGGCATGCTGTCTTTCGAAGGGATCTGATCCATACGGTTTGAAACAATGCTCAGTGCATCGGCATATAGTGTCATATCAGTCAGGAGCACGAGGACAGTCTGGTTCTTATCGACCGCAAAATATTCAGCAGCCGCCAATGCCATCTCCGGCACCAGGAGCCTTTCAACCGGAGGATTCTCGGTGGTATTGACAAAGCTGATGATCCGGTCAAGGGCACCGGCATTATCAAAAACATTCTTATAATAAAGGTAGTCGTCATTGGTTAGTCCCATTCCGCCAAGGATGATCTTATCGGTCTTTGCCCTCAGGGCAACCATGGCCATAACCTGGTTAAAAGGCTGGTCGGGATCAGCAAAGAACGGTATCTTTTGCCCCGACACCAGGGTATTATTCAGGTCAATGCCTGCGATACCGGTTGCGATCAGTTCGGATGGCTGACGGCGGCGTACCGGATTCACCGATGGGCCGCCAATCTCGCGCTCTTCACCTTCCACCGGAGGACCTCCGTCAATGGGCTCACCATAGGCATTAAAAAACCGCCCGGCAAGGTCTTCACTGACTTTTAATGAAGGGGCCTTGCCGAGGAAGACAACTTCTGCATTATTGGGAATTCCCTCGGTTCCACCAAAAACCTGGAGGGTAACCTCCTCTCCGACAATTTTTACCACCTGTGCCAGTCGGCCAAAGACATAGGCCAGTTCGTTATAACCGACACCTGTTGCATGAAGCGAGCAGGTAGCTTTAGTAATCTGGCTAATCTTTGTATATATTTTCTGAAAGGCTTTTGTTTCCATTAGGCTACTTTTCTTTCGGCAATTATACTATACAGTTCCTTCTCATATTTATTAAACTTCTCCGACTGGAATTCAGCGTAATTCATCTGTTTATACTGGTTAATGATCCGTTTAAAGAACAGGCTCACTTCGTTGAAATTGTCAAATTCAAAGCCCGTACTGCAAATCCCGAGCACATGATTGAGCATATAACGCTGCCGCTCGACCGGTGTAGACTGGTCAACCTTATCAAATGCGTCCTGCTGCAGGATAATAAAGTCAATGACCTCCGATTTCCAGAAGGTGACATGATAATCCAGCGGAACACCATCGTCACCCAAAATGTTGATTTGCTCATATACTTCTTTCCCGCGCAGCAGCAGAGTCTTTGCCTCATTCACCTTATCAAGCCAGCCCTCTTCGATTTTGACATCTACATATTCAGCAAATTCGGGATATTCGAGGTATTTTGAATAGGAATCAATGGGATCAATGGCCGGATATCTTTTCCCGTCAGCCCGTTGCTGTGCCAGTGCATAAAAACACCGCGCCGCTTTTTTCGTCGATTCGGTCACGGGTTCTTTCAGGTTTCCGCCGGCAGGAGATACGGTACCGATGAAGGTGATAGATCCGCTTTCTCCGTTGTTCAGTAACGTAAATCCGGCACGGGCATAAAAGTTTGAAATAATGGCCGGCAGGTCCATCGGAAAAGCATCCTGTCCCGGCAATTCTTCAAGCCGGTTTGACATTTCGCGTAAAGCCTGAGCCCAGCGGGAAGTAGAGTCAGCCAGCATCAGTACGCGCAATCCCATGGACCGGTAATATTCGCCAATGGTCATGGCCGTATAAACCGAGGCTTCACGGGCTGCCACTGGCATGTTCGATGTATTGGCGATGATGATGGTGCGCTCCATGAGTTTCCTTCCGGTACGCGCATCTTCCAGTTCCGGGAATTCCGTGAAAAGCTCGACAACTTCATTGGCTCTTTCACCGCACGCTGCCACAACCACGATATCAGCTTCCGCCTGCTTGGAAATGGCATGCTGCAATACGGTTTTTCCGCAACCGAAAGGCCCGGGAATAAAGCCTGTGCCTCCTTCAACAATGGGATTCAGCGTATCGATGGTCCGGACACCGGTTTCCAGCAGCTTATAAGGACGCGGTTTTTCCTTGTATGCCTTGATAGGAACTTTCACAGGCCATTTCTGAACCATGGTGACCGGGACTTCTTTCCCCTTGCTGTCGACCAGGGTGGCAACCGTAGTGGTGATGTTGTATTTTCCTTCCCCAATAAGATTCTTAATCGTATATGCGTCAGCGAAAGAGAATGGCACCATGATCCGGTGCGGCATTTCATTTTCTTCTACTTCGCCCAGCCAACTACCGGCCGTCACCTTATCCCCCACCCTGGCCAGGGGCTTATAGTTCCATAATTTTTTATCGTCCAGCGCGGCAGTATATTCTCCACGATTCAGAAAAATGCCTTCCATCGCATCCAGATCGTTTTCAAGACCGTCAAAATTCTTGGAGAGCAACCCGGGACCCAGAGAGACCTCGAGCATATGCCCATCGAATTGCACTTCATCTCCTATCTTCAGTCCTCTGGTTGACTCAAACACCTGCACATAAGCATTCCTGCCATTCAGTTTAATTACCTCAGCCATGAGGTTAACTTTGCCCAGACTGATGTAACAGATCTCATTCTGGGATACAGGTCCGTCCGCTTCAACAATCACAAGATTGGCGATAATACCTCTTACTTTTCCTTTGGTTGCCATTTTCAATCGCTTAATTATATGGTAAATTCTTCCGGGAATGAATAGGTGGTCTTTATTTGCCCAACCAGATCCCGGAACAGTTTTTCTCCCGTGTTCTTATCCAGTTTCAGCCAGCGGCTGATAATCTCAAGCTTAACGACAAAGGTAAATATGATCTCAATAGTGAAGTAATGAAAGAATACCTTATCATCAAGATATTTCCATTTCACCATGTCGTATTTCTTTTCTCTTTCCATGAAATCTTCTTCTTCACTTGCCCTTAAAACAGATTCAAGAAGCGGAAATTCATTGCTGATGCCAAAGTCCCTCGCGTTGCTTCGGATCAATTTCTCTGTGATCTCATTTTCCCCTACCAGCTGATTACGAATATCGACCTGATGTTTCCGGCAGCTCAATGCAGTGATGATATTGGTGAGGTCGAGTTCATAAGCATACCAATCCCGGATAAAAGGATTGTCAATATCCTTCAGGTGATCGAAATAAAGAACAGACAGTTGATTTTCCCAGGTTTTATCGGCAAACAAAGGCGTATCGGCTTTAAAGGAGCGGATGTGGCGGGAAAGGTAAACAGGGAAATCAAGACTCTCCGGATCAGTATCCTCATCCCTCAATAAGTCCATCACTTCTTCCGCCTGCTCTTTTGAATAATTCCCCAATGGGTCCCATTCACCGGATTTGCCGGTAAGCAACTGGTGAATATTGCGGTTGTCATAACGAAGAAAGAAACTCTCCATCAATGTGTAGTCCGAAGGATGAAGATCTTCCTTCAGCTGGCCTTTCCATTCAACCAACGTCGCGGCCAGTCTGGCCGTATCAAAAAACAACGCCGGCAGTCCGGCAACCAAACAATGGTACTCTCTTTTTATCATATTATTCCCCGGTAAAGAGCAACTTCATCAAACGCGGACGCAGGTATTGCTTAAAGAAATTCTCAAAATCCTTATCGGTAAAACTCAATTTGTAACTCCCGTCTTTGGGAATAATTTGAAAACCTGCATTCAGATCGGTATCGGGTTTAATCACAAGTCCTTTATCAAGCAATGTTTTAGCCGAACGGGCAAAATATTGTTCAACCGCGGCGGCTTCCTTTTCAGGCAACATGACGGAAAGGTCTGCCGGCTTATCGGGCGAGTCCATCCAGCTTTTCAGGGTAGTCTCCAACAGTTTCTTAACAAAATCATCGTCCTTAAAAGCATCTGAGACCGCCTTATGAACCGTTTCACCATTGATCAGGTCAACGATTTTCTGTTTCAGGGCATTGATGGACTGCCTAGCTGAAAGCTTTAGTTCAGATTCACCGTTGTTTTTGATCTCTTCCGCTTTCTTACGGGCCTGATCCAATATGGATTTGGATTCCTTTTTCGCTTCTGTCAGAATAGCTTCTGCCTCTTTCTTTGCTTTGTCAATGATTGCTTCTGCCTCGGCATTGCCTTTCGATATACCTTCCTTGTATATCTTCTCTGTTAGCTCCTGTAATTTATTCTGCATGGATGGCAAAAAATTTGAATTGTGATAAAAATAACATTCCTTATGAGCCTATCAATCAATGTTTTACTTCAATTTTAGCGCTCCGTAAAAGAAAGCGCAAGATAGTAAAAAGTTTATTTTCTTATGAAAAAATAAGGAAATTTATGGCTATAGTTATCTTAAATCCAGATTACCTTTTCACTGTTCACTCCTGCCTGCCGGCAGGTTTAACTATTCCCTTATGCCTTATCCCTTATGCCTTATGCCTTATGCCTTATCCCTTATGCTTATCCCTGTTTTCACCCCAGTGTGGCCACCATAACAGCCTTGATGGTATGAACCCGGTTCTCGGCCTGATCGAATACGATGGAAGCAGGTGATTCAAATACTTCATCCGTGACTTCCATGGAATCAATTCCGAATTTCTGATGGATTTCCTCTCCCAGTTTGGTTTCGCGGTTATGAAAAGCCGGCAGGCAATGGAGAAATTTGACTCCCGGATTACCGGTCAGGGCCAATACCTTTTTATTTACCTGATATGGTTTCAATAGTTTAATCCGGTCCTTCCATACTGAACCAGGTTCGCCCATGGATACCCAAACATCGGTATACAGAAAATCAGTCTGCTGAACCGCTTTTGCCAGGTCCTCCGTTATGGTAATCTTTGCACCGGTTGACTCGCCTATGGCCTTGCAGGTTTTTACCAGTTCCTTTGCAGGCTGGCAGGCAGATGGGGCAGCCGCCCTGAAGTCAATGCCCATTTTGGCACAACCCACCATCAATGAATTGCCCATATTGTTTCTGGCATCGCCAAGGTAACAGAATCTCAACTGATGCAATGGTTTATCGCTATGCTCGATCATGGTCATCAGATCGGCTAAAACCTGCGTGGGATGGAACTCATTGGTAAGGCCGTTCCATACCGGCACACCGGAATACCTGGCAAGGGTTTCAACGATATTCTGTCCATGTCCGCGGTATTCAATCGCGTCAAACATTCTTCCCAGCACACGGGCTGTATCTTTAACCGATTCCTTATGCCCGATCTGGGAACTCACCGGATCAAGGTAGGTGACGTCAGCGCCCTGATCATGCGCCGCCACTTCAAAGGCACACCGTGTTCGGGTCGAGGTTTTTTCGAATATCAGGGCAATATTTTTACCTTTCAGGCGCGGCTGTTCGGTTCCGCTATACTTTGCTTTCTTCAGATCAAATGAAAGATTTAACAGGAATTTAATCTCCTCCGGCGAAAAATCAAGCAACTTCAGGAAGCTGCGGTTTTTTAAGTTAAAAGCCATTTGTATAAATATAAATAGTGATTAAATAAAAATAAATAATTTACCATCCAGGTGATTCCTTTAATTCGATTCAATCTATTATGTTACCGGCAAATATAAAGAAAGTTTCAAAGGGCGCCAAATGATTTTTATCACTACGTATATTTATACAATAAAACCCTCACACCCTACGAGGGTGTCGACACCCTCGTAGGGTGTTTTTTAATTATTGTAGTTTGTCAATGATTTTTTTTTACTAAATTCAAAAACTGATCCATTCAACAAAAGAAGCAAACCCTGCCAGACAGATTACGTAAATGAAGTAATGCAGTTAAAACCAGAACCTGTATAAGCAAGAAAAAATGATTAGAACCATAGCGGGGTGTTTCCTGTGTCTTTTAATAGCAGCCGGTTGCAGCACAAAGGACAAGGGTGAGAATATAAATCAGGGAAGGCTTGAATACCGTATCACTTATGAAACCGATTCAGCTCACCGTAAACTGGTTGACCTGCTTCCCCACCGGATGAAACTTATTTTCAATCAGGATTCCGCCGTTAATATAATGGAAGGTTTTATGGGAATGTATAAACTTAACAGCATCACTTATTTCCGTCCCAAAAAATGCATAACCCTGCTGCGGGTTCCCAAATATTCTTTTCTTTATACGGGGAAAAAAGGCGAACCTATGTGCTGTTTCGATCCGCTGGACAACATGATCGTGCAGCGAACTGACGAGACAAAGGAGATCCTTGGATTCCACTGCCGGAAAGCCGATATTTCCTTCCCTGATTCGGACTATACTTATTCCGTATATTATACCAACGATTTTAATATCAAAAACCCAAACTCCACCAATCCCTATAAAAAGATTGAAGGGGTTTTGATGGAATTTGAACTGAATATGTATTATTTCAGGCTTCATTTCTCGGCTGATAAATTCCTTCCGGTTACGAAGAATGATATGAACTTCAGCATACCGAAAAATTATAAAGAACTCAGCCGCGATCAGATGTGCAGGCTGCTTGGGCGCTATCTTGAATAGGCGGACAAGCTTTTTACCAAAATCCCGTAGCTTTTATTTTTTCCTGGCCTCCAACCGGGTCAAGCACTTTTTGCAGCAAAAGACATCATCGTCATTTTTGTCACACATGAATCCTGCACATGAGTATAAGGTATTTTCCTTGGCTGTTTAATCAGGATTCATTCAAATGAGGACAGTATATTGTGAATAACATTTTACTGTTTTTCTCCGTTTGTATACCGCTCTTGTTTATTTTAGCACGTTAAAATAGAGGGACAAGGGACGAGGAAGGGACAAGGGACAAGGAAGTGACGAGTGACAAGTAATACCTAAACACCTAAAAAGCTAAATAGCTAAATTGCTAAACCGCTAAACAGCTTTATTCTAAAATCAACAAATATTCAGGGATGGGCAAAAAGATTACCAAAGAAGATAGGAAGAATGGCAAAAAAAAGTCATCGTTATTCAGGGATGAGCGGTTTAAGGTTACCATGGGGTTGATCTTCACCGGATTTTCAATATTGTTATTCCTGGCATTTGTTTCCTATCTTTTTACCTGGAAAATTGACCAGAGTTTCGAATGGAGGAAAGTATTTTCCAATCCTGATTTTCAGGTTGATAACTGGTCTGGCAAGGTGGGCGCATGGTTCGCCAATCTTTTCCTAAATAAATGGTTCGGGATAGCCTCTTTCACCATCCCCTTCCTGCTATTGCTGATGGGGCTGAAACTCATGCATGTGAAAATTCTTCCGCTGGGAAGCACCATACGCATAACCCTGGTATTTACCATAATAATTTCCATCTGGCTGGGCTATATTTTCGGGAATGCGGGCGGGTTTCTGGGCAGCGGTCCCGGCGGCCGGCACGGATTATACGTCAGTGACTGGCTGAAAGCCTTTTCAGGGAGCATCGGGACATTGTTCATCCTGCTTATTCTAACCTTTACCCTGATCGTCTTTTCCTTTAGCAGCTCTTATAAGAAAATAACATCCATTGCGGGCAGCATTATCAGCCAGCTTAAATATACCTTGAAGAAAAGCCCGGGATCCATGATCATCAGCGAAAAAACGGAGGAATCCCCAATGGCTTATGAGGATCATGACCTGGTATTCGAGACCGAGTTCCCATCCCATGAAAAACAAGGAATTCCGGTCACCGTTAAAACGGAAGAAAACATAAAAGCGGAAGAAGAGGTTGAATTAACAGTTGCACAACCGGGCGAGAACGGGGAATCGGACGAAGAGCTTCCGGATTACGATGAACTGGAAGATTATGATCCTACACTTGACCTGCCGCATTATCAGATGCCCCCGCTGGAAATGCTGGCCAAACACGATTCCGATAATCCCAACGTCACCAATGAAGAGCTTGTCAGCAACAAGAACAAGATTGTTGAAACGCTTTCCAACTATAAAATTCAGATCGACAAGATCAAGGCCACCATTGGACCTACGGTTACCCTCTACGAGATCGTGCCGGCTCCAGGCGTGAGAATATCCAAGATCAAAAGTCTGGAAGACGATATCGCCCTAAGTCTGGCAGCACTGGGGATCAGGATTATTGCCCCAATGCCCGGAAAGGGCACCATTGGCATAGAAGTGCCAAATCAAAATCCAGAAACCGTATCTATGCGGTCTGTGCTGAGTTCAAGAAAGTTCCAGGAATGTAATTATGATCTTGCGGTAGCATTGGGCAAGACCATATCGAATGAGACCTACGTGTTTGACCTGGCCAAAATGCCGCATCTGCTTGTTGCCGGGGCAACCGGACAGGGTAAATCCGTCGGTCTTAACTGCATCATTACTTCCCTGCTTTATAAGAAGCACCCATCCCAGCTTAAATTTGTGCTGATTGATCCTAAAAAAGTCGAACTGACCCTTTATTCGAAGCTGGAAAAACATTACCTGGCAAAAATCCCTGATTCGGAAGAGGCTATCATAACTGACACCCATAAAGTAATATACACCCTTAATTCACTGACCATTGAAATGGATCAGCGATATGACCTGCTTAAGAAAGCCGGGGTCAGGAATATAAAGGAATACAACCACAAATTTATCAAAAGGAACCTGAACCCTGAAAAAGGGCACCGCTATTTACCCTACATCGTTGTCATCGTTGATGAATTTGCCGACCTTATCATGACAGCAGGCAAGGAAGTGGAGACTCCTTTGGCACGACTGGCACAGCTTGCAAGAGCCATTGGCATCCACCTGGTGATCGCCACTCAACGACCAACGACCAATATCATCACCGGTGTTATAAAGGCTAATTTCCCGGCGCGGATAGCTTTCAGGGTTACATCCATGATTGATTCGCGCACCATACTGGATGCTTCCGGTGCCAATCAGCTGATCGGCCGGGGCGACATGCTTTTTGCTCCCGGCAGCGATATGACAAGGCTTCAATGTGCATTTATTGACATCCCTGAAATCGAAAACATCACTGATTTCATATCCTTTCAGCAGGGATTTCCAACAGCACTTTACCTGCCTGAATATATCGATGAAAACCTTACCGAGCTTGCTGACATAGACCTCTCCAAAAAAGACAACCTGTTTAATGAAGCAGCCAGACTCGTTGTGATTCATCAGCAGGGATCTACCTCGCTGATACAGCGTAAATTCTCCATCGGATACAACAGGGCAGGCCGTATAATGGACCAGCTGGAGGCTGCAGGGATTGTAGGCCCTCCCGACGGAAGTAAGCCCAGACAGGTTTATTTCTCTGATGAATATTCTTTGGAACAATTTTTGAGTAGTCTCAATAAGTAATGGCAAGAAACATGAGAACGATAGTCTTATTCCTCACGCTGGCCAGCTTTCAGCTGGCAGCCCAGCAGGATCCTGCAGCCAAAGAGATACTCGACAGGGTGGCAGAGAAAACGAAATCAGTACAGTCCATACAGGCTGATTTTTCGTTGATTGTCGTTGACCACAAGGAAGATAACAAAAACACCAGCACCGGGAGCATAATCATCAAGGGCGATAAATACAGGGTTTCCTCTGCAGGCGCCACGGTATATTTTGACGGCAAGACCATGTGGACCTATGTTCAGGGGGACAACGAAGTAACCATTACGGAGCCCGGCAGCCAGGATGATAATTTTCTCAGCAATCCGGTCAGAATTTTTACCTTGTATGACCGTGACTTTAAATATCAGTACCGCGGTATGACAACCATCGAAGGCGTCGAAATGCATGAGATCGACCTTTTCCCTAAGAACCTGAATCAGCCTTATTCCCGTATCAAGGTCTTTATTGAAAAAAATACGGAACAGCTGTCCATTATTTCATCCTTAGGAAAAGATGGTATCGATTACTCGATCTTCCTTAAAAACTTCATCACTGACAAGGCTTTTGCTGATGATACCTTCACCTTTCTTCCTGCCAAAAACAAAAAGGTGACGGTAATTGATATGCGGGGACTTTAACTTAGCCTGCTTTTCAGGTTGGGTAAGCAATCCGCGCGTGGTGGATATTGTTGAGCCGTTTCCTGAATACTTCCTTAATGGCTGTAATATCACGGAATGAAATGTTGGCATCATTGAATTGTTCTTCCATCATCTGGGTATGGATTATGCTTTCCACAAGCTTATCCAGGGTCTGATCATTGATCTCCTTCAGGCTCCTGGAGGCGGCCTCCACTGAATCAGCCATCATAACAATGGCCATTTCCCGGGAGAATGGTTTAGGCCCCGGGTAGGAGAATTTCATGACATCCACTTCCTCTTCCGGATATTTCTTCAGAAACGACTTGTAAAAATACTGAACGGTACTGGTGCCATGGTGTGTCCTGATAAAATCGATGAGCGGTTCCGGCAGTGAATTTTTGTGTGCGATATCGACACCCTTGGCAACATGGCCAATAATGATACGGGCACTTTGTTCAAATTCAAGATTATCGTGGGGATTATTGCCGGTTGACTGATTTTCGATGTAATACAATGGCTCTTCCAACTTGCCGATATCGTGGTACAATGCACCGGTACGAACCAGCAGGGGATTGCCTCCTGTCTTGTGAGCAGCTTCTTCGGCAAGGTTGGCAACCTGCAGGGAGTGTTGAAACGTACCCGGCGCAATCTCAGCAAGTTTCCGCAACAAGGGCTGATTGGTGTCTGAAAGCTCCATCAGGGTCGTATCGGAAATAAGACCAAAGGCTTTCTCAAAAATATAGATCAGCGGGTAGGAAATCAATATCAGGATACCGTTATATCCGAACCAGGCAAAATATTTCCATTCAATAGTGTTGAAATTTCCTTCCTGAACTATCGCAGCCCCGAAATATATAACCACATAGGTAAGTACCACCAGGAAGGCTGTGAAAACAAGTTTCGAACGCCGGTAAAGGTTAGTCAGGCTGTAAATGGCAACCATTCCGGCAAAAACATTCAGCAGTACGAAAAGATAACTGTTGGGGGCAAAAAAACCAACCAGGATTACCGTGACAATATGAACGAAAAGTGCAAGCCTTGCATCAAAGAATGTCCGCAGGATGACAGGAACAAGCGTAAAGGGCATCACATAAAGGCTGATCAGATCATATCTCAGGGTAATGCTGGCCGCAAGTACCATAAGTATCACCGTCAACAGGATGAACAAGGTGCTTCTTGTATCATAAAGGACTTCTCTCCTGAAATTCCACAGGAACAGGAATATCAGCAGCAGGGAAGTAAGGACAAGAATCAGTTTCCCAATATTCACAAGATGTCCCGCAACGGTTCCCAGGTTTTTCTCATACTCAATACGCAATGATTCCAATGTGAGGTATTTTTCATGGGTTATGAATTCCCCTTTGGAAATAATTCCCTGGCCTTCCTGTATCATACCGCGTGTGCGGGATATGGACAGCAGGAGTTGATTCTTGGACAGCTGTGATTTTTCTTCATCATAGGTAACATTCACAGCAATATAATAATTGATGTCAAATTTTTTCAAGAACCCGGCATATTGGGTAACAATGGGATGCTTGTGCTGTTTGTTATAATCGGTAAGTTTGCCGTTGATATATTCAAATGCCGTTTTCGGGCTGTACATATCCCTGACGTCTCTAACGTCGGCCAGATTGCCTGTGATAAGCATGATCTCCCTTATTTTCTTTCTGGTGACCTCCTCAATCGATGCCAGATCAACAATTCCTGCCCTGTAAACTTCAGTCAGCCACTGGATGATCAGTTGTTCATATAGTTGTGCAGCTTCACGGTTTTCCTGGTATTGTTTGAGTTTCAGGTAATTCTTTTCTCCGATTCTCAGATTATTGACGGAATACTCTTTCCATCCGGCTAAAAAATCATGGCTGAATTCTTCCAGCCTCTTCTCCGTCAGTTCATTGTTATAAACAAAATAGGGTTTGAAATCCTGCAAAACAGAATCCTGTTCCTGAACAAGTTCTTCTTTTGTCTTGTATATCGGGAAATTAAAAGGGGCCTGCAGATCTTCATGTCTCCAGTAAGTTCCCTTCTGAAACTCATACCGGAATTTGCCTTCCAGCGGGAGAAGATATACGATCAGGCATGAAGCTGCGATAAACAGGACAATGGCAAGTATAACCCTGTAATTGCGACGGACATAACTGATAAACTTCATCATGATCAAAACCTGAAATTCATTTCCGTTATAAACGGATATTCTTTAATACCTTAGCAAGGTAAGTAAAAAAAATGATTCTTATTTCATAATAACAACAAAACAAGCATTATGTGCAGTTAATTGCCAGAAGTTAGAAGTTAAAAGTTAGTAGCTAATATTTCCTGTTCTTTGTTCTTTTGTCTATATTCTTGTATCTTGGTTCTTGGTTCTTGGTTCTTGGTTCTTATATCTTTTATCAAAGCATGAAACAAGGTATTTGTCTATTAAGCCATATTCCGCTTCGAAGGGATCCTTCGGAAAAAAGTGAAATGGTCAGTCAGTTGCTTTTTGGTGAGGCTTACGAAATAACGGAAGAGACCTCAACATGGTATAAAATACTGACGCAGTATGACCAATATGCCGGATGGATCGATAAGAAGATGTACAGTCCGGTGTCCGGTGAATATTACGGAAAATTTGAGCAAGGCATCTATACAGTTTCAGCACCCGTCATCCTGATCGCGGCGTCTGACAATTCCCTGCTCTACATCACAGCCGGCAGCACGCTTGGAAAGGAACCGGAAAACGGGATCATTAACATTGACACCCTTTCATTCAGGTTAATGGATACGTTGCATGAATCAGGCATTCCTCTTCCTACGGGGATCATAGGTATTGCAAAACAATTCCTGAATTCGCCCTATCTGTGGGGAGGGCGGTCAACATTCGGATTTGATTGTTCAGGGTTTACACAAATTGTATATAAAATTAACAACATGAGACTGCCCCGCGATGCTTCACGGCAGGCTGCCGTTGGCAAGGCTGTCAGCAGCTTTCATGAATTGAATGAAGGGGATCTCGTATTTTTTTGTAATGAAGAAAGCATGGTGGTTCATGTCGGGCTTGCCATGCCTCCGGACAGCATTATTCATTGTTCCGGCATGGTAAGAATTGACAGACTGGATGAAAAAGGAATCTTTAACCTGCAGCTGAATCAATATACGCACAGATTGCATTCGATGAGAAGGCTATAGACAGTTGTCTGTTGTCAGTTGTCTGTAGCCTGTAGCCTGTAGTCTGCAGCCTACAGCCTTATATTATCATTCCCGCACAAACCGTTTCATTCGTCCCTTCATCAATGAGGACCAGACTGCCTGTGATGCGGTTTTTCCGGTAGGAATCATAAAACAAAGGCTGCGTGGTACGGATGCTGATTTCAGCAATCTCATTCAATCCTATGCTTTTATCAGCATAATTCTTATCCAGCGTATTGATATTGATCTTGAAATTAACCTCCTTAATGATGCATTTTACATCACGTGAAGTATGTTTGACCGAGTATTTGCCCGCCGGCCGCATAGGTTTTTCATTAAGCCAGCAGATCATCAGCGTAATATCCTGGCCTGTAACGGGCAGGTTATCGGGGCATATGATCATGTCCCCGCGGCTTATATCGATGTCATCTTCCAGGGTTAGTGTAACGGATTGCGGCGGGAAGGCCATATCGAGGCTTTCTTTCATAGTGTCGATTGACTTTACGGCAGAAGTGAAGCCCGAAGGCAGCACCATTATTTTTTCTCCCCTGCGTATCACACCTCCGGCGACTCTGCCTGCATAGCCCCGGTAATCATGGTATTCATCGCGGTTAGGTCGTATTACAAACTGAACCGGGAAACGCATGTCAATATAATTCTGGTCGTTGCTGATGTGGATATTTTCAAGCAGGAACATGAGCGTAGGCCCCTGATACCAGGGCATGTTGATGGAACGATCCACAACATTGTCTCCTTTCAGGGCACTGATCGGTACAAATCGTATGTCTTTTATATCAAGCTTGTCAGAGAACCTGTTGAAGTCCCGTTGTATTTTCTCAAACTCCGTTTCACTGTATTCCAGCAGGTCCATTTTATTTACACAGACTATAATATGCGGAATCTGCAACAAGGAGGCAATAAAACAATGCCGGATGGTTTGTTCCACCACCCCGTTCCTTGCATCAACCAGGATAACGGCAGCGTTGGCAGTTGAAGCTCCGGTCACCATGTTGCGTGTATACTGGATATGTCCGGGTGTATCGGCAATGATGAACTTCCGCTTCGGCGTGGCAAAATACCGGTATGCAACGTCAATGGTTATGCCCTGCTCCCTTTCAGCCCGCAAACCATCCGTAAGCAGGGAAAGGTTTATCTGTTCCTCTCCCCTGTTAATGCTGGCTTTTTCCAGCGCTTCCAGCTGGTCTTCAAATATGGCCTTGCTGTCATATAATAACCGGCCTATCAATGTGCTCTTCCCGTCATCCACGCTTCCGGCGGTCGTGAAGCGGAGCAGTTCCATGTCCAGATAGCCGTTGTGTTTATCGCTAATTTTATCCATTGCTTTTTAATATTCGGTGCTGCGTATTGTAATGGTTGTCAGTTGTGAGGGTTGTGAAGGTTGTGAAGGTTGTGAAGGTTATGATTGTTGTGATTGTTGTGATTGTTGTATGTTGTTATTGTTGAGATTGTTACTATTTGTCTTTTGTCTTGGTTCTTAGCTCTTGATTCCTGACTCTCACAAGTTGTCCCTTTTACCGGCTACCCTTCACTTTTCATTGTTCATTGTTCATTGTTCATTATTCATTGTTCATTATTCCTTGTTCATTGTTCATTGTTTAAAAGTACCCCTCCTTCTTCCTGTCCTCCATTGCCGATTCAGACCGCTTGTCGTCATACCGGCCGCCGCGCTCGGTAACCCGTGTGGCTGCAACTTCCAGAATGATATCCTCCAGGGTATTGGCGGTTGACAATGTTAATCCTGTACAGGTAATGTCGCCGATGGTCCGGCATCGAACGTCCAGGAGTTCCACTTTTTCTGAAGTCTTAAGTTTCATAAAGGGAGCATAGGCCAGCCACACCCCGTCGCGGTTAAAAACTTCGCGTTTGTGGGTATAGTATAAGTTGGGGATTTCCACATCTTCCATATAGATATATTGCCATATATCCATCTCTGTCCAGTTGCTCAGCGGGAAAACCCTGAAATGTTCTCCCATCCGTTTCTTGCCATTGAAGATATTCCAAAGCTCAGGGCGTTGATTCTTAGGATCCCATTGGCCGAATTCATCA
>Ga0105094_10000652_pt1 | contig 17628 bp, 11 predicted proteins | sample PPLLak1March2015_2_FD_87023 | JGI IMG/M metagenome (GOLD analysis project Ga0105094, IMG submission 87023) | Freshwater sediment microbial communities from Prairie Pothole Lake near Jamestown, North Dakota, USA - PPLs Lake P8 Core (3) Depth... | ecosystem: Environmental > Aquatic > Freshwater >...
GGGAAACCTGTCCGTTTCCACTGCTTCCTAGATCGTAGATCAAGCCCAACCACCGTGAGGGCTCTTCTTTCACGGATTGGATGGTTTGAACTATAGAGCTGAGAACACCCCTCAACTCATTGATCGCTGGCCGCAGAGATGGGGCATTCAGGTCATGGAACACTGCATCCAGCAGGTCGATGGCGTCTAGCAGTCCTTCGAAGGAATCCCAGCGCAAGACCGGGCGACCAGGAATTTCCAGGCAACCCTGGCGCAGCGCGAGAAGGCAGGCCGCTAGGTTGCCGCTGTCCACGGTGGAAACATAGCGGGGATGCAATGGATCCAGACTGCGTGTGTCGTACCAATTTAAAAAGTGGCCCCGGTAGCGCTCCAGCTTCTCAAGTGTGTCAAAGGAGGATATCAGACGCGTGGATAGGGTGAGGGCCTCAAGATAGCCCAGGTCGTAAGCCCCCAGGGCGGATAGCAAGGCCAAGCCGATATTAGTCGGCGAGGTGCGGTGGGCGACAATCCCCAGGGGTGCTTCCTGAAAATGGTCGGGAGGCAGCCACTGGTCCTCAGGGCTGATAAACTGTTCAAAGAAAAGCCACGTGCGGCGAGCCAGCCGGCGCAACTCACGCACCTGACTGCCGTCTAGCTTTACTTCCCGCCGCTGCGGAGGCCGGCTGATCCAGATGGCGATCCCAGGAGCGATCAACCAGGCGACCAACAGAGGGGCTGCCCAGAACAGGGCAAGCGGGCGAAGCAAGACGATCAGGATGAGCAGAGTGATGGCTAGAATGGGAGAGAAGACCATCTGCAGCCAGGTCGACAGGGTAACTCGATCCCCAAGGCTGCGGGCAACCTGGTCACTGGTAGTCCAACGCAGCAAGCCGCGATGGGTGATGAACAACCGAACCAGAGTCCTTATAATTTCACCCCCGGCAATCTGCGCTTCATACGGCAAAAACGCCAGAGCCAGCAGCCAGCGGAAGAAGCTGTTCTTTAGAGCAGCCTCGGCCTGGCGCGCCGGCTGACCGCTCAATCGCTGGCGTAACGCTCCGAAGAACCCAGTTGATACCGGGATGGCAAGGACAACTGCTCCAGCAACTGTCCAGACGCCAGGATAGCCGGGAAGGATCAACCAACCGGCGAGGATTAACAACAGAAGAGCCGGAGCCACCAGGCTACGCCGCAAGTTGTCCAGTATCTTCCAACAGCCGATTCTAGTCAGGCGGGGTGAGAATAGCCACGGCAAGAGCTGCCAATCGCCGCGCATCCAGCGGCGCAGCCGGCGGGCGTGCACCAGATAGGTCGGCGGCATATCTTCGATCAGGACGGTGCCGGTCACCAGAGCCGTCCGACCATGAATGCCTTCCAGCAGATCGTGGCTGAGCAGGGCATTTTCGGGGATGCAGCCCTCCAGGCTGCGCTCGAAGCTATCGACCTCGTAGGCGCCCTTACCGACAAAACTGCCTTCGCCGAAGAGGTCTTGATAGACGTCCGATACAGCCCTAGTGTACAGGTCAAGACCGGTATCCCCAGAGAAGACGCGGGTGAAGTATGATGCACCTCCGCTGAGCGGGTTGATATCGGTTTGTGGCTGGAGAATGGTATAACCTGAAATGACTTCCTCGCCGCACCTGCCCGCACCGACGGGTTTGAGATGGGCACGGTTCAGGGGATGAGCCAGGACGGCGATCAATTCCTGGGCAGCGTTACGAGGCAGAATCGTGTCCGCATCCAGGGTGATGATGTAGCGCACGAGCGGAAGGAAAGATAGGTCCCCCTCCCGGATGGGGAATGAGGACCCGGAATCTAGAGAGCAGCCGCCCAGGGAAACGCCTCGCGCAGCCAGGATCATGCAGTTCAGCTCGTGAAGCTTGCCGCGCTTGCGCTCCCAGCCCATCCAAACGCTTTCGGAGGGGTTCCAGCGCCGCTCTCGGTGAAGGAGGGCAAAGCGCCTTCCTGACAAACGACTCGTCCCGGCCTCAAGATATTTTTCATTCAAACTGCGAATCCCCCGTCGCGCTCTTTCGACCAGGTCGACATCATTGGGCTGGTTTTCTGCTGAGGCATCCATATAGTCGGTCAGCAGGGCAAAGAAAAGACCGGTGGCGGGATTACGCAGGTAGTGCTGCTCCAACTGTCCGACCAGCGAATCAACCTCATCCGGTCCGGAGAGCAAGGCGGGGATGACCACCAAGGTCGTACACTCTTCTGGTAATCCACGACTGAAATCCATGGACGGCAAACCCTGAGGCTTGACGACCTGGGTGACCGCCCAGTTGACCAAGTCGACAGCGATGGTCAGCGCGGGGATCAAGGTAAGCACAAAAACCAACAGGAGTCCGGTTGCTAGCGCCCCGACCACAGCGGCAAAGGTCAGAGGGATACCCATCAATCCCAGCGAGAGGCAAGCAATCGACCCCAAGTAAAGTGGAGTAGGGTGGCTGCGAGTCAAGCGCTCCAATCGCTGCCAGCCTTTAGGAGTGTACCCGGCAGCCTGTTCTAGCGCCGGGCGGCCTTGTCCCAGGAGATAATATCCGATATGCGCGCTAAGCTGCGAGCGGAATCCATCCCAGCCGTCTGGCTGATTTACCAGGTCTTTATGACCATCCGCATCCGGTGATCCTTGTGAGGCTGGCGCAGGTTGTGGGTTAAGCTGGTCCACCCCAGCGCGTGCCAGGCTTACGGCACTTCGGGCGACTACCAGTTCATCAACCTGCCCATAATTGGCAATTTCCTCCACAGCCTTCCGGTAAAGGTCACGGGTCTCAAAGTCCATTCCGGTATACAACCCGGCCGGATCCTGGCGCAGGGTAACATCGACCAGGCTTAATGTTTCAAAGAAGCGCTTCCAATCATAAACTGCCAGGGCTCGCAAGCTACGAATACTGTTTTCAACTATGAGCTGGTCGTCGAGTTGCCCAGGGAACTTTATAATAGGTGCAATTTCTGTAATTGCCTCTCCCCCCAGCTCTGTGAGCCGGGCAATCGCCGCCAAAAGGCATTCCAAAAGCCCCATGCGCAGCATGGTCGGTAGTGCCCACAGCTCACCCATCGTGAGTGAGAGCACCTCCTGGTAGGCTTCGACGAATCGCTGGACATGTCCCAGATCGAGCAGGGCATTCTCGGTTTGGATAATCTCTGCAGAAAGGTCATAGATGCGCTGGTGCCCTGCTTGTAAGCGAGGGAGCTGGCGCTCATAGTGGGGCGGCAGGTCTTGCTGCACTTCGCGGAGTGCCTGCGCCGCAATGTAATAGTTGTCCAGCAGCCATTCAGCGGCCAGCGAGAGCTGTCCTGCTTTCGAGGTTTGTGCTTGCAATCGACTGGCAGCTTCTTTCAATATTGAGGTAAAACGGGGGAGACGCGCCGACAAGAGCACTGCCGGGCCTGGTGAGCTTTGACCTACTTCAGACGAGCCGGTTCGTGCGCCGGGCGATACCTGGGCACGACGGCGGTGATCTTCAGCCAGATTGCGACCTTGAGCCTCCAGGCTGACGGGCGGGTTGTCCGGCTGGGTCTCACTCTGCAGCCCTACCGGCATGATGGGAGCCTGGTCCAACACGGATTAGTGGCTTCCGGTTTCCCGAGCGGCGATTTCCGCCTGGGTTGGCTCGATCCGGTTGGTCGGTAGATCCTGAAGGATCAGCAGCGGTGTGCTGCCGTAAACGATAAAGCCGAGCCCCACGTTGCCATACGGCCAGCGTGTGTCGCCAGAATAACCGTGGGCGCTCAAAATCGTCAGATCTACATCGTTCTCATCAGCGATCTGGTGCAAAGAGCGGCTGATACTAGGGCTGACCTCCAGTCTCGTCTGGATGTTCGCGTCTATCCTGGATTTGAGATCTTCCAGATATTTTATCGCTTCGGCTCGATTCCGCTCTGTCAATTGGTTGACAAGCAGCAAGTCTTCCTGCGAAGCGGATGTCCGGCGAGGCAGTTCCGGCTGTCTGACAATGTGGGCAGCCAGAATCTCGCTGCTGTGGGCACGTGCCAGAGATTCAGCCAACGTCAATGGCATTTCCGCTCTCTGAGAACCATCCAATGGAAGAAAAATCTTGTGGTAACACAGGCCCGTCAGATCTTCGGTCACGGGTTGATAAGCCCGGATGATCATAATGGAACGGTGAGCGCGTAAGATTACCTGCTGTACAACACTACTAACATTCCAGGGACTTATACCGCTCTGCCCGTGGCTGCTCATCAAGATCAAGTCCGCATCCCAAGAGTTGGCGACTTCTATAATCTGTTCAGCAGGTCTGCCATCATAAAGATGCGTGGATACCGGTAGACCGACATTCTGCAAGCGAACAGCTACACCAGAGAGATAACTCTCTGCTTCGGCTTTACGAATCTGCCAATCCACCGGATCAATCATACGCAAGCGCGCTGTCACGCCAAAAGGTTCCGAGACGCGCATCAGCAGCACCTGTGGCTCATGAATCCGGGCTATCGCGACCAGATGCGGCAAAACACATTCTGCCAATTTTGAACTATCTAATGGGAGGAGAATCCGTTTAAACATAACCCCTCCTTATACTAACATGAATATAACGGAGAAAAGGGTCTGGTTTCCTGGCGTTGGCTCTAGAGATGAGGTTACAGTCCCAAATAATGAGGGTAGAAATGAGGAGGTGTAAATCCCTTTTCTGGGTACTTAATTATACCCCACTGAGCTGCGGCTCATTTATTTTCAGGGTGAGTTTCGTCAGTTTTTTCGGGCTCGGCAGAGGTACCCAGCCCTTGCTTGAATTGGCGGATACCTTCTCCGAGTTCATGACCGACTTTTACAATCCGACCAGGCCCGAATATCATGAGAACGATAAACAAGAAAACAATGAGCTCAGGAACGCCAACATCCATAATGAATCTCCTATAGTCTACCGTTCATGATTTACATCATGGTTGCGAGGCGATTTTTGTGTTCAACGCAATCGCAAAATCAATCATGCGCTGGATTTCCAACTCTGTCGCCTTTTGGGAACCCAGCTCGTTCAAATACAGCTGCGTTATCGCGCCATCAGGTTGAGAAGCAGCACTATGATCGTAATTCACAGCTTGGTAATTCTTGATCCAAGTTTGCAGCTGTTGGCGTTCGGCTTCGCTCAGGGTGTGTTGTTTTTCCACGCCCTTTCCACAGGTTGAATGGATCGCATCTCCTGTAGAGGTGATCACCAGGTCTTCGCACAGACCAGCCACCCTGTCGTCCCTGTGAAATACGAAAGTTTGGGCGGCAGTAGCTCCACCGGTGGAAGAGGCAGTTTGTTGTGTGGGAGTCTGACTGCCCGGGGGTGTGCGGTGATTTGCAGAGGCGATGCGACCAAAACTGGATAATGCCATCAGCAGCAGCATAAGAATTGAGAATATCCGTAGTATCCCGGAAGATTTCTTTTCGGCTTTGGCCTGTTTCTTGTTTATACGTTTCGGAGCAGTGTTCTTTGTTTTCATAACCTGAGTGAGTGGTGTTAGGGGCAGCAATTGAGGCTACCCCTAACGGTAATGCTCAGCGGCGTGGCGACAGCCACGTCCACTGCAGCGGATGTTAGGCCCGACCTTATTAGATGTCGAGCCTGAGCTTACTCTTGCCTGACAATATCGACCGAGATCTCCACCGCAGGAATCGTTCCTCTGTTCTCAAGCCAGTGTGTAGTGTTCATATCCTCGGGCCAGCCCACTCCTAGCCCATAGTCCGTAGCGACTCCATTTCGATGGTCAGTGATCGTTCCTTGAAAAATGTAGACGATGCCTGGTCTGTCTTTATGGTCGTGAGTCGGGCCGAAGACGCCTCCAGGCTCGATGGTCACCATACGCATTCGAAGTTGGCGCCCTGCCATGCCCTCGATCTCAGGGCCAAGGTCAACCGTTGCAAGTAACTTCACCGTTACACCTTTCGTCTCGGGTGCCACCTGTTCGTTGCTCATCATGCTCTCCTCTCTGTACTTCCAGGGCCTAACGTAGTTTGGATGTTCCTGATAGTACTGGGTCTTCATTGACCTGGCTGTATTGTGATTTGACTCTCTGCGCCATTCCTCAGGATGGTGAGGAATAGCTCCTCGTCTGAAGGTAGCTGAGCCAGCGCGCCTTTCAGTTCCTCAATGCTCGCAATTGGCTGTCCATTGACGGCGGTGATGATGTCACCGCCAACGAAGACCTCCTGACCATTGATGGTGACTGACCTTGATCCGGCATGCAAACCTGCGGTGTTTGCCAGACTGCCTGGCTCAACCTGCTCCACCAGCACACCTTGCTGTCCATCAGGCAGGCTCATCGCTTTAGCAATCGACTGATCTACCGTCATTCCCTGGATGCCCAAGTGGATGCCACGGGTGACAAACGAAGCGTTCTCGTTGCCGACCTCCTCTGCAGAGGGGCGGGCTGCCTGGGTCACATCAAGTGTCTCCTGCTTGCCATCCCTCAGAATGGTGAGGGTGACCTTTTGATCCACTTTGGTGCTGCGATACAGGTAAGCGATCAGATCATCCATGGCATCAATGGATTGGTTATCGATGGCTGTGATCACATCGCCGCCAACTTTTACGGGTTGCCCATCGATAGTCACCTCGTTGGCACTTCCATGCAAACCGGCTTTCTCGGCTGGGCTGTTCGGTAGGATTTCCGCCACCAATGCGCCTCGCTGGCTCGCATCCAGGTTCATGGCTTTAGCCAGATCTGGAACCAGCGTCGTACCGCTGATGCCCAACCAGGGGTGAACATATTTGCCATCCTTGATAAGCACCGGGATGACATTCTTCACGATCGTGGATGGAATGGCAAAGCCGATACCGGCATTGGCGCCTGTGGACGACTCGATCGCTGAAGTCACGCCCAGCACCTGACCCTGTGCATCCACCAGTACGCCGCCGGAGTTACCCGGGTTGATGGGTGCATCTGTTTGGATGACATCCGGGATTGTGTAGGATTGGGCGGACGTTTCACTCGCCGGAAGCGAGCGCCCCACAGCGCTGATGATGCCGGTGGTCATGGTGCCTTTGAGACCAAAGGGATTGCCGATGGCGATCGCCAGTTGGCCCACTTTGACCGTACTCGAATCTCCTATTTGCACGGGGTGAAGCTGCGATGCTGCCGTATCTACCTTGATGACAGCCAGATCGCTATCTGGGTCAGCGCCAACCAACGTGGCAGGCAGGATAGTACCGTCGCTGAATGTAACTTCGATCTTATCTGCGCCATTGACAACGTGATTGTTGGTCACAATGTAGCCGTTTTGATCCCAAACAAAACCGGAACCCAGCGCGCTCTGGTATTGTTCCGAAGGCTGCTGATCCTGGGGCAGGTTGAAAAAGGGAAAGCCCGGTAACTGTGACATGGCAAAATTCGACGCATCAACTTTTTGCACGACGCGAATATTCACGACGGAGGGACTGACCTGTGTGTAAATATCTTCCAACGTACCCTGGTAAGCCGCCAGCAGGTCACTCGAAGCACCCAATGTCGATGTTTGCTGGGAGGGCGCTTGGGCTACCTGAGTGGGGGCAGAAAGAGCATTGACTGAATTCGCAATTGACAGTCCTGCGCTTCCGCACGCTGACAGGACAACCATCAACAAGACAATCAATATTGAGAGTGAAATGGTTGGCTTTTTCATAACCTTTCTCCTTATTCCAATCGCATGGTCCAGACAGACACTGGATCATTCCAAGTCGTATCATATGACCAAAGCCTGCTCTTGTCTTTACAGAGAGAATAAGCAAACCTTATAAATGTCTTAAGATCGGTGATCAGTTCTCAAGAGAATGCGTGATTCTTATTGGCCCCCAAAACGCTTGTAGTACCAACGCTTTGCCAGCTCGGCCGAAAGGAAATACAGGCCGACTATTCCAAAGATAGTTAAGAGGTAGGTGAGCGGCAGGGGTGCGAAGCCCAGCAATCCGGCCAACAGCGTATATGGCAAGATAAGCGTGATGCCAACCACCAACGAGGTCATAACCAGCATGGTTCTGCTTGGTTTGCTGCGCGCGAACGGCATGCGTGTGCGCACCGCAAAAACCACGAACGCCGCCGAAAGCACCGACTCGACGAACCACCCGGTGTGGAATAGCACCTGGTCAGCGCGCATTGCCCATAGTAATATGCCGAAAGTGAGCAAATCAAACATCGAGCTAAGCGGACCAAAGACAAGCATAAAACGGCGGATAAAAGCGATGTCCCAGCGGCGAGGGTGATCAACCCATGAGGTATCAACATGATCGCTGGCGATGGTCATCTCAGGCAAATCGGTCAGGAAGTTAATCAGCAGGATCTGCTTGGGCAGCATCGGCAGGAAGGGCAGAAAAAGTGATGCAATCGCCATGCTGAACATATTGCCAAAGTTCGCGCTGGTTGCCATGAAGACGTATTTGAGCGTATTTGCAAAGGTTTTGCGTCCGAGCAAAATTCCTTGCTTGAGCACGGACAGGTCCTGTTTTAGAAGCACGAGATCGGCTGCTTCCTTAGCAACATCCATCGCATTCGCGACAGAAATGCCGACATCGGCAGAGTGTAAGGATGGCGCATCATTGAGCCCATCTCCCATATAACCTACAACGTGCCTGTTCTTCTTCAAAGCCAGTATGATACGCTCTTTCTGATTCGGATCAATTTCCGCGAAGATGTCCGTCCGTTCAGCGGCGTGCCAGAGAGCTTCGTCACGCAGATCATCTAATTCAGCACCTGTCAGCAGGCGAATTTCATCCCACCCGATCGCTTGTGCAATGTGCCTAGCTACCAGCCTGTTATCACCGGTGATGATCTTGAGCCGTACACCTAATTGCTTCAATCCCTCGAGCGTCTCCTGAACCCCCGCTTTTGGCGGGTCAAAGAAGAGCAGGAAGCCAAGAAAGGTAATACCTACTTCATCCTTGTGGGAATATGAAGGTTGTTGAGTAACCTCTTTGATTGCGACCCCTAAGACGCGAAAGCCCTGTTCACTCCACTGCGTGTAAAGCTGGTTAATCAGGGTGCTCCTGGTTTCGTCCATGGGTTGGATCTGCTCATCTTCTGTGGCGCGAGTACAAACTGATAATACGTTCTCTAATGCTCCTTTGGTGATCAACAGGGGAGCAACTGTTTGTCCCGCGCGGGTCTCTTGTACAACAACGCTCAAGCGTTTTCGCGTGAAATCGTATGGAATTTCATCAATCTTGGTGTAGCGGCTGATTTCGGGTCCTTCTCCGGCCAGGATTGCCTCATCCAATGGGTTACGCAGCCCGGTCTGGAAAAAGGCATTCAAATAGGCATACTGAGACGCCGCACGAGAAGGCTGACCATGAATGTCCCTAGCAGCATCTAATCTCACCACACCCTCGGTCAGGGTACCGGTCTTGTCTGTGCACAAGATATCCATACTGCCAAAATTCTCAATCGATTCCAGGCGCCGCACAATGACACCCTGTTTTGCCATCGCCTGAGACCCTTTGGAAAGGTTGATATTTATAATGGCTGGCAGTAATTGAGGGGTCAAACCAACGGCAAGCGCAACGGAGAACAGCAGCGAATCGAGTGCTGGCTTGTGGAAGAACACATTGAAAAAGAAGATGGCCAGGACCATGATGAGCATGATTTCACTGAGAAAATAACCAAGGCGCCGGATGCCGTGCTCGAACTCAGTTTCGGGTGGACGTAAGGCAAGACGAGAGGCAAGCTGACCGAATGCTGCCTCCTTCCCGGTCTTCACAACCAGGACGCGCCCGCTGCCGCTGCGTACGTTGGTACCCATAAAAACACTATTCGTGCGACCAGCAAGACCAGCACCCGCGCTGACCAAGCCGGGGTTCTTCTCCACTGGTAATGATTCCCCAGTCAGGGTTGCCTGGTTGACGAAAAAATCCCTTGCCTCCAGCACCAGCCCATCGGCAGGCACCAGGCTGCCTGCCGAAAGCAAGACGATATCCCCAGGCACAACCTGCCAGGTCGGTATGGTTCGGTTCTTTCCATCACGAACCACGTCAGATTTTGTGGCAATCTGCGAACGCAACTTTTCGGAGGCGTTATTGGCGTTATATTCCTGGATAAAGCTCAAGACAGCACTGCTAAAAACGATCCCCAGAATGATTAGAGAATCGATCCAATCTCTCAACAAAGCGGAAATCCCTGTGGCAAAGAGCAGGATCAGGGTGATTGGACTTTTGAACTGGTTGAGGAATAACACTAAATTAGAAGCTCTTTTTCGATCTTGTAACCGGTTTGGGCCGAGCCGCTCCAGGCGATTTTGGGCTTCTACCTGAGCCAATCCGTTGATAGAAGTTCCCAATGTCTGGAACAGCGCTTCTGGAGTCTGGCTCCAATATTGATCTGGGAGCAAGGGGAAGGCACTCATGGATAAACCAATTTCTAAAATTTGCTCACGATGGCCGTTGTTATCTCACAGTGAGCGGCCAGAATATCGGCAGGGTCACGAGCACAACAATAAATAGCAGCGCGGTCAGGGGCAGACCGACTTTAAAAAAATCCCGGAAACGATATCCACCAGGTCCCATCATCAGGATATTGACCGGATGCCCGAGCGGGGTGATGAACGCCATGGAGGTTGCCAGAGCAACGCCCATGCTCATCGCCCGCGGATCGGCACCGACTTGTTGAGCAGCCTGAATGGCAATGGGGGCGAGCACAGCCGAGACGGCTGCACCCTTCATCGCCTGAGATAGCAGCAACGTAAGTGTCACCCGACCAAGCAAGAGCACCTGCGGGCCATAAGGCCCAACCACATCGATCAGCGCTTTGGCAAACAGAGCAGTTGCCCCGGTCTTGGTCATCGCCATCCCCAACGGCAGCATTCCGGCTACCAGAAATACAATCCGCCATTCGATCACCCGGTAGGCCTGCTCCATAGTCATTACGTTCATGATGATCATCACAAGTGCTCCAGCCAGCATCACCTCGCCAACCGAGAAGGGCCCCAGCGCGGCGACTGCCAGGGTCAGGCCGAAGATGCTTAGGGCTAATGCGCCTTTGTTGAAAGCCTTTCTGACCGGCTGCTCCTCATCGCTCAACACAATCAGCTCGGACGACAGGCGCAGCGTGGGCAGACGGTTACGCGGGCCTTGCAAGAGCAAGGCATCACCAAATGCCAGCTTCAGGTCAGCCAGGCCGGTGCGGATCACGCGTTCACCATTCCAAACCGCCAGCACCGTCATACCGAATTTCTCGCGGAAATGGGTCTCCTTCAGGGTGTGGCCGATGAACTGCGAGCGAGGCGACAGCACCACTTCCAGGATCACAACGTCTTGAGTTTCCAGATCACGCTCCTGGTATTGCGGTAGTGACTGGATTTCAAGATAAGGCTCTGTATCAACCTTACGAAACTCCTCCAGCCGCCCTTCCAGCAACATTACATCACCCTGTTGAAATACAAAATCTGGCAAAGGCGCCAGGATCTTCTCATCATTGCGCTCGACAGCAACGACATTCAGCCCATACTTTTCACGTAAGCTGCTTTCGGCCAACTTGCGATTGTTCAGGATCGACCCCGCCGGAATGCGCGCCCGGAAGAGACGCTCACCCAGATGGTATGTGCTGAATAAATCCATCTGTGCCTGGCGCAGGACTTCGTCCCGTTCAGCTGGCTTTTCTTTTGGCAGCCATCGCCGGCCGAACAACACCATATAGGCGATCCCGACAACCACGATCGGCATCCCAACCGGGGCAAAGTCGAGCACCCCAAACCCTTGATAACCATTATCTTTGAGTGCCCCGCTGACCACAATATTCGTGGTAGTAAACAAGGTGGCTGACCCGCCGAGTAATGACCCGAACGCCAGGGGGATCAGCAGCCGGGAGATTTTAATTCCTGACCGGCGCGCTACTGTCGACGTGGCTGGTAAAAGGGTGGATGCCACGGCAATGTTGTTCATAAAGAGCGACATGAATGCCGCCATCCCCATCAGGGCGGCGATCAAACGAGCCTCACTTTTGCCGGCCAGCCGCACAACCAGGTCACCCATGCGGTCAGCCATTCCAGTTACTTCCAGGCCATGCGCCAGCACAAAGATGGCTAAAATCGTGATAACGGCTGTATCAGAAAGCCCAGAGAATACTTCTTGAGGCGTGAGTACGCGGCTCAGCCCAAGCGCTACAAGCACCAGGAGCGCCACCAAATCAATCGAAAGCCGCTCGCTTAGAAACAGAACAATGGCTGCCGTCAGGATCACCAGGGTAATGACAAGATCGGGGTTCAAGGCAGGATTTCCATTTTAATCAATTCAGGAAAATGAAAGTCATGGTCAATGATTTCATTTAGCGTGCCTGGACTGCCTCAACAGGTTGGGATATCTCAGAAGATGGGGCCAGTATGCGGGGCCCCAGGATTTTCAGCAGAGTACCCTGGTCAACCGTCTCTTCATGTAAAAGTGCCTGCACCAACTGATCCAGTGGCTGGCGCGCCTCTGTCAGCAGGTTTTTTACGGTCTGGTAGCGTTCTTGAAGGATATGCTGGACATCCTGGTCAATGCGCGCAGCGGTTTCTTCGCTGTAGTCTCGACTCTGGGAGAGCTCATACCCCAAGAAAGGTTGTTCTTCGTCAGCGCTGAGCGCCATCAGCCCCAGGCTGCCCATTCCCCAGCGGGTGATCATGCGCCTGGCCAGGCGGGTAGCTTCCACCAGGTCATTTTCCGCGCCGGTGGTAATGTCATTGAGGGCAATTTCTTCAGCGGCTCGCCCCCCCAGCATGACTGCCAATCTCGCTTCGAGATAGCTACGGCTGTAGTTGTAGGTATCGTCACTGGGCATTTGCTCGGTGACACCCAGCGCCCGGCCGTGGGGAATGATAGTAACCTTGTGCACCGGATCGGCGAAGGGAGTAAGCCAGGCCACCAGGGCGTGCCCGGCTTCGTGGTAAGCAACCATACGGCGCTCATGGTCATTGAGCAGGATGGCACGGGCATCACCGAGAAGAATCCGGTCCAGGGCTTCTTCAAAATCGACCATCGTCACCGTTTCATGCTTTTCACGAGCGGCAATCAGCGCGGCCTCGTTGCACAAATTTGCCAGATCTGCGCCGGTAAATCCAGTGGTGGTACGGGCGATGGACCCCAGGTTTACATCCGGGGCCAGTTGGAGCTGGCGGGTATGGATGAGCAAGATGCCCTGTCGGCCCTGGCGGTCGGGCAGACCGACGGTCACTTGGCGATCGAAACGTCCCGGCCTCAGTAAGGCAGGGTCGAGCACATCCGGCCGGTTGGTGGCTGCCAGGATGATCAGCTGGTGATGTTCATCAAATCCATCCATTTCCACCAGGAGCTGGTTGAGGGTTTGCTCGCGCTCGTCGTTAACTGCGCCAAGCCCCGCACCGCGCCGCCTCCCAACCGCATCCAGCTCGTCAATGAAGACGATACCTGGAGCAGTTGCTTTGGCCTGTTGGAAGAGGTCTCGCACACGGCTGGCGCCGACACCGACGAACATCTCCACAAACTCCGAAGCGCTGATGCTGAAGAAGGGCACGCCGGCTTCGCCTGCCACCGCCCTGGCCAGAAGCGTCTTGCCTGTGCCTGGCGGGCCGACCAACAACACGCCGCGCGGGATGCGCGCTCCCAACTTATGGTATTTTTCTGGACTGCGCAGGAAATCCACCACCTCTTGCAGCTCCCCCTTGGCTTCGTCTGCTCCAGCAACATTTTTGAAGGTCACTGGTGGAAGATCTCCGATAAATTGGCGAGGCTTGCTGCGCCCAAAGCGGAATATACCTGCCTGGCTTTGCGCAGCGCTGCGACCCATCCAAAATAAAAACAGTACCATAAGCAGCAGCGGCAGGCCATCTGTCAGCAACATCGTGAACCAGGGGCTGGGTGGAGGGACGACATTCACCTCCACGTTATGCGCGCTCAGAAGCTCAAGCAGGTTTGGGTCTCCCTGGATCTCGGGGAAGGTGGTCTGAAACGCTGAATACGTAGTTGCAGTGCCAGGCACAGAATGGTCGGCTCCGGTTTCAGCTGGCGTGGGTGCGGGATTTATAGGCCAGGCGACGGGTTTCTGGAATTTACCGGTGATATCGCTGCCACTAATCTGTATGCCGGTAACATTGTCTTCCTTCACCTGGTCAATGAAAGCGCTATAGGGCAGGCTGACCTGGGGTTGGTTGCGAGGCCAGAACGACCACAGGTTCCAGATCATTAAAGCCATGAAAAGCAACCACCAGGTCCAGGAACTGCGCGGGCTCTTTGGTGACGACTGACCGGTAGGTGGAGTTTGAGGGTGTTTATTCATCATTCTATCTTTACCGAATAATCGGTTCCTTCCCATTGATCTATACCACTCCTCAAATACCTGTGTTAAAAAGCCTCTTCATGGATCCAGTGCTGTGCCAAACTCGCGGCGGATGAGCATGGGCTTATCTGTGCCAGCCTGGGCCAGAGCTGTGTTTAGACTTTCTATTGTCATTGGGAAAACCGGGTGAGCAGCAATACCACTGCGGACAACCAGGCGGGGTTGATCTGGCCCTGCCAGGCTTAACTCCACGCGATACGCTTCACAATGATAACGGTCATAGGGTGGAATGTCGCGCTCAACCCACCAAACCATCGTCTCTGTATCAAGCTGTTTCCGTAAACGGAAGCTGTGAAGGGGGACAAACCCCAACAGATGGGCGTCAGGCCACAGGTGTTGAGCAAACCGGCGCAGCTCACGGCGAATTCCACCATCCCAGCGGTGTGCAATTTCAGCGAGGCGGCGCGTTCGGGTTGATACAGTATCCTCATGGGTTGACATGGCAGCATTTACGTCTACATTCTGCATGGTTTTGTTGTCCTTCTACTGGATGAATTTCATAAGTAGTGTATCCCCCCTGGGCAGCTTAAGTCCTTATCGAAGCCTGCAAGTATTCCTAAGAAATCATTAAGAGCGGAACATCATTACCCCACATGGAACCTCGACCTTCCTGCGCATCTCATCGAGAGCCTCCTGGCTACGCCATATCGTTACGATACGCCACAGTTCAACTTCCTGATCCTCCATTTCAAACAACGACACCGCGCAGGAAAATAAAGGCAATGAAACAGCCGATACTCAAGATCGCTACGACGATAAAGATAATCAGGAACCAGGAATCGTCGTCCAGATGACTCGTTCGATTGACCTGCATCTGCCTGAGAAAACCCAATAACCCAAACGACGTCATCATTACGATCAGGGCAAAAAGCACGAAACAGGACGAATGAGTGCCGCACATAATCTCAACTATAGCTGCGCCTGATCCAGCAATAGATTGGCTACATCTAGTAGTCTACCTGCCGCCACAACAATCCTATGGATATATTAGTGTGAAACATCCTGCAAGTCTCTATGGTCCGCTTATTAGATCCTTATGAAGATATTAAATTTCCTCACCAAAAATTGATTGCCGCCATGAATAGCTCAAAGCGGCAGCAGGAAGCTATAGCGAGTATTAACCCGGTTGGGTTTTTCAGTTGATAGAACGAATTGGTGTTGTAAGGGGCAGCCAAACAGTGAACTGGCTCCCCAAACCTGGCTGGCTTTGGACCTCCAGCCTGCCTTCGTGGGCTTCGACCAGATCGCGGGCAATGCTCAAGCCCAATCCCATGCCCTGGGCAATGCGCTTCTCGTAAGGAGATCGGTAGAAGGGTGTAAAAATCTTATCCAGTTCTTCGCTAGGAATTCCTGGCCCTGTGTCGCTAACCCTGATCCAGATTTCGCGTTCTGCAATACCGGCAGCCACTGAAACTTTCCCGCCCGCAGGCGTGTACTTGATGGCGTTACTGAGCAGGTTACCAACAACCTGAGCCAGGCGCAGCGAATCCACATCCACGCTTGGCAGGTTCGATGGGATCGATGTCTCCCAATTTAAACGCTTTTCGTGGGCTGCTGCTTCCCAAGTACGCAGGATGCCCAGCAACCACTCACCCAGGTCTAGGTGCTGGCGCTCCAATTCCAGGGTCCCCAACACGATATCGTGCAGGTGCGCCAGCTCATCTAGCAACTGCTGTAGACGGCTGGTCTCATCATTCATTCCAGCCAGCATCTCTGCCATAACCTGGGGATCTGTTTTCTGTGTGAGGGATAGAGCCTGCACACCGGCATGCAAGGCCCCCAGTGGGCGACCGATCTCATGCACCAGGTTGGCCAGCAATCGCCGGCGTGCCTCTTCCAGGCCGTGGAGGCGTTCCATAAGATGGTTAACCGAACGCTGCAACAATCTGACTTCTTCCGGCCCCTGTTCTGTCAGGACTGCTTTGCGGGAGCCGCGAGCCAGATCGTACACCGCTTCGATCACTTTTTGGAGCGGAGAGTTGATGTTCAATGCCAGGCTGGAACCCAGCAGAACACCCACTACCAGGCTGAGGATCAGGATTACGGCAATTAAATATCGCAACTGCAAGAAATCCTCGTAGACTGTGGCGAAACGATAGGACAGGCGCACAATGCCGGCAATCTGATTTTCAGTGGTGATTACAGGTGCGTAGACGTCCACGATCTCACTGTGCAGATGTTGGCTGTAATCGATGTGCGATATAACGTCCCCAGGTCGGGTATTCGTAAAGTCGGGGATTTCGAGCAGTTGCCCCTGGCGATCAGCGTCTTCAGGATCGCTAGAAGCTAACAGGCGGCCATCTGGGGCTAACCACATCACGCGTGCAGCCAGATATGGGCGGGCCTGGGTCAATATGTCTTGGGAAAAGTCAGGGTTTTCCCAAATCTCCGGCTGATTACTGGCAATCTCCGCTAAAAGGCTTGCCTCTCCTGCTAATTCTTTGGATAGGCTGGGTAATAAGACCTGGGTTTCCAGGGCGTAGATGATCGCCACACCCATTAAGGGGATGATGATCAGGAGTGGGAGAACATGACTGAGAATCAGGCGATTGCGCAGGGTTCGGAGCATCAAGAATCCTTCGGATTCAGTTTATAGCCCACACCGTGCACAGAAAGTATCCGTTGGGGGTGACCTGGATCCGTCTCGATCTTTTCCCGCAGCCAGCGGATGTGCACGTAAACCACCTGTGGCTGCCCAATAAATTCTGCCCCCCAGACGCGATCCAATAACTCATCTACCGCGATGACATGATTGGGTTCTAGCACCAGGGTGTGCAAGAGATCAAATTCCCGCGGAGTGAGTTCAACCGGCCTGCCCCCAACGGTCACCGTATGGGCATAAGGATCAATTTGTATGTCGCCTACGGATACAAGCGCTTTTTGCTCGGGTGCAGCCGATGGGATGCCTATCCTGCGTAGAACAGCTTTGATATGCGCCAGAAGCACATCCGCTTCAAAGGGTTTCGTGATGTAGTCATCAGCGCCAAGCTCCAGCCCAAGGATCTGATCCAGGTTGCGCCGGCGGGCGGTAAGAAAAATCACTGGGACACCCAGCTGGTCTTTGAAATGGCGCAGCGCCTCCAGACCGTCCATCCCAGGAAGACCAATGTCTAACAAGACCAGATCAGGGCGATCGCGCCGGGCAGATGCCAGGGCATCTTCGGCGTTAGCGGCAGTGCTGGTGCGGTAACCGGACTGCTCAAGGATCAGGGCTAAACTGCGCCGCATCAACGCGTCATCATCTACCAGCAGGATATATTTGGACATGGACCCCACCTTTTCTTGATCGGACTGGACAGGGAAATAACGAGCTGCGGGTACAGGAGAAAGTATACACGTGATAAAAACCTTTGCCAAGTGCACTGGCGTTTGGGCGAATCGTCATTACCA
>Ga0105094_10000653_pt1 | contig 17610 bp, 10 predicted proteins | sample PPLLak1March2015_2_FD_87023 | JGI IMG/M metagenome (GOLD analysis project Ga0105094, IMG submission 87023) | Freshwater sediment microbial communities from Prairie Pothole Lake near Jamestown, North Dakota, USA - PPLs Lake P8 Core (3) Depth... | ecosystem: Environmental > Aquatic > Freshwater >...
GGCCACTCCTGACGGATGGTGAACACCCGCTTGACCGTCTCGACCTTCTCTGTATCAACCTCTAGGGCCTTCGCGCCTCTGGTGGCCTTGTACCCCATCGCAGCCGGTCCGCCGGCATACCCGCCCCGGCTGGCCTTCTGCTTACGACCTCCGGATAGCCGCTCGGTTATCCTAGCCTTCTCGAAGTGGGCGAAGGCCCCGATGATCTGCCGGAAAAGGACGTTCGCCGGGTCCTGACCGCAGAATGGCTCGGAGGCGGATAGGATCTCAACATCGGCCTTCAGGAGTTCCTTCTCGATCGACAACTGGATCATCAAATCATGCGATAGGCGGTCCATCTTGGCTATCAACATTCCCTGGAACTCGTTGGCCGCGCCGTGGCTGATAAGGTCCATCAACCCGGGCCGGTCGAGGGTGCCACCACTGATACCCTCATCCGAGAACCAGGCGACGATCTCATGCCCTTCTCGCCTCGCGTAGCTCTCTATATCGGCCCGTTGAGTGGCCAACCCATAGCGATTCCTCGCCAACCTGCCCATCCGTCGATACTCTGAGATACCCCGCTGTCTTCATTCCATCCATCCTTCCTTCGTTCTGTCGTCAGAACAATCCCTCACGGTGTAACGATAACTGTGATTTGTGTTATCTCAAGCCTCTTTCAGATGATAACTGGACGGCTTTCGCTTACCTGTCACGTTAGGCTGCCACACCGTATACGGGAGAATAATGTGACATTATCTATGGCTTCTGTGAGCGTCCGGTTATCCAGCCGATCTATCATCGGTACCGATGCTGTGTTTCCACAGTACCTATTCGTCGTGATGGAGGTCATGCCATGTCAACCACGTCAAGACCCAGCCGCAAGAGCCAGTTGGTTGTCTTTGGGGCGCCGAACACACCGCGCGGCGGCGCACAGAAAGGCAATCCATCAACATCCAGGAAATCGGCTGTGGCGGAAACGGAGCGTGAGGTCCTTCTCCAGGTGATACCGGACCAGGTGTTTCGCTTGAAGGCGAAACCGGACGGGTCCATTTCGGTGAGGGATGGCCGTACCCGCGCCCAAGTCGCCAGCGATGGGTTGGCGGCTTCCTCTGCCGAGCCCGCCAAGGAGGACCAGGCGCTCGGCCCGGCAAAGAGCCTGGGTGAGGAGTTGGCATGCCGAGGCAAACAGCTGATAGATGGCTTCCTGACAACGGGTGACATGCAGACCCTGGAATTCGACGTTGATTGTGGTGGGCGGACCACCCACTACCAGGTTCGGGCAGCCGCATGCGGCCCTTGGGAACTCCTGGCGGTGGTGACGGACATCACGGCCCGCAAAGAGGCGGAGTCCAGCATTGCTAGGTCACTCAGCGAAGTGGCTCGCTTGAATGAAGTCCTGCAGAACGAGGCTTCCCTGCACGCCGAGGATGAGCAGATCCTGGACAATGCCTTCGCCAAACTGGGCAAGCTCCTGGAAGACACCATCGGGGCGATACAGATGATCGTCCAGATGAAGGACCCTCCGACGGCTCATCATCAGGCACGAGTGTGCAAGCTTGCCTGCGCCATAGGCCGGGAGATGGGTTTGGAGAAGGGGCAAGTCGACACGATCGGCCTGGCAGCCCTGCTTCATGATCTTGGCAAGGTGTTCATCCCTGATGAAACCCTCAACAAGCCGGGCAAATTGACCGAAGCTGAGTACGCAGCGATAAAGGATTCTGCCGAGACGGAATTCCAGATACTGAAGACCATCGATCTTTTCTATCCCATCGCCGATATTGTGCACCAGCATCATGAAAGGCTTAACGGCGCCGGCTATCCGCTCGGCCTCAAGGGCGAGCATATCCTGCTGGAGGCGCGCATAATCGGAATAGCAGACGTGGTTGAGGCGATGGTCTCTGATCGTCCTTACCGGCTGGCACTGACATTGGAGGAAGCCCTGGGTGAGATCGAATCGGGAAGGGGGACCCTGTACGACCCTCCTGCTGTTGACGCCTGCGTCAAGCTATTCAGAGAGGGCAGGTTCGAATTTGAGCGGGCAGAGGCCAATGCGCCCCAAGAGGCAGCCTATTCGGGAGCCTAGAGTGCGGCCCCTCGACATCGGCGGCACCTCTCCGAGCTTCACGGGCTTGCGAACGCGATTGCCATCTGCCACCGAAGTCTGTCTTGGTCCGTATTCATGAGGCCAAAGTCGATGCAATCAAGCAATGTGATCGAAGAACACCCTTTGGGTCTTTCCCGACGTACCCAAGCAGAGGTTGGGTGCGGCAATGGCGTCTGAGGTTTCCGCCATTGCCGGTGAATGAGATACACGAAGGAGGATCCGGGCACTGAGGTCGTGGGCCATCGTGTTTCAGTCCTAGGGCAGAGAGATGCAATTTGACTACAGCGCGAAAAATGCGGCTTACGTAAGGCAACATGGCCGTTGCGCGAAGTGCGGCAAGCACCTGAACATGATCTATGAAGACAGACGGGGGTACGAGGAGGCTTGGACGGCGCATGATCTGGTGCCGCTGGATGAGGGTGGAACCAATAAGCCTCACAACTGCGTCATACTTTGCATCACTGATCCCGACTGCCATCTCAGTTTCGCTCACGCGGGTGATCTCCACGCGCGGGTCTTTCTGACCCAGTTCTCCTTCCCAAACTTCGTATTCAGGAACAAAGGGGGAGAGGTGGATTCGGAGGAAATTCCAGTCGAGACGCCGCCTGCCAGAGAAACCAACTCATCCGTCGTCCCATACCGGGTGCCACGAACCACAAACGGACCCTGGACGACTCCAAGCGGCGCCGCAGCCGTCCATCCCTTGACTCGCCGAGCCGTTCGCTCATGACAGCCGACCACGCTGCTACCCAGCGTCACCGCGCTCAGACACCCTCCTGAGGATGTCCCAGAAGGCTCCGCGGTATCCCTGGCGAATCGCCTCCACCAGACATCTGTTATCGTTATAGTTATAGTTCATGTCTCCGGCCTGCGGCGGCTTCATGAAGAGGAACCGCTGGTCGCTGTCTATCAGCTTCTCCAAATACTGCGGCACATCGTCGCCCAACTCTGCCGAGAGATAGAACAGCGGGCTGAAGAGGCGTTCGTTGTCCGCAACGGCTCCGTGGAGGTTGCTGTTGGATTCCAAGGGACCCGACTGCAGAACCAACTCAGCCAGGCGCGTGCCCGGGAAGACGCGAATCCCCAAGGCCGCGCCGACGCGGTCCGGCGACATCTGTTTCAGAGCATGAATCGTCTTGCTCAGGCTCTCCTTCGTTTCTCCCGGCCCACCCAAGAGGAGGTCGTACATGAAGACCAAGCCCTGCTCGTGACAAGCCGCTGCCGTGTGCCGCAGGCCCTGGACATCGAAATCACGTCCCAGTATCCGCAGGACTTCATCGTCAGCGCTGTCCACACCAAAGTTGATGCCCCGGCAGCCTGCTTTGCGGTACAGCGCTGCCGTGTCGCCGTCAAATGGCGCCGGGCTGGCATAGGCATACCAGCCTAGCTTCTCTCCAAGACCCTTCCGTATCATCTCGCGGCAGACGTCGTCGGCATGTGATGCGGGCAGGTTGAACTCGGCGTCGCAGAAATGAAGACAATCGATTCCCTGACCGAGCAGGGCTTCCATTTCAGCAACCACGCTCTGCGGTGAGCGGCAACGCGACCGGCGCCCCTTGCTTTGCGCGTCCACGCAATAGATACAGGCCCCGGAGCAGCCGCGCTTGCTCTCGATGCTCCCCATGCCGCCCTCGGCAAAATAGCGCCTATTGTCTACCGCTGACCGGGCCGGCACCTCGCCGCCGTCCAGACCCCTCCACCCAGGGGCATTCCGCCTGAACCCCGCCGCGTCGCGATAGACCAGGCCAGGGACCGAAGTGTAGTCTTCTCCGGCAGCCAGCTTCTGCACGAGCGAAGAGAGCGAGTCTTCGCCATCGCCGACAATGCCCAGGTCGAGGCCGCAATATCCCAGGACATCCTCGGGCATGATGGAGAAGCCCGACCCGCCGACGACAATGGGAGCATCTGTCTTGCTGCCCAAGCGGTCTGCGACTTCCTTGAAGCCGGGGAGGAAGAACTCCCGGCTGGCGAAGGTGGTGTCGTCAATGTTCCGCAGCGTCACGCCTACGGCAGCTACCCTGCTGTGAGCGAAATAGTCATCGATCGCCGTTTTCCAGTCCTGGCTGAGGCAAAGGTCCAGCACGTCTGCCTGTATGCCCCGGTTGGCGAGAGCATGCGCCAAATAGTCCAGGGCAATCGGGGTCACCGGCGGCTTCATGCGATTCGGATTGACCAGCAGGATTCTCTGGGTCATGGACAGACGCTCATTCCTGTCGGAGGTGCTCAGCTATCGCAATTCCTTCTCCCGCTCGGCTTTCTCCAGGGCATCTAGAAACCGGTTGGGGGCGCGGGGCCGGGTTTCCCGGTGCGGGACGACGGGCGGCTTCCGGGGAGGAGGCTGCTTCTGAGAGGGTGCAGTCGGCTGCTTCGCTGCCTGCAGGTCCTGGCGCATGGAAAGCGAGATGCGGTGTCGCTCCTTGTCCACCTCTAGCACGGTGACAGTGACTATCTGCTGCACCTTGACCGCATCGGTCGGCGTGCGCACGAAGTTGTCCGAAAGCTGGCTGACATGCACCAAGCCATCCTGGTGCACGCCGATGTCTACAAAAGCTCCGAAGTTGGTGACGTTGGTGACGATCCCGGGCAGCTTCATGCCCGGCTGCAGGTCGTCGATCTTGTTGACGCCATCGGCGAAGGCGAAGGGCTCGAACTCGACGCGCGGGTCGCGCCCCGGCTTGGCCAGTTCGTCCAGGATGTCGGTCAATGTGGGCAACCCCACGGTCTCCGACACATACCTGTTTGGATCGATCTTGCCGCGCACTTCGCGACTGCGAATGAGGTCTGCGACGGAACAGCCCAGGTCAGCAGCCATGCGGTCCACGATAGCGTAGCTCTCCGGATGAACGGCACTTCGGTCCAGAGGGTTCTCAGCATCCCGGATGCGCAGGAAGCCGGCGGACTGCTCGAAGGCCTTGGGGCCCAGCCGGGATACGTTCCTTAGCTCCTGGCGGCTCTTGAACGGGCCTTTCTCGTTCCGGTAGGCGATAATGTTCTTGGCCAGACCCGGGCCGAGTCCGGAAACGTATGTCAGCAGTTCCTTGCTGGCCGTGTTTACTTCCACACCCACCCCATTCACGCAGCTCATGACCACGTCATCCAGGCTGCTCCTCAGCTTGGCCGGCTCGACGTCGTGCTGGTATTGGCCAACGCCGATGGACTTCGGATCGATCTTCACCAGTTCCGCGAGCGGGTCCATCAGACGGCGACCGATGGACACGGATCCGCGCACCGTCACGTCCTGGTCAGGGAATTCCTCGCGGGCCACGTCTGAAGCCGAGTAGATGGAAGCGCCGCTCTCATTGACCATGACAACGGGGATCGGTTTGGGCAGATCGAGGGCTCGTACTACTGCCTCTGTCTCGCGGCTCGCCGTCCCATTGCCGATGGCGATAGCCTCGATCAAGAAGCGCGCGACCAGTTCCAGGAGGGCCTTGCCGCCTTCAGCCGCCAGCTTCTCGGACTGTGTCAGAAAGACGGTGGTGTGGTGCAGCAGCTTGCCTTGCCGGTCCAGGCAGACTACCTTGCAGCCGGTACGGTAGCCGGGATCGAGGGCCAGCACTGCCTTCTGTCCCAGCGGAGACGCCATCAGGCACTCCCGCAGGTTTCGCGCAAACACGCGAATGGCCTCGTCGTCGGCCCTTTCCTTGGCTTCCCTCCGGATGTCGGTCTCCATCGAAGGCGCTAGCAGCCTCCCGTAGCTGTCCCGAACCGCCTCGGAGACTTGGGCCGAGGCCGGGCCTTCCCCTCTAACGTGGCGCTGATCGAGCAGTGAGAGCGCCGTCTCCTCTCCCGGCCTGATAGTCAGTTTCAGAAATCCTTCGGCCTCCCCGCGTAGCATAGCCAGCACGCGATGGCCCGCGGCCCTGGCCACCGGCTCCTGCCAGTCGAAGTAGTCCCGGTACTTGGCGCCCTCTTTCTCCTTATCCTTGGTTACCTTCGACTGGAGCAGGCCCTCGCGGGCAAACAGGTGCCGCATCATGCCGCGAGTCTCGGCATCCTCGTTCACCCATTCAGCAATGATATCGTGGGCCCCGGTGAGGGCGTCTTCGACGGTAGCCACCCCGAGTTCCTGATTGACAAAAGTTTCGGCTTCCTTGACGGGATCGGCAGACGCATCCTGGGCATAGAGCGTCTTGGCCAGAGGATCCAGCCCCTTCTCGCGGGCTATCGTGGCCCGGGTGCGCCGCTTGGGGCGGAAGGGTAGGTAGACGTCCTCCAGAATGGACATGGTCTGCGCCTCTGCAACGGCTGTTTTCAGGCCGTCGGTGAGTACCCCTCGCTCCTCAAGGGATTTCAGGATCGCCTCCCGGCGTTTATCCAGTTCGGCCAACTGGGCCAGGCGATCGCGCACAGTGGTGATGGCTACCTCATCCAGTGATCCGGTCAGTTCCTTGCGGTAGCGCGCAATGAAGGGAACGGTGGCCCCTTCAGCCAGAAGCGACTCCACCGCCCGGACCCGGTTCTGGGCAATGCCCAGTTCAGTGGCTATGCCGGCGCAGTAGGCTTCAGTCATGGCGCTGTCTCCTCTTGTGAGGCCCGGAGCCGGCACATGCTGCCTATCGTGTGACTCGGTGCCATACAGACTGCTTCATTCTACGATCATTGTGCTCAACGGGCAATGCGGTCGCCCTATTGATATCCGATGTGGAAGCTGAGGCGCGCCGGCCTAGCTGGGGTTGAACAGAACCACCACGACGTCGCCATCCTGCACCTCATAGGTTCGGCCTTCCACCCGTTGCCTACCGACTTTGGCCACCGCGGCCTCGCTCCCCAGTTCGATGAGGTCATCGCACCGAATGACTTCCATGCGGATGAAGCCCTCTTCCATGTCCGTATGGATCTTGCCTGCTGCCACCGGCGCTTTGTCTCCCTGGTGGCAAGTCCAGACGTGGACCTCTTTCTCTCCCGCGGTGAAGAAATTCACCAACCCCAGCATGCGGTTGCCCGCTCTCAGCAGGCGCTCCATGGAAGACTCCTCGAGTCCCAGCGCAGCCAGAAACTCCGGCTGATCCGCCGTATCGAGGCGGCTGATCTCAGCTTCGTCCCGCCCGCATACAGGCACCGTTTCCGCACCTTCACCGTTGGCAATGCCCCGGAGCGCTTTCATATGTCTGTTGCTGATGTCCTCCATAGACTTGATGTTCGCCACATAGAGAACGGGCTTCAGCGAGACCAGATTGCACTCCCTGATGTTGGCGAATTCTTCTGGGGTCAGGTTCTGGCGGCGCGCCGGGATGCCCTCGTCCAATGCGTCCTTCACCTTCTGGCAGTCGGCTACTTGCCGGGCCACGTCGGCATCCGTGCGGGCCTTCTTGGCCAGGCGATTGATCTTGTTGTCGAGCGTCTGGCTGTCCGCCACCATCATTTCCAGGTCGATGGTTTCCACATCGCGCGCCGGGTCAATAGTGGTGTAAGCAAAGGGAACACTCTCGTCCTCGAAGCAGCGCACAACATGGAGCAGCGCGTCAACGTCTTTGAGGTATGCGAGCAGCTTGGCCCCCCGGCCATCACCGGCCGTCGATCCTGAAGTCAGGCCGGGGATGTCCACCACTTCGAGACTGGCCGACGTTATCTTGGGAGGCTGATAGATGCTGGCCAAGGCCTCGATGCGCCGGTCGGGAATGGCCACAACCGCCCGGTTCATCTCTGACCCATTGTAGCTGGCCGCGCCGGCAGCCGTTATGGCGTTGAAGATGGTGGTCTTGCCACAGGAGGGCAGGCCTACCAGCCCGCATTTGAGTGCCGTTCCGGGTTCCTTTCAGCGATCAGGCAAGCGTGGACAGGTGAAGTGCCATCGGCTTGCGCCGTCGAATTCTCGTTCCAACGAAAATATTGTAACTGATTCGGCGGCACTACTCAAAGCAGACCGGATACCTATATGTCCAAGCCGATGCGGTATCCATCAGCCATGGCTTCCGCTATACCTCTAGGCTCCACGCAGTCTCCGGCGCAGTACACCGTATGGACGGCGCGCCGCAGCCCTTGCATGAGGGTCTGGTTCGGCTTCCCCCCGGCAGCGACCACTACTGTGTCAAAGGCAAGCTTGACCTCCTCACCCGACTTTGCAGTGATCACGAGGCTGCCCCCAGCAAACTCCCGGCACTGCACACCTGTCAAAACGGACACCTTCATGTTCGCCATCCGGGCCAGAAGCATCTTCCTCAAGGCCAACGGCATGACGCCAGCGACCTCATCCAACATTTCTACAATGGTCACATTCTTGTGCTGCATGGCAAGGTACTCGGCCGTCTCGCAGCCCACCAACCCGCCACCGATGACGACCACAGTGTCACCCACTTTGGCCCCGTTGAGGACTTCCTTGGCCGTCAGCACACCCACGCCATCAATCCCGTTGATTTGCGGCACACCGGTGACCACACCCGCGGCCAGCACAGCGACCTCGGGTTTTGCATCTGCGATCAGTCGCTGGTCGACCTCTACACCCAGCCTGACGTCGACGCTCCTCTTGGCCATCTGGCGGCTCAGGTAGTCGAGAAAGGGCTTCATGTTGTCCTTATGCGGCGGGATCACGGCCTCCAGCAACTGGCCACCCAGCCTGTCCTGCTTGTCATAGAGGGTGACATGGTGCCCTCGCAAGGCGGCCACCCTGCCGGCTTCCATTCCTGCGGGTCCGCCGCCGATGACGATCACCTTCTTTGCTCTCTCGGGCGGCTTGACTTCATATGCATGCTCCCTGCCTACGGCACCGTTGACCGAACACGTGATGCCTATACCCTTCACGGTCTGGTTGTCTATGCAGCGCAGGCAGCCGATGCACGGCCTGATCTCATCCAGCCTGCCGTCCGCAGCCTTCAGGGGCAGCTCCGGGTCAGCGATGAGCGCCTTCCCCATGGCGATCAAGTCTGCCTGCCCGTCTTGCAGCGCCTTCTCTCCTAGTTCCGGTGTGATCCGGGCAGCGGCGATGATGGGAATCCTTACGGCCTTCTTGAGCCCGTCCATGAAGGGAAGAAGACCGCCAGGGGCTTCCGCAGTTGACGGCGGCAGGCGAGGGATGATGCCCCACAGCATGGCGGCTATCTCCAGGGCATCCGTTCCGGCCTCTTCGGCGATGCGAGCAACCTGCTGGGCCTCTTCCAGCGTGATGCCAGCACCGGGGCCTAGCTCCATGGCGCTGATCTTACACAGCAGTGGATAGTCATGGCCCACGGCCGACCTGACGGCCTGAACTATCTCCGTGAGGAATCTGGCCCGGTTCGCCAAGCTTCCTCCGTATTCGTCTCGGCGCACATTTGCTGTTGAGGACAGGAACTGCGCCACCAAATAGTACCCCGTGCTGTGGATTTCCACTCCGTCAAACCCGGCTCTCTTGGCCCTCTCGGCCGCTCTGGCGAACTTGCGCACCAGCTCCTCGATCTCAGCAATCGTGAGTTCCCTGGGCATCTCGCCCTCATAGCCCACCTGGGTGCCATAGGGCATGGGAACCGCCGAAGGGGCGACCGGTTGAATGCCGGTGATCGATGACTTGGTCCCCCTGCCTCCATGCTGAAGCTGCAGCACAGTCCTGGCGCCATGCCGGTGGATGGTCTCCGCCAGCCGGCTCAAACCGGGTATGAATTTGTCGTCGTCTATCGCCAACTGGTACGCGGTGGTCTTCCCGCCAGGAGCATCCACGCAAGTCGTCTCCACAACAATCAGGCCGACACCGCCCTTGGCCCGTTCCCGGTAGTAGCATACGATTTCCTCCGTGACGTGACCGTCGGGGGTTCCCATGTTCGTCCCCATCGGCGGCATCACGATGCGGTTCTTGATCTCCATCTTCCCGATCCGCGTCGGTTCAAACAACCTCTTGAGCTGTGGCCTAGCGTTCAACTGTGCACCTCATCAGGTTCTCATGCCGAAGCACTTCCGGCTGCGCTCACTCGATCAGCGTGTTTTCTCGAAGTGCCTCGACGTATGCATATTTTATATGCTGGCTGGCCCACTTTTCCAGCCGGGGAGTGCACAGTCTGCTTTAGGGAGGTGGACTGATGCTAGGAGCCGTAATCCTGAACAGGACTCCCATTTCGACGTGGACACTCTGCAAAAGATGTGGGGCGAATAGCCCGCTTGCTCTAAGAAGGTGTGGCCCTGCCTGCCCTGTAGTAAGGCGACTGGCTCAACATCCACCAGCGAACCAGCGGCGATAAGACGCGCAAGGCATACCTCGCTGGGCCCAGGGACGCCGCGATCTCCTTGGTGAAGTCGGCAAACGAGTGCCGCTGGTAATGCAGGAGCCTCTGGCTCTCCGCGGTGTCGATCCAGTCCGAAAAGGCGCATGCCGTGGTGGCGAAGGCTCTGTCCGGCAGACGTCCGATACCCATAGCCTCCATCATCTGCCCGACGAAATCCCGGAAGTACATCTGGCTGCTGTGTCCACCACCGATAAGGAGTGTCTTGCCCCACACCTGGTCATTAGTCACCGCGTTGGCCACCGCCAAGCCCACGTCATCGGGATGAACGAATTCGGTCCGCTGTCCAGGAGGAGTGTCGAACATCTTGGGAGTGAAGCCCCCTAGCGACTTGGGCGGGACCATCGCCAAACGAAAGATGCACCAATCGAACCCTGACTCCTTCACCATGCTCTCGCATGTCACCTTGTGGCTGTTGTAGTTGTCCATCGGCTGCACCGGATCGGACGCCGTTCTAGGAGGGAGCTTGTGCTGACAGGCGCCATACACGCTGAAGGAAGAAATGAAGACCATCTTGGGTAACGGGGCAACTCCCTTCATCGCTTCGAGCAGGTTTGTGGTGCCGCCGACGTTGACCGCCTGTGCCAGGTCGGGATGCTCATCGCTTGCCGGGGGCAAGATGAAAGCCACATGAACGACTGCGTCTTGACCCTGCACCGCGGTCGCGACGTCGCCTGCCTGGCGTAGGTCTCCCCATACAAAGTCCACCTTGCTGGTGAGCTTCTGCGCCTGCTTCCAGTTGGCATGCGTCTTCAGGTCAAGACACCTCACTTCGTGCTTCTGTTGCATCAGCCCCGCGAGGCAACTTCGTCCAACGTTGCCTAGTCCGCCGGTCACCAGGACCTTCATGGTAGTACCTCTATTCCCGTCATCCTTGTCAGCCGCTCCGCGCAAGCGGACCATGGCCTTCGCCAGGGCCGCCTGACCATGGTCCGGGAGTTCTTTGGTTACTTCTCCGAGACTCTCTCGTCGATGAGAAAGGTGCGTGTCTTGTCCCTGGCCATGAACCTCTCTTCGTCAGCAAGGAATATTTTGCCCACTTCCGTCTTGTAGTCGCCCAGGATTTCCTGAACCTTCAGGGCCCCCTCTATGTCATCAAACCAGAACTCGGTGATGCAATCGAAGTCCGGCTCACTTGTGCCGGGCATGGCGATGGGGTAGTTCCTCACGTACTTCCTGAACGTCGGGAAGTGTTTCAAGGCCAGCGGCGCATGATGCTCTTCGTAGTGCTTGACGAAATCGTCGTGTGATGTGCCGGGTTTCCTCTGGATGAGGGCGATTGTCTTGATCATTCAGTTCTGCCTCCTTCGCGAATTGCCGGATGTAGGATTGCTGTTTCAGCATAACGCCGGGATGATGCCCAATCGGTCCCCCTTTTGTCAGCGGTCATGACTGCCGCCCCACTCAAGGCCTGCAAAGATGGGTCGAGGTTGCCTTGGACGATAGCAGCCGCCGACATCGCTTGTCAAGACGTCCGGGTCGAGGGCGATGAGCCAGGAACCAAGTAAGCGCATCTGCCGAATTTTGACTGCCGCTGCGACTCGGATGTATAGTGTCCGCGGCAGGCGTTCTAACGCATTTGCAGGAATCGGATCATTTCGGGGCTTGCCCTGGGAAAGGATGAGAGATAGTGAAAACATTGAAGAACGAGAAGATACTGTTCGCTGGCCTGACGGGCCAGATTGGATTCCCCTTGGCATTGCATCTTGCCAGGGACAACGAGGTGTGGGGCATCGCCCGCTTCAGAGATGAGAGCAAGCGAAAGCAACTGGAGCAGGCGGGCGTGACGACATGCCACATGGACCTGGGGCGTCCTGACTACGCCAACCTGCCGGATGACTTCGGCTACCTGATCCACTTTGCCGTGTACCAGGAGGGAGGGCTGGATTTCGATGAGGCGTTCCGCGTGAATGCCGAGGGTACTGGGCTTTTGATGGCACATTGCCGAAAAGCGAAGGCGGCTCTAGTGATGTCGAGCTGCGCGGTCTATGCACTGCCCCAGGACCCCAATCACCCGGTGAAGGAGACGGACCCTCTGAACGGGCCGCAGTCGGCGCATTGCCCAACGTATGCCGTATCGAAAACGGCGGAAGAGGCAGTAGCTAGGGCCGCCGCGCGCCAGCTGGGACTTCCCACGACCATCGCCCGGATGAATGTGTACTACGGGACGTATGGAGGCCTGCCGCCCTGGCAGTTCGAGTGGATGCTGGCAGGCATGCCGGTGCCGGTACAGCCGAATCGGGCTTCGGTCTGCAGCCCGATTCACGAAGATGACATCAACCACCAGGTTGGAGGATTGCTGGCGGGGGCCAGCGTCCCCGCAACGATTGTCAACTGGGGCGGTGACGAGGCTGTTGAAGTGCGGACCTACTCCAGCTATATGGCGGAGATCACGGGGCTGAAGATTCAGTTTCAGGAGGCTGCTGACGATCCTCTGGCTGCCAGGACGGTTGTAGCTGACAACACCCGTAGCAGAGAGTTGGCCGGCGATTGCCAGGTGAAGTGGCGGGAGGGTATGCGCCGCGTGATTGCTGCCCGCCACCCGGAGATCAAGCTCAGAGCCTGAACAAGGATACTCTCGTCCAGCAGCAGTTGCAGGCGTCGCAAAGCCAGAATGCGGGAGGCAACACAACGGTATGAAGGCGCTCAAGAACGAGAAGATACTGATAACCGGTCCCATGGGGCAGATTGCGTTCCCCATAGCTGTCGAACTGGCCAAGGACAACGAGGTGTGGGGGATCGCCCGCTTCAGGGATGGATCGAAGCGGCAGCATCTGGAGTCCTTGGGAATCAGGACCCGTTCCATCGACCTGGCGAATCCGGGTTTTCGAGATCTGCCTGATGACTTCACTTATGTCATTCATCTGGCGGCTTTCATCGGGCCCAAGCCCAATTTTGATCGTGCCCTGACCGTCAACGCTGAGGGCACGGGATTGCTGATGGGACACTGCCAGAAGGCTCGTGCGTTCTTTAGTATGTCCAGCTGCTCCATATACGCGGCACCGCAAGATCCGTACCATCCGGTCAAGGAGTCGGAGGCTCTCTCGGGTGAGGCGCTGCCATACTCGCCTACCTACATAGCCTCGAAGACGGCCCAGGAAGCGGCGGCTAGACTCTGTGCACGGCTCTTCAACCTGCCTACCACGATTGCCCGCATGAACGTGTCCTATGGCCCGAACGGCGGGCTGCCGGCCTATCAGTTCGACGCTATGCTGGCCGAAAAGCCGGTTCAGGTGCTGTCAGATCGTCCCTCGATCTGCAGTCCCATCTACCAGGATGACATCGTGGCTCAGGTCGGCGGACTACTATCGGCAGCGTCTGTTCCGGCCAAGATCGTGAACTGGGGTGGTGACGATGGGGTGGATGTGGAGACCTACTGCCGGTACATGGCGGATATCGTTGGCATTAAGCCCGAGTTCGAACGCTCACCGCACGGCGTCAAACATACCGTGACCGACAACAGCCTTCGTAAGGCGATTGTTGGAGACTGCCAAGTCAAATGGCAAGAAGGGATGCGCCGCATGATTGCCGCGCGCCATCCCGAGGTCAAGCTCAAGGGCTAGCTGCACTCTCCGCCGTAACGGGTCGCTGCGGGCCTGATCTGACGTACAAAGGAGTTACTGAGGCTTCAGGCGATTCAGAACCCCCAAGACATGGGGATGCCACCAACGATTATGGTGGCATCCCGTATCGTCCCGAACGAGTTCAGTAAGCTCGCTGCGCGCAACCCCCTACTTCACTTGGCGGCTGACCGCATGCCGGGCGGCGCGCCGGCCCGCGAAGATGCAGTCCGCAATAGAAGTCCCGCTGGCGAAATAGCCGTTGCCGCAGAGGCCTACGGCATTCCGTCCGGCGGCATACAGGCCCTCGATGGACGATCCGTCCTTCTTGACTACCTCGCCCGTCTTCTCGTTCACCACCAGCCCACCCAGAGTGATGCCCGACACAGGAATGCCCCCCTTCGTGAATACGGCAGAGAATCCCTGGAAGGACATATCCATGGCGTAGAACGGAGGCGTATCCTGCGCCACGAAACGCTTCGGGAACTTGCCCAGCGGATCGGGCTGGCCGCTCTTGGCAATCTCGTTGTATTGCTTCATAGTGGCTTCGAGGCCCTCTACTGACACGCCGATCTTCTTGGCCAGTTTGTCGAATGAAGGAGCCTTCTTGCGGCCGAGTCGCAGCATGGGCGTCATGGCCAGCTTCTGGAAGGCGGCGCACTGGTCCTTCACATGGCTCTTGGCTTCCTCAAATGTCTTGCTGTCGAGAATGAGGTAGGCATAGCCGCCGCCCTTCGTGGCTATGTACTGGCCCTGTTTGGCACCGTACAAATCTTCGCTGCAGAGTCGCTTCCCGTCCCTACCTACCAGGACACCCTGCATCAGCGCCTCGGGCGGAACGTAGAAGGTCCACGCTGCCATCTTGTCCATGTGCGATGTCACCCCGCCGACGCTCTCCCCGAGCGCGATCCCTGAGCCGTCGTCCGCATAGGTGCCTAGGGGCATGATCCTGCAGAACAAGCTGTTGCACTCACTGACCTTCTTCTTGTTGAAGATGAAGCCGCCGGCTGCCAGGATGACACCCTTGCGCGCTTTGGCGCGGTAGGGGCGGGCGCGCAGTGTCATGATAAGACCGGCGAAACCATTGAGCAGGCTCGCCATCGGCGGCATATAGGTATTGAGCTTGGCGTTGATCCAAGTCATACCACCATGGAATCGCCTGAGGAATATCGAGCTCGGTGGGATGGAACGCGCTTCCACACCTATGACTCGCCCATCCTCCGTCTGGATAAGCTTCGTCACCTGGCTCTGGCATCGGACCTGAATCTTGTCGTTCTTGCGGACCGTCTTTTCCAGACTATGGAACAGGGTCAGACCCGAGATGCCCGGCCCTTTGGCGCGGTGGCCGCGGGGCGCCGGCTTTGCTTTGGCCTTGTAGAGGCCGTTGTTCTCGCTTCCGGAGTAGTACAGATAGTACAGATCAGTGGGATAGGAGGTCTTGAACGGGCACATCGATCCTTCGAAGGGGACTCCTGCCTCCGCCAGCCACTGGATGTCCCCGGCTGATTCCGCGCAGAAGCGGCGCAGCGTTTCGTCCGACATAACGCCTTCACCGACCTCCTGTTTCAGGTAGTTGTACATCTCCTCGGGCGTGTCGTCGAACCCTGCCGCCTTCTGGTACGGCGTGCCGCCCCCCGCATAGATGATGGCACCGCTCGCGGCCGTGGCTCCGCCCCCGTGGAATCGGTCCAGTACAAGCACCGAGGACCCCTTCTGGGCAGCCTCGAGTGCGGCGCATGCTCCTGCCCCGCCAAAGCCGACCACGATCACATCAGCCTCAGCGTCCCACTTCCGAGTGTTCTGTTTCTCAGCCATCTTACTCAGTCTCTCCTTTCCCCCAGGGGGAGAACGGCCCACGGCCCGTTCCTGAATCGATCACCCTTCGGCTCAGCGACATGAACCGCCGCTGCCACACCACCTGCACATGCATTGCCCCCCGACAGGGAGAATACCAACAGTCGCACGAATCGTCAACTCGCTCAGCCACCTCGGTGGGCCATCACACCCGTCTTCGGCTGTCCCAGGATGCGATACCATAGCCCGTCGGTTCCTGCCGACCCCCAAAGCGGCACATCTCGGAGAGTCAAGCCAGCCTGACCAGTGAGTACCCGACACTGGGCTTTGTCAGTATGAGTTTGGCATCACTCGGCGACGGCTGAAGCTTCTGCCGCAGCTGTCTGATGTATGTCCTCAGAGTAACCACCGCTCCCGGGTAGTCCTCATCTCCCCACACAGCTTCTGCAAGGCGGCTATAGGTCACCACGCGGCCCGCGTTCAGCATGAGCTGTTTCAAGATGTGGCCCTCAACAACTGTGAGGTTAATCTCTCTGGAGTCGTAGGTGAGCTCGAATGTCGAAGGGTCAAGGCGTAACGGCCCATACACTACCAGCGCGTCTTCTCCGGATGGAGTCTGTCGGCGCAACTGAACCTTGACGCGCGCCAGCAATTCCTTCATCTTGAACGGCTTCGTGATGTAGTCATTCGCGCCCAGGCTGAGAGCGCGGGTGATATCCTGCTCCTCCTGTCTTACCGTCAGGATTAGAACCGGAACGGAAGAGAAGAGACGTATCTCCTGCAGCACATCCAGTCCATCCTTGTCCGGAAGTCCAAGGTCCAGTATGACCACGTCGGGATGCTCAGACCCAACGAGGTCTACACCCTCCTCTCCCATCCTGGTCGACAACAAAGCGGCATGGGGCCATTCGGTCTCCAGCGCAAGGGAGATGGCGTTGACGATTTGCGGGTTGTCTTCGATGATCAGCACTTTCCACAGTTTGCCCGCCCTCTCGGTCTGCATCGGGAGGCCGCTGGGTGTCTCCACGGGAAGAGAGAAGCCAAAGGTTGAGCCTTTGCCCAAGCGACTCCTGACCCAAATCTGCCCCTCATGGAGGTCAATGAACATCTTGCACAGAGCCAAACCCAGCCCCATTCCATACGGGCGCACCCTGAGGCCCGCTTCGGGGCGGCGATATGGTTCAAAAACGTGCTTCTTCTGCCTCTCCGACATTCCGGGGCCGGTGTCCTTGACTTCAATGACGATATTGGCCCCTTGGTCCCTGGCAGACAAGGTGACCTTCCCTCCCCTAGGCGTGAATTTGATGGCATTGTGCATTAGATTGGTGAGAACCTGCTCTAAACGAGTAACGTCTGCCCGCACCTTGGGCAGATTGGGCGGCAGGTGGGCGATCAAGGACAGCCCATTCGACAACGCCAGTGGAGTCATGTTGTCCGTGATAGCTCGCAGCATTGGCCTCAGATCGGTGGACTCCAGCCTCATTTGCAGCATGCCGACCTCGCCCCGCGCCAGGTCCAGAAGCTCATCCACCCTCTTGTCCAAAGCAGCGGCTCCCTGCCCGATGTTTCTCGCTAGCTTCAACGAACGCTCGTCCCGCAACTCATCCGTCAGTGTTTCTATCGAGGCCAGTATGGGCGTCAGCGGCGTCTTGAGCTCGTGCGCCACCGCCCTCATGAACTCCAGCCTCCTCTTCATCTCCGCTTCGATCTCCTGGCGGACCTTCCTCTCCTCGGCATACAGCTCCCGGAGTCTATCCTCCGCCTTCTTGCGGTCAGAGATGTCTCTTATCACTACGACCATACCCCACACCCGGCCGTTCCTCTTCAGGGGCCGAGAGCTCACCTCTGTGTAGATCGGCGTCCCATCACCTTTCAGAAGCTCCACCTCTGCCAGAGGCGGGTTCTCCTGTTGCATGAGGGCGCTAAGGTCGTGGAACCACACCTCCTTCTCCTGGAGGCTGTCGGTACCAAAGATGTCAAC
>Ga0105094_10000656_pt1 | contig 17596 bp, 17 predicted proteins | sample PPLLak1March2015_2_FD_87023 | JGI IMG/M metagenome (GOLD analysis project Ga0105094, IMG submission 87023) | Freshwater sediment microbial communities from Prairie Pothole Lake near Jamestown, North Dakota, USA - PPLs Lake P8 Core (3) Depth... | ecosystem: Environmental > Aquatic > Freshwater >...
ATATCCGGCGCAGACCACGGAAATCGGACCGCACTTGCCGGATGGCTTGCGCCGCTGAATTGAGTTAAGGATTCACCGCTTCACGACAAGCCGGCTCAATGCCGGCTTTGTTTTTCCACCCGCATGTGAATCTCGCGCGTGTCGCGCAGCTTCATTATGTCTTTGGCGAAACGAGTGAGCTGGCCGAGGTGGGCCCCGCGCACGATCTTCTTGACCTCCAGCATGGTAGCCGGATGCATGCTGAACTCGGTGAGCCCGAGCCCCAACAGTAACCGTGTGTAGCGCGGATCGCCTGCCATTTCGCCGCACATCGCCACCGGAATACGCGCCTGCTTGCCGGCCTGGATAGTGATGGATATCAAACGCAGCACCGATGGGTGTAATGGGTCATAAAGATAGTTCACGGCGTCATCGACGCGGTCGATGGCGAGCGTGTACTGGATCAGGTCGTTGGTGCCGATGGAGAAAAAATCGAGGTGGCGCGCGAACAGGTCCGCCGAGATCGCCGCCGCCGGCACCTCGATCATGCCGCCGATCGGAATTTTCGGGTTGAATTTTATGCGCTCGCGCTTCAGGTCGCTCTTGGTCTCTTCGATCAGGTCAAGCACCTGGAAGAGCTCCTCCTGGCCGGACAACATGGGAATCATCATGCGCACCTTGCCGAAGGCCGAGGCGCGCAGGATGGCGCGCAGCTGCGGGCGAAAAAGCGACGTGTCGTGCAGGCACAGGCGCACCGCGCGCAGGCCGAGCGCCGGGTTGACCGTGATGGCGGTGCCGGCGCGTCCGCCGTCGACCTGCTTGTCGGCGCCCAAATCCAGGGTACGTATTGTCACCGGTTTGCCCGGCAGCGACTTGATCACCTTGGTGTAGGCGCGGAACTGCTCCTCTTCGTTCGGCGGTTCCGGCCGGTTCATGAACAGGAATTCGGTGCGATACAGGCCGATACCGTCGGCGCCGGCCTGCGCCGCGGCGCGCACGTCGGCGGGCAGCTCGATATTGGCCAGCAGGGCGACACGGTGACGGTCGCGTGTGATCGCGCGGCTGGTGCGGAGACGGTTGAGTTCGCGCCGCTTGCGGGCGATGTCCTTCTGCCGCCGGCGGTATTCGTCGACGATGGCGCGGTCGGGCGCGATGATGAGCATGCCGCGCTTGCCGTCGACGATCAGTTCCTCACCGGAGCTGACATAGCGCGAGGCGCTGTGCGCGGCGACGATCGCGGGAATGCCGAGGCTGCGTGCCAGGATCGCGGTATGTGAAATGGGACCACCGAGGCTGGTGACAAAGGCACGTACCCGGTTGTGTTTGAGCATCACCGTGTCGGCCGGCGTCAGGTCGTCGGCGACGACGATCTCGCCCTCCGACATCTTTTCGTGCTCGTCGTAGTTCTGCTGCAGCAGGTTGCGCTGGATGCGGTTGACGACCTGGTTGACGTCGGTTTTTTTGTTGCGCAGGTAGTGGTCGTCCATCTGCTCGAAGATCCCACTCAGGATCTCGCTCTGGGTCTTGAGCGCCCACTCGGCGTTGTACTGCTGGTTGCGGATGGCCTCGACCGGCGCCTGGGAAATCATCTTGTCGTCGAGCATCAGCAGGTGCGCGTCCAGGAAGCTCGTGGCCTCGGGCGGCGCGTTGGCGGGAATGTGCTCGCGGATGGTTAACAGTTGCCGGCGCGAAGCCTCGACGGCGCGCTGGAAACGCGCCACTTCTTCCTCGATATACTCGCGCGGTATGACGTATTCGGGGATTTCCGGCAGTTCGCGCTGCAGCACGAAGGCCTTGCCGATGGCGACCCCGTCACTGACGCCGGTGCCGTGCAGGGCTAACATGATCTCAAGACCAGCGAGCTGAGCGAGCAGGGTTTCATTGTTTCACTCACCCTCTCCGAAGCGGTTGTTGATCAGCTCGGCCAGCGCCTCCACGGCATTCTTTTCATCCTTGCCGTCGGCGCACAGCTCGATTTCCGCCCCCTTGACGGCCGCCAGCATCATGATGCCCATGATGCTCTTGCCGTTGACCTGCTGGCCGTTGCGCTGGAGCGTGATCTCGGCGCTGAACTCCGCGGCCAGGCTGACGAACTTGGCGGAGGCGCGCGCGTGCATCCCGAGCTTGTTGATGATGATGAGCTTCCGGCAGTGCATTATTTCGATTCCTGTATCTTCGCGGGATTGGCGGCACAGATGATACCGCCGCAACCGCCGCTCAGGGCCTTGTCGATCAGGTCATCCATCTTGAGCTGGCGGTAGTTGAGCACCCGCAGCAACATGGGCAGGTTGACGCCCGTAATCAGTTCGATATGTCCGCGCGTGAGCAGGCGGCAGGCGATGTTCGTGTGCGTGGCGCCGTACACGTCGGCCAGGATCAGCACGCCATCGCCCCGGTCCACTTTCTCCAGGCCCTGGCGCAGCAGCGCCTCGATCTGCTCAGGCGGCGCCGAGTGATCGAGTTCGGTGGCCTCGAGCTGCGGCGGACGGCTGCCAAGCGTGTGCACCACCGTGGCGATCAGGCCGGTGCCCAGGTTCTTTTCCGCGAGTATGAGCAATCCGATCATGCCGGCAATTTCAGTTCCCGGTGGCGGACCTGGGTCTTCAGGCCCTTATTGGCAAAGTGTTCCGCCAGCCGACGTACCAGATAGACCGAGCGATGCTGGCCGCCGGTGCAGCCGACGGCGATGGTCAGGTAGGTGCGGTCCTCGCGCTCGAAGCGCGGCAGCCATTTTTCCAGAAAGCCGCGGATCTCGTTGAACATCTCCTGAACGTCATCGTGTTCATCCAGGAAACGGACGACCGGATCGTCCAGCCCGGTGTACTGGCGCAGTTCGGTCTGCCAGTAGGGATTGGGCAGGCAGCGGACGTCGAACACATAGTCGGCATCGAGCGGCGTGCCGTGCTTGTAGCCGAAGGACTCGAACAGCAGGGTCAGTCCCGCGGTATCCTCGCCGCGTGCGAAATTACGCACCTGCGAGCGCAGTTCGTGCGGCGTGGTGCGGGTGGTGTCGATGCGCAGCGCCGCATCGAACGACAGCGGTTCGAGCAGTTCCTTTTCCGCGCGGATCGCCTCGACCAGCGGCGTCTGGTGATCCAGCATCGGGTGCTTGCGCCGTGTTTCCTTGAAGCGCTTGACCAGGATGGTGTCCTCGGCTTCGAGAAAAATGATGCGGTAATGGATGCCGCGTGCGCGCAATGCCTCCAGGCCTTGCGGCAGGTCGGCGAGAAAGGCGCGGTTGCGCACGTCCAGGCCGATGGCGACGTTCAGGATGGCGTTGTTGCGCATGTCCGCCAGCAGGCCGGCGAAGTGCGGCAACAGCACCGCCGGCAGGTTGTCGATGCAATAGAAGCCGCTGTCTTCCAGGGCCTGGAGCGCGATGGATTTTCCGGAACCGGACAGGCCGCTGACGATGAAGAAACTCATTTGATGAGATTCTGATTTATATGAATGTCAGCCACAGAGGTCACAGAGGCCACAGAGAATACAGAGAAAACCGGAGAGAATGAAGCAAACCACCTCTGTGATCTCTGTGTTCTCTGTGGCTAAAAACCATATCTTCAATCCACTTTGTTGCGCGCCTTGCGCAACGTGTCTCCCGCGGGCGCCGCCGCCGGGCCCGCGCCGTGACTGTTCATGTGTTCATGATGGCGTTTCATGAACTCCTCGAGCGGGTCGAAGCCCCACATGCGCAGGATGTAGGCGCGGGTAGCGGCCTCCACCAGCACCGCCAGGTTGCGGCCGGGACCGACGAACAGGGCGACCTCGGGGATGTCCACGTCGAGAATGGAGCGTGTCCGCTGCGTCGTCTGCAGACGATCGATCTTGCTCATTTTCATGCGCTGGATGGATTCCAGGTGCACGATCAAATGCAGTTTCTTCTTGTGGCGTACCGCGGTCTCGCCGAACATCAGGCGTATGTCGAGAATGCCGAGACCGCGCACCTCCAGAAAATCCGACAGCAGCGTCGGGCACTGGCCCACGATCACGTCCGGGCCGACGCGCACGAATTCCACGGCGTCGTCCGCGATCAGGCGGTGGTCGCGCGACAGCAGTTCCAGCGCCAGCTCGCTCTTGCCGATGCCGGATTCGCCGGTGATCAGCACGCCCATGCCCATGACCTCCATGTACACCCCGTGCACCGTGACGCGCGGCGCCAGCGCCCGGGTCAGGTAATACTGGAGGTGATCGATCACGACCGGGCTTGGCAGTGCGGACGAAAACAGCGCGAGCGAGGTTCTGTCGGCGGCCGCGACCAGGTCGGAGGGGGGCTTCTTGCCGTTGGCGACGATGACGACCGAGGTCTTGTCGCAGGTGAAGAGACGGTGCACCGCCTGCTCGCGTTCGGCCTTGCCGAGTCCGGCGAGGTAGTCCAGTTCCGCCTCGCCGATGACCTGGATGCGGTTGGGATGGACGAAATTGAGATGGCCGACCAGCGCCATGCCGGGGAATTTCGCCGTCGTGGGTTCGAGCAGGCGGTCCTTGCCGGCTTCGCCTGACACCCACTTGAGTTTGAGCGGTCCTGACTCGGCCTCGAAAAGATCCTGCGCCGTGACCGCCGGCGTGGTCTTGGGATCGGCGATCGGACCGGATCTCAGCGCGGCCGATGCGCGGGGAGGTCTTTTACGTTGTTTGCGCCGCAAGCGCCTGGCCTCGTAAGGTGACGAAGGATGCCTGCGCGCCATGTGCGGAACGGGCAGGGCGGTTCCATTGTAACAGGTTTGTCATTAATGGAATGAGCCGTCCCCCGCGCGCGGTCGTGACCGGATGCATCGGCAGGAGCGCGCCCGGTAGCGGGAGCTGCGCGATGACCCGCGGCGTGAACCGCGTCCTGGCGCCGCCGGGGAGGATGCCGGAAGGATTACACCAGCGACTTGCGCTGGTTGGAAGGCGGGATGCTCATGGACTCGCGGTATTTGGCCACGGTGCGGCGGGCGACGTTGATGCCCTGCTCGGCCAGGATCTCGGCGATCTTGCTGTCGCTGATGGGCTTGGTCGGCGTTTCGCACTCCACCAGTTTCTTGATGATCGAGCGGATCGCGGTTGCCGAACAGGTGCCGCCATCCGCGGTGGTGACGTGGCTGGAAAAGAAATACTTGAGTTCGAATATCCCGCGCGGTGTCAGCATGTACTTGTTGGTGGTGACGCGCGAGATGGTGGACTCGTGCATGCTCACGGTCTCGGCGACGTCGTGCAGCACCAGTGGTTTCATGGCCTCCGCGCCGTGATCGAAGAAGGCGCGCTGGCGGTCGACGATGGTGCGCGCGACCTTGAGTAGCGTTTCGTTGCGGGAGGTGAGGCTCTTGATGAACCATCGTGCCTGCTGCAGCTGGTCCTGCAGGTAGCGGTTGTCGGCGCTCGAGTCGCCGCGGTGGATCATCTTTTCATACTGGCGGTTGATGCGCAGCCGCGGCGACACGTCCGGGTTGAGTTCCGCGCGCCACACGCCGCGGAATTTCCGCACGATGATGTCGGGGACCACGTAACCGGCCTGCGAAGAGGTGACGGAATTACCCGGCCGCGGGTTGAGTCCCTGGATCAGGCTGATCGCCTGTTGCAGTTCCTCCGCCGTGAGCTTGAGATTGCGCCGCAGCTGGGTGTAGTCCCGGCCGGCCAGCAGGGCGAGGTTCGCCGGGGTCGCGAGCTGTCTGGCGGCCATCAGGTCGGGCAGGTCGGGCGGAAGCACCTTCATCTGCAGGCGCAGGCACTCGGCGAGATCGCGCGCGCCCACGCCCAGGGGGTCGAAGTTCTGGATCTGGTGCAATACCGCCTCGATTTCATCCATTTCGATGGCATGATTTTTTCCCAGCGCCTGCTGGATCTCCTCGAGCTTGCAGCTGAGGTAGCCGTCCTCGTTCACGGCGTCGATCAGGGCCAGCGCGATCTGCTTGTCGGTGTCCGAAAACGGCGTCATCTGCATCTGCCACAACAGATGGTCGCGCAGCGTCTGCGGCGGACTGTTGCGCGCGTCGATGTCGGGATAGTCGTCATCGGAAGCGGAGCGGCTGGCGGTGGGCGCCGTCATGGGCTCGAAGGTTTCGTCCCAGTCGGCGTCGCTGTCCGCATCGGGGCCGGTGTCGGAGTCGGTGGCGGGCAGCGCCTCGGCCTCATCGTAGGAGGACTCGCCGCTGTCCTCGCCGTTGGTGTCGGCGGAATCGGAGGCGGAAAGCTCCGTCTCGTTCTTGGCCTCCGGGGTCTCGTCCTCGCGTTCGTTTTCCTCGAGCAGGGGATTGCTTTCGAGCGCTTCCTGGATTTCCTGCTGCAGCTCGATGGAGGAAAGCTGCAGCAGCCGGATGGCCTGTTGCAGTTGGGGTGTGATGGTTAGATGTTGACCGAGCTTAAGGTCAAGTGACTGCTTCATAAATGCCAGAAATTCTTTAAATTAGTCATCCCGCTCCGGGAGCGGTTTCACGATGTCTACCCAGAGTTTAGTCCATTTTTCCGGCGGGGAGGCCATGTTTGTGGTATCGGCACGACCCGGAACAGCGGCTATACTTGAATCACAACTTTAACTTCAAGAACAATCCGCCCGTCTCACAGCCGAAAGTCCTCGCCCAGATATACCTTTTTAACGGCATCATTATACAAGATATCCTCCGGTGTGCCGGCCGTCAGCAACCGGCCGTCGTTCAGGATATACGCGCGATCGCAAATCTTCAGGGTCTCGCGCACGTTGTGATCGGTGATCAGCACGCCGATCCCGCGCTGTTGCAGGTGTCTGATCAGTTGCTGAATCTCCAGGACGGAAATCGGATCGACGCCGGCGAACGGCTCGTCGAGCAGCACGAAGCGCGGCGCGGTCGCCAGCGCGCGCGCGATTTCCACGCGCCGCCGCTCGCCGCCGGACAGACTGATCCCGAGCGTGTCACGGCGCGCGGTGATGTTGAGGTCGTGCATCAGTTCCTCGAGAATGCGCTTGCGCTCCGAGTCCGGCAGCTCGGCACGCGTCTCGAGTATGGCCATGATGTTCTCATGTACCGTCAGGTTGCGGAACACCGACGGTTCCTGCGGCAAATAGCCCAGCCCCAGGCGCGCGCGCTTGTGCATCGGCAGATCGCCGATGGAGGCGTTATCCAGGCGGATCGCGCCGCTGTCCATCGGGACCAATCCCACGATCATGTAGAAGCAGGTGGTCTTGCCGGCGCCGTTCGGACCGAGCAGGCCGACAATCTCGCCACTGCGGATTTCCAGGGAAACGTCCTTGACCACCTGGCGGCCGCGGTATTCCTTGGTGATCCCTTCCGCCACGAGCACGCTCGCGGGCGCCGTGGAGGCGGCAGGCGCGACGGGCGCGTGCTTGATGCGGGAACGTTTTGTCAGACGTCTGTCGTCCATGGGCTTCAGGGGCCGGGCGCGGGCCCGGCGGCCGGCTGTTTGGGTTGGATCACGGCATGCACGCGGCCACCACCCTTGTCGTCACCCGCGGCATTCAGGCTTTTCGTATTGAGATCGTAGTGCAACACGTCGGCGGTGAACAGGTCTTCGCCGCGTCGGAGCGACACGCCCCCGCTCATGTCGATCTTCCCGAGCGAGACGCGGTAGTCCACGCGATTGGCCTCGGCCCGCACCTCTTCGTCTTCGCCCGCGGCGCGCTGGCGCAGCTTTGCGGGTTTGCCGGTGGCGCGGACAAGTTCGGTTCGGCCCTGGCGCGTCATGATTTCAACGCGATCCGCCCGGATCGACAGCCGGCCCTGTTCAATCACGACGTTACCGCTGTAAACCATCGCGCCGGTCTTGTCGTTAGCCTCCACGGAGCGGGCGTCGATGCGAATCGGCTCGTCTTCATACGGGCTGGCGGCGTGCGCCATGGTCACCACCATCAATGACAGCTGAAGCGTGAACATCAGCCGGGAGCAGGCGGTGTTGCGTGCGGCCATGGACGTCACGAGTCGAGCAGGATTTTCATCTTGTCCACCCGGATTTCCCCGCCGGCGCTACGCGGATCGCGCCCCCACGCGGAGACGGCGTTGCCTTGCAGCAGGATTTCGCTCTTGTCCTGCGGCATCCATCCCTTGTCGGCGCGCGTGTGAATCGGCGCCGAACCCTCGCGGTACTGGACAAGATAAGGCTGCTCCAGCTCCGAGCTGCCGTCGTCACCATAATGAATCAGGTGGATGGCGGAGAGGGTGTAGCGCCGTTGCCCGCGCTCGTCCATGACCGTGGCGTGGAAATTCTCGATGGTGTAATCGGGATCGTGACGCAGCTTGCCGGTGAAGGTCTTTTCAGGGACGGTCACCGTGCGCGTCAGCCACCACGAGCCGGTCGCGAGCAGCAGCAGCGTGGCGGTGATGGCGAGGCGTTTGGCGTCCAGGATCATCCGCCGGACGGCTCCTTGTCGGCGGCAAGATAGCGCTGCATTTCGGTGTGATACAACCCGTGGGCATGCAGCAGCATGTCGCACACCTCGCGCGCCGCGCAGTAGCCGCCGATGCTCGGCGTAATCCAGTGGGCATGTTGCTTGACCAGCGGGTGCGCGTTCTGCACCGTCACCGCCAGGCCCACCCGCAGCATGATCGGCAGATCCACGACGTCATCACCGACATACGCGGTCTGCTCCGGTTTCAGCCTGAGCTTCTTGATCAGCTTCTGGTACACCGGCAGTTTTTCCTTGCAGCCCTGGTAGACGTGCCTGATTCCCAGGTCCTTCACGCGGTGCTTGACCACCCGCGAGGTGCGCCCGGTGATGATGCCGACGGCGATGCCGTTGCGCTGGGCCATCTTGATGCCGTGCCCGTCGCGCGAATTGAACGCCTTGAATTCCAGTCCGTCGTCGCCGATCACGAGTCGGCCGTCGGTGAGCACGCCGTCCACGTCGAACAGCAGCAGTTTTACCCTGGCTGCCAGATCCAATACCCCGGGATTTACCTCGAACGCAGGCGTCAGTATCTGGTTCATGGTTAGATGATACCGGCGCGAAACAGGTCATGCATGTTGAGCGCTCCCAGAACGTGGTTTTTGTCATCCACGACGAACAGCCCGTTAATCTTAAGTGTTTGCATCAGCTGCACGATCTCGACCGCCAGGCGGTCGGCGCGTGTGGTTTTAGGGTTGCGCGTCATGACGTCGGTGATTTTGGCGTTGTAGACATCCACGCCGCGCGCCAGCACGCGGCGCAGATCGCCGTCGGTGAAGATTCCCGCCAGGGCGCCGTGACGGTCGACCACGCCGGTCATGCCCAGTCCCTTGCCGGTCATTTCCAGCAGCGCTTCGCGCAGGTTCGCGTCTTCGCCGACCTGGGGAATGGTGGCGCCGGTATGCATGACGTCGCTCACGTACAGCAGCAGGCGCCGGCCCAGGCTCCCGGCCGGGTGTGCACGCGCGAAGTCCTCGCGCGTGAAGCCGCGTGATTTGAGCAGCGTCACCGCCAGGGCATCGCCGATGGCGAGCGCGGCCGTGGTGCTGGCGGTCGGCGCCAGGTTGTGCGGGCAAGCCTCTTTTTCGACACCGGCGTAGAGAATGGCGTCGGCCTGTCGCGCGAGACTCGAATTGGTGTTGCCGAGCAGGGCGATGAGCTTGACGCCCATGCGCTTGATGATCGGCAGGATGGTGAGAATCTCCGCGGTCTCGCCGGAATTGGAAATGGCGAGCACGACGTCGGCGGGCGTGATCATGCCGAGATCGCCGTGCGAGGCCTCGCCCGGGTGCACGAAGAAGGAAGGTGTGCCGGTGCTGGCGAGCGTCGCCGCGATTTTGCCGCCGATGTGCCCGCTCTTGCCCATGCCGGTGACGATCACGCGCCCCTGGCAGGCGAGGACCAGCCGGCAGGCCTCGGCAAACTGTTTGTCGACACGCGTCGCCAGCGTTTGCAGCGCCTCGGCCTCGAGCTGAATCACCTCGCGTCCCAGCTGCTCGAATGAAGAGGATGCGCTCATGCGTTTCGCGATTTGCGGTGGCTTAGGGTAATCTTTGATGTCTTCGGGAATGATTGAAATCCCTCGCGGTTTCGGCGAAGCAAATTTATATTCCCTCTCCCCGCCAGCGGGGAGAGGGTTAGGGTGAGGGGAGCAGCGCTTGTATCGCCCCTTCGTTTCAGGTTTCGCCCTCACCCCTTGTTCCCGCCGGGGCGTACAAGAATCATGTACGCCCGTTCGGCGGGGTAAAGGTCCACTGGACCTTTACCTGTATCCGCCTCACCTCCCGCTCGCGCGGGAGAGGGGGAGTTGGTCGGCTTCAAATCTATAATATAAAAAGCCACCGGCTTGAAGCCGGGTTATATTAGTCGAGTATATCGGAACAACCGCGATTATCCCATGGAGCCGATTGGCTTTCACAGTATCCTGATCCTGCTCGGTGTGGCGGTGGTGCTGGTCGCGCTGTTCCGTTATCTGCGCCTGCCGCAGATTCTGGCGTACCTCTGCGCCGGCATCGTCGTGGGTCCCTACGGCATGGGCTGGATTCCCGATCTGGAAGGTACGCGCACCCTCGCCGAGTTCGGCTTGGTGTTCCTCATGTTCACGGTCGGGCTGGAATTCTCGCTGCCCAAGCTGATCGCCATGAAGATCATGGTGTTCGGCCTCGGTGGCGCGCAGGTGCTGATCAGCTCCCTGGTGTTCGGCTTCGTCGCCTGGGTGTTCGACGTTCCGCCCGAGGGCGCCGTCGTCATCGGCGGCATGCTGGCGATGTCGTCCACTGCCATCGTCCTGAAGCTGCTCACCGAACAGCTGGAGCAGAACTCGCGCCACGGCCGCCATGCCATCAGCGTGTTGCTGTTCCAGGACCTGATCGTGGTGCCGTTCCTCATCCTGATTCCGGCGCTTGGCGGCGACATGGAGCAATCGGTATGGATGTCGCTCGGCTGGGCATTCCTGAAGAGCGTGCTCGTGCTGGTCGGGATATTCATTGTCGGCCGCTGGTTGCTGCGGCCGTTTTTCCACGAAGTGGCCTCCGCGAAGTTGCGCGAATATTTCATGCTGGCGGTGCTGTTGCTGACGCTGGCCGCGGCCTGGATCACCGAGATCGCCGGCCTGTCGCTCGCGCTCGGCGCCTTCCTGGCCGGCATGATGATGGGCGAGACGGAATACCGGCATCAGGTCGAGGGCGACATCCTGCCGTTTCGCGACATCCTGCTCGGGCTTTTTTTCGTGACGATCGGCATGATGCTGGATTTGAGCGTCATGCTGGAGCTGTGGCCCTGGGTGCTCGTCAGCGTTGCCGCGATCATCGTCTTCAAGACCCTGCTCGTTTTCGGATTGGGCAAGCTGTTCGCCATGGAAACCGGCGTGGCGCTGCGCACCGGCCTGGTGCTGTCGCAGGTCGGCGAATTCGCGTTCGCCCTGATATTGCTGGCGAACCAGCATCAGCTTTTGTGTGCCCGCACCTCGCAGATCGTGCTGGCGTCGATCATCCTGAGCATGATGCTGGCGCCGCTGATCGTGCGCTACAACGGCCGGATCGCCAAGCGCTGGGTGCCCGGTTACATGCGCGCGCGCGAGGGCGATCTGGGCGTGATCCGTGCCGAGGCGGTCGGCGCCAACAAGCACGTGATCATCTGCGGTTACGGCCGCAGCGGCCAGAACCTGGCGTGGATGCTGGAGCAGGAGGGCATTCCGAGCCTGGCGCTCGACCTCGACCCGGTGCGCGTGCGCGATGCGCGTGACGCCGGCAAGCCGGTGGTGTACGGCGACGTGGCGCGCCGCGACGTGCTCGAGGCCGCCGGGCTGCACCGCGCCACGGCGCTGGCGATCAGTTTCTACAATACGCCCGCGGCGCTGAAGATTCTCGAGATCACGCGCCATGTGCGCCCGGACATGCCGGTGATCGTGCGCACCATGGATGACGCCGATCTCGACCGGCTCAAGGCCGCGGGTGCGACCGAGGTGGTACCGGAAAGCCTGGAAGGCAGCCTCATGATGGGTTCGCATCTTCTCCTGCTCATGGGCGTACCGGGGTCGCGCATCATGCGGCATGTGCGCAACGTGCGCACCGATCGCTACCGCATGTTGCGCGGGTTTTTCCACGGCGAGGATCTGGACGACGGCAAGGATGCGCGCGCCTACCAGGAACGACTGCATTCCATAGAACTGCCGGCCGGGGCGTACGCGGTGGGCAAGCTGATCGCCGAGCTGCATCTGGAGGAGGCCGGGGTCAGCGTCAGCGCCGTACGTCGTGGCGGCATCCGCGGCCCCGAGCCCTCGCCGGAGACCAAACTTGCCGCCGGTGACGTGCTGGTGCTCTTCGGCACGCCCGAGGCGCTGGCACAGGCGGAGAAGATACTGCTTGAAGGATGATTAATGAATACGGGTTTCAAAGACCATTTTTCGGATCACGCGGTGGATTACGCCCGCTACCGCCCGGATTATCCGGCCGCGCTGTATGAATTTCTCGCCAAGGCGGCAAGGCGGCACGAAGTGGCGTGGGACTGCGGCACCGGCAGCGGACAGGCGGCGTTGGGGCTCGCGCCATATTTCGACCGCGTCATCGCCACCGACCCGAGCGCGGAACAGATACAGAACGCCGTGCGCCATGAAAAGGTCAGCTACCTCGTGGCCCCGGCGGAGCAGACCGGGATTCCCACCCGCAGCGTGGACCTGATCACGGTGGCGCAGGCGGTGCACTGGTTCGATTTGGAGCGGTTCTACCAGGAGGCGCGGCGCGTGCTGACGCCCGACGGCATGCTCGCCATCTGGTGTTACGGTTTGAGCCGGATCAATCCCGAGACTGACAAAGTCGTGCAACATTATTATACGGACATCGTCGGGCCTTACTGGCCGCCGGAGCGGCATTATATCGATGAAAAGTACGAAACCATTCCGTTTCCCTTCGCCGAGTTGCCGACACCGGAGTTGCATATGAAGGCGGAGTGGGATTTGAACGAGTTCATGGGTTATCTTCACACCTGGTCGGCAACGCAGCGGTTTGAAAAAAAGAACGAGCAGAACCCGCTCAATATGGTGCACCGCTTGCTGGCGAAAACCTGGGGCAACCCGCAGACGCGGCAAACAGTGCGCTGGCCGCTTTATCTGCGGATTGGTAGAGTCACGTCCCTGTAACGGTCAGGACAGGACGGAAGGGATTTATGCCGAAAAAAATTCTGGTGGTACTCGGCCAGCCGCAGCGCCACAGCTACGGTGGCGCGTTGATGCAGGCGTATTCCGAAGGCGCGCGCGCCGCCGGCGCTGAAGTGAAGGAGCTGTATCTGGGCGATCTCAAGTTCGATCCGCTCGCGACCACCAGCCTGGCGCACCTGGCCGAGCTCGAGCCCGATCTGGCGAATGCGCAGGAGGCGATCAAATGGGCCGATCACCTGGTGTTCGTTTATCCCATCTGGTGGGGCACCATTCCGGCGCTGCTGAAGGGCTTCGTCGAGCGGGCATTCCTGCCGGGCTTCGCCGTGAATTTCCGGGAAAAGTCGTTGCTGTGGGACAAGCTGCTCACCGGCCGCAGCGCGCGCCTGATCGTCACGCTCAACACGCCTTCCTGGATTTACCGCTGGTACTTCGGCCGCCCCGGCCACAACACCATGAAGAAGACCATCCTGGAATTCTGCGGTGTCCGGCCGGTGCGGATCACGGAGGTGGGGCCGATGAAAAACTCCACCGAGGCCCGGCGCAAGCAATGGCTGGAGCAGGTGCGCGCCCTGGGGGCGCAGCAATTATGATTAATTTATGAGATATACCGATCTATTACGACGTAGGGCGCAATAGCGCAGCGTATTGCGCCGTATGCACTGTTACGGCGCCGCGATAACGGATCTCCTGACCCGGCATATCGAGCGCTTGCGTGATGCTGTTCGGACGGTACGCAGCAAGCATCCGTTCGACCCAGACAGACATGCGGCGCAATACGGCTTCGCCTATTGCGCCCTACGCTAGATAAGTTTGATCTGTTCCTTCCCGCAGCGCTCGCAGCGCAGCAGCGTGACCAGCTTTCCCCGTTTCACGTCGAATTTCTTTTCGGCCACGACTTTCCACCGATGAAATCCGCTCTTGCACAGGGTCCTGCCCTCGGCCTTTTCCCGTAACGACGGTTTCCTGAATTTGACGATGTCACCCATGGCGCCGGCTCAGTCGGCGAAATGCGGGATCACATGATCGGCCAGGATGCGCATGGAGGCCTGCGCCGCCTCGGACGGGATCCCGCCGGTGCTGATGGCGCACAGCAGGTGATCCACACCGGCGTCGCGGTAGGTTTCGAGCTTTTGGCGGCAGTGGGCGGGATCGCCGGCAACCACCATGCCCAGCGTTTCCAGCGCCGTGAGATTCAGGGTCTTTTCCGTCACAAGCTTCAGCGACCCCATCTTCTTATAGTATTCATAGCCGGCGTGCAGCTGCTTCAGCACCGGCGCGGTCTGTTTCAGCAGTTCGCGGTAAAACCAGGTGATGTGCAGGTTGGCCAGCTCACGCGCGCGCCGGCCGTCCTCCAGGCACATCAGCCCCACCGTCATGCCGACGCGTGCGGGCTCTTCCGTATCGCCCTGATATTTTTTCCAGGCGGCGCGGTAGTGCTCGATGTCGGACTGCACCATGAACCAGGGCTTGAACTGCCCGACCAGCACGCCGACGCCGAGCCGGGCCGCCAGCTCGAAGCTGTCGGGGCTCACCGCCGCCATCCACAGGGGTGGATGCGGTTGCTGCACGCACTTCGGCAGGATCTCCGCGTTTTCTATCTTGAAATGCTTGCCGGTGAACTGGACCGGCATCCCCGTGAATGCCTGCCGCAGGACGGCCAGCGATTCCTCCACCAGTCCGCGGCTGTGATTCATGTCGATGCCGAAGGCGGCGTACTCGTGCGGTGAGAAGCCTCGCCCGAACCCGAACTCGAGGCGTCCGATCGAGAGCACATCGAGGGTGGCCAGCCGTTCGGCCACCTGCAGCGGGTGGTGATAAGGCAGGGTAACGATCGCGTGGCCGAGACGCAGCGTCCGGGTCCGCTGCGAGGCGGCGGCCAGCACCAGATCGGGCGCGCTGGAATGCGAATACCCGCGCATAAAGTGGTGTTCGGCGAACCAGGCGGTGCGAAATCCGCAGGTTTCGGCGAGCGCCAGTTCGTCCAGCGTGTCCTGGAATACCTGCGCCTCGTTTCGCATGGCGAAATCGGGCACCGCCAGTTCGTAGAACAGATCAAGCTGCATGCATATCAGGATAGCCCAGCCCCGTTCCCGCGTTCACGAGCAGCAAGGAAACCATTGTTACCCGGCGGCGATTCTTGCTAACCTTTGCCGCACCAATTCAGTGCAGGCCATAATTCCCTACTATATAAGGGCTGTGTGCGTGGAATTGAGTTCGCGATCCGACAACAGTGCATCTGGACCGGCGGTGGCTCGTAATGCGCTGGCACCGGTTATTGAATTTTTACTCCGCCATGCGCCGTTCGATCGCATGGCGCCAGCCCACCTCGAATTTCTCGCCCGGCATTTCCACCTCGGGTTTTACGCCAAGGATGAAGTGATCACGGAGCCCGCGCGCGGGGCGGCCGGTCATTTCTACGTCATCAAGCAGGGCCGTGTGCGCGGCGAAACCGGCGACGATACCGGGCCGTCGGAGGACGGCGCCTGGGAGCTGGTGGCCGGCGAATGTTTTCCCATCGGCGCACTGCTGGCGCGGCGCCCGGTGCGCACGCTGCACCGCGCCGTCGAAGACACCTTCTGCTTCGAACTCGAGCGCGAGGACTTCGACAAGCTGCTCGGCCTGAGCCCGGTGTTTCACGATTTCTGCACGCGCCGTCTCGCCAATCTGCTGGATCAGGCCTTGCAGGGCGTGCAGGCCGGCCTGGCGACGGCGGCCGCCACCGGCGAGGCCTCGCTGAATGCGCCGCTGTCGAGCCTGATACGCCGTGCCCCGGTCTCCTGCCTGCCGCAGACGCCGATTCGCGAGGCGCTGCAATCCATGAACAAGGAGCGCGTCGGCTCCATCGTCATCACGGACGCGGAACAACAACCGCTGGGCGTGTTCACGCTGCACGACCTGCTGGGACGCGTGGCCACTTCCGGCATCAGCCTGGAGGCTCCCATCGAACAGGTCATGACGCGGCGCCCGCTGTCATTGTCGCCGCAGGCGGCGGTGTACGAAGCCGCGGCGCTGATGGCGCGCATGGGTTTCGGCCACGTGTGCGTGGTGGAGAACGGTCGCCTGACCGGCGTGGTCTCCGAGCGCGACCTGTTCTCGCTGCAGCGCGTGGGGCTGGTGCAGTTGAGCCGTTCCATCACGCATGCCCCGGACATCGCGACGCTGACGCGTCTCGGCCAGGACGTGCATCGCGTCATCGACCAGATGCTGGTGCAGGGCGCGTCGGTGGCGCAATTGACGCAGATCATCACGCTGCTCAACGATCACATCACCCGGCGCGTCATCACCCTGTGCGTCGCCGAGGCCGGCGCGCCCCCGGCGGCGTTCACCTGGCTCTCGTTCGGCAGCGAGGGGCGCCAGGAACAGACGCTCAAGACCGACCAGGACAACGGCATTCTTTTCATCCCGCCGGACGGCCGCAGCGCCCAGGCGGTGCGCGAGGAATTGCTGCCACTGGCACGAAAAATCAACCAGGCCCTCGATGCCTGCGGCTATCCGCTGTGCCGCGGCAATATCATGGCCGGCAATCCGGAGTGCTGCCTGAGCCTGGAGGAATGGAAGGCCCGTTTCCTGAACTGGATCGAGCACGGCACGCCGGAGCACCTGCTGAATGCCAGCATCTTTTTCGATTTCCGCACGATCTATGGCGAGCGCGCGCCGATGGAGGAATTGCAACGCTGGGTGGCCGAACGCGTGGCCGTGAACACCACGTTCCTGCGCCAGCTGGCGGAGAACGCCTTGCGCAATCGCCCGCCGCTGGGGCTGGTGCGCGATTTTGTCGTCGCCAGCGGCGGCGAGCACCCGGATACGATCGACCTGAAGCTGAACGGCACCATGCCCTTCGTGGACGGCGCGCGCCTTATCGCGCTCGCCAACCGTATCGCCGAGACCGGCACCATCGCCCGTTTCCGCGCCGCGGCCAGAATCGGCGCGCTGCGCGAGAAAGAAGCCGATGCCTGGTGCGATTCCCATGCCTTTATCTATCTGTTGCGCATGCGCGCACACCAGGTTCAGGAAAGTCAGGGCTTGCCGCTCGACAATCGTGTCAATCCGGACAGCCTGAACGATCTCGACCGGCGCATCCTGAAGGAGGCCTTCCGTCAGGCGCGCAAATTGCAAACGCGCCTGGCACTGGATTATCAGCTATGAGCTGGCTCACGCGACTGTTCCGTCCTCACGTCGAGCTGCCGCCGGGTTATGCGGAGCGTGTGGATGCGTGGCGCAACCTCCCCGCCCTCAGCGAGAAGGAAGCGTTGTCGCAGGCCCGATTCATTATCGTGGACGTCGAGACTTCGGGGCTCGATACACGCAAGGACCGGCTGCTGTCCATCGGCGCCTGCGCCGTGGAGGCCGCGCGGCTGCGCGCCGGGGAAAACTACGAAAGCATTTTGCGACGTGACGAGACCAGCGAGCGCGACAACATCCTGATTCACGGCATCGGTCCGCAGGCGCAGGCCGCGGGAAGACCGCCGGAGGAATCGCTGATGGGGTTTCTTGAATTCATCGGCAAGCATCCGCTGGTGGCGTTTCACGCCGGCTTCGACCAGGTCATGCTCGACCGCGACCTGCGTGAAACGCTGGGTGTGCGGCTGCCCAATCCCTGGCTCGACCTG
>Ga0105094_10000657_pt1 | contig 17570 bp, 19 predicted proteins | sample PPLLak1March2015_2_FD_87023 | JGI IMG/M metagenome (GOLD analysis project Ga0105094, IMG submission 87023) | Freshwater sediment microbial communities from Prairie Pothole Lake near Jamestown, North Dakota, USA - PPLs Lake P8 Core (3) Depth... | ecosystem: Environmental > Aquatic > Freshwater >...
CCTATTGACACATAGCCCGTGTGCACATATAATGTGTTAAGACTTAGGAGGTGATCCCATGGCCAATATAACGATCTCGATTGATGAGGCCCTCTTGAAAGCGGGGCGAAAGTATGCTGAAAAGCATCCGACGTCGATCAACAGTCTTATCCGCAAACTTTTGGAGGAGACGGTGGAGTCCCAGTCAAAGGCCTGGCTGCAAGAGTGCTTTGATCTGATGGATCGCTCCAAGGGAAATTCCCGGAGAAAGAGGTGGAAGAGAGAGGAGTTGTACGATGTCTAAGGTTTTTGTGGATACCAACATCCTCGTCTATTGCATGGATGACTCCGACAAGAAGCGGAAAGCCCGATGCCGAAGCCTTATAGAGGCGTTGGCCGGTGATTTGTACGGTGTTCTCTCCACGCAGGTCCTGCAAGAATTCTATGTCGCGGCGACGAAGAAGCTTGGGGCTGATCCGCTGGCGGTAAAAGATATTCTTCACTCCTTCCGACGATTCGAAACGGTGGTCATCACGCCTGAGATCATCAAGGATGCCATCGACTGCAGCCTGATCAACCGCCTGTCTTTCTGGGATTCCCTGATCGTGGTTGCCGCCGAAAGCGCACGCTGCGAGAAGCTCTGGACCGAGGACTTGAATGATGGGCAGATCATTCGGGGAGTCCGGATAGAGAATCCACTCAAGAGCCTTAAATAAGCCTCTGGGAAGGCTAGGGGACATCCATTAATCCTCCTGTGGGACTAATGACGTACATCATTTTATCATTTACGAAATGAGATGAATAAAGTAGGATTGCTCCGTGCTTGTCCAAGTTAACAGGACAGAGATCAAGCGCACTATCCAAAGGTCGAAAACCTGAAACCCTTTCCCTCCCTCTGTGGAGTGAAGGGGTTTTTGTTTGAATAGCTTCTTAGACCATTTCCGGTTTCAGCGACGAGCAGTGCGTGCGATTTCTGAAGTGTCCAATTTGTGATCACACGGCGGCGAGTGGGATGGGAGATATTCAGTTTGTGGGCGATGTTTCGCTCGTTATCTCAGGGGTAGTGCGCTAGGAAGGGGAAAAATATCGGCTTTGATGTTTAGTATTCTGCAGCTGTCGAAATGGGGGGTAGGGCAGTCACCCCTTTGACGGCATATTCAGAAAACGGGAGAAGAATCATGGGCACTCAAATCCTCCGTCTTTCTCTTGTATCGGTGATTTTCTTTGCCCTTGGATGCGCAGGTTTGTCTAAAGAAGTAGCGAAGCCCGTCGAAACAAAGAAGGTGGATTCGGTGATAGAACCATTCGGCTTTAAAACGCGCTACCATTTCAGGCAAACTCAAATCGACGTTGACGAGGAAGCAAAAAACGCCGGCATGTCATTGGCCGGTGTCGATGAGCTACCTGAAGTTCTGCATTTCGTGATCAGGACCAAGGTATTGCCTGCGATACTGGACCTAGAACATCGTGAACTGATAAACGGTTTCTATTTCATCATTCATGAGAAACTTGACCTGAGATTGTCGTGCGATTCTTGGGAGGAAAAGGAGCAAGACATTAGAATGGTCTTAACAAACAACGGGATCTCTCCGGAACTCGTGCACTACAAAGGCCTAAAGCATGACGACTTCAAGAACCTTGACGACAATAATCTTGAAATGAACAGCAGGTTTGTATTGGCCTATTTATCGATCTGGGATCGGGCAAATCAGGAAGACCGCAATCAAATGTCCCGGGCTGTACCAGGCAGATGGATACATTACTTGTACAACCAGTTCGGATACATAAACCTTGTGGAAGCTATCAGTAAGTTTGACTCGGCGTTTTTTCAGCTTGAACAAGGGTACAGACTCGGACAATGCGACAGAGAGCGTTACGTTCAAATCCTAGAGCACGTAAAAGCCCGTGCTGAGGCGACGCTCCAGCAGATGGAGAACGATTGGCATCCTTAGGGGAGGTCCCTGAAATTGTGAATTGCCCCGCCCGCCCGCGAATCGATAATCGGCAAAAGCAAACGAAAGCCTGGCGTGCTCTTAGAGGCAGCTGCTTTAGAAGTACCCTAAGATGTTCGCAGATCTCCGGACCGATAGGGGCCGGGACCGGTATCCGGAGATCACCCGCCATCGCGCACCGTACAGCTCCTTCTTAATTGTTTTCGTGATTTACCTCTTCGCCCAGGGTCGGAAATAGGGCAGGGCCAGTGAATCCAGAGATGTATACTTTTTTGTCGATCGGGCGGGGAAAAAGTGTACAGGTAACTGACAAGGTCTGCTTACAGCTCGGAAACCATTGCCTATTTGCGGCAGGCACAGGGTCTTAAACAATCGCTCACTTTGTTGAGCCGTCAAAAGATCAGGTTACTACCTTCAGACGCACACATGAGCCCGCGGAGCCCCTTCAGCTCTCCATGTTGCTCGCCTTTTGCCTTGCTCACAGAATTTCTTTTCGACGCTTTTCTGAAAAGGGAAGGATGCGATGAAAATCCCCATCGATCCAAAGGAAGTACAGAATTCACTGAAAAGGTGACCTTGGGCACGTGATTTGCTTCCTCAATCGATAGGGAACAAGAGGGCGATACTCGGACAACCTTTTGGATGGAGGTCTACATGTCTGAGATGAAGTATGTCCGCTCTCTGATCAAGCAAGCCGACGCTTACCGCGCACAAGGACTGTTTGCTGAATCCAGAGGCAAGTACGAAGAAATTCTCTCTTTTCTGGGAAGCAATCGAAATCTCCAGAACAGCGAGAAGGTGGCTGAATCAGTCAGTGAAAGACTTCGAGATGTCACCAAGGACATTTCCGAAATCCGGCGCGTTCCTGCGCCTCGGGAGTTGTCCCCGCAGCTTCAAAGTCTGATCAAGGCGCTCTTCACCTTTCCCCTAACCAAGGAAGGCGCTGCCATTGAGAGTGCCGTGTCCCTCGCGAAAGGCGGTCATTACGAGGAAGCGGTCAGAGAGCTTCGAAAACTGATCAGGGAAGGCATTCTTCCCAGGATAGCTGCAAAGAATATCTTGCGCTGTTACCTTTCGCTCGCTTTGCCTGAAGCGGCGGTCGCACAGTTCAAGGAGTGGTTGTGGATCAAAACGCTATCCCACGCGGATCTCAAGTCTGTCCGTGATCTTCTCGTAAGCTCCCTGAGAAAAAAAGGAATGAATGCCTTGGTTCCGGCCCTTTCCGGAGAGATCTTGACCTGTGCGAAAGCTCGAGATGACTTCCTGGACATCTTTTCTATCAAGATCCATTTTCATGACGGGAAAAGACACAGGTACACGGTGGAATTGGATGTCGTGTACCAGGTTGGGGGTCTTGCAAGTATTGTAGTTTCTTCAGCTGATCGGGCCTTGCTCGACTCCTTGAGACTGGGGAAGACCCTTCACGACATCCAGTTCTATACCCCTGTCACGGTGTTCAGGGGAGCCGCCATCGTCACACGAAAATCCCTCATTGAAAAGGGACCGGCAAAGGGCAATTACTTGATCGACATCCTGCTGGCTGAGGAGAAATGAAAACTGAGTGACCCGCAACGATGAATCTTGTGAGAGAGGCCCCCAAAGGATCGCAACCCACGAACCCAGGCAGCAGACGGTTAACCCGCTGGGCGGCTTGTCCTGAGTACCAGCAACAGAAAGGAGTGATGGTGAAGGTCATTTGTGATCGTTCTAAAGCCTGAAACTTCAATTTCATAGGGGACAGCATGACTATCAAGGTGTTTATTTATGACGGATCAGTGAAGGGCCGTTCAGTGCAAATCAAAGGGGACTCGGCATCGGTTGGCAGGGGCCCGAGCAATGAGATTCAGATCGATGAGCCCTCTGTTTCGAAGAGACACGCCAGAATCTTCAAAGCTCGAACCGGGTATTCCATCGAAGACCTCAGAAGTCAGAATGGGACATGGATCAATGGGGGCTTGATCGCAAGCGGCAAGGAGATCGCGATAGAGAGCGGGGTTCCAGTCTCAATTGGCAATGTGCTGGTGAGCATGGGAAAGGCTCTTCCTCCTACGTTTAACTTCTCGCCCTCTTTCATCAATGTGATGGAAACGGCGACAGGGCGCGACGGCAAAACCATGCTGAACGACACCCTGATGACCAATCGCAGAAGGCTTCAGGAGGTCTTTGAAATTTCAAGACTGTTGGTTCAGTCCCTGGACATAAAGGATGTCTGCGAGAAGATTCTCGATTCGCTCTTTATTCATTTCAAAAACCTGGAAGCCGGGGCGATCTTGTTGCGAGACGAACGCTCCGGTAGGCTGAGCCCTGTTGCCTCGAAGATACGAGACAGCCGCAGGAACAGGAGGGGGTTGTGCATATGCCGGTCCATCGTAACAAAGGCGATTGAACAATCAAGAGCAGTGATGATCACCGACACCTCCAGTTGTGGGGATACGAATTTTGCAGAAAACGTTGCGCGCAGTCGAATTGTTTCCGCTATGTGTGTGCCGCTTGTTACAAAGGGCGGCATACGCGGTGTCATTTATGTGTACTCCGAGCATTCCCCCCAGGGGTTCAAGAATGAGGACCTTTTGTTCGTCACGGGCATCAGCAATCCGGCCGCCGTTGCAATCGAAAACGCCTTGCTTCACGAGAAATCGAAGCAGTCCGAGGAAGAACTGAGAAAATCCCGGGATGAGTTGGAACTAAAAGTTCAGGAAAGGACAGCAGAGTTGGCAGAGGCAAATGCCAAGCTGAGCAGGCTGTCTTTAACAGATGACCTCACAGGTCTATTCAATCATCGCTATCTCGTTAGAGCGCTTGAGGCGGAGTTTCTCAGGACCCTTCGATATAAACGAAGCCTCTCTGTGCTTCTTTTTGATATCGACAATTTCAAGGAGGTGAATGACGTCTACGGTCACATCTGCGGCGATGCCGTTCTGGCAAAAATAGCCTCCCTCATCAGGGGGTGTCTCAGAAGCTCAGACATGGCTGCGCGGTATGGTGGTGATGAAATAGCCGTTCTCCTTCCGGAAACTGAAAAGGCGAAAGCCGCAGAAGTGGCGGAGAAGTTGCGGAGTTTAGTTGAGAAAACGTCTTTCGAGTGGAGCGGGAGAGCCTTTAACGTCACGTGCAGCATTGGGATTGCCTCGGCGCCGGACAGCTGTATCCCTGATTGGAATGCCCTCCTGGACAAGGCAGACAAGGCTCTCTACAAGGGCAAGGGGAAAGGCAAGAATGTCGTGTTCACTTTCAACAATGATCAAAGACAAATTTCAGACGAGTATAGACTCAATGCCCGCGCCTGAGAATACACAGCGCGGCGTAGCCGCAACCAAATCCCTGGCCTAGACCTGGCAGTCAAATAAGCCTGTGTGAGCCCGCCATTCAGCGCGACGAAAAAGCTACCCTCGATCACTTGGATGTCACGCCAGGGCAGGCCGAAGCACGAAATCCGAAAATCACCCACCTGAGAGGGGCAAGAATTAAAACGACCAAAATCCCAATGATCTAAACAAGTTCAAGAACGAGACAGAGAATTTGATGCGTTCGTAAAAAGTCCTGCGGTGTGAATCTGTCATTTCGACCGCAGGGAGAAATCTTTCCTTTTCAGCGTGTTAGTAATTCAAGATTTCTCGCTTCGCTCGAAATGACATGAAAATGGGACTTTTTACGAGATAGAGAATTTGCTTAACGAAATTTCAAGAAAATGCACATTAGTAGTACAGAGGACCGAGTGAAAAGGCGGAATGTTGAATTTATCACTTTCTCGATCTGACCGAGTCTCAAAGATCAGTAAAAGGGGTCGCATTTCGATCAGTGACTCGGCGAGCCACGATAGGCAACTCGCGAATCGAGATTCTTGAAAGAGATCAGCACCAACCGGCGGCCCGGATTATTGTGCTGTAACCCTACCACTTGAGCGGATTATGAGACTCCACTCCAAAAAAGCTGTCAAAGCCAGGGCGTGAGTAAGGTTGGTCCTTCGGGTACTGAATATCTCTGAATCGGTCGAAATTCCGCAACTCCTCGCCCCTGTAGTGTTCGTATCCGTGAAGGGCCTCGTATTGATAGCTATGGCGCTCGAGGCTCTCGAATGCAAAATGATCCTCGGAAGGGTTACCATGAAAATGGAGTCCCCCGTTCACCGGGCCGGCTGTTATTCCCCCAAGCGGATTTACAACACCGTGCCCGCCGAAAGGCTGGGCTTTACTAAGCCCCGGTGCTGAAAACAGCACGAAAAGGATTATGCTGAACAGAAGTGTCTTCTTCATCACATCTCACCTCGTGTCCTAATCATAGAATAAGGTCTTATCATGAAATGGGAAGAGAAAATCGTCCAGTGGATGCAGGATTACCCATGGGCTTGAAAAATGTTCTTGGAGGAATCAGAGGGTTTCAGACGCTTTAATCAAGAATGAGTGCGGGCTGCGATTCGCTTCACGAATCCGGCCACCACACCTCCTGCTGCCAGCAAGAGAACAGTCAACAGGAAGGCAAGGGAATAACTGCCCGTGGCATCAAAGATTGCACCGACCGCATAGGGTGAAAAGGCGCTGATCAGTTGGCCCGCGGCAGCGGTGACGCCGATCAACTCGCCCAGGGAAAGCATTCCGAAGATCTCGGGGAGCACCCCCACCTGCGCTGAAATCCGAACCCCATGAAACACCCCATACGAGAAGGCAAACACATGGAGCATCCAGATCTCCCTCAGCAGGAGGAGGCACACCATGGAGGCGCTCAACCCGAAGTAGGCTAGGGACAGCAGGCGGTGCCATCCCAGGCGGGCGGAGAAAAGCCCTGACAACACCCTCCCGAGGATGGAGAACCCGCCCATGAAGCCGAGAGCGGCCGCGGCAGCGGCAGGCGAAACGCCGACGTCCGTGGCGTGGGGGACCATGTGCGTAGAAACAATCTGGAAGCTGAACATGCCGACGACACTGACAAAGAGAATAGCGGCAAATGCCCACGAGGCGTACCACCGGTTCGCGGCAGGGACCTCGCCCCCAGCCTGAAGACCCATTCCTGCCGTGCCCCTACCCGTAGCCGTCAAGTCGCGCGGGACCGACCTCAGGACGAAGGTGGCCATGACGACCACCGAACCGAAAAGGATTCCCAGGGTCAGGAAGGTGATCCTCCACCCGTAGCTCTGAATCAGAAAATTGATGAGAGGGGCAAAGACGAGGGCCCCCGCCCCCACGCCTGAGGTCACAATGCCCAAGGCGAGTCCCGCCTCTTTCTTCCCGTAGAACCACCGTTGAACGGTTGCATTTGGGACGGCCCACGTGGCCCCGGAACCCAGCCCCACAGTGAAGAGGCAGACACGGAAATGGTTTATGGTGGCACCCACACTGCAGAGGCAGAGACCCGAAACCATCAGCAGAGCACTGACCAAGAGCACAGGTTTCGGATTGTACCGGTCGATGAGCCTCCCGCTCGCAATCACCGAGATGGCATACCCCAGCAGAAAGGCCGTGAAGATGGAGGAGACCAAGGCTCGGCTCCAGCCGAACTCCTGCTGAAGAGGCTTGAAGAATACGCCGAAGGTCCAGAAGGTCTCCCCCAGGGTGAGGGTCAGGCAAAAACAAGCCCCCACGATCAGCCAGCCGTAGAATCGGTCTTGTGGATTTGGTTCCCCGGGTGGGGTTCTCCGGGAGGAGATCGATTCAATCACCGGATCGTGCTCCAATCAAGCTCATTGATGATTTCTCTTTAACCATTCGTCATCGGTCAACGGCCGTCAGTCATCGATCGTTGTTCCTGATCTGCTTGTCATGTAGCAAGCCTTTCTCCTCAAGTCCAGCACAATACCACCCACCCGGGACCGCCGCCAGGTATTACGGAAAAGGCGCCTTCATCCAGCTCAACACTCTGATTTGATTATTCGGGTAACAGCCCGTTGCCTTTTGACTGCAGAAGCTTGACTTTTTCAATGAAAGGTCTGAGGCTTTTTTTCATATTCACACTGACCATCTTCATCTCTCTTCCTGACCGGCCAACAGGAAGAAGTACGGAAGATTTCGTAGGCAACATCCTCAACCCTCCGGTTGGATCGAAATCGATGAAATATGTATCGCCGAGGGATTCGGGAAGAGGCACCTGAGGCAACAATTCACTCAAGCGCCTGCGAAACAATTCGTATCTTTGTTCACGCTCCTCTTTCATTTCTTTAAGCCTTCGGCGAGTAAAGCTTCTGCCCCTCGCTAAAAGCCAGAATGCTCTCAAGATGGACTCCCTGACTTTCTTGCCCTCCACATAGGGGAAGAAGTAGAGGATTCTCTGGCTTTGAACATGATTCAGCACGTACTCGATCTCCCACCAAACACCCGGTGACCTTCCTATGATGACCAGGACTGCATCCGCATAGTGGAGAAAAAAGTCGACAGCCTTTTTCCACTCGCTGTCTCTAACATAAAGGCGGGCGGCCCCTGTCTGTGGTAGCTTTTCGCTTGGGTTCCCAATGGCGATGACCGGCCCTAATTGCCGCAGGGCATTACACAGGTTCTCCTCGTACCTCGTGCGAACAAAATGGAGGCCGAAATTCATGGAGGGATCATAGATCGTCTCATCCGCAAAAGAGCGCAGCAGCACGACTGGTTTCCTCTGGTCCTTTTCCAAAAGAGAGATGGCATCTCGCACACGGAGTCTCCGGCCGATTTCGATGAGTCTGACAGAAAAGGGCCCTGCCGCTAGCACTGCAAGCCAGAGACCATAGTAAAGCCATCGCCTTATTGCTGGAACAGAAGGCCCATAGAGCCACTCCGGCGGGGAGTCCATCGGTATCGAAAGAGCGGGAAGTGCAGCGAAAAACAGAAAGGCGAGGGACCAACCTAAAAGGGATAGACCGTGTCCCAGGATGAGGTGAGGTTTCCTGGCGGGGAAGGGCGCAAAGGGCCAATCCGCAGCCGGAATCACTTCGGGCTTTTTTGGCTGCGCTGGTTTCAAGTCCCTCCCCCCTCTCGATAGAACGGCTGATTGTCACGGTGCTCCGCTCCTTTTGCCGAGAAGCGTCCGCTCGGATCGAGAAGATGAGGTGGCCTCGCAAGCGGGACGCGGTGAACTGAATGAGCACTGATGCCCGATACTCCTTGGTGGAGGGTCTCATCTGAACGTCTCTTGTCCATCTCCAAGTACCGGTCGCGAGATTTAAAAATCCTGCAAGCTAACAGCGTTTTTACACGCAGAGTGTAGGAATTGGCAAGGAGTATTGCCTGCTGCACGCGGGAAGTTGTTGATTCGTCGACATTCTCTAGCTGTCCGGGTCAGCCATCGACAAAGCCGGGCGAAAGGTGGATGCAGGATTACCCATGGGCTTGAAGAGCGTGCCTAACGCAATAAACGGTTTCAAGCTGTCAGGAGCACACCGTGGGGACGGATTCAGTTTTTGAGCGATTGAAAGCTTTCCCGAAAGATGGTACAAAAAAAACTTTGGGACGCCAAAAAGGGGCAAGAGGGAAAGGTGGTGAGCGATGGGTTTGACCGGATTACATTTGACCCACAGATCATGGGAGGTCGGGCCTGCGTCCGGGGGATGCGGATTCCGCGTCAATAATCAGAGGGAGGTCGCGGGTCGAGATTCTTGAGAGAGATAAGATGGCGATCACTGCGATCTGATGACAGAGAAAGAGATGGGACACCATGCCAAAGGATAACATGATCTTATATTGCGGCGACACGGCGCTGCGCGAAGCAGGATCCTACCTTGCAGGAGTGATGGCCCACTGCTCCATCCGCTTTGATTATCTTGCTTCCAATCAGAGGTTCAATGATGAATTTCTCTTTCGTGCCTATCGGGGGATTGTCCTGAGCGACTATCCGGCGATCAACTTCATTCCCGGTCAGTTGGTGAAACTGACGGAAAAGGTTCACCAGGGCATGGGGTTATTGATGATCGGGGGATGGGCGTCCTTTACAGGAGCGAATCGGGAGTACACGGAAACGGTTTTGAGAGAACTGCTTCCGGTCATCATGCAGGAACACGACGATCGTGTGAACAGCTGGCAGCCGTGCCTCATTGAAAAAAAGAAAGATCATGCGATCGTGGATGCTTTGCCGTTCGACGAATTCTCGCCAAGCGTCGGCGGGTTCAATCGCTTTCAAGCCAAACCCGGTGCCGAGACGATTTTGACCGTCCGTCAAATCGGGATGTCGCGCAAAGAGGGCCAGCTTGTCTTTAGCCCGTCATTCGATAGCGATCCACTCCTGGTCATCGGCAATTTTGGTTCGGGCCGCGTCTGCGCCTTTGCCGGTGATGTTGCGCCCCATTGGGTGGGCGGGTTGGTTGACTGGGGCGATGCGCGACTCTCAGTCCGAGCGGAGGGGGCGAACCAAAGGGAAGTGGGAAACTGGTATGCCACCTTTTTCGAAAGCGTGATCCGCTGGGTGATGAGGGAGTGATAGACCGGACCTTCTCGCCGAACTCCGGAGCATTGGGCTGATGGGCTGGGGTCGGGCCACGGCAACAAATCGACGTGGTTCCAGGAAGTGATCCACTGCTGAGCATCTACCTATCATAAACCGGTATCAGTGGTTTACCAGCGTAGCTTTGCACCCTCTGTGCACTCTCAAGCTGCGGGAAAAACGTGACTGGGCAAACGTTCTGCATCATTGCCTGGACTATTTCTGGTGAACTTATGAGCACGGGCTGGCATTTGGAGAGAGAAGGCACTGAACGCATGAAATCTGCGGTTTGTTTCGTCGTCACGCAGATCTTGTCTGTTGAGCTTAAGTCTGCAACTTTGTCAATTCTAGCCGCTTTCGTTAGTACAAGGTACCCTACGATTTTCGGTTGGGGAATCTTTGGAGGCTGCTGCGGGGTTACGTTCAGAGTCAGGGTCCGCTCATCTCTTCCCGTCTTACTTTCCGCGACTAAGCTGTAGGAGGCTGTGACTTGGGGGGTGACTGATTTAGAGCCAGCACTGCTAACCCGGGAGCCGTCAAGCAGGACTCTAGTCGCGTCTCTGACTTCCCACCTTAAAGTCACCGGTTGAGCCGGTCTGGGGTTTAGATCGGTTGCGGTGAAGCTCAGGATCTTTGGTGGGTGACTAAAAGGAGAAAAGAAATATAGCACGCTACCCATGCCAAAAATCATGAGCAATGCGATGAGCCCCCAGATCAGGGATGACCTTTTTCTCTTAACGTCACGTGGATGCTCCTCCGAAGATTTCTCTCGGAGAGCAGTGGTTGGCTGAAGGGCATGGGGCTTCGGCTCACTAGAGTCATGAGCGACTTGCCCTGGGACCGTCTTACCACGTTGTTGATCTCCTTCTGGTAGTTCCTTACGGGGTGCGTCTGTTGGCATGTCCAGCGCGCGGAATAATTTTGCTAGAGCTCGGGAATCTTCAGGGCCGTGAGCGGTGAAATCAATGTGTTGAAATACCTTTAATTGCCTAGGGATCCGGCATGCTTGGTGAAGCACTGGGACAATGGGCTTTTCTTCGTCCAGAGCTGTTTGTAATTCACCGCGGACTTCGCGGGAATCTACAGCAGTCTTAGTGAGAATAATGAGAAATTTCGAGCAGTCATGCAGGGCATCTTCGATGGCTTGATCCCAATCCGCCCCTCCAGGGATATCCCACTGGTCCAGCCAAACAGGGATGCCGTGGTCCTTGAGTTTTGCCCCCAATTCGAGTGCAAATTCTTGGTCCTCACGAGCGTAGCAAATAAAAATGTGGTTGCCCATAATGGAAAAGCGAGAACGCAAATGAATGGGAAAAAATCCGAAACTTCGAATTTATTATCATAATGATAGTGTCAAGTCAATGGAGATGTAGGCTTGCGCCCAGGTTGGTCCCGGTTCTGTGGGAGGGGTCGCACCTTGATTATGCACTGAGAGATCTGAGGTGGAAAATTCGCGGCTTGAGATTCTTAAAAGTGATTGGAATTGGCCTGTAAAGGCTCCTCCCTTAATGCATGTAGCAACGCAGTGTCATTCAGAACTCTTCACTGAATCCGATTCGGCCATAGAGCCTGACAACTTCGCCATCTTGTGGCTAAATTTCAGTCTTGATACGGCGGTGTGGGCCAGGTCTTGCCTTTTGACAAAAGAAAAGCAGCGGGTCTCAACAATCAATTCAAGATGTAAGCCGAAGACTGAGGGACCTTCAGGTGCAAAGAGCCTATGGGATCTTCGTCGCCAGGGACAAAGGCACCCGTCGAGACTTGTCGCGCACCCCTGTATTGTGGTAGATAGTGAAAGTACCAGTCTTTATTTCCCGGGTCCATACAGTTTTGTCGTCCACCCACCTAAAGAGAGGAGGAAGGCCATGAAAGGAACGCATGTCTGTGCCCTTTTTGGTTGTGTCATGCTGTTGACCCTGACCGCCTGCGGTGCTCATGTAAGTAACGCACCCAGCGTCATGGGAATGCCGGTTGGCAGCCTCACAAAGTCCCACGTGATCGACCTGACCCATGCCTTCTCCACGATCATTCCGATCCCGGACGGGCTTCCGCAACCCGAGGTCAAGGAGATTTACGGAGGAGCGATTCAGATCTTCACCCATGCAGGCCAGTTTGGAACTCACCTGGACGCCCCCGGCCATTTTCACAAGGGGATGCGGCTTGCAGACGGGATCCCGGCCCACGACTTCCTTGTCTTTGTCGGAGTTCCGAAAGGGGAGAAGGCCACGGGTTTTCCTGTCCGTGTTTTGGCCGTTGTCAAATAAATTGGCGGTTCCAGTCTCCTGTTGCTCATTCCCTTGCCTCTTCCCGAGCCTCCTCCGTAGCCTTAGCTACGGATCATGGCACCGGGGAGGGGAAGAGCGTCTCAATGAGCTTTCCAACGACAGAACCACATGCGGTTTTGAGTAAGGAGGTGAACATGTCTCTGGAAGAGCAATTCAGCCGAGCCCAGGAACAAGTGAACAAACTCTCCCGCCGACCTTCCGACCTGCAGTTGCTCGAGCTCTACAGCCTCTACAAACAGGCTACCGTGGGCGATGCAGCCGGCAAGCGTCCGGGCGCACTTGATTTCAAGGGACGTGCCAAGTGGGATGCATGGAAACAACGGGAGGGCCTGTCCCGCGAGGAAGCCATGCGCCAGTATGTCGAGCTCGTTGAGGTTCTCGAAGGCGAGTTCGCCTAGGCGGATAGATTTGCCTGATGCAGACCAGGACAAAAACTGATCCCCATGCGCGAGAGGGAGGGGAAGAGAACACCATGATCGGGGCAATCGCAGGGGACATCATCGGCTCCGTCTATGAGCACGGCCGGATCAAGATGAAGGATTTCCCCAGGGTGATGGGAACTCTCGATGAGTATCTGGGGAGCATTACGATCAAGTTTGTGGCAAGATATGGGGGGGTGGGGACTTGAACGTCGGCGGCACAGGGAGTTCAATGAGAGCGAACGAAGTGTTTTCGAAGATGGAGGATCGTTTCGGGAAGTACCACGACAGTGGTGTGGTCTGCAGCAATGGGGAGGACATCAGGAGCGTGGTTTGCGAAATAGACTGGTACATGCTTTACCACGTCATGACAGACCGGAACGCGCTCTATGTGGTGCACCACCCTGTGAGCGACTTCGCGCTCAGGTTAAGCGAGATCAATCCCGAGGAGAAGCAGGACGACATCCGATCGGAGGCACAGAACTGGCTTCTCGAGTTCAAAGCCCGCGAGCTTCAGATGAACCTTGCCGTGGCACACACCATGGCCGACAAGATGCTCGAAGCCGAGCTCTCGGACTGCCTCGAAGGAGCCAAGGGCCGGCAGATCGTCACGCGCATAAACGGTTTCTTCGACCGGTTCTTCAATCCGCATCCCGCGATTGTCATTCTCCCCGACGCCCGGCGACTGCTCGATCAAGACGCTGCAGCGCAGGTCGTGCTCGGCAGCTATGGCTATGAGGTGAAGCAGGACGTGGTCTATGTGGACCAGTGCGGTATGGAAGAGACCGAACAGGCCATCACCATACCCCACTCCCTTGTGGATGCAGCGGCGATGAGCCTGTGGAAAGCGGCTGTATTCGATTTGATATCTCAAACATCCGCCTGACCTGAAACCATAAGGCTCGTTTGTCAGAGGTGAACGATGAAACAGTGGTTTTTGGTCCTTGTCCAACTTGTTCTAATTTCGTTCATTGTCTCAGCAGATGCAAAGGAGGTGAATCCCATCATGAAACTGACATCCCCAGGCTTTGAGAACCAGGGAGCAATCCCCAAGAAGTTCACGTGTGACGGTGAGGATATTTCCCCTGCATTGGCATGGTCGAATGTTCCGGAGGGGACGAAGAGCCTTGCGCTGATCGTGGATGACCCTGATGCGCCGGATCCCGCCAACCCAAGAATGACCTGGGTTCATTGGGTTGTGTACAACATTCCGGCCACGGGGAGTTCCTTGTCTGAAGGGGTCAAAGAAAAGGATCTCCCAAAGGGAACAATGCATGGCCTGAATGACTGGCAAAAATCAGGGTATGGCGGCCCTTGCCCCCCTATCGGCAAACACCGCTATTTTCACAAGCTTTACGCACTGGACATTGTGCTTCCTGACCTCAAGCAACCCACCAAGGCAAAACTGGAAAAAGCGATGGAGGGGCACGTTCTTTCCAAGGCGGAGCTGGTCGGTTTGTACCAGCGGACAAAATGAGAGCAGGCTGTGGAGTTGGGCGTTGGGTTGGGCCAGGGCAAAAGCTTGGTTCTGATGCGCGAGAGGGGGTGAGGAGGACAGCTGGGGCAACGGCTCTGCTGTGCGGGTCAGTACCTCAGAATCCTGACCTCCCTCTTTTCTCTTCCCTCCAGGTCCGAGTCCACATCTACCCATTGCTCCAACAGGACCTCGCGATAATCCGTTGGAACAAAGGCCCTGCCGCTGTCCCCGATGAGGATCGTGAAGGAGTGCTCCCTCCACGTGTCAAGCAAACCCGCAAGGACAAGGGAATCGACCTTGGCGTAAAAAAAGTCCGAGCAAAGGATGAGTCGAGCCTGCCCGATCGAGCCGGTTTCAATGCGGTTCTCGGAGTCGAACTGCAGGCTTGCCCTGTTGTGTGCGCCGTTTTGACGGGCGATGGCGAGCGCGATGGGGTCAACGTCGTTGGCCGTTACCTTGAGGGCGCCGGCTTTTGAGGCGGCGATGGAGGCGACAGCTCCTCCGCAGCCGATCTCGATCACTTCCCGGTCACTCACGAGATCCGGTTGATTGAGAAGAAAGCGGGCAAGGACCTGGGCCGCCGGCCAGACCACCGCCCAGAAAGGCACCGGACATTGCTGCCCGGTTTCCTTTTCCCATGCCTCCCAGAGGGCGAAAACCGACTCGGAGCTTCGGGCCTGGATCTCGGGGCAGCCGGTCACAGGACGAAAGGGGCAGAGTTCGTTCAGGAGTTCCCGGGAAGGCATGGGGGATAGGGGAGGGCGTTGGTTCATGGGAAAGGCTATGACCGGCTCACACGGTGAAGGGCCGAAAGGGCACGCAAAGCCTTTTCGGGAGATGGGAGAACCAGGACGCCTTTCTCTTCCAGCCACATCAGATTCTCGTGCCTTCCGGATTCCATGCCGGCGAGCCACAGCACGATGGGCTTGCCCGTCTCCGCGGCCTGGTGAAAGATTCCCATGACTTCCTTGGGGAACTGGAGGGTCTCCGGGTGAATCTGAAGGGCGAGCGCGTCGACATTGGGATCTGCAACCATCGCATCGAGGACGGTGGAATAGACGCTCCCCGGATTGTGAAACTGCACGGTGAGGCCGAGGTCCCAGGGGTTGGCCGGGATGTCCCAGGCGGGAAAGACCGGTCTTAGTTTGTCCAGGGTGGCGCCGCCTATCTCAGCGAGTCTAAGACCTTCCTGTTCGAGGAGGTCCGTGACGATCACTCCCTCCCCGCCGGGGAAAGTGGCGATGAACACCCGGTTGCCTTTCAAGGAGAGGGAGCCGAAACGCTCCAGGGCACGGGTCAGATCAAAAAAGTCTTCCAGGCTGCGAGCGCGCAAAGCCCCGCACTGTCTCATGGCGCCGTCGAAGAGGCGGTCATTTCCCTGCACCAGGGCCCCGGTATGGGAAAGGGCGGCCTTGGCGCCGGCCTCGCTCCTGCCCGACTTGAGGACCACGACGCGCTTTCCCTGTGTGGAGGCCTTGCGGATGAGACGCAGGAACTCCCTCCCGTCTCCCCCGATGCTTTCCAAGTGAATCCCGATCACCTGCGTGTCCGGGTCCTCAACCAGATAGGCCAGGGCGTCCACCTCGTTGACATCCATCTTGTTGCCGAGATCGATGAGCTTGTTGAGGTGATAATTGAAATCGTTGAGGAGCCATCCGGACCGCGGTTCGTAGAGGCCTGACTGAAAGATCAGGGAAAGGCCGCCCGCCTTGATGGACTCCATGGGGTGGAAGCTGATGCAAAGGCCCGCCTTCACGTTGATGGGACTCAGAGCGTTGGGGCCGATGACCCGGATGCCGTTCTGCCGGACCATGCGGGCCATGTTCGCCTGGACCCTTTTGCCTTGCTCGCCGGCCTCGGAAAATCCCCCTGCGATGAGGGTGACCCGCTGGATCCCCTTCTCCACACACTCCTTCAGAATCTCCGGCGTCACCGAGTAGGAGACCCCTATGACGGCAAGGTCCACGGTTTCGGGGATGTCCTTCACGCTCCGATAGGCCTTGAGGCCCTGGATCTCCTTTTCATTTGGGTTGACCGGATAGATCCTTCCCCGGAAACCGAGCTTGAGCAAATTGGCGACGAGGTAGTAGGTGATGCGCATCGGATTGTTGGATGCGCCCACAAGGGCGACGCTCTCCGGTTCGAAAAACCCGGCGAGAAAGTGCTCCTGGTTCCTGTGGAGGTCTTTGGGTGGCATGGTGTTCCTCGCTGTCTCAAATCGAGTTGGAAGGGCTCACCTCATGAGCGAGAAGCTGAGGCGCTATCCCCTTGCCGCCCGTAGCATAATGAATCTGCGAACAATCGGCAATCTCTTTCAGAGTGCGCGGAAACGGGCTTTGGCTCGGACCAAGACAACGATTTGAAATCATGTTTTATACACTGAAAACTGGCGTTAAAAAGAGCTCAGAACCGCATTTTCGGGGTCAAAATATTTTTGGGCGAAAAGGCGAGAAAGATCTCTATGCGAGAAAAATGCATGTGAATAGGATGCGGTGAGGGCTTGACGTTCGGCTGCCGGCTCTCCGCTAGAGGCGACACGCCTCCGGCCTGATCAGAAGCACCGGAGCACGGGAGTCATGCAGAATGCTCAGGGCCACGCTCCCCAGCATCAATTTTTTCAACCCTGTGTAACCGTGGGTGGCGATGACGATGAGGTCTATGCCGTTTTTGGCGGCATAGTCTGTGACGGCCGGCGCCGGCCGTCTGTGCTCGACGACTTCCGTGTTCACCGTGATGCCTTCGTTGCCGAGGCGGGTTTGCAGGTCCTCGAGATACTTCCGCGCCGCGTCGACGTAAGCTTTCTTCATCCTGTTGATATCGAAGTGCGCGCCGTAGAGTTCGGAATAGGGGGCATCCACGTGGACCACACTCAAGAGGGTCACTTCTCGAGCGAAACCCTCCTTAACCATTGTCTTGACATGAGTCAACGCGCACTCGGCCAACTCCGATCCGTCCAGGGGAACAAGGACCTTGTGATACATATCCCTTCCCTCCTTCCTGCCAAGCGTAGCGCCTCGCGTGCCATTCGGTAGCCCCGATCGAAAAATCCCCCTAGGCGATAGGTGATTCCACGATATCG
>Ga0105094_10000658_pt1 | contig 17548 bp, 13 predicted proteins | sample PPLLak1March2015_2_FD_87023 | JGI IMG/M metagenome (GOLD analysis project Ga0105094, IMG submission 87023) | Freshwater sediment microbial communities from Prairie Pothole Lake near Jamestown, North Dakota, USA - PPLs Lake P8 Core (3) Depth... | ecosystem: Environmental > Aquatic > Freshwater >...
ATAACCCCCACTCGCCAAAGGAGGATCGCTTGCGAGACGATGCCTTGCCGTCCGCCTTTGCCGGTCGCCTGTGTTGCGCGGGAGGGGGAGCCAGGGGTTTGGGTCCCGCCGGCCTCGAGACGGGGATTGCCTGACCGTCTGGGCTTGGATCCAGACACCGCGGCCGGTCGCCTGCGTTGCGCGGGAGGGGGAGCCAGGGGTTGGGGTCCCGCCGGCCTCGAGGCAGGGGTTGCCAGACACGCGCCCAGGGGGTGGGCTGAAGGCGGGGCCTGCCCGCAGGGAATCGTGCCTCCGTTCTGGTTCAACCGGCAGTCGCCCAATCGAGCATGATATACTCACGCAGTGAGTATCCATGGCCTCGCCCAGCGCTCGCGCCAGTGATCTCTCTCCAGAAAACGTCCTGCTCGGTCTGCTGGACGAGCATCCGGCCCATGGCTACGAGCTTCATCGCCGCTTGACCCGCGATCTCGGGAGCTTGTGGCATCTCAGCCAATCGCAGGTCTACGCCACGCTCAAACGCCTGGAAGGGCGCGGCTGGATCGCCGGCACGCCCCATCCACAGCCGAACCTTCCTGACCGACGTCTGCTGCGCCTGACCCCCAAGGGTCGGCGCCGCCTCCGCGCCTGGCTGCATACTCCGACTGCGAGCAGCGTGCGGGCCATCCGCATCGATTTTCTCAGCCGGCTGCACTTCGCCAGCCGGCTCGGCTCGGAGCTTGCGCTTGCATTGATCGAGGAACAGGCCCGGGCCGTGGAGCAGGGCTTGCAGCGCCTGGAGGGGGAAAGGGCCGGCGGGGCTGCCGATTCCATCGGTGAGCTGGCACTGGAACTGAGGATCCGACAGCTGGCGTCCGTGCTCCCCTGGCTGGGCGACTGCCGCCGGCTGATCGAGCGGAGGCACCCAGGAGGACCCCACATTGATCCGTCAAAATCCGCACCCCTGCGTCGACATTCGAACTGAACCCCTCCCCCCGGCCTCGCGGGCAGGCGTGGGCACGGCGGGAACTCGAGGCTCGCCCAAGGCTCTTCGAGTCGGGAGGGCGCTGGCCGCGGTGGCAATCCTGGCGGCCCTCTCGGCTTGCCTGCCGTCTGCACAGGCGCCCGGCGAGCCATCGACCCTGACCGTGTTTGCGGCCGCCTCACTGACGGACGTCTTCGAGAGGATTGGCGAGACCTTCGAGGAGGCGCATCCCGAAACCGAGGTGGTCTTCAATTTCGCGGCTTCGTCTGCGCTGCGCACCCAGATGGAAGAGGGGGCGGCCGCCGATGTCGCCGCGTTTGCCAGCGAGAAGGATATGCAGGCCTTGGCCGAGTCGGGGTTGGTCGACGGCGATGCCGTTCGGGTCTTTGCCGGCAACGACCTCGTGGTGGTCGTGCACCCCGATAGTGCGGCGGTCGCCGGCACCCTGGCTGATCTCGCCCATCCCGGGGTCAAGGTCGTAATCGCCGCCGAGGGGGTTCCGGCTGGGGATTATGCCCGCCAGGTGCTGGAAAACCTGAGCTCGACCCTGGGGGCCAGCTTCGGGTCGGAGGTGCTGGCCAATGTCGTCTCAGAGGAGGACAACGTCCGCCAGGTGTTGGCGAAGGTGCAACTGGGAGAAGCCGACGCCGGCTGGGTCTACCGCTCCGACGCCTGGTCCGCGCCGGAGCTGCGGGTGCTCGAGATCCCCGAGGAAGCCAATGTCCGCGCCCGGTATCCCATCGCGATTCTGTCTGGAGCGCCACAGCCCGATGCGGCGATCCAGTTCGTCGAGCTGGTGCTTTCTGCGGACGGACAGCGGGTGATTGAGAAGGGAGGGTTCCTTCCTGCTCCGCCGTAGTTCGGCCCGCATCAATCCCGACGCCTCCCCCGACCGTGCCCTGGCCACAGCCCGGGGGAGGCCGGTTCCGCTCTTCGTCGTGCTGGCCGGGCTGATGGTGTTGCTCCTCGGGGTGCCAGTCCTGATGCTCCTCTGGCGCGGGCTGACCTCCGATCCGTTTCACTTCTTGCGGGATCCGACGGTCCAATCGGCGTTGCGGCTGAGCGCATGGACGTCGACGGTGGCGACTGCCGTCGCACTGGTCCTGGGCATGCCGTTGGCGTATTTGCTGGCCCGCAACCGGTTCAGGGGGCGGACGCTGCTCGAGGTGCTGGTGGACCTCCCGATCGTGCTGCCGCCCTCGGTTGCCGGGATTGCCCTGCTGGCAGCGTTCGGGCGACGCAGCCTGCTGGGTGCGGCGTTGGCGCCGCTGGGCGTTAGCCTGCCGTTCACGACGGCGGCGGTTGTGCTGGCTCAGGTCTTCGTGGCGGCGCCGCTCTTCATCCGCGCGGCTCGAATCGGGTTCAATACCGTGGAGTCGCAGCTCGAGGAGGCCGCCTACACTGAAGGCGCCAGCCAGTGGCAGCTCTTCCGCCATGTCATGTTCCCGCTGACCGGACGCGCCTTGTTCGCCGGGCTGGTGCTGTGCTGGGCCCGGGCGCTGGGTGAGTTCGGTGCCACCATCCTGTTCGCCGGAAACCTGCCCGGTCGAACCCAGACGATGCCGCTGGCGATCTTCATCGGTTTCCAACAGGATCTCGGGGTCGCCCTGGCGCTGGCTTCGATACTGCTGGTGATCTCGGGACTGGTGCTTGCCGTGCTGCGTAAGATCGAGAGCGAGGCCAGGCTCTATTGACCTGAGCGCGACCGCGAGGCGCTCACGGGACGAGGCGCTCGGTCCAGATCCACAGCCGCTCGCCGTCGGTCTCCAGACGGATCCAGCCGTAGGTCAGTGTGTCCAGCAGACGGGCTGCATGTGCCGCTGCGTACTGCGGCAACGCGGCGTTGCCGGCGGCAACGGTTGGGTCTCCGGCCAGAATCACGATGCGTGGGGAGAGCGCCTCGAGCCACTCGGGTGGATTGACCGCAGGGTGGCCGCTGCCAGCGGCGACGTAGGCTGTCACCGGCAGAAGAGGTGAGTCCTTCAACACCGCATGGAGTGCGTCTGGGTCTGCGCCCGGCGCCAGCATGAAGCTCGCCTGGCCATTGCGGGCGAGGAGCAGGCAGCCGTGCTCGCTGACCTCCAGCACTTCGAGGGAAGCCCCTCCTCCGAGGTCGAAGCGCTGTCCGGCGGCAGCAGGTTCGATCCTGGTCCCGGTTGCTGCCAGCTCCGCCTGCAGGTTGACGAGCGCCTGAGGCCGGCGTTCCCCGCAGACCAGTGCCGCCTCAAGGCGCAGGTGTTCGGAGATCCCGTGCAGGCCGGCGAGCGAGTCCGAATCCGACGACCCGACGATCAGCCAATCCAGGCCGCGTTGGAGCAGGGGCAACCTGCGGCTGACCGCTTCACGCAGCGCGGTCGCATCGCTACCTCCACCGATCAACAATGAGCGGCCGCCGGGTGAGGTGAGCAGGACCCCCTGACCGCCTTCGCTCTCCAGCACAGTCATCGACAACCGCCCATTGGGACGGTCGACGCCGGCCCTCCACACCAGGATGGTGCACATGGCGATTGCAGCCGGTCCTGCGGCACGCGCCAGCGATGAGGCGACTTCGGCCGCGCGCGGCGCCCAACTGTGGCGGGCCAGTGCTGTGCCCCCAAGCAGCAGGACATAGAAGAGCAGAACCGCCCAGGGGGAGGTCGGGCCCAAGGCAATTGAGGCCCCCGGCCAGGTGGCGAAGAACTCGACCGCCCGGATGGTGAGCGCCGGGAATGGCCAGGCGATCCAGGCTACCGGCTGGCCGGCCGGGAGCCACAGCATGCCCAGCAGCATGGCCAGGCCGCCCAAGATCATCACCGCCGGCTGAAGGGGGAGGATCATGGCGTTGGCGAGCAGCGATACGAGCGAAAGCCGCTCGAAGTAGTACATGGTCAGTGGGAGCGTTGTGACCTGGGCTGCGATCGTAAGGACCAGCATGGCGACCAGTGGGGAGGCCACACCGCCTGCCCAGCCGCGCGGCAGCCGCGCCTCAAGCCAGCCATCTGCGCGCGTCTGGAGTGGAGCGCCGTACAGGATCAGGCCGAGGGTGGCGGCGAAGGAGAGTTGGAAGCCGACGTCGTAGAGCGTCGCCGGGTGGATCAGCGTCATCAGCAAGGCGGAGGCCATCAGGCTGAGCAACGCCTCGGTCGTCCGGCCCAGCCAGCGAGCGAGCAGGGCCAGGCCAGCCATCCAGGCGGCGCGCACGACCGAGGCCGAGGCACCGACAAGAATGGTGTACCCAGCGATGGCAAAGGCTGCGGCCCAGGCGCCGCGCCGGGCACCGAGCAATCTGCCGAAGACCTGGATGAACATGGCGCTGATGATGGCGATGTTGAAACCGGAAATGGCGATGATGTGGCTGGTGTTGGTTCGGGTGAAGGCGGTCATGACCGCGTTGGAGATCCCGCTCTCCACGCCGAGCAGGATGCCGGCGAGCAGGCCGGCCTCAGGCTGGGGGAACAGAAGCTGGATTGTGCGCAGACCGCTTTGGCGCAGATCGTCGAGCCAGTGCAAGGGGGGCATGCCTTGGCGGGTTGCCAGGCGGGTCGTGCTCGCCTGCGGCATCCATCCCTGGACTCCCTGACGGCCCAGGTAGGCGGCGTAGCGATCTTCTCCGGATGGATCGGGGCTTTGGAGAATCCCGCGTGCCTGCAACCGGTCGCCGTATGACCAGCGAACCGAGCGGTCGGCGGAGACCACCGCGAGTCCTCGCACCGGCCGAGGTGAGAGGTCACCTTCCAGCTGCACACTTTCCACTCGGACCCGCAGCGTAGTCCACGAGACGGCTTCCTCCGGAAAGGCGGACACTACGCCCAGGAGCGTGACCGGCTGCTGGATGCCGGCATAGAAGGCAAGGACGTCGGGCGCGAGGCGGGGCTGCGCGGCGCCCATCCGCAAGCCGCCGAGGCAGAACATGGCGCCGGCGGAAAAGACCAGCCGAAGAGGCGGCTGGCGCCGACAGGCAAGGGCACAGCCTGCGCAGCCAGCGGCAACGATCAGCCATTGGAGCAGGGTCAGCTGCAGGATGGAGGCGCAGGCGATGCCTGCCAGCCAGGCGGAGGCGAACCCGATGAGCGCGTACATCCCCCCTCGCGCATCGGTTGGTCCCATTATAGGGACAAACAGTTGAGGCGAACAACAGGTTGAGGGGATTTGGGAAGGGGCGTGAGGCTTAAGGGGCGGCTGGACTGCATCCGGGTGAGCCGCTCCGCCTGAGGGAGTTGGTGTCCCCCATCACCCCTTCCCGCTCCCCAACGGGAGTGGGGGGAAGGCCACTGAGTGAGGATCGCGAGCCAGGAGCTCAGGCTCCCACGCTAACAGGCCCATTGGCCCGCCAGAGCAGAAGGGTTCGCTTGTCAGGCTATGCAGAAGTGCGGCGACGGGTGAACAGCTCCCTCGCCTCCCTCTCGGTGCAGGCGCCCGGGAGGGCAGGGTCCATCGGAATGAGATTCTCGGTCGGGGGGAGGTCCGCTACACCGGCTGGGTCTTGGTGCGGAACTCTGAGGGGATCTCTTCCTTGGGCAACATGGCGATGGCGTCGACCCGCTCGCGATTGAAGAGCATGGCCGCTGACTCGGCGGTCACATTGGGGAAAAGGATGGCCTGCATCTGGCCGAAGAAGAAGGGGATAAAGATCTGGTGACCCTCGAACATCAGGCCGCTGAAGTTGAAGCGACCGGAGCTCTCAATCGCCCCCCGCAGCTCGTAGCCTCCCAGCAGGACATGGATCCACTGCACCAGCGGGGTGGTGTAGCCGCGGCGCACGGTGGCAGTCGGCCCCATCTCGGCCCGGCTGCTGAGCAAGATGCACACGATCTCTCCTTTGGCCAGCCAAAGGGTCGGGTAGCGTGCCACCAGACGGCCGGGAGCGTGCAGCCGACTGAGATGGGCGCCTTCGATTTCGAGGGTCGAGGTCATCGGGATATTGAGGAAGGAATACAGCCCGCTGGAGCCCGGGTTCAAGCGGCCCAGGATGCGGTGGCTTTCGGTATAGATCTCAACCGAAACAGGTTTGCCGGTCATGTGCGCTGCCGGGCAGGACTATACCACTGGAACACAGAAGGTGATACGCACGCCGCCCGAGGACTGTTCGAACCACAGCCTCCCACCGAGGCTTTCGACGATCATCCGGATCTCCCCCATCGATAGCCCACGCCCCAGCGCCCCTGCCGCCGGGTCGTTCTGCGGGCTGGTGAGCGCTTCCACGATGTCGCCGGTCAGGGGTGTGCCGCTGTCTCCGACGGACACTGCGCTCCACAACCCGTCGGGCAGTCGGACTCCAAATGGAAGCGACAGTCCATCGCTCCGGCCGCGCTCGACGTTGAAGTGGTGCGTCTCCAGGATGATCGTGCCGGTAGTGGAGCGGCGCAGCGAGGAGGCGACTAGCGCCTCAAGCACCTTGCGGATGCGGCTCTCATCGGTACGCAGGAACGGCATGCCGGGGTCTGGCAGCACGTCCAGCGTGATCCCCTGGCGGGTAGCAATAGGCTCGGCTTCGGCCGCGATCTGACGCACCAGTTCGGGCAGGGCGAGCATGTCGGCCGCTTCATCACCGTTCATCACTGCCAGGCGAAGGCTGCTCATGCGCTGCAGTCCGAGGCGGACCTGTTCGAGGTGGGCCTTCTGCTCCGGTGTAAATCGATCGGCGGCCATCAGCCCCTCGAGCTGCTGTTGGGTCCGCTTCAAACCATCGATCAGCTCGGCGGGCGCCATGCTCACAGCCCCTGTCTCGCTGGGTGCGCGGCGGGGTTCCGGCGCTGAAGCCGGAGCAGGCGTCCTTGCCTTCAGGCTGAGGGAGGCATGCTCCAGTGCCACGCCGGTCCAGTCGGCCAGCGCCTGCAGCACGGTCTGATGGTGTTCCGTGAAACGCCGGGAGGAGAGCCGGTTATACACGCCCATCACGCCGACCACCTTCGCCCCCACCCGAAGGGGGACCTCGACCAGCGACGTCACCAGGAAGCCGGTCTGGACCTTAACCGGCCCTGCGTCCAGCGAGGGCTGGCGCAGCAACGCCTGGCCGCTCGTGTACACCTCGCCGACCAGCGTGTCGGTCACCCGCACGCTCTGCAGGGTAGCCTGGCGCTCGTTGGGCTGCTTGCTCGCCCGCAGCACCAGCTCGCTCGTCCCCGGCTCTGCCAGGTAGATATTGGCTTCTTCCGCGTCGGTGACGAAGGTGGCGGCTTCGACCACCCGGGTCAGGATCAAGTCGAGGTCCTCCATGCCGGCGACGGTGCGTCCGATCTCGCTCAGCTGGCGGATCTCCTCCGTGCGGTGACGCAACTGCTCGCGCATGACTTCGACGCGACTGGCGAGGCCCTGGGTGTTGGTCACGGCGGCGCGCTCTTCTGCCTGGTCGAAGATCACCTTGACCAGGTCTTCCGGCTTGAAGGGCTTGTTCAGGATGTCGGCCACGCCGAGGTGGAAAAGTTCGCGCAAACGATTGGCGGGGAAGTGCGCCGCCAGGACAATCGCCGGCGCTTCGTCGCCTTTGGCGCGCCGCCCCGCCAGCCTGGCGAGGGGGTTGCCGCGCAGGGTGGTGATGTCCACGACCAACAGATCATGCGGCGGCGCCTCCGCGCCTTCCGGCCAGGCCTGGATGCCGGCAGGGGTGAGCACCCGGGCGATCAGGCCGCTGGCAGTGTCGTCGACATCGGCGATCACCAACACGCGGGGCGGGGCACGGCGGGAGGGTTCGGTCATGCTGGCTCCCGCGCTCACGAGCGGCGCCGGGGGTCGGCGGGGGTCGGCGGGGCGCTGGTTGCCGGCGGCTGCGGGCGGCGGCGCGAAGGCCGGGTGCCGTGGCGAGTCGTGTCGAGCATCGCCCGCAGCTCGGCCAGGGCGCTCGTGTCGTATTCTCGCCGGCCACACACGTCGCACACCCAGGCCGGGAAATCAGGCACACTCACCAGGTTCTTCCCTTCCATGGTGAAGTACGAGATGCGCCTCGGGCGCAGGTTGCCAACCTGGCACTCGGGGCACGGGAAGTTGTCGCTGCGGTCTGCCATGTTCAAGATTCTACGCCTTGCGCGGCTGGCTCCCAGCCGCGAATCTGCTTGAGGAGGCTGGCCCCGTGGCTGGTGCCCAACCGGCTGGCTCCAGCCTCAACCATGCGCAGCGCCGCCTCCAGCGTGCGGATCCCGCCGGCCGCCTTGACGCCCAGCCTCGGGCCGACGACGGCGCGCATCAGGCGGACGTCCTCGAGCGTCGCCCCGCCGGGGCCGAATCCGGTCGAGGTCTTGACGAAGTCGGCGCCGCACAGCTCGGCCAGCAGGCAACCGGCGACCTTCTGCTCTGGATTGAGCAGCGCCGTCTCCAGAATAAGCTTGACCAGCACGCCGGCGGGATGGGCCACTTGGACCACCGCCCGCACGTCGGCGGCAGCTCGGGCGTAGTCGCCCTCGATCAAGGCCCCCACCTGCACGACCATGTCCAGTTCATGGGCGCCCAGGGCAATCAGCCGTTCTGCCTCGCCCGCCACGAGTTCCGGCAGGCTGGCACCGAGCGGGAAGGCCACCACGCCGCCGGGGCGCACCCCGGACCCGGCCAACAGGCGCGAGGCGAGACCCAGGTAGGCGGCATTCACACACACCACGGCGAAGCCGCACTCCATCGCCTCACAGCAGGTGACCTCGACCTGGGCGGCCGTCGCCTCAGGCCTTAGAAGAATCTGATCGATCAAGCCCGCCAGCCTCTCGGCAGAGGCCGGCTGAGGTCCGGCTGCCCCCTGAGGGAGCAGTCGCTCGAGCGGGCCGCCAAGCGTCTCGACGGCCAGCCGCATCTGCGGCGCCAGTTGTTCGGTCAGCGTGGAGGGCGAGAACTGCTGCATGCGACCCCTCATGCTTCGAAGGCGAGAAGCGGAACAGAATGCCTGATCACCCCGGCCTCGGCGACCGGCCAGTACACCAGGACCGCCCGTCCGATGATGTCGTCCAGTGGGAGCATGCCCCAGTGCTGCGAGTCCGAAGAGTTGTTGCGATTGTCGCCGAGCACGAATACTTCTTCAGCGCCGACCGTCCACTCGCCGGCATAGCGCGGCGCGGCTGCGATGTAGGGCTCTTCGAGGTACATCCCGTTGACCAGCACCCGGCCCTCCGAGATCTGAACCTGGTCTCCAGGCAACCCGATCACGCGCTTGATGAACCTGCGATCCGGATTGAGCGGGAAGCGGAAGACGACGATGTCGCCCCGCAGGGGCTGTGCCCAGCGGTAGGCCAACCGGTTGACGACCACGAATTCGCCATCGTGCAGACTGGGCTCCATGCTGCTGCCTTCGACCCGAATGCGGGCGGTGACGAAGTTGACGCCCAGGAACAGCACGCCGGCCAGCAGCACGGTTTGAACGATCTCGGCAAACGTGCGCGCCCAGCCGCCCTTGACAGGCTGGGCGATCTGTTCCATGGGTTGGCTTTCCAAGCGGATCGGGTCCATCGCGGAGTGCGATTATACGACCCCGGAGACGAGACTGACAAGACCCATCGGCCTACGCCGTTGGTACGGGGCGCCGCAGGGGGCGCAGCAAGCCTGGCGTGCTGTGCCCGGGGCTGGCCAGGGGGCACATGCCTCAGGGCCGCCGGGATTCTCGCTTGCGGAACACTAGTTGGAGGGGTGTCCCAAGGAATGAGTAGGTTTCGCGCAGGCGGTTCTCGAGGAAGCGGACATAGGTGAAGTGGGCCAGCCTGGGATCGTTGACGTGGAACAAGAAGGTCGGCGGATCGACGCGCACCTGCGAGGCGTATAGGATCTTCAGCCGCTTGCCTGCCCGCGAGGGCGGGGCATGGCGGTCCAGCGCCTGCTGGACCAGTCGGTTGAGTTCCGCCGTCGGGATGCGCCGCAGCCGCTCCTCCTGGACGCGCAGCGCCAGGGGGAGGATCTGATCGACCCGCTGGCCGGTCTTGGCCGAGACGAACAGCGCCGGGACGTAGTCGAGGAAGTTGAGCTCCTGGCGCACATGTTCAGCGTAGGCCGGCTGGGTATAGGAATCCTTGGGGACGGCATCCCACTTGTTGATCAAGACGATGATGCTCTTGCGCTTCTCCAATGCGATCCCGGCGATATGCGTGTCCTGGGCGCGCACCCCCTCCGTACCGTCGATCACCAGCAGCACGACATCCGAGCGTTCGACGGCGCGCAAGGCGCGCAGGACGGAGTACTTCTCGACGCCGACTTCGATGTGGCCGCGACGGCGGATGCCGGCGGTGTCGATCAGGGTCAGCGGCAGACCGTGATAGGTCAGTTGGGTATCGACGGCGTCGCGCGTCGTGCCCGGGATCGGAGAGACCAGCACACGCTCCTCGCCGAGCAGCCGGTTGAGCAGGCTGGACTTGCCCACATTGGGCCGCCCGACGATTGCCAGGTGCAGGGAGGGCTGCTCTTCCGTCGGCTGCTCCCCGGCGGGAGGCAGCAACTCGAGCAGGCGGTCGAGCAGGTCGCCGGTGCCGCTGCCGTGCAGCGCTGAGACTGCAAGCGGGTCGCCCATGCCCAGCTCATAGAACTCAGCCAGACGGGCGCGGCGTTCGGCGTTGTCGGCCTTGTTGACGGCGAGCAGCAGCGCCGGCCCGGCTGCCCCCCGGCTGCGCTGGGCGCGGCGCAGGATATCGGCGACTTCCTGATCGGCAGGGGTGACGCCGGCTTCGGCGTCGACCAGGAAGATCACCGCGTCGGCCTCGCGGGCTGCCAGCTCGGCCTGGGCCCGAATCTGCGGGACATAGTCGGAGGAATCGAGCGAGAGGGGTTCCTGGCTCTGCAGGGTCGAAGGATCGATGCCGCCGGTATCGACGATGTCAATCGTCCGCCCGCCCCAGTGCGCCTCGGCGACCAGGCGGTCGCGGGTGGTTCCCGGCCGATCATCGACCACCGCCAGGCGCTCGCCTGCCAGTCGGTTGAAGAGTGTCGACTTGCCCACGTTGGGCCGCCCAACGAGGGCGACTACCGGCCTGGACATGCGGCTGTCACGGGGAGGGGGTCGCAGTGCGGATCGGCGAGGTCGAGATCACAATCTCCACCGTGTCGGGCACGATCGACTGCACGATCACGTTCTCGGGCAGCAAGACCACGATCGGCGTGAGCTGGTGCGTGCCGGGGCCGAGCCCCGAGACGTCGACCGCGACCCGCAGATCCTCCGGCTGGATCGTCTCCAGCGTCGGCAGCGGACCCTTGAGAATCAGGCTGACGAGGCTGGGGGAGGAGGCGGCGAAAAGGCCTGGCCGCAATCCCTCGATCGTCAGCTCGGGTGTCAGGGTCGAGGTGATCTCAATCGGTGCGATGCCCACTCGCACCAAGACCGTCTCGTCGCCGACCAGGATCACATCCTGCGGGACCGAAATGCCGACACGCTTCTCGACCGGGCCAGTGAGCCCTCGCAGATCGACGGGTTCGGTCTCCACGTACCCCGGCAGGCTCTCGACGGCGTCGGGCGTGGCGGAGAAGACGGTCACCAGCGTCGGGGTGACGCCGACCTCGGTGATCTGGTAGCCAGGATCCGGCTCACCCTCGATGATCGGGATCACGGCCACCAACCGGTAGCCGCCGAGTTGGCTGACGCGGGCGGCGACGCTGGCGTCAGCAGGAGAGAGGCGGACGCCCGGCACTTCCAGGCCGGCTGCATCGACGGCGATGAGTTGAGCGGTCGCCACGAAGTCCTCACGCCGGCCAGACTGATCGACCGCAGCCAGCGCGCTGACGACCCGGTCCACCAGCGAGGTGGGCCCGTCGACGGTGACCTGTGGGGGAGTCGGTTCGATGGCGCTGGTGCGGTAGCCGAGGGCGAGTTCGCCGATCGGGTCGACCACGACTGGGACGGGCTTGCTGCTGGCCGCCTCGAGGGTCAGTGTGACTTCGGCGGGTCGGATCTCGACGAAGCGCACGGGGCGGCGGGAGGTTGTGGCGAGAATCGGCAGGCGGTGTTCGCCCTCCCCCAGGCCGGTCAGGTCCACCGTCAGCTGGAGGTCGTCGACAGTGAGCTCCTCCCAGACCGAGGTCGGCGCGCGCAGGCTGAGGCGCGCCTCGCGCGGGATCGAGCCCAGGGTTTGCAGCCCCTCCCCGAGGCCTGCATAGGTGATCGGGACGGGTGCAGCCAGCGACTGCTCAAGCGATGGATCGGAATCGTTGACCGCGGCCACCCAAATGGTGACGGCCAGGATGACCGAGAGCGCCAGCGAGCCCAGCGCTTCCAGCGGCAGGCGGCGCATCAGCCTCGCTCCTTCGGGCGCGGCACCCGGCTGTGCCGGGCGCGTTCGCCGAGCCGATCCATCCAGTCGGGGATCCAGGTGCGCCGACGCGGTCGGTAGAAGGCGAGCAGAATGTTGCGCAGCCGGTTGAGGTCCAATCGGCGGATCATGCGCCCGTTGTGCGCCACCGAGATGCTGCCGGTCTCCTCGGATACGACCACAGCCACGGCATCGCTCACCTCGCTGATGCCCAGGGCGGCCCGGTGGCGCAGGCCCATGTGACGTTCCGGCGAGCGGGAGAGCGTGCCGCTCGCCGAAAGCGGCATCACGCAGCCGGCAGCCCGCACGCGCTCCTTGCGCAGGAGGACGGCGCCGTCATGCAGCGGGGTGTTGACGTAGAAGATCTGCAGCAGCAATTCCGGGGTGAGCACGGAGTCCAGCATCACGCCGGTCTCGGCGTACTCGTCGAGGGGGGTCTCGCGTTCGATCACGATCAGAGCGCCTTGCCGTGTGTCCGAAAGGCGTTGACTGGCGTTGGCGATCGCCTCAACCGTGCGCTCGATGTGGGAGGGTTCGGCCGGCTGGCCGATCACGGCGCTGGCGCGCCCCAGGCGTTCCAGGGCGCGCCGGAGTTCCGGGGCGAAGATGACGGGAATGGCGACGATCAGCGCCGGCAGAGCGGCGCGCAGCAGCCAGGAGAAAGCCGCCAGCGGAAGCAGGGTGGTGAGCAAGGCAAGGAACGCTACCAGCAGGATCAGTCCGCGCAGCAGCACGACGGCCTGGGTGCCGCGCGCCAGTCGGAGCAGGGTGAAGACAATGGCGGTAACCAGGATGATGTCGAGAGCGGCTGCCCAGTCGAGCCGTTGCAGGAGGAAGGTCAGCTCGCTGATCAGTCCATCCACGGTTGGGTCCTTGTGCCGGCCGCGCTGAGGCTACTGGCCGGCCTCCAGGTTGCGCAGAAGCTCCTTGTAGCCATCGACGTCAGGCGGATTGAGCGAGATGATGATCTGGATTGTGCGCGCCGCCTCGCGCACTGAGCCGGCATCGAGTTGGATCTCGCCCAGGGCATCGTACTGGGCGATGGCGTCGGCTGCGCGCCCTGCGGCGCGATACGCCTCGGCCAGGCGGGCGTGCAGCGCTTGCTTGCCTGGATGCTCGCGCGCCATCTCCTCGAGCAGGGCCAGGGCCTCGGTGCCGCGCCCGTTCTGCACCAGGAACTCGAGGTAGCCGTCGAGCTCTCTGGCTGCCTGCTCCTCCTGTCCCAGGCGCAGGTTGAGGTCGACACTCTCGCGTCGCGCCTTCTCGTCGTTGGGATCCAGCTTGCGCACCTGGCCGTAGACGCGCAGCGCCCCGCGCCAGTCCAGCCGCGATAGATCGATATCGGCCATGCGGTGGAGGATGTTGAGCTGCTTCTGGCGGCTGACCGTGCCGCGCTGCGTCAGGCTGAGTGCCTGCTCGAGCGTGGCCCGGGCCTGATCGATCTCGGCCATCTGGCGGTACAGGTCGACCAGCTGGAGATACTGATCGACGGCTTCATCGACGCGATCCTGCTGGGCCAGCAGGTCGATCAGATGGGTGCGCAGCGAGATGTCAACCGGAGAGTACTCGAGGATCTTGGCATATACATCCGCCGCCTGGCGGTTCTCGCCGCGCACCCGGTGCGTGGCGGCGATCACCTGCAGCTTCTCCACCGCGGCGTCGGTGCGGTTGGTGCTCATCAGGATGTCGGCCATGCGGCTGTGAAGCGAAAGGTAATTGGGCGCAAAGTGCAACGCCAGGAAGGCTTCTTCCATAGCCGACAGATAGTGGCCTTCGGCCATCAACTGCTCGATCCGATCCAGGGCGCGCACGACCTGCTCGGTGCCGCCCGTCACCAGCCAGTCGGCAATCGTCTTGACCTTGCCGAGGTCGGTGTCGCCATCGACCGTTGCCCGAGCCCTGCGCACATTGGACAGCCAGCCGGGCCCGGTGAGAAAGGCCAGCGTGTTCTCGACGATCTTGCGCAGGCCCTCCGGGTCATCCGCGTTGAGCGAGGCTTGCATGGCGTCGTACATCTCGTCGAGCTGCGAGGATTGCCCCTCGGCCACCGACAGGCTGTCGGCCCGGCGCAGCGCCTGCAGCAGGAACCGGGCGGCCTCGGCCTGGTCGCCATCTGTCCGGGCGAGGCGGCCGAGCGACAGGTTGGCGCCCATGTCCAGGTCGGGATGGCCCAGGGAAGCCATCAGGTGCTTGCGCGCCTTGTCCGTCTCGCCCAGGTCCTTGTACAGCAAGCCAAGGTTGTAGTGCACGGTCGGGTGGTCGAGTCCGGCCTCGATCGCCCGTTCGTACTCTTTGACCGCCTGGGAGCCACTGCCGTGCGACTGCAGGTCGATGGCAGCGCTCAGGCTGCGATACATCTGCGGACGTCCGAGGGCCTTGCGGTCAGAAGGCTCGGGCTTGCCCTTCTTCAAGGCGCTCTTGCTGGCGGCGGCCGGCGGTTCTTTCGGCTCATCGAACAGGGCGCCGGCCAGGTAGCTCAGCGCCTGGCGTTGCGCGGCGGTCTCTGGGTCATCCAGGCTGCGCTCCGCTTCGACCTGGGACTGGGTGTCCTGCTCCAGGAACCCCTTCACTTCTGCCGGGCGCAGTGGGCTGGTGGCGGGCCGCGGCGGGCCGGGCGGCGGGAGCGGGCGGCCCTCACGCAGCATGCGCAGCGTGTTGCCGGCCTCGGGGTCGGCGGGGATCAACCCCAGCGCCCGCTGGGCGGCCTCGATGGCACGCTCAGTTTTCCCGGCCTTCTGCAGGATGCTGGAGATGGCAATGTACTCTTCGACCGCCTGACGGCGGCGGCCCAGGCGTTCATAGGTCAGCGCCAGGCGCGAGCGGACGGCCAGGTTGTCGGGGGCCAGGCGGGCCATGTGGCCCCAGTTGGCCACGGCCTTCTCGACGTCGCGCCGGCGGCTGTACAGTTCGGCTACGGCCTCGCGCGACTCGAGGGCATCCTTGGTCTGCCCGAGGTTTTCGAAGATCTCAGCGCATTTTTCGCGCGGCACCGGATCCTCGGGGGCGGCCTTGGCGGCGCGGAAGTACACCCCAAGCGCCTCGCGGGGCTTGTCGGTCTCGAGCAACGCCAGGCCCAGGGCGTTGAGGGCATCTGGGCTCTCGGGGAACTCGGCCAGCGCCTTCTGGTAATAGCCGGTCGCGCGATCCCAGTCAAGATCCCAGGCCGCCGAGTGCCCCAGGCGCATCGATTCTTCGAAGAGGTCCTGACGTCCGGTCATCAATGGACTCGCGCGGCGGCGGGGGTGGCAAGGCGAGTATAGCACAGGAGACTCGCCGACCCGGGATGCGCCCCAGGTCCTGGCGCGGCGGCCGGGCCGTGGGGCGCGCTCTCCGGCGGCGAAATGGCGGCCAAGCCGAGGCCAGGCGTGCGCCCCGGGCCGCCCGCGAGACTAGACCGGCTGCATGTCGGTCCAGCTGCGACCGACCTTGGCGTCGGTCTTCAGCGGAACCTGGAGGCTGGCGGCCGACTCCATCACCGATTTGACCAAGGTCACCGTCGGCCCGACCGCGTGCTCCTCAACTTCGAGGACAAGCTCGTCGTGCACCTGCAGTAGCATGCGCGCCTGCAAGCCGGCCTGGGCCAGTGCCGGCGGCAGGCGGATCATGGCGATCTTGATCACGTCAGCCGCCGTGCCCTGGATCGGGGCATTGATCGCCTCCCGCTCGGCGCGGGCGCGGTTGACCTCGGGAATTCCACTGGCGGTCGGCGCCAGCTGGGGGAAGTAGCGCCGACGGCCGAACAGGGTCTCGACGTAGCCGCGCTCGGCTGCCAGTTGCCGTGTGTGGTCGAGGAAGGCCCGCACGCCCGGGAAGCGCTGGAAGTACACCTTGACAAAGTTCTCCGCCTCGCCCAGGGTCATGTCGGTCGAGCGCGCCAGGCCGTAGGCACTCATGCCGTAGATCAGCCCGAAGTTCACCGCCTTGGCGTGACGCCGCTGCTCTGGCGAGATGCTGCTCGGATTCCCACCGAACACCGCGGCCGCGGTTGCCGCGTGGATGTCCTGGTCCTCCAGGAAGGCCTGGATCATCGCCTCGTCGCGCGCCATGTGTGCCACGATGCGAAGCTCGATCTGCGAGTAGTCGACGCTAAGCAGCAACTGACCGTCCTCGGCGATGAAGGCGTTGCGGATCTGGCGTCCGAGGTCGGTGCGGATGGGGATGTTCTGCAGATTCGGGTCGGACGAGGCCAGCCGCCCGGTCACCGAGCCGGTCTGACTGTAGGAGGTGTGTACCCGACCGGTGGAAGGCAGCAAGCGAGCCGGCAGGGCATCCGTGTAGGTGGATTTGAGCTTGGAGATCTCGCGGTGCTCGAGGATCAAGTCGACTGCCGGGTGTTTGTGGCGCAGTTCGTCGAGCACCGCAGCGGCAGTCGAATAGCGCCCGGCGGCCGTCTTGCGCGTCCTGTCCGGCGGTTCGAGGCCGAGTTCGCCAAACAGCACCTGCGAGAGCTGCTGGGTCGAGTTGAGGTTGAATTCATGCCCGACCTGGCCGTACACTTCGGCTTCCAGTTCGGCCAGGCGGATGGCCAGCTGCTGCGACAGCGTGCCGAGGAAGCCGACATCCAGACGGATCCCCGCCCGCTCCATGTCCGCCAGCACGCTGACCAGCGGCATCTCCATCTGACGGAATAGCTCGCCCTGGCCCTTCGCCTCCAGCTCCGCCTCGAGCAGCGGCTGCAACGCCAAACAGACCTCGGCGTCGGCGGCGGCATATGGGGCGACCTGATCAATGGGCACGTCGCTCATCGAGCGCTGGTTCTTGCCACTGCCGATCAGGCTCTCGATCTCGGTCATCTCCCGGCCGAGCCGCACCCAGGCCAGGCTCTTCAGGCCCAGGTTGCGCGAGGCGGGATCGCACAACCATTCGGCCAACATGGTGTCAAAGGACAGCGGCGAAAGTGGCAGGCCGTGCCGGCCAAGGACGAGCAGGTCGTACTTGAGGTTGTGACCGACCTTGGCCAGGTTCGGCGAACTCAGCGCCGGGCCAAGTGCTTCGGCAACCTGTGTCAGCTCGAGTTGGGCGGCACCTGCCCAGGTCGGCGAGTGGCCAATCGGGAGGTAGATCCCGGAGCCGGCCTCGGTCGCCAACGAGATGCCCACCAGGGATGCCGACATCGGATCGGTGGAGGTCGTCTCAGTGTCTACGGATAGCAGGCGGGCTGCCTGCAACTGCCGGGCAAGGCTCGCCAGGTCCTCGACCGAGTTGACGACCCAGCAGGCCGCGCCGGGTTGTGGGGCGGGCGACGTGGAGGCGGCGAAGAGCGGCAGCTGCTGCCTCGCGCGACTCTCGGGCTGTGCCGGAAGGCTCGCCTGCAGCCGCGTCAGCAGCGAGCGGAACTCAAGCTGGCGGAAGTGCTCCGCCACCGCCTCGCGATCGTAGCCCTGCAGGCGGCAAGCCTCCAGGTCGA
>Ga0105094_10000660_pt1 | contig 17522 bp, 15 predicted proteins | sample PPLLak1March2015_2_FD_87023 | JGI IMG/M metagenome (GOLD analysis project Ga0105094, IMG submission 87023) | Freshwater sediment microbial communities from Prairie Pothole Lake near Jamestown, North Dakota, USA - PPLs Lake P8 Core (3) Depth... | ecosystem: Environmental > Aquatic > Freshwater >...
ACGCTTACCTTCGTAACTCAGGGCTGAAGAGCCTGAAGGTTCGGTATCAAGAACTGCGCTTTGTTTGATGAACCGCCGGATGCGGACCCGCATGTCCGGTGGTGTGAGAGGGGGCGGTTAGTCTCCGCCCCCTACTCGATTATATCGTGAGTACGTTCACAATTGTGCCGCAGTAATCCGATCGGGGGACGAGGCGGCGGTGAGTAGAGGGACTGGTAAGTGTAGTCTCGATATGGGTGGTATATAGATCTTTAGATAATGTATGGAGGATGCAGAAAATGAAAAAGCTGGGTTTAATTATTCTGGTGACGCTGTTAGCATCTCTGCTGAGCATGAGCGTCGTTTTTGCACAAGCTGATCAAGGAACTCACGATCTATCGGTAGGGAAAGTGTGGCTGGCGAGGGATGTAACAGCTCCCGCTAATCCCCCACCTTCTATTAATGTGGTGAAGACAGCCAATCCGACGCAGGTTGTTGAGCCAGGTGGGCTGGTGACCTTTTCGGTTGTTATCTACAATACAAGCCTGGTGGACCATACCATCACAATCAACAGCCTGCTGGACGATGTGCACGGGAATTTAAATGGACAGGGGACATGCTCTGTGCCGCAAACTATTCCTTTTGGTGGGAGCTATACGTGCTTCTTTATTGCTCAAGTTTCAGGAAATGCTGGATATGTAGAAGTTGATACTGTCGTCGCTACTGGAACAAATCAAAACGGAATTCCGGTCAGTGACTGGGATGATGCCACGGTAACCGTCATTGAGCCACCGCCAGATATCAATGTGTTGAAGACTGCCGCTCCCACCAGTCTGCCCGAGCCAGGGGGCTGGGTTACCTTCACTGTAGTCATCACCAACAACAGCGGTACTACCGATCCGGTGACCATTACCGATCTGTTCGATCAAATCGGCAGCGATGTTTACGATCTGGACGGTCAAGGCACCTGCGATTTACCCGTCACTATCCATCCTGGAGCAAGCTATACCTGCTACTTCCTTCGAGAAGTCGTCGGCGTTGGCGGCTACGTGGAAACAGATACTGTGACAGCTTACGGGTCAGACGATGAGGGCACCCCGGTGAGCGATTATGATGATGCTGATGTGACCCTCACACCTTTGCCAGCCCTCCAGGTGACCAAGACCGCTGATCCGGCCAGCTTACCTGAGCCGGGCGGGGATGTGCTTTTCACCTACGTGGTGGATAACATTGGCGTGGTGGATGTGACTATCACCAGCCTGGAAGATGACGTCTTTGGTGTGCTGGCAGGTGATGCAGATTGCCAGGTCGGCACCCTCCTGCCGGTGGGGGCTTCCTGCGAATTCTCAATCACCCGACCAGTCGAGGGCGATTACGGCGATCCTGCACACGTCAACGTGTTCACCGCCGTGGCCGAGGATGAATTCGGTAATTTCGCTACCGAAGATGATGACGCAACAGTTGTATTTACCGATGTACTGCCAGAGATCCAGGTGACCAAGACGGCTGATCCGACCAGCATACCCGAGCCGGGTGGGGAAGTGCTCTTCACCTACGTGGTCGAAAATATTGGTATCGAAGACGTGACCATCACCAGCCTGGAAGATGATGTCTTTGGCGTGCTTGCAGGCGATGCGGATTGCCAGGTTGGCACCTTCCTACCAGTCGGTGCCACTTGCGCCTTTACGGTCACTCAGGCGGTTGAGGGTGATTATGGCGATCCTGACCACGTCAATGTGTTTACCGCCGTGGCTGAGGACGACGAAGGCAACCCCGCCAGCGACGATGATGATGCAGTCGTTGAATTCACCGATGTGCTGCCGACGATCCAGGTGATCAAGACCACCGATCCGACCACAGTGCAGGCGCCGGGCGGCCTGGTGACATTCACGGTAGTGGTGAGCAACGAGAGCGAGGCCGAGGCGCTGACCATCAACAGCCTGGTGGACAGCATCTACGGGAACCTGGATGGCAGAGGCACCTGCGATGTGCCGCAGACCCTGGATGTGGGTGAGAGCTACATCTGCCAGTTCACTGAGATGGTGGAGGGCGTCGCCGGCGACAGTGAGACGGACGTGGTCACCGCCACCGGCGAGGACGATGACGGCAACCAGGTGGAAGATGACGACGATGCCACGGTGACCATCACGCCGGTTGGCGGCTTACCAGTTATCGAGGTGGTCAAGACCGCTGATCCGGTGGTGGTGCAGGAACCGGGCGGTGATGTGGTATTCACCGTGATGGTGGCCAACAACAGCGCACCCGATGTTCCGGTGACCATTACCAGCCTGGTGGATAACATTCATGGCGACCTGAACGGGCAGGGAACCTGCTCGGTGCCGCAGACCATCCAGCCTGGTGAGAGCTACACCTGTGAGTTCACGGCTCCAGTGGAAGGCGCAGCGGGCGATAGTGAGACAGATATTGTCAATGCTGAGGGCGAGGATGAGCACGGCAATCCCGTCAGCGATTCTGACGATGCTATCGTGGAGATCGTCACGGCGGATGGCCTGCCCGAGATTGAAGTTGATAAGACAGCCAATCCGAGCTTCCTGCCTGAGCCGGGTGGAGAGGTGACCTTCACCGTGGTGGTAACCAACCTGAGCAATCCGGATGATCCGGTGACTATCACCAGTATGGTGGATGACATTCATGGCGACCTGAATGGGCAGGGCACCTGCTCAGTGCCGCAGACTATCCAGCCAGGTGAAAGCTACACCTGTGAGTTTACCACGCTGGTGGAGGGGGCGTCTGGCGATTTCGAGATCGACACAGTGACCGCTGAGGGCGAGGACGACGAAGGCAACAAAGTAGACGACTCGGACGATGCCAAAGTGGTGATCGGCATGTACAAGGTGTACCTGCCGAATGCCGAGAGCGAGAAGGTCATCGAATCACTGGTGCCGATGACACTGGGCTACGAGGACCTGGATCTCGGTCGTCCCGACATGGATTTCGACTACAACGACTGGGTGGCAGTTATCGATACCCGCCTGCTGGTTGACGAGGCAACGCAGGATCTTTACCGGATCAACTTCTTCATCAACCCCGAAGCGCGTGGTGGTGTCCGATCACACGCTTACCATATCCTGATCCCGGCAGATACCTTCACCGGCGATGGCTCGGCGACCCTGACGATCTGGGACAATAACGGAAATGTGGTCAGCTCAGAGGATCTGCCGTTCGATGCCTCCCAGGACAACGACTTTGTCGTGCTGCCGTTTACCAGTGAGGCTTTCCCGCTAGCAGGCGAGGTGGTGAATGCTTTCGAAGATCGGCCCTACCATCCCACGCAGCGTACAGCCGAGCTGAGCATCCAGTTCTACGATCCAGGTCCCTTCAACCAGGAAATCCTGACCGAGGAACGCATCAGCATCCCGCACGGAGAAGGCCTGTTCTTTGATCCATACCTGGAAGTGCTCGATCGAGAGGCGGTCATCCACAAGGGAGATCTGCGCATGCTCAGCGTCCCCGACATCAACTGGGCCTGGCCCGAGGAGCGCGTGCGCCTGGATGTGGCCTACCCGGATGTCAGCGGCAATCCGCCCAATTTCACCTTCGCCGAGAACTGGTGGCTGAACCACAACACCTGTGTCTACGGGGATGGCGTGAAGTGCTCATCCAACCTGGATTACATGCCATTCGAATAAACCGCTGAACGCGGATAACCTGGCATAACCAGGACATGAACAGTGCTGCTTGCGAGCTTCGACCGCAGGCAGCACTGTTTTTATAATACAATATGCCACAATCCGCAGATGAATTCACAGTCAAATACTCCCGCCACCCTGCGCTCTTATTTCATCCTGTGCACAGCGGCCAGCCTGGCTGCCCTGGTCTGGCTTCTCTGGACGCCCAGCACGGCTTCCAACAACCTGCTGGTGGGCTATTCCGTAAGCCGGCTGTTGGCTGCCGGATTCCTGGCGCTTGCCAGCGTGCTTTTTGCACTGCTGGCGCTATCCGGAAAGGTGCGCTTGCAAGCCTGGGTAGATCAGATTTCCACCCGGCAGGCTGAGATCACGGGAGCTTTCTTTGTGGCCTTGCTGGTGACTATCCTGGCAGCCGTGCTGTTTGTGGCGGTTCTACCGGTGTTCGGTGGGCCATTTTATCCATTCCGGCTGCTGCCCCTGGCAGCCTGGGCGCTGGCGCTCGGCGTGCTCACCCTGATTAGCCTGGTGCTGCTTGCTCCGGGAGCCACACCGGTAAAAATGTTCCCATTGCTCGTGCTGCTGGTGATCCTCCTCTCTGCCGTGCTGGTGAACATCCATCTTTGGGATTTCGCCCCGACTGCAGAGCAAGATATTTATGCTACTTATCTGGAGGGCGATCGCCTTCTGCGCGGGGTAAATCCTTACACGCGCGTGCTGGATGGCGACATGCGCGTCAATCGCAAGTATGCCACCTACTTCCCGATCTTTTACTACCTGTCGTGGTGGACGCAGAAGGCGGGGTTGCGCACTTTCTTCGATTGGCTCTCCCTGTGGCGAGTGGTCTTCCTGGTCTTCAATATACTGATCGCAGCGCTGGTTTTCATACTGCCCGCCCGGCGGGGGTTGCTCATTTACGCCGTGTTTGCGGCCCTGTTCTGGTGTTTCAACCGCTGGACTCTGCACGTATCACGCACGTTTGATATCGATTTTATACCGCTGTTCTTCCTGATGCTTTCCCTGGCGCTGTTCCGGCGTCACCGTTTGGCTGCCTGCCTTCTGTTCGGGCTGTCCCTGGGGATTAAACAGATGGGCATATTCCTGGCTCCACTGTATCTGATATGGACCTGGCGAGAGGCGCGACCGGGGTCAGGTAGGCGGACGGTCATTGTCGGATTGGCGATTGCAGCCATCCCTCTGCTTTCTTCGCTGCCCTTTCTTATCCAGAATGCCGAGGGTTTTATCAAGTCGATCACCTTTTCCGCCACGCGCGACCCGGCAGCAATGTTCGAAGCCTACTCGCTGGATACCCTGCTGGGCGTTAATGGCATTGCCGGGAAAATCCCGCTTCTGCTGGTGCTGCTGCTGCTCTACTGGCAAGCATGGAAGCGGAAAATCCCCGTCTTCCCCGCTGCCTTGCTGACCATGGCGGTCTTCGCCTTTTTCAATTCAGTGCTGTTCACAAGCTACCTGGTGTGGCTTGCTCCACTCATCCCCCTTGCGGCGCTGGAGCTGATGGCGACAGATAATGACTTCACCTCGTACCCCTGAAACCAGGGCGGCTGGATCCTGGGATCTCGCTTTCGACTGGGAGTGCTGCCGACAGCCCCTCCGCCATCAAGAGCCGGGCGTGTTCAATCCCGGCAGGCTAGTCCGGATTGTCTTCAAGGTGCAGGCGGTGCATCAGCCGGTGGGCGAACGGAGCCAGGATGATGCCGGATATAAGCAGGAAGACAATCCCTGAGAACAGCGCGTAAAGGGAAGCAAATACCTTCCCGGCTGTGGTGGTCATCTGACTGACGGGTCCCATACCGCCAAGGATCATCGATGCATTCAGGAGTGCGTCCACCCAGGTCATTCTTTCCAGGAAGTGATAGCCCAGTATGCCGATCCCAAGTGAGAAGATCAACACACACCCTGCGAAGAAGGCGTGGAACAGCAGGCGGCGCATGAACAGGCGGCGCGGCAGGAGCGGCTCAGAACGGTGCTCGTATAATAGCTTCGATCTTTTCTCCATCACTTCTGCCCGATGAATATCCCGTAGCGCTGTATGATGCCGCGCGCCTCGTCTTGGGTCTTGATGGTATCTGTGCTGAATTTCACAGGGCCCGCTGGCGCCATTTGAAGTGCCTGCCGATCTCCGAGGTGTACGTGGCCCCTAATTGTTCGTGGTTATCAGCCAACCACTGGGTGAATAACGACTCGCCGTTGGGAGTTTGGTCCGAGGTGAGGCGTTCTTGCATCAGCCCCCTCAGCTCATCGCGGGTCAGCACGATATCTCCCAGCGTCAGCCTGATCAAGCCACCCAGGGCGATGCCGAGACCGGGTGGAATATGCACCAGCCTGATCCCTGGCTTCAGGCGGGCGGCGATCAACCGCACCAATTCTTCAAAGGTAAACGCCTCTGGCCCAATGGCGTCGATCAAGGCGTTTTCCGTAGACTGGGCGCTTGCGACAGCAATCTTTGCCAGGTCTTCTACGTAAACGGGCTGCAGACGGTACTGCCCATCGCCGAAGATCGGGAAAAGGGGGAAGGTTCGCACCAGCCAGGCGATGTTGTTGACCAGGATATCCTCCACACCGTACACCAATGTGGGCCGGACGATGCTGTATAGCATCCCCGAATCGACCAGCAGCTGCTCCTGCAGGGCTTTGCCGCGATAGTACGGCAGGTCCGCATCGAGCGAGGCCCGGGTGACGCTGATGTGCACGATCTTGCGGATACCGGCCAGGCGGGCGGCCTGGAACAGGATGCGGGTATTGTCAATCGCCTGCTGGTAGGTGGCGCCGCCGTACTCGAAACGGATCCAGTAGGTGTTGTACAGCGTGTCTGCACCAGCCAGGCTGGCTGCCAGGCGATCAGGTTGGTCGAAGCTGTACGGATGCGCCTGGACGGCGGCTCCGAAAGGATTGGGCTTCTCGGGATGGGTGGTGATCGTGCGCACCGGCTCGCCAAGCTCGTGCAGGCGGCGGGTGATATAGCGGCCTATATAGCCAAAAGCCCCGGTGACGACATTCATTATGGTAGGTTGCTGTTTTGGTCGGCGAGCTGCCCTCTCGCAAAGGCAGCGGACAGGATCAGTAACACACCAACCAGGATGAAGGGTCCCCCAATCACCAGAGCGGCGCTGATCTTATCGGTGGGATTGTCCATCGCCAGGTAGAAACGCGCGAACAGCGCCAGCCCGACCAGCAGGGATACTGCCCCGCCCATCGCCGGGCGCTTGAACGATACATACATCAATCCAGCCAGCAGGATCGTTGGTGTCAGGTAGATCGCGCCGGGGAAGTTGCCCACCAAGACCTCCCCAACACCAAACAGCGCCCAGAAGGCGGCGTAAATCGCCAGGATGCTGAGAGCAACATAAAGCAAAATAATAGAGATACGATACAATCTCATCCCTGTTCCGAACTATGCTGGGTGATTGGATATGCCGCTCGGCGTATCCGACTCGTCAGGCTGCCTTCATCGGCAACACCGCTTTCCGTGTATATCATTATTATACGATCATATCAGTCTGTGAACGTAAAATCCCCACTTTCGCAAGTGCAAGCAGAGGGGATCGCCTCCGGATGGAAGCTGAGGAGGGCTTGCTGGTGGCAGAAGGGAATGTGCCTGATTGGAGATGCACAAATCCTACCAACAGGATAAAATAGGCTGAATTGATAATATTAACTCAGGGATGCAGAATCTCTCCCTTAAGAGTATTGAAGAGCGATTGACTGGCAGCATGATGGATAATATTCCAGCGCCTGAGGTGCGAAATGGATTTGGGAAAAACGTTCGATGTATTTATCAGTTATAAAAGCATCGATAAGCACTGGGTTGCTCGATTGCGGGATGAGCTGCAGCAGCGCGGTTTGGAGGTCTGGTTAGATCAAGATCAGATACGACCCGGGGATTTGTTCGTTGACGCGTTGGAAAATGGACTGGAATCCAGCCGGTCGGTAGCCTTGATCGTATCCCCAGAAGCGATGGCTTCCGGCTGGGTAAGGGAAGAGTATTCCCGAGCCCTTAGCCTGGCCCAGTCCTCTGACCAGCCGTTGCAGTTGATCCCCGTCTTGCGTCGTGATAGTGAACTGCCAGGTTTTTTAGCCAATCGCAATTTCGTGGATTTTCGAGATGAGGCATTATTCAACGATAGTTTGGAACGCCTTATCTGGGGCATTACCGGGGAAAAACCGATCTTGGCTGACAGATCGAAAAATAATCTGCCTGTAATCCGTAAAAGCCTTCAGATCGTATCTTTGACTGCTATCGAAAGAGATCCATTCCCAATCCTGGATATTAAGTTGCTAAACAGGGACTCTGTTGCGGCGTTAATTCATAGGATGGAACTTGTCGTTGTTTCCAGCAAAATCCATGTGCGAGAAATTTCCACATCACCGCCCCTGACAGTATCGCACATCTATCATATCCTGATAGACTCTGTAAATCCGAAATCTACTGCCAGAGACCTATCCTTTGTTGTCCAACCCGGTTCCGCTGATCGTTTCCATTTAGTTGTGGGAGCGATCCCTGGATATCTATCAGGCATTGTAGACGAGTCGACAGTTTATATCGATGGCGAATCCGCAGAGGTCCTGGAAGCGAGCGGCACAAAGAAGATTGCTTGGTCTGCTTACAAACCCAGTGCAGTAGAAGTAGTCGCCAGGTTGCGCTTAATCTTTAATTCATCCGAGATCGTGGAGTCGGATACTTTCGGTCTACTGATCCGGGTGGATGATCACTTTAAACAAGATAATGCTTCTGAGATTTTCGATAATTCGACGTTCGTCAATCAAGTCAGCCAATTGTCGGAAGCGAAAGCCACTGAGAGCGTGGAAATTCTCGGTTATCTAGATCTGGAGGAGGCTGGCAAACAGAGGGCAGAGCAAGTGTTGTTCAAAAAGATGAAGACCAATCATATCCCCACGTTGGTTGAATCGGCTTCCGCACTGGCTCAAATAGGGCACATCGAAGGGCTCCATTGGCTGATCAATGCAGCCACATCCGGCGAGTCCGAACTCTGGCTTCGAATTATGACGATACGGACATTAATCCGGATGGGACACCATGATCGTGAGGTCTACACCTCGTTGATGAAAAGCGGATCGATCCCGGTCCAGCTTGAGGTCTTACGGACCCTTGGATATTTGGGCGAGAAATCAGTCGACCAGGATTTGGTTTCACTCCACGAGAGAATTGATGAAGTTGTGGCAGTAAGCTTTGATACCTATGCTCACTATGGCGCTTCCGAGAGAGCAAAATCAATGGAATATCTCTATGCTGCGAAACGCAATAGAGAATTAGAAGAGATCGTTCGATCTCTGGGGAGCACCGGCAGCAAAAGCGCGTTCGATGTAATTGGAGAAATCCTCCAAGATGAGCTTACATATCGTGAGCTCTCCTATTATTTGCTCATTACTTGTATCGAGGTGCTTGGTTACATTGGCGGCGAGCAAGCAGCAAGATTGCTGAAGCACCTGTCTGGGAAATTGAGCCTGCTGCTTGTACCATCGAGACGGGTTGAACAGGCGCTTCAGTTGGCGCAGGAGGCAGTTGAAACCGGGGCCTACCGCCCTCTCTACGGAAAAAGTGCGAAATTGACAATTCCCGTAGATTATTCCTTCCTGATCTATGCTCGTGAACAGGACGATTTTCACAATTCATTCGTGAAGTTAAACGCACAGGAAACGGACGATAGCGTAACCTATTGGATCAGAGAAGACATGTTCGATGTAGTTAATGAGGTAAAGCAACGATATCCCGAAGCGGAAATCAGCGGGTCTCATTTCCACAATGCCATCCCTGATTTTTTTATTGCTGGCGAGTGGCGCAAGCATCCACGCTTGGTCGGGCGTTTCCATCCGGATACTCCGGATGATTTGGAAGTAATGGTTCACGATGGAGGGCCGCGGATTTCAACACGCAGGCCGGAAATCGTATGGGTAAGGGTAACCACCCAGGACGATAATATCTTTGAAGGGCGTGTTCTCAACCAGCCGCATCAATTACTGACAGTCAAGGAAGGTGATACGATTTGTTTCCTGGCTCCCGAGGGTGGGAAGTATCCGATCTTAGTTACCGATCAATATTTAGAAGAACGCCAGAATTGGATAATTGAGCCATGCAACAAGTGTGGGTTATCTGAACTCTTCGATCCACCATCCGAGATTATTAAGAGATCTTTCCAACTCATTCCCGGGGTAGAAGATATACCCGCTTTTACGACTTTCTGTGGAGCATGTGGTGGTACTCTGCTCGTATCACGCAAATCGACCGACGATGATGAGGTGAGAGGCGCGCAGGTGCAGGTAATTTAGCAGGCGCATAGTAGAATATTAACATCCATATCGAAGATGAGGTGAATCGATGGCAACCAACGGATGGACGTGGGCAAATCTGAATGGAACGCAGCTGGACCTGGTTGCTGAAGCGGAAGCCACCCTGGGCGCCGATTTCCTGCTGGTCTACCAGCCCTACGAGCTGGAGACGCCGCGAGGCGTGCGCTTTGCCCTGCTGGAGCTGAAGGCTGCCAGCCTGAACGAGGGTCAGCTGGAATGCCTGCAGGGGCTGGAAGAGCAGATTGATAGCGTTGTGGTCGCATACCGCTACGAACCGATGAGTATGTGAAGTTCTTTACAAGATCACCGCTTTCAGGTATCATTTGACCGATTAACTCAGGTCGGAGAGGCGACTTCCCCAATTATGGATGCTGTAATCGAATTATTAAAAGAACTAACCGAAGCGCATGGCGTGCCCGGATACGAAGCCCCTGTCCGGGCCGTTATGCATAAATACCTGGATGGTCTGGGCGAGGTCAGCCAGGATAAAATCGGCAGCATCATCTGCCGCAAAGACGGCACCGCCCAGTCGCCGCGGGTCATGCTGGCGGGACATATGGATGAGATCGGCTTCATGGTCAAGCATATCACCGATGAAGGCTTCTTGAGCTTCTTGCCGCTGGGCGGCTGGTTCGACCAGGTGCTGCTGGGACAGCGGGTGATTGTCAAGACCAGCCAGGGTGACGTGGTTGGGGTGATCGGTGCCAAGCCGCCGCATCTGCTGCCCGCAGATGAGCGCAAGAAGCCGGTCGAGAAGAAAGATATGTATATCGATATCGGCGCCAGCAGTCGGGAAGAAGTGCAGGCGGCTGGGGTGCGTCCCGGCGATCCGGTGGTACCGCGGGCTGATTTCACCATCCTGGCCAACGGCAAGACCTACCTGTCGAAAGCCTTTGACAACCGGGTCGGATCTGCCCTGGTGATATCTGTGCTGCAGGAGCTGCAGAAAATACCGCATCCCAACAGCGTTTACGGGGTAGCTACCGTCATGGAAGAAGTGGGTGTGCGCGGCGCGACGACCAGCGTGCGGGCTATCGACCCGGATGTTGCCATCGTGCTCGAATCGGATATCGCTGGCGATGTCCCGGGCATCAAGGCGCACGAGTCGTCCGTCAAACTGGGCAAAGGCCCCACCATTATGATCTACGACGCCCGCATGATCCCCAACCTGCTGCTGCGCGATCTTCTGTTTGAGACTGCCAAAGAGCTGGACATCCCAGTGCAGGTCTCCTACGTGGAAGGCGGCGCGACCGATGGCGCTGCTATTCACCTGCACGGCACCGGTGTGCCCACGGTGGTGGTTGGCGTGGCAGCGCGGCACATCCATTCCCACAGCGCTATCCTGCACCGGGATGACTACGATAACGCCCTCAAGCTGCTGGTGGCAGTCGTCAAGAAGCTGGATGCAGACACGGTGAGGAGCCTTACTGAATGACAGCAGACGATCGACCGCAGGCCGCGGTCTGCCTTCTGCCGTCTGCGTTCCTGCAATTTATAGTTCCTAATTCGCAATTCTTCCCTACGGAGGCCCAATGTCTGATCTGATCAGTCAAATTACTGCGGATCTGAAAAAACAAATCGAAGCTTACGAGCCCGAAATGGAAGTCCGGGATGTCGGTGCGGTGATGGAGGCCGGCGATGGTATCGCCAGGGTAAGCGGCCTGTCTGACGTGCGTGCCCAGGAGCTGGTGCAGTTCAGCAACGGAGTGCTCGGCATCGCCTTCAACCTGGAAGCCGACGCGGTGGGCGTAATCATCATGGGTGAGTATTCCGGCGTCGAAGAAGGCATGGTTGTGCACTCCACCGGGCGAATCGCATCTGTTCCAGTCGGCGACGGAATGGTAGGGCGCGTTGTCAACGCCCTGGGACTGCCGATCGACGGTAAAGGTCCGGTGCAGTTCTCCAGCTACCGTCCTATCGAGCGCATTGCTCCGGGGGTAGTTTCCCGCAAAGATGTGGATACCCCGGTACAGACCGGCATCAAAGCCATCGACTCGATGATCCCCATCGGTCGCGGCCAGCGTGAGCTGATCATCGGCGACCGGCAAACAGGCAAGACAGCCATCGCCATCGATACCATTCTCAACCAAAAGGGCAAAGACCTGCTGTGCATATACGTGGCGATCGGTCAGAAAAAAGCTGCAATTGCACGCACCGTAGCGATCCTGGAGCGCGCTGGTGCCATGGACTACACGACCGTAGTCGTGGCTGCTGCCGATGAGCCAGCTGCTTTGCAGTACATCGCCCCATATTCCGGCTGCACGATCGGCGAGGAGTTCATGGAGACGGGACGCGATGCCCTGGTGGTCTACGACGACCTCTCCAAGCACGCCTGGGCCTACCGCCAGGTATCCTTACTGTTGCGCCGACCTCCGGGGCGTGAGGCTTACCCCGGTGATCTGTTTTACCTGCATTCACGCCTGCTGGAGAGGGCTGCCCGCCTGGCGGACGAGTTCGTCATCGTGCCCAAAGAGAATGAGGGTGAGATGGCGGAAGCTAAAGATGCGGTCAATGAGACCGTCTACAGTGGACCGCTAGCCCGGCACAACGCCGAAGAAGCGTTGAAGAAACTGGATAACCCGGAAGCCTACAAGATCCTTAAGCGCCTCGGTTCCGGCGGATCGCTGACCGCTCTGCCGATTATCGAGACCTTGCTGGGGGATGTCTCGGCTTACGTCCCGACCAACGTCATTTCTATCACCGATGGACAGATTTACCTGGAGAGCAACCTGTTCTACGCCGGTATCCGCCCGGCAATTAACGTAGGTATCTCAGTTTCACGCGTGGGCGGCGATGCGCTGACCAAGGCGATGAAGCAGGTGGCGGCTCGCCTGCGCCTCGATATGGCTTCTTTCCGCGAACTGGCAGCCTTCGCCCAATTCGGCTCCGACCTGGATAAATCTACCCAGGCGCAACTCAACCGCGGTCTGCACTTGCAGGAGCTGCTCAAGCAGCCGCAGTACGCCCCGGTTCCACTCGAAAACCAGGTGATCGTCATCTATGCCGGCACGCGTGGCTACGCTGACCAGGTACCATTAGAGGCAATGCGTCGTTGGGAAAATGACCTGGTCCGTTTCATGGAATCATCTCATCCTGAGATCGGTGCTGATATTCGCGAGACGAAGCGGATTACCGATGAGAACGAGGCCCGGCTGCGCGAAGCCCTGGATTCGTTCAATAATACCTGGCAGTAATGAGCCGGGCAGCCAGACAGCAGGGTAACCGATAATGGCATCCTTAAGAGAAGTCAGGCTCCGCATCCAAAGCGTAAAAAACATATCCCAGGTAACACGCGCCCTGCAGGCGGTGAGCGCCAGTAAGGTGCGCCGCTCCATGAAGGCCGTCATGGACACCCGCCCTTATGCCACCAAGGCCTGGCAAGTGCTCATTCACATTGCCGGGCAGCCCGGGCGGGAGACGCTGCACCCACTGCTTACCCGCCGGGCAGAGGTTCGTAAGGTGTTGGTGGTGTTGGTCACTGGCGATCGCGGCCTGGCTGGCGCTTACAATACCAATATTGTGCGCTTCACCACCCAGCACTTCGATCAATTCGAGGCACCGGTAACCTATATAACCATCGGGCGCAAAGGCCGCGATCTGATGCTGCGCCGGCGTAAAGAGATCCTGGCAGAGTTCAGCGGTTTACCTGCCGCCCCTTCGTTTGCCGATGTATCTGCCATCGGGCGCCTGGCTGTGGATGACTACCTGGCAGGCCTGGTGGACGAGGTTTATCTATCCTATACCACTTTCGTCAACATGGTCCGGCAGGTCCCACAGGTGAAGAAGCTGCTGCCCCTGGAAGTGGGGGAAGCCCCACGGGTACAGGAATTTGCCCCTGCAGCACACAAGCTGGCGGCAACTTATATTTACGAGCCAGGACAGAACGAGATCCTGGATGAGATCGTGCCGCGCTTCACGGCTTTGCAGGTGTACCAGGCGATCCTGGAGTCGCTGGCAAGCGAGCACGCGGCCCGCATGCTGGCGATGAAAAATGCCACCGACTCGGCTACCGATCTGGCAGCCGCACTAACCTTGCAGTATAACAAGGCTCGCCAGCAGTCGATCACCAGCGAGATGCTGGACATTGCCAGCGGCACCGAGGCGCTGTCGAAGGGATGAGAAAAAATATGGAATCAGGGATCAGGAATGAGGGATTAGGTTCGAATCCCTGCTTGCATGGAACGAATACCTGGAGGAGTTAATATGGCGAAAGGGCGAGTTGTACAGATATTAGGCGGTGTTGTGGATGTCGAATTCCCTCCGGATGAGATGCCGGAGATTTACGAAGCAATCGAGGTGCCGCTGGATGGTTCTCCCCTCGTGTTAGAGGTGAACAAACACCTGGGCAATAATTGGGTGCGCTGCGTGGCGATGGATTCAACGGAGGGCTTGCAGCGCGGCAAACCAGCTTATAGCACCGGTTCGCCCATCATGGTGCCGGTCGGCCCCGAGACGTTGGGGCGGGTGTTCAATGTGTTGGGGAAACCGGTAGACAAACTTGGTCCGGTGGATGCCAAGCTGAAATACCCTATCCACCGCCCGGCACCGGGGTTTACTGACCAGGCCACGCGTGTGGAAGTCTTCGAAACCGGGATCAAGGTGGTGGACTTGATTGCGCCCTTCACGAAAGGCGGTAAAACGGGCATTTTCGGCGGCGCCGGCGTGGGAAAGACTGTGATCATTATGGAGCTGATCCGCTCGATCGCCACCGTCCACCAGGGGAACTCGGTTTTTGCAGGCGTGGGTGAGCGCACACGAGAAGGCACTCAGCTTTACCGCGAGATGCTCGAATCGGGCGTGATGAAAGATACCGTGATGGTGTTTGGTCAGATGAATGAGCCGTCCGGGGTACGTCTGCGGGTAGCTCTATCGGCCCTCTCAATGTCGGAATATTTCCGCGACCAGGGGCGCGATGTCCTGCTTTTCATCGACAATATCTTCCGCTTCAGCATGTCGGGTTCTGAAGTGTCGGCGCTGCTCGGGCGCATGCCTTCGGCAGTTGGCTACCAGCCCACCCTGGCGACCGAGATGGGCGAGCTGCAGGAGCGCATCACCTCCACGCACACCGGCTCGATCACCTCGATGCAGGCGGTTTACGTGCCAGCCGACGATTACTCTGATCCGGCGCCAGTGGCGACTTTCACTCACCTGGATGCCACCATCGCCCTGGAGCGCTCGATCGTGGAGAAGGGCATCTACCCGGCGGTCGACCCGCTGGCGTCCACTTCGCGCATCCTGGATCCCAATATTGTCGGTTTAGAGCACTACAACACCGCCCGCGAAGTGCAGCGCGTACTGCAGCGATATAAAGACCTGCAGGATATTATCGCCATCCTGGGCGTGGACGAGCTTAGCGAAGATGATAAGCTGATCGTGGCGCGCGCCCGCAAGATCGAACGGTTCTTCTCGCAGCCATTCTTTGTTGCGCAGCAGTTCACCGGGCTGGATGGGCGCTATGTGCCGCTGCGCGAGACCGTGCGCGGCTTCCGTGAGATCCTGGATGGCAAGCACGACGACCTGCCGGAGCAGGCCTTCCTCATGGTCGGCACGATCGAGGACGCCCGAGAGAAAGCGGGGAAGATGTGAGGCAAGATCAGGGAGAAGGCGATAAGGAATTTGGTAATCAGGGAGCAGATGACTGCTGCTTCACCTGATTACCTAAGCAACTGATTACCTGGTTATCCAATACCTCTCTATTTCAAGGAGTTCAATGCCTATTCGTTGTGAAATCGTCTCGCAAGATCGCATGGTGTTTGAAGGCGATGTGGATGTGGTCATCCTGCCGGGCACCGAAGGCGAGATGGGCATCCTGCCCAACCACGCCCCTTTGCTCACGACGCTCAAATTCGGGATACTGCGCCTCAGATCACAGGGCAATGAAGAGGTATTCACCGTCTCGGGCGGTGTGGCGGAGATCCAACCGGAGATCGTCACCGTGCTGGCAGATGCTGCCGAGAACGTGGAGGAGATCGATGTCACCCGCGCTCAGGCAGCCCGGCAGCGGGCGGAGGAATATCTCAAAGCTGGTCCACCCCCAGATACTGATGAGTATCTGGCGCTGCAATCTGCTCTACAACGCTCGAACCTGCGCCTGGAGGCAGCGCGCCGCTTCCGTGGTGCGCGTGCGCCGCGTCACTATGGGACGGGCGAGAAAGAATCCTAGCCGTTCATGGCACTTTTCAGTAAAGACCTGGGCATCGACCTAGGAACAATGTTCTTGCGTGTAGTCGAAGGCGATAAAGTGGTGCTGGATGAGCCCACTATGGCAGCTATCGTCATCGACGAGCAGAAAATGGTTGCCTGGGGGAAAGAAGCCCAGGATATGTACGGGCGCGTGCCTGAAAGCATGGAAGTGATGCGCCCGTTGCATCATGGGGTCATCGCTGATTACGAGGTTACCGAGTACCTGCTGGCAGCACTGCTGCGTAAGCTGAGCGGCCCGCTGCGCATCATGCGGCCGCGCGTGATGGTGACCGTGCCCTACGGGATCACTAGTGTGGAGAGTCGGGCAGTGCATGAAGCCGCCCTGCAAGCCGGCAGCCGGGAGGCCTACCTGATCCAGCAGCCCCTGGCAGCTGCCCTGGGAGTCGACCTGCCAATCAGCACGCCATCAGGCAATATGCTCCTTTGCCTCGGCGGTGGGGCAACGCAAGCAGCCGTGCTGGCAATGTATGGGGTGGTGGCTGCAGAAACCCTGCGGCGTGGGGGTATGTCCCTCGACGAAGCCATCGTCGCTTATGTGCGCAAGAAATATGGGCTGATCATCGGGCAGGTCACAGCCGAGCAGATCAAGCTCAAGATCGGCGCCGCGGTTCCACAGGATGAAGAGCAAAGCATGGAGATACAGGGCCAGGACCAGGTGAGCGGCCTGCCCAAGCCGGCTTCCTTCACCACGGGCGAGGTGGTGGAGGCCATTCACGAGCCGCTGATGGATATCGTCGAAACCGCCCGGCGGGTGCTGGAGAAGACTCCACCTGAGCTGGTCTCAGATATCATCGATCGCGGGGTGGCACTCACTGGGGGAGGGGCGCTGCTGCGGGGTATCGACCAGCTGCTCACCAAGGAGCTGGGTGTGCCATCCTACCTGGTGGATAACCCCACCACCTGCGTGGCGGAAGGCGCATGGCGCGGTATCGGTCTCTACCCAATGATCCGTCGCAACCTGCCGCCAGTGTAAACAAGCAAATTCAGCCAGAATCTGCACTGAATTGAGCACGGGCTGTCTATTACGTACCGTCATGCAGCCCGGCTGTTCGTTTTCTCTTATAGCCGGATAACCAATCACTCACCAACTGAGTAAGTCTTATATTAACAGTAATTACGCAGTTGGAGAGTGGATGGGGGTGTTTGGGCGGGTTACGCCCGCCCAAACACCCCCGAATACCCCTGAAGAGCGTAACTCCTTATTAATATAGAGATTGGCAATCTCATCGAGATTGCCAATCCTATCTGGTATCTGATTACCGGACACTTTAAAATGACGACTGTCATCTGGGGTACACTATGTTATTTCCCGCCAAGGAAGAACAGGAGTGAACCCATGAGTGACAATCGTCGGGTCTATCGTAC
>Ga0105094_10000667_pt1 | contig 17472 bp, 11 predicted proteins | sample PPLLak1March2015_2_FD_87023 | JGI IMG/M metagenome (GOLD analysis project Ga0105094, IMG submission 87023) | Freshwater sediment microbial communities from Prairie Pothole Lake near Jamestown, North Dakota, USA - PPLs Lake P8 Core (3) Depth... | ecosystem: Environmental > Aquatic > Freshwater >...
AACCAGGACGACCCCGACTATTCCGTCTTATTCAAGCTCCTCGACGTGCTTAATAACGAGCCCGACGCGACCTTCCCGCAGGAAATCGAGAAGGTGCTGGACGTCGACGAAGCGCTGCGTTTCTTCGCAGTATCGGCCGGTATCGTGCACCTGGACAACTATATCGGCATCGGCCACAACATGTACCTGTACGAGGTCGGCGGTAAGTTTTCACTCATCCCCTGGGACCTGAATATGACCTTCGGGACATTCAACGGCGGCATCCGCAAGAACGGCATCATCAACTACTTCATCGACGAGCCGACCGCCGGCCCTATGAACCGGTTCCCGCTCGCCGATCGCGTCCTGTCCTACCCACCCTACCTGGAGATTTATCACGGCTACCTCCAGGAACTGCTGGACGGTCCGTTCTCCCTCGACGTCGTCCTGCCTGAAGTAGACAGGCTGGCGGAGATGATCCGGCCCTACGTGCAGGCGGACACCGAGGCGTTCTATACCTACGAGGACTGGGAGCGCTGCCTGACCGAGGACCTGAGGCCGCCGGACGTCTTCGAAGGCTGGCAGGCAGGCGGGCCTTCGCCGGCGCTGCCGTTCTTTCTCAGCCCCAGCGAGACCGGGGCCCTGCGCGAGAACTTCGGCGTATCCAGCCTTTACGAGCTGCTGGGCCGTAAATTTACCCCGGCTGAACTCGACACGCTCAAGGACTGCCTGACCACGACCAATTATGAACTCTTACTACAGAACCTCTACGGCCCCGGGATGGCACCGCAGCCGCCCCGCCAGCCGGGCTTCGGGCCCAACGCGCTGGGCTTTAAGCCAATAATCGCCGCGCGGTGGGAGTCGGTGCGCCAGCAGCTCGCCGGGGAGCGGCCGGCCAGCCCGTCCTGGGGCAGCGGCAACGGCGCCAGCATGTGGATAGCCGACATGTTCCTGCCCAGGCCATGACCGGAGGTATCTAATAGAACCTAACAGCATTGTAAAAAAGCCGGCCGGGCCGCCGACAGCGCCGCCGCAGCGGTTCGAGCGCAAGTTTTATATCGTCCCCGCCAACCTCGGCCTGGCCTACGCTTTACTCCGGCAGGTCTGCCGGCCGGACCGCGAATTCCCCAGGGATACCGTCCACAGCCTTTACTTCGATACCCCTGACCTCGACCAGTACGAGAAATCCGCCGCCGGCGAGTACCGCAAAGACAAGGTACGGATTCGCTGGTATGACGAAAATCCGGGGAAAACGGGAGAGATCCCGGTCTACATCGAATTAAAGTCGAGGCAGGGCTTCGCCAGCAGCAAGCAACGGCGCCGTTTAACTGTCCCCGCGATGCAGCTCGAGCCGGCGGGGCTGGCGGGGGGGATCGTCAGCAGAACAACGCTCCTGGAGACCCTGGCGGGGTTCGGCTATTTCCCGGAGAAGCCCCTGCAACCCGTGATCCTGATCACCTACCTGCGCTACCGCTTTAACGAGGTGCTGACCGGCACCAGGGTATCGTTCGACCGGGACATCCGCGCCCGGGCGGTGGCCCTCGCTCCCGGCCGACCCGCGCTGTCAGGGGAGATAGCGCTGCCGGGCGGTGTCATCGAGGTCAAAGGCCCGACCCTTTCCCTGCCCCTGACGCTCCGGAGCATCAAGCTGCTGGACGTGGACTGGAGCCGATTTTCCAAGTACGGTTCGTGCCTGGACGCGTATTTCGCCACGCCGGGCAGCGTCGGCCGCGCTTCGCCCTCTGGTAGATTAATCCCGATATAGGAACAAAGGAGGACATATCATGTGGACCGAACTCTGGGACTATATTCAAGGGCTGCAGTCCCCGATGGGACTCCCGGAAATCGTCGTGGGGCTGGGATTTTCCCTGCTGGCTTCGATCGTCATTTATCTGCTGTATCAGATGTTCTACGGGTCGGGTCACATCGGGGCGGGGGTGCACCGCACCTTCATCATCGGCGGTCCCGCCATTACGGCGCTCTTCCTGGGCATCCAGGTCTCCATACCGCTCTCGCTGGGCCTGCTGGGCGCGCTGTCCTTCATCCGCTTCCGAACGCCGGTCAAAGACCCCGCGGAAATAGGTTTCCTCCTTTTGCTGGTCGCCTCGTCCATCGGTGCCGCCACGAATAACTTCCTGGCCACGGGCATCCTCCTCTTAATCGTAATTATCGTACTCGTTATACAATGGCTGCTGCGGAACCGGGTCTCGGCGTTCGGGCGCGGGCACCTGATGGTCTCCGTCGACCAGCCTTCCTACGCCGGGCTGGAAGCCAAGATGACCGCCTTCCTCAAGGAAAAACTCGGCGGTCTAAAGCTGGAAACGATGTCCGTCCTGGACGACCGCGTCAGCCTCCACTACCAGTACCGGAGGCGCAGCGGGCTCGACTGGGCGGCCTTTACCGGCGAGCTCAACCAGCTGGCCGGGGCGGCCAAGGTTGAGCTGTTCATCGGCTAGACTTACAACGTGAGAAGGGGGAGAGAAGTGACCGCGGTCGAGGATATATTAAGGAACAGCCGGACGGTGGCGATGGTGGGGCTTTCTTCCAACCCGGAAAGGGCCAGCAACATCGTGGCCAGGTACCTCAAGGAGCACGGCTACCGGATCATACCGGTCAATCCCAACGAGAAGACCGTGCTCCGGCACAAGAGCTACCCGGACCTTTCATCCATACCGGTCAAGGTGGACGTCGTGGACATATTCCGGAAACCGGAAGACGTACCGCCCATCGTGGAGGAGGCCATCAAAATAGGGGCCAAGGCGGTGTGGATGCAGGAAGGGATAAAGAACACCGGGGCCGCCGCGCTGGCGAGGCAGGCCGGTCTGAAGGTGGTCCAGGACAAGTGCATGCGCAAGCAGCACATCAGGCTCTTCGGCGGGAAATAGTCCAGGAGAGGGATGAGAAGCCCCTCTCTTTTTTTCTCCCCATCTCCAGCCGGGGGAATTGTTGATTATTCAATGCACCACACTGGAGAGGGGACACAGGGGTGAGGTAACGACCTGGAAACGGATAAGCCCGTATTCAAAAGACTATCCGCCGTGGATGGTATAGTGGGACGTGCCGCTGGTGACGGTCTCGCTGCGGACGGAGATGATGAAGTATACCAGGTTCCAGGCATCGACGTTGGAAGTTAAATCCACCTGAAGGTTGTTGTCCCCCGGCGTGAGGATGCCGTCATCCCAGTTCACCACGAAAGTATCGATATCCTGGCCCTGGTAGTTCCCCGGGTATGATGCATTGTTCCAGACATTGTTCCAGGGACTTCCGGAATTAGAAAGGTTTTTACTCGTGCCCGATCCTTGCCCGGTAATTTCCAGGTAGTCGCCAGTATACCAGCTATCTCCTTCGACGATAAAGCAGGTGAGTTTGGCGGCGACCGTTTCAGTAATCTGCCCGTATTTGTCCGTGATCGGGTCGGGGATTTTAAAGCCGGTGATCAGCCCTCCCGGCACACCGTCAGCATCGAAGTCAAGCGGGTCTGTATCGCCGGAGGTATGGGAGTAGAAATTTTCATCGCGGATGTAGATATAATGCCCCGCCGATTCCGGGGAGGCGTAAATTACTATTAAGGACCAGCCGGCAAATTGGATTTCGGAATTACGAGTATCAGCGGTAACATCACTGACGGTATATTTCGCGTTGCCGGTATGGTGTTCTTCACCGGGGACGACGGGGAAAGCTTTCACCAGCGCGGAGACGTCCCGCACACAGGCGTAAGAGAACCCGTGGGGGCCAGACAATGTGTTACGCATGGCGTAAGAGCGCTCGGCGGTTATTTTCTGAAGCCCGATTTGCGGCTGGTTGTCCCCGTCCAGGTAGACCTGCTGGTCGTTGATCTTGAAAACCACATCCATGTCCACCGGCAGGTAAGTGATCTCGATATTGTCCATGTAGACATACTCGGAAGCGGCGTTGAAATTGAAATAGAAACGTATCTTGAAATCGTTGGTTTTATATTCATCGGGGACGGGGTAAGAGAAGGGACTGGCCGGGTCATTGCCGTAAAACGCCACGTAATAAGGGCTCCAGGTATCGCCGCCGTCGCCGGAAAAGGCGAATGAAAAGATATCTTCGTAAGATAGATTGCCGCCCTCGTCCTGGTCCCAGGAGATACTGTAAACGCCAGCTGTGCTTAAGTTCAGGCTGTCTTTAAGGGTCAGGATCTTGGCCTCTGGGTCGGCCGAAGTCGAGCCCTGCCCCTTGAAATTGTCATTACTATCGTCTTGAATAGTCCAACGGCTCTCAAAGTAGGTTACCGTGGCATAGACCATGGATATTTGAATATAGGGGCTAAGATCCGTACTGTAGACGCCGAACTGCTGAAGCGGGTCGGAACTGCCGCCGTTGATCTCCTGCCAGGTCCAGGGGTCTCCCGTGTCCGGGTTCTCATTAAACGTATAGCTATAGGTCGTCCATGAGGCCGTCGGATCGACGCTCGAAGAAGCATCGTAACGGTTGCCGTCGACACGTATCGAAGCGCGCAGGTTGTTATTCGGGTTAGTGCCGCTAGCGTCCTTCGCCCGGTAATAGACAGTGAGGTTTTCAACTTCAGAATTGGCGGGCACTGTGAAATCGGAAAAGTCAAAAAGCCGGTAGCCGCCGCCGGAATAATTTACCTGGGCGTAGACCATGGAAACCCGGATATCGGGGGCAAAATCCGTGCTGCGGATGCCGAAGCGCTCAAGCGGGTAAGAGCTACCACCGTTGATCTCCTGCCGGGTCCAGGGGTCTCCCGTCTCGGGATTCTCGTTCCAGGAGTAGCTATAAGTCGTCCAACCTGCGGTCGGGTCAACACTGGACGAGGCATCATAACGGGTACCGTGGACATAGATCGAGGCGCGCAGATTATTGTTAGGATTGGTACCGCTGACGTCCCTGGCCCGGAAATAAACGGTGAGGCTGTCTATAGTAGAACCGGAGGGCACCGTGAAATTGGAAAAGTTAAATAGCCGGTAACCGCCGGAGTTGGAGGTGCCGGTAATGTAATCTGTGTCGTTCGGAGTGGTCTCATCGACCTTGGACCAGTAGGGCGAGGAAGACCAGGTGCCGCTGTACATATCGTCGCCGGTGGGGATCCTTACCTGGTTTCCTGTAGTGCCGGTAATATAGTCGTTATCGTCGGGAGACGTCTCATCCACTTTAGACCAGTAGGGTGAAGTCGTCCACGTACCACTGTTTATACCCTCTGCAGTGGGAACTCTGGACTGGTCGGTAGGAGAGGTGCTCCTGTCCCATTCATCAAAATCCGAGCAGTTATCATAAAATACGTCTTCGATGTCGTTTTCTTCGATCCAACCGGTCCAATAGAGGTAGGCGTAGACCGCTTCGGCGTTCTCCGGAATGGAATCCAGGGTGAACGAACTGGGGGTATGCCAGTCATCGCGGACGTGATCGCCGTCGTCATCCTTCAGCAAGGCGTTGCCGATAGCCACGTAGTCACCGGCCATGGCATCGCCCATCTGGCGGAGGTCGTTCTTCGAGGTGTAAGCCTCAACGCTGGTATCATTGGCCGCAGAGACCATCTTAAAATAGCGGGTATCGATGTCCCAGGAGACGGGCACATCGTTGGGCTTGGTGTTGCCGTAGGCGTCGTGCATCTCGGTAGTAACCCAGGCGACGGCCGCGGGCAGCCAGGAAGGATGGTCAAGAGGCGGGGCATAGCCAAATGTAACAACGAAGGTGTTATCAACGGGGTTATATTCGGGGAAATCCTCGAGGTAAGGATACTCCCCATCATCGTAGCTCCAGAGCACCGTCGAACCGCCCGGTGCTTCGGGGTCGACGGTGATATCGTCGGGTTCCCAGACGGGATGCGTAAAGGGATCGCCGTCGTCCAGGCTGCATGGCCCGACGTAGCTAAAGCCCTTGGGGAGCCAGACCCCCAGCGATTTTATGGTGAGGTTATCGCCGGCGCCGGGATTGAAGTCGATCATAATGCGATAGGGCTGTTCGGGGAGGGCGCTGCCGGCCACGACCAGCTTTTGCGATTCCATCATCCCCCGGACCTCGTCGGGCTCTATATATTCCGGGGCATCAGTGTCGGCCAGGTTAAAGTCGGTGGCGAACCAGACGTTCATGATGGTGAAGTTGGCCGGCGTGCCGTTGAGGTCTTCCGTCTGGTAGGGGAAGGCGCTCACAAAATCGTAGGCGTCATAGTCCGGGCCCATGTAGTCGTACTTGATGCGCCAGAGGCCGTCCTCGATGCCGGCGTCGGCGGTGTAAAGCTCGTTGGTGTTTTCCTCGTAAATTTCGCCGGTCTTCAGGGCGGTACTGATATGGCTAAGAGTGGGCACGAGGGTAAGGCTGCCCATTGCCAGGAACATCAGCACCAGGATGAGAGCCTGGCCGGCCTGGCCGTTCGACTGCCGGGAACGGAGAAAACGCCTGATTATTTTCATAATATTATCCATAAATTAAAGCTTGGAGCGATTCGCGGTGGTGCCCAGCCGGGTGACATTAACGACGCGCGTGCCTTCCCCGACGGTGCCCGTCAGCGTTAATGTAAGCTCCTCGTCGTCCCAGTTACAGTAGGATAACGCCGGGTCGATATCGACGTACTGGGCGATGAGGTTCACCTGCGGCGGGCTCCCCTCGACGGTGAAGGTGCGCCTGAGCTCAAAATCGGCGTCTACAGAATAGACGGCCTCGACGTCCAGGTTGTCCCAGGTCTCCCAGCTGAACGTGAGGTTGCCGGACGCGGGGAAATTCTCCCAATTCGAGATGGTCTGCGCCATCTGGGCGTCCCGGCTGATCCACCGCATCGCGTTGAGGACCTGCCGGTTGGCGGTGGTGTAGTCGTTGTTCCTGACCGTCTGCCTAATGACCTGGGCGTTGGCCATGGTTACTCCCACGGCGATAATGCCACAGATCGCCAAGGTGGCCGCCAGCTCTATCAGGGTAAAGCCGGCCTGGCCCCGGCGGAACAACTTTAGTTTACGAAATATCCGCGTTATCATAGTCCGACCTTATTTATATCAGGGAGAGGCCAGAGACGACCGGTCCACCTTGTAGCTTTCCAGCGTCAGTACCTCTTGTCCCTGGTGGAAAACGGCAACGGTTATTTTCTGGATGTTGCCGTTCCTTTCTGCGGCGGTGGTGACGCTGGCGGTATAGCCGGGGAACTCCGCCGGGATAGACGCCGAATAAGTGGGGGAATAGTCTTCCGACTTTATGTTCTCGATAATGCCCTCGGCCAGGATCTTGGCGGCGGTCCTTTCATCGTTGGTGGCGCGGGCGCTGGAGGTGGTGGCCAGGGCGCTGAGGAAGGCCACGGCGATGATGCCCATGATGGCCACGGCAATCACGGTCTCCAGTAGAGAGATTCCTTTTTGGCTTCTTAGTTTCTTCACTTTAATACGCCCGGCGCGGCCGCGGCGACAAATAACGGTGCTGGAACGTACAGCCCCGCAGCCGCAGCTGGGCCCGGTTCTCTAGAGTAATTATTCATTAGCTACCAGCCAGTGTAAATAGTTCAAACGTCATATTACCTATGGTCACGCCGGCCGAAGGCGCCCGACTACGTTTTCAGGGAGTTGATCAGCGACGTCTTGAGGAAAGCCCTGACCACCACGGGGTCGAACTGGGTGCCGGCGCACTTTTTAACCTCGGTCACGGCTTTGCCGGCGGACATGGCCGGCCGGTAAGGCCGGTCTGAGGTCATGGCGTCGAAGGAGTCGGCGACGGCCAGGATCCTGGCCCCCAGCGGTATCTCCGCGCCGCGGATTTTCTGGTTTAGGCCGGAGCCGTCGAAGCTGTCATGGTGGTGCCTGATGACTTCCACGATGTTGGTGTTCACCAGCGGCTCGACGATCCCCGGGCCGATGCTGCAGTGCGTCAGGATGTAGTCGTACTCCGTTGGCGTCAACATGCCCGGCTTGTTCTGGACGCTGGAGTCGATGCCTATCTTACCGATATCGTGCAGGAGGGCCGACCAGCGCAGGTTTTCCAGCTCTTCGCCGTTGAGTCCCAGGACACTGCCGGTACCGACGGCTATCTTGGTGACACGGCGCGAATGACCGGCGGTGTACTTATCCTTGGCTTCCAGCGCGCCCACCAGCGACTCCACGGCATCGATGAACAGCTTCTGGAGTTCACGCGATTGCTCTTCCACCTTGCCTTCGAGCACCTGCTGTTTCTCTTTGAGGTGGATCTCCAGCTGCCGCTTTTTCAGCACCATCTGGATATTGGCTACCAGCTCGTTGACGTCGAAGGGCTTGGTGACGTAATCCTGAGCCCCGTTTTTCATACAGTTAATGATCGTATCCGGTTCCACGACGGCCGTGGCCATGATCACCGCGGTGTCCGGGTAGGAGGTCTTGATCTGCGGGAGCAGGTCGCTGCCCGATATTCCGGGCATCATGATGTCCAGGATGACCAGGTCCGCGGGCTGCTTTTCCATGTTTTCCAGTGCTTCCGTGGCGTTGCCGGCTTCATTGCAGGAGAAACCGTTGCGGGTCAGGCACTTATTGAGGCTCCGCCGTACTGTCTTTTCATCGTCAACGATCAGGATCTTTTCTCTTAGTGGCGCTGTAATCATCTTCGTTTCCTTTCGGTATCACCGGTTTAATGCGCTAAAACCTTCCCTGCGCTAGGTTCTCCTTTTCGAGGCCGGCATTCTCACGGTGAAAGTAGTGCCCTGGTTGACCTGGGTCTTGACGCTGATCTTGCCGCCGTGCTGGGTGACTATGCCGTAGCAGATGCTCAATCCCAGGCCGGTGCCCTTGCCTATTTCCTTGGTCGTAAAGAAGGGGTCGAATATCCGGGGGAGGACGTTTTTCCTGATGCCGCACCCGTTATCGGCGAACATGATGTTCACGTGGTGGTTGACCTTTTCCGTGGTAACGGTGAGCAGGCCGTGGCGTTTGACGTCTTTGATGGCTGCCTCGGCGTTGAGGATTATATTCAGGACCACCTGCTGCAGCTGGAAGCGGTCGATCAGCACGTCCGGGAGGTCGTCCTGTAGATTGGTGACCACGCTGATGTTGTTGGCCTTTTCCTCGTACTCGCGGAGGCGGAGCACGTCCCTGACGACCTCGTTGACCGAGGCCTGGCCGTTTTCGTAATTGTTATTGCGGGTAAAGAGCAGGACATTCTTGACGATGGTAGCGGCGCGCCTGGCTTCGCTGTTAATACAAAGCAGGTCCTCTTTAGGCTCCGCCGGGATGTCGCTATCGACCAGCATCTGGGATAGCGAAATGATGCCGGTGAGCGGATTATTGAGCTCGTGGGCCAGACCTACCGCCATCTCCCCTATCGAAGCCAGTCGGTCGGTGAGGTAGAGCTTTTCTTTTTCTTCCCTTTCGCGGGAAACGTCGTTGAAAGTAAGCAGCGTCCGCGACTCGTCCATCCTGACGGCGCCGCAGGCGATTACCTTATCGATATTTTTGGACCCGTACCTGAACTCCAGCGTGTTGTCCTGTTGTTTGCCGAGCTTCACGTCGTCGTACAGCTTGAGCAGCGATTCGGAGGGGATCACGTCCTTGAGCGGCCGGTTTTGCATGGCTTTGTTGCCGCGTTGGAAAATGCGGCGGGCGGCCTCGTTGGCCAGTATCACGTGATCGCTGGAATCGATGACGAGCACTCCCTCCAGCATATTGGACAGGATGCTCTCGATAATCTGGTTCTGCGCCTGCAGCTTAGCCTCCACCTCTTTTTGTGCGGTGATGTCGCGCTGGACGTCGATATACGAGCAGATCTGGCCAGCTTCATCGTAAAGGGGGGAAAGCCGGCAATCGCAGATGATAGTGCTGCCGTCCTTGCGCTTTTTCGGGATAATCTGGCACCAGACCTTGCCCTGGCGGAGAATTTCCCTTGCCTCCCGGGTTAATGTTTCGCCGGGCGGGACGATGTGAAAAGCGGCCAGGTCTTTACCCCTGATTTCATCAAAGGTGTACCCGAACAAGTTTTGGGTGGCCTGGTTCATATATATAATCTTAAACCTGGAGTCGGTAATCATAATTGAGTCCGAGACCTGCTGGGTAACAGAGCTGAGCAGCCTCAGCTGCTCTTCGGCCTGCTTTTGCTGCGTGATGTCGTTATTCAGGACGAGCAGACAGGGCTCGCTGCCGATGTTGATAATCTCGGCGGAGAGGAGGCCGGTGCGGGTGGTGCCTGATTTTGTCCGGAAGCGCATGACCTCGTTGCAGACCTGGCCGCCGGCTTTGAGCGTTCTTACCAGGTGCTTCATATCTTCGGGATTAGCCGGGATGCTGTTACCCAGCGCGCTGTCCCCGATGACCTCTTCCCGGGTGTAGCCCTTATCTCGTAGGAAGCTTTCGTTGACCTCGATGAACTGCCCGTCGCTAAGACGGCTGATGGATATGGAGCTCGGGCTGGAGTGAAAAGCCGCGGAGAATTTCTCTTCGGATTCCTTCAGGGCGGCCTCGACCTTCTTGCGCTCGGTGACGTCGCGGATAAAAGAGTAGACCTGCCCTTCGCCGGTATTGAGGTAATTGGAACTGATTTCGATATCGATCAACCGTCCATCTTTGCACCGGTGTTTGGTCTCGAGGCGCGCGTAGCCCACCTCGACGATACTGTCGGCGAGCTCATCTAAATGCTCAGTACTCGCGGCCGCGTCGATGTCCGCTATCGACATCTCGAGCAGCTCTTCCCGGGTATAGCCGGTCATGGCACAATAAGAGTCGTTGACCTCCAGGAATTTGCCGTCCAGGTTGGAGATACAGAAGCCGTCCAGGGCGGTCTTGAGGATGGCCTGGCGTTTTTCCTCGGACGTCTTGCGTTCGGTTATATCCCGGCAGACGCAAAATATGAGCTTCTGCCCCGCGAACGTCGCCCCGTTGGTGCTTATCTCGACGTTATAAACGGTGCCGTCTTTACGCAGGTGCTGCGTCTCGAAGTGGTCGCCGGCCTCATCTACGGTCCGAATCATTTCCAGTACCTGCTCGGGCGGGTACAGATATTCCCAGTCCCACACACGCAGCCGCATGACCTCTTCATGGGAGTAGCCGAGCATCTCGGCGAACCTGAGGTTGGCCTCGTATACATGGCCGTCCTCGTCGAGGATAACGATGCCGTCTCTAGAGTGTTCGATAAGGATACGCCGCCGGATGGCTTCGTTGGCCAGGGATTCCTCCATCAGCTTGCGTTCCGTGATATCGACCGATGCGCCGATCAGGCATGGCTCTCCGCTGATATTCATGGGCTCGGCGGAGAACAGCCAGATGCGGGTTTCACCCGATTTCATGCGGAAGGCGATTTCCAGGTTGTTCACCCTGCCCTGTTCTTGCAGAATGTTCAACATCCTGGCGCGGTCTTCAGCGCGCGTCCACATGTGCAGTTCCGCGGCGGTTTTGCCTATCAGTTCCTCTTTGGAATAGCCGGTACTCAACGTGTAGCTATCGTTAACATCGATAAATTTACCGTCATTGACCGCGGTAATGGCGATCATTACCGGGCTGACCTGAAATGCCTTGGAGAATTTCTCCTGGGATTCCCGCAGCGCCTTCTGGGCTTTCTTGCGCCCGGTGATGTCCCGGACGAAGACGGTAAGCTGCCCTTCGTCGATATTGTGGTATTTTACGCTGATCTCAATATCCGTTATCCGGCCGTCTTTGCATTTATGCTGCGTCTCAAAGCGGTCGGAGCCCTTTTCGATTATTCTCTTGATGCGTTGCGAAGTCTGTTCGGGCCTTTCGACGGCCTCAATGTCTTTAATCGACATCTTGAGCAGCTCTTCCCGGGTATAACCGGTCATCGCGCAGTACGCGTCGTTGACCTCCAGGAACTTTCCCTTCAAGTCGCAGATCCAGAAACCATCGATGGCCGTCTGGAGAATTGCCTGGCGCTTTTCCTCCGCCTTCTTGCGCTCGGTGATGTCCATCGAGTTAATGATGACGTACTGGAACTCGCCGTCCTCCATTACCGAGACCCAGTTCATGTCGATCCAGTAGGACTCGCCGTTTTTCTTGACAGCGATGAGATCGCTTTTGCCGACGGGCTGCCGGATGGCTTTAAGGAAGGTCGGCATAAATTCCTTGGTTCTATACTGTTCGGGCCACCAGGGATAGGGTGCCTTCAGCCCGACGACCTCGGCCAGCTTCCAGCCGTTGAGGCGCTCCCAGGCGGGGTTGACATATCGTATCGATGTATCCGGGTTGAGGACCATCGTGGCGTGGGGGGCGTTTTCCAGGAGGCTGGAAGCGAACTTCTGGCTTTCCTGCAGGGCCTTTTCAGCTTTTCTGCGCTCGGTGACTTCGTGGTCGATTTCGAGGCATATCACGACCTGGCCGGCGGCGTCTTTCACGGGGCTGGCCGTATTCTCCCAGATAGATATTTCGCCGGAAGGCTCCAACCGCTTCTTTTCCACGGTATGGGAATGGCCGTCACGGAACGTCATCTCCACCGGGCAGCCTTCACACACTTTTTCTGCGTGGGAATAGGTGCGATAGCATTTCTCCCCAAGGTGGTCGCCCCTGGTTGCTTTTGCCCGCCCGTTCTGGAACACGATCTCAAAATCCCGGTTGATCATGGTCAGAGCGTCCAGTGTGGCATCGATGACCGATTCCAGCTTGTTCTTTTCTATCTGGAGGGCTTCCTCGGCCGTCTTGCGCTCGGTGATATCGCGGGCGATGACCAGGCCTGTCTCCGGCCGGCCCTCCGCGTCACGGTTAATATTGATATAGTGTTCCGTCCAGATGATCCGCCCGTCTTTGCATCTCCAGCGGAGGACGGTAGGCTCGTAAACGGGGGGGGCACCGGGCGGGTTAAGCTCTCCGAGAAGAGCGAAGTCTTCCGGAGGAATGCATTTCTTGATCAGGAGAGGGTCCGCGTAGAACTCCTCCGGGGTATAGCCGGTGATGTGGGTAACGGACGGGCTAACGAAGTCGTACCCGAACTCCGGCCGGTAATGGACGCGGAAGATGATGTCGCGCGAGTTTTCCGCCATCACACTGGAGAAATCGCCGGTTTCAAGTACAGCGTCAGGTAAGCGGTGCCCGCCGGCGTTTCCGGCGTCGCGTTCGCCGTTTTTGTGACCGATCTTTATTGCGGGATAGCGTCTCTGCATATAGCCACAGCCTTCCCTGGGCACCGTCCGGGACTAAGGATAAAGCTCCTCTGGTATTTTCGTCCTGTATCGGATAATACCATCGGATAAATAAACGTTTTGTTAATTTAAGGCAGGTTGATATAAACGATTCGTAAAAAATGCAGCAGGCTTAAACTCCGTAACGAGCGTAACGCCCCCCCGGCATCCCGCCCGGCCGGCCAGCTTTTAACTTTCGGGCTGTTTGCGTATAATGACCTCAGGAGGTAGGATGTCCGGCGCTGTGATTTATATTGGCACCTCGGGTTGGTCTTACCCTAAGGGCGAAGGCACCTGGCAGGGCTTTTTCTACCCCGCCGGCAAGATCAACGAGCTGGAGTTTTACAGCCAGTTCTTCAACGCCGTCGAGGTCAACAGCTCGTTTTACCGGCCGCCCGAGCCTTCTATCGTGCACAACTGGGTGAAGCGCACGCCGCCGGGATTCTTGTTCGCCGTGAAGCTCTGGCAGAAGTTCACCCACCCCGGGATGTTCAAAGCAGCTACCGGGGAAGCGGCGTCGGTTTCACAGGAAGACGTGGACGTTTTTTACCGCGCCCTGGAGCCCTTGGCTAAAGCCGGGAAACTGGGGGCGCTGCTGGCTCAATTCCCGCCCAGCTTTAAGAACGACGACTACAGCCGCCGGGTGCTCGCGGCGCTGGCGCGGACGTTCGGGCAGTACCCGCTGGCGGTGGAGCTCAGAAACCGCTGCTGGAGCGACGATCCCCGCACGGCGCAAATCCTCCGTGAAAACAACATCGCCTGGGTGCAGATCGACGAGCCGAAATTCAGCAGCTCGGTCGCTGCAGACGTTCCCGTGACGGCTGATATGGCCTATTTCCGCTTCCACGGCCGCAATGCCAGGGACTGGTGGACGGGCGATAACGAGACGCGTTACAAATATTACTATTCGCCGGTGGAGATCGCCGGCCTGGCGGAGAGGGTGAAAGCCGCCGCGGAAAAAACAAAATTGCTCTTCGCTTTCTTTAACAACCACTGGCAGGCCTACGCGCCTAAGAACGCCGGCGATCTAAAGAAGGCGTTGCAGCTGCCGTTGCCGGGGATGTTCGGCGGCCTGGAAACGATAAAGGACGCGGCCGAGACCGGGACAAAAAAGGGAGAGCATTAAGCATGCTTGACGAGCTGACCGTCAGGGGCTTCGGCATCATCGAGGGCATCGAGTGGAAGCCCGAAAGCGGCCTGAACGTGATCACCGGGGAGACCGGCGCCGGGAAGTCGCTGGTCATCGACGCCGTGGAAGCCCTGTTGTCCGGCCAGGCGTATGAGGAAGATATCCGCCACGGCTCGGACGAAGCCCGCGTCGAAGGCGTTTTCAGCCTGGAGAACAACGCCAAAGGCGCGCCTTTACGGGCGCTGCTCGCAGAGAGGGGACTGGCCGGGGACGATACCGTTCTGCTCTCCGCCGATTTTCGCCGGCAGGGCCGCACCACGCCGCGGGTAAACCGCCAGGCGGTGGCGCGGTCGCTGCTGCGGGACATCGGCGCGGCTCTAGTGGACATCCACGGCCAGAGCCAGCATCTTTCATTATTAAGAAAAGAGCAGCACCGCGAGTTCCTCGACGCCTACGCCCATACCCTCGACCTGCGGCGCGACTTCGCCTCTAAAGCGGCGGAGTTGCACCAGATGGAGCGGGAGATACAGTCGCTTTCAAGGACCGAGCAGGAGCTGGCGCGGCAGGCCGACCTGCTCAATTTCCAGATCGACGAGATCAACCGGGCGAAGCTCGGCGAGGGCGAAGAACCGGCGCTGGAAAGGGAGCTGGCCCTGCTGGCCTCGGCTGAAAAGCTGAAGGCGGCCGCTTATGATATCTACCGGACGATCTACGGCGACGAGAACTCCCTCGACTCCGCCTCGGCGCTGGACAGGGCTAACGAGGCCATCCCGGCCATGCAGCAGATTGCCGAGACCGACCCCTCCTTAAAGCCCCAGCTGGCCTACCTTGAAGAGCTGGTGCACGGGCTCGAGGAGCTGGCGCGGGAGGTCCGCGCCTACGGCGATAATCTGAGCTTCGACCCGCCGCGTCTCGCCGAGGTGCAGGCCAGGCTGGAGCTTATCCGGGGACTCAAAAGGAAGTACGGCGGCTCCGTTGACGAGGTATTTCGCTACCTGGTAAAAGCCGAGTCCGAGCTGGCGGGGCTGACCTCTTCCGGCGAGCGGCGCGGGCAGCTCCAGGCTGAAAGAGAAAAGCTGAAGCAGGCTATGGGCGACCTGGCCTCGCGGCTCTCCCGCGAGCGGGGCAAAGCGGCGAAGAAGCTGGCGTCCGCGGTCAAGAAAGAGCTGGCCGAGCTCAACATGGGCAGAGTTGATTTCGATATCGCGTTGACCCAGGAAGCCTCTCCGGACGGTATACCTTTCCCCGACGGAAAGCTTTATAAATTCACCGCCACCGGCGCCGACGATATTGTATTTATAGCCTCGACCAACCCCGGCGAACCTTTGAAACCGTTGGACAAGATCGCCTCCACGGGTGAAATATCCCGCTTCCTGCTGGCACTGAAGAGCGCCCTGGCGGAGGCTGATACCATCCCGGTCCTGATCTTCGACGAGATAGACATCGGCATCGGTGGGCGTAGCGGCGAGGTCATCGGCCGCAAGCTCTGGGGTCTCTCGCGGCACCACCAGGTCATCTGCGTGACCCACCTGCCGCAGATCGCGGCCTTCGCCGACGCGCAGTACCGCGTCAGCAAGCAGGCCGCCGGCGACCGCACGGTCAGCACCATCGAGGCCGTCAAAGGGGAAGCGCGCTATCAAGAGCTGGCGGTGATGATCGCCGGCCCGCGCTATACGCCGGCGGCGCTCCATACCGCCCGCGAACTGATTGAAAAAGCGGAAAGCTGGAAACAGGAAGCGGTAAAAGGACGGGCGCACGCGGGTTAAGGGATATAGGATCCGAGTGCGCCCTTAGTTTGATGTTTGTTACGGCGTAGTCTTGTGTTCGATGTCCGATGCGCCCGATATGTCTATTGTCCCGAGGGTGGCGTCCCCGAAGTATTCCAGTTTGGAAGCCCCGCTCAAGTTCACGTCCATCCGGCCGCTGACCGTAAGTTCGGCGCTGCTGGCGCCGCTGAGCTCGACGCTGGCGGCGTTCACGGGATAGCCCGGCAGCTTTGCCCGGCTGGCGCCGGAGGCGTCGATGACCAGGTCGCCGCCGAAGCCCGTCAGCGTAACGTTGCTCGCCCCGGACAGCTCGATGTCTGAGCTTGTCGCTTCCAGGTCGCCGGCAAGGCTGCTGGCCCCGGATATCTGCGCCCGGAAAGCCCCCACCCCCATGTCCAGGTCCAGGTGGCTGGCGCCGGAAAGCTCAACCTCGAATGCGCCGCTCGATTTAAACCCCCTGGCGTCGCCCTGCGCCGCCCCGGAGAGACCGAGCCTTTGCAGCGAGGGCATGGTGATGGTGACCTTCGGATTGCTGTGCCAGGTCAGGAACCAGGTGTCCGTGTCTATTTTCAGCGTGCTGCCGGAAAGGGTCACATCGATGCGGTCGAGGATACCTTCGCGGGCGGTGATGGTGACGCTGTAGTTATCCGATGGCGTTACCACCACCTCGAAGGCGTGACCGACCTCTATGCCCGTGAAACCGGTAAAGTCGTAGGTCCTGGTGGTCACCGGCCCTTCCTCGACGTCGATCAGCACGGTCTTGCACCCCGCCAGCGTCACCCCGCCTATCAAAACCGCGATGAGCAGCCCCGCCAGTAATATCTTTTTCATTTCAGTCCTCCTGATATCCCTTAATCGTTTATTCTCTTACAAGCATAACCTTGGCAAAGTTCCCGTGGAGCCGGCCGATGTATTTGGCCACGTGCATCGTCGCGGTCAACAGCAGTACCCCGCCGATCATGACGAAGGGCATCGCCCACTCCTGGGTGTAGAAGACGTAGGACTGGGTGACAAAGGCCGGTATACCGAACCCCAGCTCCCAAATCGGCCGGCCGATGAGCCATACCGACGCCCCGGCCAGCGTGACGATGACGGTGAAGTAGATGATGCCCAGCGGCATCTGTAACAGCATGTAGAGGATGGCCGTCCAGGTCTGCCGCTCGGAGAACAGGTTCTTTACTTTCTGCCACCCCCCGATGTCCCGCCGCGAGAACAGTGGCCGGCGCGGCATCCTGACGCCGATCAGCGCCTCGACGAGCCGGCCCTCCATTAAAGCTATCCCCCGCACCGATAGCAGGAATAAAGCGAAGAGCGGTATCCCGACGATCAGCACCAGCAAGCCGGCCGATACCGATAACCCGGTGACCGCCCAGGTGAAATAGATGATTCCTAAGCCCATCGCGAATAGCAGGTAAAGCAGCGCCCCCCAGGCCCTGGCGTCCCCGAAGATGCCGAAGAATCGGGCGTAGAGCGGGCGGGCTGCCACGACGGCGACGGGTGCGGTGATTGGCGCGGCAGCGACTACCCCGGCTGAAACAGGCACGGCCACTGGT
>Ga0105094_10000668_pt1 | contig 17442 bp, 18 predicted proteins | sample PPLLak1March2015_2_FD_87023 | JGI IMG/M metagenome (GOLD analysis project Ga0105094, IMG submission 87023) | Freshwater sediment microbial communities from Prairie Pothole Lake near Jamestown, North Dakota, USA - PPLs Lake P8 Core (3) Depth... | ecosystem: Environmental > Aquatic > Freshwater >...
AGCCCAAATACTCGCCCAAAGGTGTCATGTGAAGGATCCCCGTGCGGCAATTCCAAAAACGTTTTCAACCACTTTTGCTTACTCCTGCCAAACAGAGCTACATCGCTCCATCCGTCTGCTCCACACACCACCGCACAGATCGCTATGACCAGTATATCTAGCAATTTGTGCCGGGTCGCATTGCCTATTCGTGGATCCTTTACTCTCCTAAGATGTTCACTGATCCTACCTATTGGTTTGTCTTCCATTGCTGTACTGGCCTCCGTACAGCAATGGTCTCATATCTAATTCAAATGCGATTACCCTACACTTAGATGAGTAAGCAATTGGTTGACGTGAGGTGGTGGGCATGGTAGAATTTCGTCGCTCTGCCCCCATCGTCTAGAGGCCCAGGACGTGGCCCTCTCAAGGCCAAAACTGGGGTTCGAATCCCCATGGGGGCACAGTTTTATTAGGTGTCGTCTCAGCAAGAGGCGGCACTTTTTATTTTGCGAGCAACCGAAACCCTAAAGGCGGCTGGATACCAGTCTTTGTGCTCCAGCATGCTGCAATGCGAGAAGGGAATCGTTTGCTCTTACAAAAGGGTGGCTTGTCCTTTCCGCATCCTTTTCCTGAACACTACAGCAAATTACCCGGCTGGTTACTTGAAAATAGCACACCCTCCGGGCCGAAACCTACCCAATTGGGTTTGTTTTAAAAATAGCTCTAGTTTGCTCCCCTGGCCTTTCGAGAATTTGTAGCGGATAAAGTATCAATTGTTAGAGAGCCATTCTCCTGTGATTAAACAGGTATAAATCATGCATCAATAAGATTAAAAGGAACCTGACGGTGGAGTAGATTGTGCATGCAACAATTTGGCAGGCTTACCTTACTTCGAGTGTATAGAGCTGCTTAATTTAAAGCGTGGACAACCCACCAAAAAGGAATTATGATAAGTATAATTCGATAAACGTACTACAATATCTCTACCAAAAAGGAGATAAGGTCATGGTCTTTCTTGTGTTAGCGCTCATCATTGCGATTTTTGCGGTTTTATTCGCCCTGCAAAACACTGCGCCGATTACTATTTCCATATTCATGTGGGAAATTCCAGGATCTCTGGCATTAGTTTTGCTCGTCGCCTTAGCCTTGGGTGTAGTCATTGCATTTCTCGCCTACCTGCCATCACTAATCCGTAACAAGATGAACCTTTCCCGGCAGCGCAAAAAAATTGCCGTCCTGGAAAAGAGTCTGGTGGAGAAGCAGGCTACAGTTGAAGAGCTACAATTGAAACTTAACCCACCGGTTGTTGCACCCCAACCATCTATAGCTGCCTCGGACAGCCCTACACCACCCTTATCGCCGTATGCACGTTCGTATGGCAGCTTTTCCCCACAGACACCTTTAGAAGCATCAGAACCTGTCGATACCTCAAGCGATTCAAGCCCTACACCAAGTGATTAAGATAGGACTTACGGATGTGGTAGGAGGACAGGGATGATTGGGTTGGCAAAACTCGCCCAAACACCTCATTTCTCCCGAACCGAGTAACACCTCTAGGATATAATTTACACTATCTTGAAAGGCAATTAGGAGGACAAACATGAAGATCGTCAGTATCGAAGGAATTGGACCCGTCTATGCCGAAAAACTGGCCGGGGCCGGAATTAAAACTGTTGAAGCCTTGCTGGATAAAGGTGCCGGGCGTAAGGGTCGCGAGGACCTCGCTGAACTGACTGGTATCACCGAGAAACTCATCCTGGAATGGGTAAACCTGGCCGATCTGATGCGCATCAAAGGCATTGGTGAAGAATACGGTGATCTGCTCGAAGAAGCTGGGGTGGATACGGTGAAAGAGCTTAAGAACCGTAATCCAGAAAATTTATACAAAGCCATGGTTGAAACCAACCAAGAAAAGAAACTTGTGCGGCGTGTGCCCACCCTTAAAGAGGTTCAGAAGTGGGTGGCTGAGGCTGCGCAACTTGAATCACGCGTAACTTATTAAAATCTGTTAGGGAGCTAACTCCCTCCACCTATAGTCAAAACCGCTCTTCCGGTTAGGAAGGGCGGTTTTCTATCCGCCAGGCTCTTGACATATTCTTGACACTTTCTAGACTAACTTTGACCTCATTTTGCCGCCTTTCAGGCTATAACCCAACAGGCAAGAAATCTAATCAAAATGTATGCGGGTTCCGTTACCCATACTGATGTAAATCAATAAGTTGGACCTGTTGGTAAATCGCAATGGATACACAAAAACTCAATAAGAATATTTTTACCGAAGAAGCAACATCCATCATTTCACCCTCCTGGCGCACCTGGTTAATCGGTCGCCCGCTGCAAACTGCTGACGCGCCTCACCAGACGATCGGCAAGCTGATCGGTCTGGCAGTGTTCGCCTCGGATGCTCTGTCCTCTACTGCCTACGCCTCCCAGGAAATCCTGATGATCCTGGCTCTGGCAGGTACAGCGGCATTCGGTTATGCTTTCCCGATTTCGATTGCCATAACTGTGCTGATGGCAATCGTCGCTATCTCCTACGAGCAAACCATCCATGCCTATCCAGGCGGCGGTGGAGCGTATATTGTTGCCCGTGACAATCTGGGCGAGCTCCCCGCTCAAACCGCCGGAGCTGCCCTGCTTACCGATTACATCCTTACTGTAGCCGTATCCATCTCCTCGGGTGTAGCGCAGATCGTCTCCGCGTATCCGGTCCTGTTTCCATACCGGGTACACCTTGCCGTGTTATTGGTTATGTTTGTGATGCTGGCAAATTTACGCGGCGTGAAAGAATCAGGAACCCTGTTCGCCATACCAACCTATTTCTTTGTCGTGGTGATGTTTCTCACCGTGGGCGTTGGTCTGTTCCGCTATTTCACGGGTGGGCTTGGGATGGTGGTTGACCCACCTGAGATCCATCTGGTTGGCGCGCTGACTACGGTGACGCCGTTCCTGATCTTGCATGCCTTCTCCAGTGGCACCGCTGCGCTGACCGGTATTGAGGCTATTTCGAATGGGATCACAGCCTTCAAGGAACCGCGCAGCAAAAACGCCGGGATCACCTTGATCTGGATGGCGCTGATCCTGGGATCACTGTTCCTGGGCATCACCTATCTAGCCGGACAGGTGGGGGCTGTACCTTCTGAGGTGGAAACTGTAATCTCTCAGATCGCCCGGACCATCTTTGGCGGTCAAGGGATTATTTACCTGGGAGTTATTGCCGGCACAGCCATCATTCTTGTCCTGGCAGCGAATACTGCTTTTGCTGACTTTCCTCGCTTGAGCGCTCTGCATGCTGGGGACGGCTTTCTACCCCGCCAGCTTACTTATCGCGGCAGCCGGTTGGTATACTCTTACGGGATTGTAGCCCTGGCAGTGATCGCCAGCCTGTTGATCATCCTCTTTCAGGCCAGTGTGACCCGCCTGATCCCGCTGTATGCGATTGGCGTTTTCCTTTCCTTTACCTTATCTCAAACGGGGATGGCCCGACGCTGGTGGAAATCTGGCCATCTGGAACCAGGCGTGGAAGTAAAAGAGCCAGGCTCAATCCTGCGCTTCGACAAACACTGGCTGGTGAAGATGATCATTAACGGATTGGGAGCGCTAGCTACCTTTATTGTGATGATCGTTTTTGCCATCACCAAATTCAAGGACGGCGCCTGGATTGTCGTCATCCTCACCCCGACTCTGGTTATGATCTTTTTCTCAATCCACCACCATTACAAGAACCTGGCCCGACAGCTTTCGCTGGAGAATGATAGCAACCATATCCATGCCAGCCATAATCGGGTTATCATCCCTGTCAGTGGTGTGCATCAGGGAACCCTGGCTGCGCTGCGCTTCGCGCGCACCCTCTCAGATGACATTACCGTCGTACATGTCTCTATAGATGAGGCCGAAGCTGATAAAATACGAAAGAAATGGGAACTCTGGGGTGAAGGTGTCCGCCTGGTGGTTTTGAATTCTCCATACCGCTTGTTGGTTGAACCACTGCTCAATTACATCAGCCGATTGGAGAGCATCCGCCGCCCAAACGAGATCCTGACGATCGTAGTGCCCCAGTTTCGACCGCGGTTAGGCTGGCAGAATTTTCTTCACATGCGCACTGCTGAGACTTTGCGCAAAGTACTGCTTAGCCGGGATGATGTCGTGATTGTTGAAGTCCCCTACCACGTCAAATAGCCCGGCCAAGCATGGTTGGCAAGGATCATGGAAACAACCCAGGACAATAATTCAAGCAAACGACAAGGGGAGATGAGGTCTATCTACTTGCGCAGGTTTGATTATCGTATGAGCCAATTCTGGCGTTATACAATCAGCATCGCGCTGGTAGTCCTGGTTACATTGATCAGTCTGCCTATCCATCTAATCCTTGAGCCAACCAATCTGGTGATGCTTTTCCTGGCAGTAGTGGTCTTATCCGCCATCTACCTGGGTCGCGGACCAGCGATTCTGGCTTCAATCCTGAGTGTGCTTTTTTTTGACTATTTTTTAATCGAGCCACGTTTTAGCCTGAATGTCCACGATACACAATATCTGATCACTTTCCTGGGTTTACTGGTGGTTGGTTTGATCATCAGCACCACCGCAGCTACCTTGCGTAACCAACTCGAAATCCTTGACCGGCGCGAGCGTCACACTGCTGCCCTGAATTCGCTTAGCCGCGACTTGACCGGGGCACTCAAGCTGGACGAAATGCTGGCTTCCGTTATCCGCCACGTCAGCGAAACCTTTGGTCTACAAGCGAGCATCCGCCTGCCAGAAGGACCGCAAAACCCTGCTCAGCCTGGGGTATATTCGATGCCTCTTAAAACAGTACACGGTGTCGTAGGTACAATGGATATCTGGCAGGAGGCTAAACCAGGAAATCTCACCCAGGAACAGAGACAACTCCTGGAGGGCTTCGCCAATCTGGCGGCTCTGGCGATCGAGCGGGCAAAGTTGGCTGAACAAGCCCGTCAGGCTCAAATTCTCCAAACCACTGAACGCTTACAGTCTGCTTTGCTCAGCTCCATCAGCCATGAATTGCGAACCCCTTTAGTTTCCATTACAGGCGCACTCAGTACGTTGGCAGAAGCCACCCAGCCTGAAAGTTCCACGCCGATGGAATGGTCGGTTTGGCAAGAATTGGTGGATACCGCCTATGGCGAGGCGCAACGCATGAATCTGCTGGTAAGCAACTTGCTGAACATGACGCGCCTCGAAGCAGGGGCGTTCCAATTAATCCTGGAACCATGTGATATTCAGGATTTGGTTGGTATCGCGCTGGCGCGCTATACTGAGCGGCGTTATCCTCTGGCATTAAAGGTGTCTATTGAAGAGGATCTCCCCTTAGTACAAGTTGATGTATCTTTAATGGCTCAGGTGCTGGTCAACTTATTAGATAATGCAGCCAAATACTCGCCCGAGGGGACCACACTCGAGATTCAGGCTCGCCCACACGCCGACGGTGTGTTATTGAGTGTAACAGATCGGGGCAGCGGAATACTGCCAGAACACCTGGACCGTATCTTCGATAAATTCTTCCGCAGCAAGCAACAAGATACCAGCGGGACCGGGCTGGGACTATCGATCAGCAAGGGAATTGTTGAGGCGCATGGGGGGCGGATCTGGGCTGAAAACCGTCCCGGCGGTGGAACCCTGATCCAAATCATATTGCCGTTCGCTAACGGCAAGGAACATCCGTCATGAGTATAGAAGAAAAGGGATTGCGTATCCTGGTCGTGGATGATGAACGCGCTATCCGCAGGTTTTTACGCGCCTCCCTTGTTACCCATGGGCATACCATCTTTGAGGTCGCTACAGGCGCTGAAACCTTGTCTGCCGTAGCCGAGCATCGCCCGGACATTGTATTTCTCGATTTGGGCCTTCCAGACATGAATGGATTGGAAGTTACGCGCCAATTGCGCGAATGGACCCAGGTACCGATTATCGTGCTGTCTGTGCGAGATCGAGAAATTGATAAGATCGAAGCCCTGGATGCTGGCGCAGATGATTATCTGACCAAACCTTTTGGCATCGGCGAACTCATGGCACGCGTGCGTGGGGTGATCCGCCGTACCAGCCATGCCAACCATAATGAACCTGTATTTATCGTGGGCGACTTGCAGGTGGATTTCATCCACCGTCGCGTTACCGTTTCCGATCAAGAAGTAAATCTTACTCCCACGGAGTACGATTTGCTGCGCGTGTTAATTCAGAACGCTGATAAAGTGCTCACCCACCAACAAATTCTCCAAAAGGTATGGGGGTCGCGTTACAGCGAAGAAGAAACCCACCTTTTGCGGGTGAACATCAGCAATCTGCGCCGCAAGATTGAATCAGATCCTACTCGACCGGTGCTGATTATCACCGAGCCGGGTGTTGGCTACCGCCTCCGCAGCGCGTAATAAACTGTAATCAAATAAGAGCGAGGGGGTAGTTCAGCGTAAGCATGCTCGCTTTTCGCTCGAGAAAATCTTGCATTGCAAAACCATTGTCAATTCATCGTTTTCAGATAAAATTCGTCCATCGTTCCTCATTTTATCCAGGAGCCAACCGATGAGCCAATCTTTCCACTGTCCCAGTTGCGGCGGTCCCTTAGATTTTGACAACCGCGAAAGCCCAACCATGCGCTGCCCGTATTGCCGCTCGTCGGTGATTATCCCAGAATCGCTGCGCGCATCTGCTCCATCTGCACGAGTCTTTTCCGCCGAACAGGCCTTCGACGAGTTGCCCGAACTCGTGACTGCCATGGCAGAGATTGCCCGCCTGGTAGGTGACGGTAAAAAGCTCGACGCCATCAAACTGTTCCGCGACCACTTCGAGAGCAGCCTGAAAGAAGCTGTGGATGTCATCGAGCAAATTGAACAAGGCCAGGTGGTCACTCTTTCGGATTTACGCGTCGCATCAATTGGAGCTCCTTCTGCTCCAATCAGCCGAGAGGCATTGAAGGCTGAATTAAACGAGTTACTGGGCAACCAGCAAAAGATCCAGGCGATCAAGCGCTTCCGCGAGGTCTATCCGATCGGTTTGAAAGAAGCTAAGGAAGCTATTGAACAAATGGAACATGATGGTCACCTGCCAGAAATACCCAACGCTCAGGCAGACAGCCTGGGCGAAACCCTGGACCAGGCTCTGCAACTGGCGCAGGTAGCCCACTTAGCCCAAACCGGGCAACGCTCAGAAGCCACTCATTTGTATCGCCAGGTATTTGATACCAGCCTTCAGGAAGCCGAAAAGGTTGTAGAACAGCTGGCGGACGGGCAGAATAATGACCCTGACTGGGTAGTCTCCAGAGTACAGCACAACCTAAGATCGACAGCGCTGCCGCGCATTACCCCGAAACAGGCCGCGGCTGTAGGGGGTGGGGCTGGATGCGCAATCATTGGATTTGTTGCTTTTATCTTGCTCACCGTCGTTGTCCCGGTGCTGTTTGGTCTATCCTCGTCTGGAGGCCCGCTGGAATCGCTAAAGTTGCAGATCAATCCTCTTGCCCCTGCACGCCTGGTAGCATCGATGGGCAGCGAAGGGATCGGAGCGGGGCGCTTCGATGATCCTCGGGCAATTGCCGCGGCCAGCGATGGCACGTACTATGTGGCGGAATATTCTGATGGACGGGTTCAGCACCTGGGGGCAGATGGCAGCTCTTTGAATTTGTGGAATATTGGAAAAGCACAATATGTCAGCGATCTATTTTTCACCGAGGATGGCGTCTTAAACATGGTTTATCGGGGCAAACTCTGGCGCTATGCAGCCGAAAGCGGGAAAGAGCTTGGGGCGTTAGAAATCATAGACTCCTTTTATGTTGATTCGGCAGCCGCTGCTCCAGATGGCGGCATGGTGGTTTTTGGCAGCGATGAAACCTTGCTGCGCCTGAATGCGGATTTGCAGATCATCTGGGTAATCCCGGAAGTGGTGAGCAGCGTAACGGATGCCAGTATCGGCAGCGGAGAACTGACCGTGGACGGCCTGGGCAATATTTATATACTCAGCGCTTCGGAATCCAGTGTATTCAAATTCTCACCCGAGGGACGCTACCTGACCCGTTGGGGATCTGCCGGTGACCAACCTGGACAACTCAGGGCTGTAAATGCCATAGCAGTGGATGGGAATGGGCGCATCTACATCAGTGATATTTATGGAATCAAGATATTTGAGAGCGATGGGCGCTATTTGGACACAATCGATGTAATTGGGGTCGCCTTTGGGCTGGCATTCAATCCACAAAATCAGCTCGTAGCAGTCAGCAATACGCCAAAAGTATACGTCTATGAGCTCAAGTGATCCCAACCATTGAAATCGGTTGCATCAAAGTATGCCTCAGACAAGGAAATTCCAGTGTGTGGCAGAGTGGACAAAATCCTGCTCCAGCCAGCCAAAGGCATGCTGGATGCGCACTGCATAAACCACTCCACTATAGGATTCCTCATCCATGAATAATCCCTCATATTTGGCGTTGTAAACCCTGGCAACCTTTTTATACAACTCCAAATCACGCAGCTCGTCCACAATCCCTTCAAGGATCACCACCTCATCGCCGCTTTCCAGATGGACGACCACCTGCGGATTGACTGCCAGGTTACGGCTCTTGCGCGAAGAGCGATCTGTACTGAAGTACAAGACGCCATCCATCCATACACCCCACACCGGCGCGACATGCGGCCTGCCATCCGGGCGGGTTGAGCCGATCCAGTAATTGCGCGAGCTCGCCATCTGTTCACTAACCCAACTCCAGGGCAACAGCCCTTCCTGGGACGGGTCTATGCCATATGTTTTTCCAAAATACGGTCGTTGGGGTTCGGGACTATTCTCAAGCATCTTAATACCTCCATAAAATCACGAGCAATTACCATTAAAAGGTCAGCCAGAATCGATTCCCGGTGCATATACATACGCAACTACCTTCCTGATCGTTCAAAACTGGTCGCGTTAATTCGCAAGCAGCCAGCTCGAGAACTCAGGATGGACTCTCAGGAGGAAAACGCTCAAGCGCCAGTTCTGCTGCCTTGCGCGGCCCCATGGTATGGCTGCTGGATGGCCCATGACCTATCCGGTAAAGCTCACGCATGGATTGCATAGGATCTACCTTGGGTATAAAGAAAATACTGGAAGATTTAGGGAGCTACTCATCAGAATTTAACATGCCTTTGATATTCGTAATCGTACAGATAAGCTAGAAATTGAAAACCGTGTTGGGCGACGATCGGGCGGCTGTTGGGATTGCAGCCAACTGTTAAGAAGCGCCTGCCGCGCTGGCGGGCCTCCTGCACCCGTTGAGCCAGCAATGCTGTGTACAGCCCGCTTTTGCGCTGCCCGGGCACTGTCGCGCCGCCAAACAGGCTGGCAAAAGGATTATTGGGCGGGAAATAGGTCCAGGCTGTGCTGGCTGGCTGTCCATCCACATATGCCACATATACACTCAGATAATCCGGGATAGCCAGATGGCTCCCCAGCCGCTGTTTGAGCCAGGCAAAACTTCCTCCCCAAACCTGCTCTTCAACAGCAACCACCTCGTCCAGTTGTTCAGGCTCGGTAATTTGATGAATTTCTGAACTCACCGGGCGGAGCAAGTCTGCTGGACAATCCTGCATATCCAAGAGCATGAGCGCACTTGGATCATCATCAGCAGAAAAACCATGCACCAGCAGGCGCCTGGCTAAATCGTCAGGATGATCGTGTTGCATGAGCTGCCAGGTAAAAGGTTGGTCAAACTGCAAAAAATAATCGACCTGTTCCTGAATCACCGCATCAGCATTGACTTCATCCAGCCAGGCACAGGAAACAAAATTCATTCCCGGTGCAGGGCGGATGAAACGCATCACGTGCGGCGTTATTTCTTTTCGTACGCCAGGGATTTCTAAACCAATTCTTTGGTGTTGGTCATAGAGCGCCAGAAGTTGAGAATGCTCATCCATCGCTATCAAACCATTGCTGCCGGCTTTCCTTAACCAAGCAGGTAATAGACACCAACCACCACACCAATCGTCACCACCGTCCAGCGCAAAGTAGAAGGTTTGATGCGGCTGGCAATGCGCCCGCCAAGCACACCACCGAACAGCGCCCCCACTGCCATGACCAGTGCTACCGGCCAAACCACCTGCCCGGAGAAAAGAAAAAATATCGCTGCGGCAATGTTCACGCTGAAGGAAATAGCCTGTTTTAAGGCATTTAGACGGGTCAGAGAATCTTCCAGGGTAAGCCCCAGGACTGCCAGAACGATCACGCTCAAGCCTGCGCCGAAATATCCTCCGTAGATAGAAGCCAGCCCAACTGGCAGCCAGGCCCAGGATTCGGAAGTCGCCTCCGCGCCGTTTTGCTTGGAACGCTTTACCAACCAGGCGCGCAACGGATCCTGGGCGGCTAACAAGGCAGAGGCTAATAAGATCAAGAACGGGATTAGCGAACGAAAGAGGCGCTCGCCAGTATTCAAGAGTAAAATTCCGCCAATAATCCCGCCTACCACGCTGGCAGGGATTAACAGCCACAAACGCGCCTTCTGCCCTCGCAAATCAGATGATTGCGCCAGGGTAGCCCCGAAGTAACCGGGCACCAGAGCTACCGTGTTGGTGATGCTGGCCCCGACCGCCGGCAACCCCACCGCGATCAAGGCTGGAAAAGTGATCAACGTACCGCCGCCGGCGATGGCATTTACTACGCCTGCTGCGACTGCCGCCAGCCCCACCCAAATAAAGTCAATGATTTCCATATTGGCTGCCTTTGTTGTTGATGCGATTTTCAAACAGGGGTACGTTCTAAAAATATCTAAATTTACCACAACTCACGCAGCGCTGTTCGCCAGTTTGTGAAGTCAATCGCATCTGCTTTACGCAGGGCGTCCGCCTCCACCAATTGGATAATCTTGTGGCGATCGCTCGGATCAGTGCTGTTTAGCAGCCTGACAGCAGACTCCCATACGACCTCCCGCCATTGGGAGATCAGCCGCGAAATCAGCAGCTCATCCAATGGGCCTAATAACTTATCGATGAACTCCATGGATGGCATGGAAACCTCTAATACCTGGTCTTGAACAGCATCAATCGTACGTCCAATGACATTGTTGACTGCACAATGATCGGTATAGCGCTGGAGGCGCTGAGCCTCAGATAGCGCTGCCCATTCCGGTTCCAGCAGATCAACCAATGTCAATACCAGGTCGTAATTGATATGTGCATTGACCCCATACAGCAGCTTTTGGAGCGCTACAACCTGTGCATCAGCCGTCGAAAGATGCGCCAGCCGCCATATAGCAGGCGCACTAGCAGGATCCTGGTCATAAGCCTCCAGAGCCACGAAATAATAATCTGCAAAACGATTTAATAAGCGTTCAACCCAGGCAGGATCCGTGAATTCTCCCTGTTCTATGCCTGCCAGCATATTCTCGGTCATCATCATGTAGCAACGCAGGAAAACTGCCCGCGAGTCGGCCGATTGTTCCCAGTTCTCTACTCGCGCCAGCATTTTTGAGACCACCCCTCTATCCATCCAACCCTCCCGATACCACTTGGTCCAAATCTTTTTGTCTGCTAAAAATTACCTGGATCAGCCCATTCTTCGAAATATCCGGTGAGCTAAAAGCGTCAGCCAACGCGAAGGTTCTTTTTTCTGGCCGAAATCCCAATCCTTCCAGGCAGTCCAGATTGAGCCGGGGGTAAAACGGCCTTCTTCACCAGCCTTCTCGCGCATCACATCTACCAGAGTTATCAGGCGTGGGTCAGAGCACAACCAGGGAAAACGAGTTAATACATCCGCCACATGCAAGACATCATACCAAACCAGGGGGGCTTTTAGTTTGCAAAAATCCGTACCCATATAAAATTGATAAGGGTGGAGCATCAAACGACCTTCCCACAGACGAAGCAAGGTTTCTGCCCCAGTCTGACTGGCTGGGAGACTCTGCCAGTCTGCTCGTAAAGCAAGGGTTTTTAGCATCACCAGATTGGCGTATGGACAGGGGTCGTCCTTGCGCCCAGGCCCGCGAAACCTGCCCAGCTCTGGTGAGACGCCACAAGGCCAGCCATGCTCCGTCACCAATGACAACAAGTGTTCCAGGGCCATCTGGACTCGCGGATCATCGCCCAGGCCAAATTTGACGAGTGCATACAGGATCAGCGGCGCATCGCACAGCGCCCAGGCCCACACATCCTCACCTGAGCCACCAAAATGAGGCGGGATATTCATCAATACCTGAAATGGCCCGGTGTTTGCCTGGTGTTTAAGGATGCGGTCAATGACGATATCTATCCCCTGATCGCCCTGCTTTAGTCCCAGATCCGCCACAAAGATCAGCTTATGCAAAAGATGCCCGGCGCTCTTATGGCTGGACAGGAGTGAGCCAGGCCACTCAGCCAGTTCAGCCACCAAGCCCTGCACCTGGGGATGAGCAAGCATTGCCTCTCGGGCTTGGGCTACGTCGGGTGAATCTTCAGCCTCACCCAGCAACTCCAGCCGGGTGCGGTAGATCACCCAGGGTGGACCTTCCAGTAACCATTCGATTATTTTGTCCATAGATAGTGGGCCTCATAACTTCCAAGCGCCTTGTAACCGAGTTTCATAGCCAAACTGCAAGACTCGGGATTGGCCGCATCCCATTTAATTTACCACAACTCACCCTGCCTTTGAAATCAAACCTCACGTCTTCCCCACTTAATAGGCTTGAACAAAATCGGCGAATTTATTCCATCAAAAACACGCAATGATCCAGGTTATCCTCTGCGTGCCTGGATCAAAATATGCTCTTCCGGGAAATCTTCTATGGGAGAAACAATCTCGACCAAATTGCGCCATTTGTCAGCATTGACGGTCAGGGTGCGCAGTTCAACAATTTCCATCCCCAGGCGCGCAAAGGCAGCTTGAAATTCATTCAATGTGAAGTACTGGTAGCTCTCCCGGCGCTCGGTTTGCCAGAGGGATTTCCCAAGAAAGATTGATTTGGTTATATAGCGCGTGAAATCACGGCGCGTAATTTCGATATTCAGTGGGGTTATTTTTTTGCGATAGGAGATACGAAAGGGGTAATACTGGCTGGCGAAAACTTGAAAATCACCCCAGGCCTGATTATCTATAAAACGAACTTGCAGCAGGTCTTGTGCATTACCGGCAGGCTCCAAACCATCGAATAACACCAACCAGCCTTCCGGTGCAAGGCAGCTAACTGCCCCTGCCAGAGCCTCTTCCACACGCTGTTTGGCAAGCGTGACATTCACCTCGCCCAGTTCAGTTGAATATTCCGCTGAATAAACTTCGTGCAGCGCATTTACTAACAAGACCAGATCATATTTCCCCAGCCCTGCCAGGAGAGCCTGATCGGTGAAGTCGCCGTTTACAAAGCGCCAGCCAGGAAAATCCCGCCGGCAGTGCGCAAGTGACTGTGCATTGTAATCAACGCCCACAACAATCTGGCTGGCGCACAACTGAGAATGGGCGTCGATCAGCGTACCAACGACTTGCCCCTCCCCACATCCCAGTTCCAAAATCCGCAATGGCTGTTCACTCTGGCGAGAGATCTGCCGCACCAGGCGCGAAGCTGCCAGAATCGCTTCGCGCTTGCCGAGATTTTCCATCTCTTGCAGGCGGATCTCCCAATAAAAATCCCAAAACTCGTCGTTTTCTAACATACCGTACGCACAGGAAAATTCTGTTGGGTTTGATTCCCCTATTGAGCAGGATTAGGATCGCATTACAACAGCCTGGTGTTCTTCCATCACAGCAAGCTTCAGACGCTCTAATGGACGGCCTAGCAGACGTTCGATGGAGCGGATTATGGGTTTATCGTCTGGTGTCGCCAGGGTAATCGCTTTACCAAGCCTGGCCATGCGCCCGGTACGCCCAATGCGATGGGTATAAGCATCTGCTGTATCCGGTGCGTCAAAATTGATTACGTGCGAGATTTGCGTGACATCGATGCCGCGTGCGGCGATATCAGTCGCCACCATCACTTTTACACGCCCACTCCGAAAACCATCCATAGCAGCCTGACGCTGGTTCTGCGAAAGGTTGCCCTGCAAAGAGGTTGCCGAATGCCCGGCTTTGACCAGCTGCTGAGCCAGTTTCTTGGCGCGATGCTTGGTGCGGGTAAAAACCAGAACCTGCCCATCGCCACCTTTTGGAAGCAAGGCTAAAAGCGTCGCATACTTTCCCTCTTGATCAACTGGATAAACTGCCTGCTGGACGGACTCCACCGGGCGCGAGGCACCGATCTCAACCGTCACGGGCTGGGTCAGAAAATCCATTGCCAGTCCACGAATTTCAGGAGGCATCGTCGCTGAGAATAACAGGGTCAGGCGGTTTTTGGGCAGCGCCGTCACAATGCGCCGGATGGAGGGCAAAAAGCCCATATCAAACATGCGGTCGGCTTCATCGATGACCAGGATTTCAATGCCGCGCAGATCAACGACCTTCTGGCTCATCAAATCCAGCAGGCGGCCTGGGCAGGCTACGGCGATATCCACACCGGCGCGCAAGCCTTTGATCTGGGGTACTGCGCTCACACCACCATATATAGTCAGGCTGCGCAAGCCTGTTCGACCACCCAGCTCACGAATGACCATATGGGTCTGTTCGGCCAGCTCGCGGGTGGGGGATAGAATTAATGCCCGCAGCTTGCCGCGCGGCCCATCTAAGAGACGCTGCAAGATAGGCAGCACAAACGCAGCGGTCTTACCCGTACCGGTTTGGGCCAGACCCAATACATCGCGGCCGTCTAAAACGGGTTGTATCGTACGACTTTGAATAGGGGTAGGGGTGGTATAACCAGCCGATAAAATACCCGCTTTGATGTGCGGGTGAAAAGAAAATGTATCAAAACTCACAATAGATCCTTTATTATAAAAAAAATTGAGCCAGGGCGAGCCCTGGCCCACACAACTATTTGTAAAACAGACAAAGATGACCTGCTTATCAAACTACTGCATAAGTGTACCACAGATAATGCAAACGAAAATAATTACTCCGATCAATGATTTATAGGTTCGCAACGCTACCCATTGACTGAAGCGCATTTTCAAGCATTACGCGCACACCGGGGGCATCGAGATCAGTAGCCTGCTGGATTTTGATATGGCGCGCCTTCTTCCCGGTACCCCTTAACAAGCCTTCCGGATCGGGCAGCGACGCCCCGCGTGCCAGCATAATGTTGATATAGTTCTTGTAGATGGCGATACCACAGATCAGCCCTTTATACGTTCGGTCTAGGCCATAAGCAACCAGGTTGGCAGGGATATCGAACTGCTCGATCGTGCCAGGCATCACCGAGAGAATTAATGCACGCACGCTCAAAACCAGCTCACGGATGTGCTCCGGATAGCGCTCCAGAAATTGTTCCAGTGTATTGTCAGTATTTGATTCCATCAGTTCCTCATGGATGTAATCTTTATCCACTGACCTATTCTATCCTGCTTGTCCATCATTTATAACACCTTTACATAGGTAAGAAGCCTGTGAATCTTCCGGAATCCAAGCGCCTCATAAAGCTTTTGGGCAGGAGGATTATCCGATTCGACACATACGCTGGCTGTTAGCAACCCGCGAACTTGCATCCTGCACAAGCCTTCTCTCAAAACAGCCACCGCCAATCCTCTACGACGGAAATTCGGGTGTGTACCGACCGGCTCGAAGTAACCCAACTGGTTTTCTTCATCCAACCAACCCACGCAGAAGGCCGCGAACTCCCCACTGGGCGCCACTGCCACGAGATCCCATTCAGCTTTGTAGACCGGCGAGCGCATAAACCGCAAATAGCGCTCTATATAATCCGCAATTGGCTTACTCGATCCAAATGCTGCATGAGAAACCAATGCGCGTTGTTCGAGCTCTTGTTCGCCGGCTACGGGACGCAAGCAGTAGCCGTGGGGCAGATCCGGCTTTGAGATCTCCTCATTCAGAGGTTGTTGCAGATAAACCAGATGGTAATCACTGCACGTAAATCCGCGCCCTTCCAGGTGTGCAATTAAATCATGATCATGCTCAGAAACCCACATGGTGCGCAGGTCTGCTCCCCCTTGCTCGCCGACCAACCGACTCATTTGCTCTTCAGCCCAGACAAACAAACCAATTCTCTGATCGCATAGGCCCGGATCGGGAGATATAAACACATCAAAGGCGCCAAAACTCGGTGAGAACAGGATCCAACCCATTACCGTCTTATAATTTTCATCACCCCAAAGATAGATCCTGTTTTTAAAGTCCTGGTCAAGATAGTACAACCACCAGTTTAGATCACCCGGATGGACATAGTAGACTGGACCAGCGGCTTTTCTACCCTCCATCAATAGCTGGCGCATACCCTCCAGATCCTGTTCATCACGATAAGGGCGCAGTTCTATATTCATACGATATACTCCCGTGGAGAGCCTCTCTCAAGCCTGGCTCGGCTTGGTAAATCGAAATGCAATGATCCTGGGAGGTTTATCTTGATCGTCTGGGTGCCACCATTCCTGAAGGTCTTCAAGCGCAAAGCCTGTTGATCTGCCCGCGCTGTGAAAATCGCTGATATGGTGCACGAAAGCCTGGATCTCAATATGATTAGATTTAGTTTGGAAGTTGGCTTTCGTCCCCTGATATTGCCTGAAGGGGTGCAGTTCAGAGATCAAGAAACGGCCTCCTGGCTTGAGGCAACGAAATGCTTCAGAAAAGATCGATGATAAGTCAGCAATATGCTCCAGCATCAGATCGCAAACCACCCAATCCACTGAAGCCATCGGGGCTGGCCAGGGATGTGTGAGATCGGCGAGACATAACAGGGTGTTTGATGCAGTTACCTTCTTCTGGGCGTTCCGCAGCATAGGCTCTGAAAAATCTAATGCCAGCACCTGCGCACATTTCAGGGAAAGGAGGTTCGTGTTCTTGCCAGTTCCACAACCGATCTCAAGTGCAATCCCACTAGAGAAACCGGAAAAATGCTCTCGCAGGACGCGTTCATCCAAATCCCGCGTCCGGTTGCTGTCGGAGTCATAAGTTGATGACCATTCGTTATAGGCATCCAGGATATTCATCGAGTCCAACCTTTCGCAAGCTGCTCGCCCACACATCTGATTCGCGGTATGCGAATCATTCTGCTACGCAACCATGCTGCCCACATGTTTTATACCATTTATCCGGCTAAAAGCTCAAAGTAAGCAGCCATGTTCGTAACTCATAGATCAATTTTGCACCCATAACATCGGGTAATTTGCCAGATATTGGATGTTTGGGCAGTCACAGTTGCCTGTATACTAGGGTTATGTAAAAAAACTTCTCAGAGGGAAATAATTCAATGGATGAAAAATCACTACCTGATTTGTTCTCGCAAATGATCCCTGATGAACTGGAAGATTCCCTGGGACTGGGTGGAAAAAGCTCCGCTGAGAAAAACAATAATATTTTGATCGCCAGCCTGAAAGCTGCCGCGGGGCAGTCCGGAGGGTTGGTAGATAAAGCAGTGAATGAGTTCCTCACTGGTGAGGGCGACTTACTCGATACCACCCGCTCGGCTGTGACGCGCAGCAA
>Ga0105094_10000678_pt1 | contig 17350 bp, 16 predicted proteins | sample PPLLak1March2015_2_FD_87023 | JGI IMG/M metagenome (GOLD analysis project Ga0105094, IMG submission 87023) | Freshwater sediment microbial communities from Prairie Pothole Lake near Jamestown, North Dakota, USA - PPLs Lake P8 Core (3) Depth... | ecosystem: Environmental > Aquatic > Freshwater >...
CCTGGGGCAGTACACCATCCAGCCCGGCGATTCTGGCACGCTGCGCGTCTATATCGCCCGCGTCAATGACGTGCTTTACCCGGATGACGATGACCCCAATTACGTCAGCGGCGTATTTGATACCACCTATGTCGGCAGCGAGTACGTCACCGGCTCCACCGATATAACGGTCAACTTCCGCCTGCCGCCGGGTGTGACCCCCGAAGAGCCACGCTGGCATTCCGCCCCCAGCGGCTTCCCATCCGAGCCGGAGACTTACCTGGACGCAGACGGGCGGGTGGTTTACTCCTGGAACAATCCCAATGCCAATTTCTACGAGCCGTTTAAGTTCGGGGCTTCTTTCCCAGGCAGCTACGTTCCTTCGGGAGCCATCCAGGCCCAACCAGGCTTCTTTGAGCGCATTGGCCTGGAAGGCGAAGACATGGTCGGCTTTGGCTGCTGCGCAGGGATCATCGGCCTGATCGGCGCCTTCAGTGCCCTGGGCGTGATCAGCGGCAACAAACGCAAGCTGCAGTACCTGCCTCCCAAGGTGGCCATCGAAGGGCATGGCATCAAGCGCGGCCTGACTGCTGTCGAATCCGCCATTCTGCTCGAACAGCCTCTGGATAAGATCCTGACCATGATCCTGTTCGCAGTGATCAAAAAGAACGCTGCCAAAGTCAAAACCCGCGAACCCCTGGAGCTGGAGATTATTCAGCCACAGCCCGAAGACCTGTACGATTACGAAAAAGACTTCCTGAGCGCTTTTGCGGAGACCGAAAACAAAGCCCGCCGCAAAGAACTGCAAGACGCCATAACTGCCTTGATCAAGAGCGTGGCGCTCAAAATGAAAGGCTTCAGCCGCAAAGAGACCCTGGCTTATTATAAGGATATCGTTGAGCGCGCCTGGCAGCAGGTGGAAAGCGCCGATACCCCCGAAGTGAAGAGCGCCAAGTACGACGAAGTGATGGAATGGACCATGCTGGACAAGGACTACGACGACCGCACCCGGCGCACCTTCACCGGCGGCCCGGTCTTCATCCCGCACTGGTGGGGCAACTACGATCCCACCTACAGCCCGAGCAGCTCCATGCCGCGCCCGGTCTTGACTGGCAGCGGCGATTCCGGCGGCGGAGGCATCAGCCTGCCCAATTTGCCCGGCTCTGATTTTGCGGCTTCTGTGGTGGGGGGCGTACAAAACTTTGCTGGCGGTGTGGTGGGCAACCTCAATGATTTCACCTCCACCATCACCAACCGCACCAATCCCCCACCCCCGCCTCCACCCCGTAGCAGCGGTGGTCGTTCCGGCGGCGGTGGCGGCGGCTGCGCCTGTGCCTGCGCTTGCGCCGGTTGCGCCTGCGCCTGCGCCGGCGGTGGCAGATGATCCGGCCTAACTATCCCACTCGTATATTGATGCTTGCTCTCCTGTGCGCCATGCTGCTCGCCAGTCTGACGCCGGGTGCATTCGCCCCCGTCCGCGCTCAGACCGATCCTGCCACTGCTACGCCGCCGGCAGCAACTGCTGCTACTGATCCGCAACAAACACCTACCTCGGGTGCTGAAACCGACCCCACCGCTGAAGCAGCTGCTCCTTGTGAAGTCCCATGCCTGGTCAGTGTGGCGGTCAGCGGATCGCCGGTCTACCAGCTTGCCAGCGTTGATTCACCGAAACTGGCCAGCTTTGCTTCCGGGATCAGCCTGTACGCTATCGGGATGGACGCCACCACCGGCTGGATCGAGCTGCAGATTGCCCCTTACACTACCGCCTGGATCGAGCTCAGCAACCTGCTGGACCCGCGGCAATTAAAAGCCTTGCCCGTGCTCGCCACACCCGTACCGCGCCTGATCACCCCCACCCCGGATTCGCTTTCGCTGAACGCCTGGGTAGAGTACAACAACACGGATAAATCGATTTCCATTCGCATCCGAGGGGATGGTTTTCGCAACAACGAGTTGGTGCGCTTCGAGCTTTACAATCCCAGTGGGCGGCTGGTGCAAAAGCAAACCGCTAAGGCAAATGTGTACAACGATGTCTTCGCCGTCTTCATTCTGGCTAAATACACCGGCGGCACCTATAAGATCGTGCTGACCCGCGATGATGGCGCCGTGCTGGAAAAAACGGTTTCGGTCAAGGATCCCTGAGTGAGATAATTGCCCATGCCAAAATCCACCCTGCTCTCACTTACGTTAGCGCTCCTGCTTGCGCTCACCCTGGCAGCTTGCGAGGCTGCGCCAGCAGCCCCTGGTATGTCCGATGCGGCTGCGCCATCTGCCAATCAGGTTTCCAGCGAAGATGGCTCGACTGAACCAGGGCAGGAAGAAACCCCTGCCGCGACCCAACCGGCTGACGATAACCCCACGCCTGTTCCACCTACAGCCACCGCCTCCGCCACGCCCACTCTCCCGCCCAGCCCGACGCCTACAACGACACCCACGGCGACGCCTGAGCCAGTCGTCATCGAAGGCATCACGCTTGCCGAGGCCGAGATCTACGCCGGACCCAGCGATATCTACCCCTGGATGGGCACCTACACCACCGGCATCACGCTCACGGTGATGGGAAGCGATGACAGCCTGAGCTGGCTGGCGGTCGAAATCCCGCCCGGGCAAATCGGTTGGGTGGCTGAACAGGACTTGCAGCTCGATTTTCCCAAAACCGACCTGCCCCTGGCGCCCACACCCGAGGCGCTACCTACCGTCGCTCCGTTGGCGGGCAGCACCATCCAGCTTACCCTGGTTAAACACCTTTATCCGGCCTCAGAGTACTTTCATTCGGTTCAGGCTGCGATCGCTGTCGTGCAGACAAACCAGCCCAAAACTCCCTTTACGCTCGAAATGTTCAATGAAAAAGGAAAGCTCATGTTCCGCGAAAAGAACATGACCGATGCTGCAGGCAAACAGAGTATCTACATCCCCTGGCGCCAGGCTGAAGGCAAGTATCGGGTTGTGGTGACCAACGCAGCCGGCGATTATGCCGAGGGGTGGTTTGAAGTGATCGAAAGGTAAATTTATGGGTATCCAGAAAAATCTTAAGTCCATCTTTGGGCGACTCGCCCATCCAGCGCAGCCTGCCCAAGCCCTGCCGCCCGGGCTGCACCACTACGACCGTCAGTCCCCCGGCGAGCGCAGCCGTATCCACCTGCGGGTCGATCCGGATGGCAGCGGGCTTTTACTGGTCAACGCTAACCGCGTGGTGCATCTCAACCCCACTGCGGCCTTCCTGGCTTACCTGGCCCTGGAAGAAACACCAGCCGAGCAGGCTGTCAAACGCCTGCGCCGGCATTACGCCGTCCCGCCCCAACAGGCGTTGGATGACTTCACGCAAATTCAGAGCCAGATCAGCGAGCTTATCCGCCCGGAAGGCGCATGCCCTATCCACGACCTGGATCTTGAAATTCGCGCCCCCTTCTCGGCGCGCCCATCTGCCCCCTATCGCATGGACCTGGCGATCACGTACCGCTGCAACAACGACTGCGCCCACTGCTACAACGCCCGCCAGCGCACCTTCCCCGGACTCTCCACCCCCGAATGGTTTGAAGTCCTTGACCGCACCTGGGCGCTGGGCATCCCGCATGTGGTCTTCACCGGCGGCGAGCCCACCCTGCACCCCGACCTGCCTGAGTTGATCGCGCACGCCGAGCACAACGGGCAGATCACCGGGCTGAACACCAACGCCCGCCGCCTGTCCGACCCGCGCTTCGTGGAGCGATTGGTCGAAGCCGGGCTGGATCATGTGCAGATCACCCTGGAATCGCACAACGCCGCCATCCACGACCAGATGGTGCGCGCTCCCGGCGCCTGGCAGCAAACGGTGCGCGGCCTGCGCAATGTGCTGGAAACGCCCCTGTACGTGATGACCAATACCACCATGCTGCGGGATAACGCCACCACGCTGGGGCAGACCCTGGAATTCCTGGCTGCCGAAGGCGTGCCCACCGTGGGCTTGAACGCCCTGATCTATTCCGGGGCGGGCGCCAGCGTGGGTACCGGCCTGGGCGAGGCAGAGCTGACGCCTCTTTTGGAGCTGGCGCGTGCTCACTGCGACGCCCACGATCAGCGCCTGATCTGGTACACCCCCACCCAGTACTGCCATTTCGACCCCATGCAGCTCGAGCTGGGCGTCAAGGGCTGCACCGCCGCCCTGTACAATATGTGCGTGGAGCCTAACGGCGATGTGCTGCCCTGCCAATCCTATTACACGCCACTGGGCAACCTGCTCCACGATAGCTGGGATTCGATTTGGAACCATGATCTATCTACCAGCCTGCGCGAGCGCCGCTACGTGGCTGAGAAATGTAATGCCTGCGCCCTGCTGCCCGAATGCGGCGGCGGCTGCCCGCTTCACCCCGGTTCGCCGGGCACTTTCTGACCCTTACCTGCCGGAGGCTTTATGTCCGACCTGATTAATTCCTTCATGGCTTTTATCAAACCCGAGCCGGCTCCACCCCCGGGGATGTACCATTACATTGCCCCCCAGGAAGACCCGCTCAATTTTCGCCTGCACCTGCGCGTTGAGCCAGATGGTGGCGGCATACTGATCGTCAATGCCGCCACCATCCTGCACCTGAACGAGACCGCCACCGAGTTCGCCTATCACATGGTCCACGGGCTGCCGGAAGAGCAGGTGATCCAGAAGATCACCCGCCGCTACAAGATCGCCCCCGAGGAAGCCCGCCTGGATTACCGCGATCTAATCGCACGCCTGCACTCTCTGGTCGAGACCACCGATCTGGACCCGGTGACGATCCTGGAATTCGAGCGTCAGGAACCCTTCAGCGGCGATATCAGTGCCCCCTACCGCCTGGACTGTGCCCTGACCTACCGCCTGCCGGAGGGCATCCCCCACGAACTGGCCCCCATTGCCCGCGTCACCCGCGAGCTTTCCACCGATGAGTGGAAGACCATCCTGGACAAGGCCTGGCTGGCGGGCATCCCGCACGTGATCTTTACCGGCGGCGAGCCTACCCTGCGCCCCGATCTGCCCGAGCTGCTGGCGCACGCCGAGAAGATCGAGCAGGTCAGCGGCTTGCTAACCACAGGGCTGGCTTTCAGCGAGCCGGCCTACCTGAACCAGCTCCTGCAGACCGGGCTGGACCATATCCTGTTCCTGCTGCTGCCCGATAAACCCCAATCCTGGCAGGCTTTGGAGAATGTGCTGGCAGCCGATATTTATGCCGCCGTGCACCTGACCCTGGGCGCCTCCCTGGGTGTGCCCGCCAATGATCTGCTGGATCGCCTGGCAGGTATGGGCGTCAAAGCCGTCTCGCTCAGCGCCGCCACCTCAGACAACCTGCCGGCCCAGGAGCTGGCGCGTGCCCATGCCGCCGCCATCGGCCTGGACCTGGTGTGGAATCTCCCTGTGCCCTACTCGGTTGCCAACCCGGTCGCCGAAGAGACCGGGCACGCGGAGCAGGCTTCCGCCGAAGGCCGTGCCTGGATGTATATTGAGCCGGATGGCGATGTGCTTCCCGCCCAGGGCGTGAACCAGGTGCTGGGAAATGCGCTCACCGGCTCGCTCAAGGATTTGTGGAAGGCGACCAGATAAAACAAATTATCCGCAGATCACGCAGATCTACGCAGATATAGGCGATTATTTGCCTTTGCTCTGCGTCTTTCTGCGTTTTCTGCGGATAGTTCTTTTCTTATCATGAATATTCAGGACTGGCACACCCGCTACACCTTACAAGCGCGCTGGACACGTGAGCTGCGTCGCTACCTGTGCGAAAAAACCCACCTGGACCAGGCGCACGCCGTATTAGAAGTCGGCTGTGGCACCGGCGCTATCCTGGGGTGGCTGCCCGATTGTACCTCCGCCACGCTGCACGGACTGGATATCGACTTCCCCGCCCTGAAGTTCGCCAGATCCCAGACTCCCGCTTTGCTGACCAACGGCGACGCCATGCACCTGCTCTACGCCAGCGCCAGCTTCGACGCCGTGTGCTGCCACTACCTGCTGCTGTGGCTGGCCGACCCAATCCCCGCCCTGCAGGAAATACGCCGCGTGCTCAAACCTGGCGGCTGCCTGCTGGTTTTCGCCGAGCCGGATTACGGCGGGCGCATCGACTACCCCGCAGAATTATCCATCCTGGGCGAATGGCAGAGCGCCTCTCTGCGCCAGCAGGGCGCCGACCCACAGGCTGGTCGACAGCTATCATCCTGGCTACACGCAGCAAGCTTCGAACAGGTCGTCACCGGTCTGCTCGGCGGCGAGTGGAGCGGGGAGTTCAATGAGGCTGAATTCGAGTCCGAATGGGAAATCTTGCGCAGCGATGTAGGTCGGACTTTCCAGTCCGACCAGGCCAATCCGACCCAGGGTACTGTCAATACAGGTCAAGCCTACCAAGACGCCCAAGGCGGACTGAAAGTCCGCCCTACATTGGACGTATTGCGGTTAATCGACAAAAACGCCCGCCTGTCCGGCGAGCGCGTGTTGTATGTGCCTACGTTTTATGCATTGGGATTTAAAAACCTGTAGCGCAAACTGTTAGTTTGCGCCCCAGGTTAACCAAACCGGCCGTTTATTCTACTCCACCGGCAGCCCAATCTCAACCATCTCCCTCACCACCCTTACCGGGTACGCCGGGATATCCACCACCGCCGGCAGCGCCAGCACCTTGCCGCTACGCACGTCGAAGATCGCCCCGTGGCGCGGGCAGGTGATCTCGTAGCCGTCCAACTCGCCATCTCCGAGCGGCCCGTCGTCATGGCTGCATAGATCGGCGATGGCATACAGCTCGTCGCCGATATTGAACACCACAATCGGCTGCCCGTCGATCTCGACAAACAGGCGCGCCCCATTGGGTAGCTCGCTCAGCGCGCCGACTTCCACAAACTCGCACTGCTCGGGTTCGTATTGGGTATAGTTAACCATTTTCCACCCCGCTAATCTACCAGATCGTCGCTGGCCTCGCCTAAACCATACACCCCAGCCTTGAGCACCTTCAGTGAAAGCAATGCGCACTTCAGGCGCACCGGCCCCAGCTCGATGCCCAGCAGCTCCAGCAAATCGTCCTTAGTCAGGGCGCGCACTTCGTCCAGCGTATTGCCCAGGATCGATTCCACCAGCAAATCCGCCGAAGCCTGCGAGATGGCGCAGCCGTGCCCATCGAAGGCCGCTTCGCGCACCACATCGTTCTCGTCCACGCGCAGGTCGATGCGGATATGATCCCCGCACAGGGGATTATCGTCTTCAAAGGAAATATCATGCGGATCCAGATGGCCGCGGTAAAGTGGGCTTTTATAACGGTCGATGATCAATTCGCGATACAGGTCGTCCATGATGGTTTCTCCAGCAGGCTGCGGCATCACACGCCAAACATGTGTTTGACTTTATAGATCGATTCAATCAGCCGGTCTACTTCCTGCCGGGTGTTGTAGAGATAGAAGCTGGCGCGCGCCGTAGCGGGGATGCCGTACTTCTCGTGCAGCGGCTGGGCGCAGTGATGCCCGGCGCGTACGGCGATCCCATCCCGGTCCAGCACCTGGGCGATATCGTGCGGGTGCAGTCCATCCATGTAAAAGGAGGCTACCCCACCTTTATGCTCGGCGGTCGGGCCAAACACCTTCGCCCCCGGAACCTCTTCCAGGCGCTCCAAGGCGTAGGCGGTCAGAGCATGTTCGTGCTCGGCTATGGCCTGCATGCCGGTCTGGGTCAGGTAGTCCACTGCCGCGCCGAAGCCCACCGCCTCTGCTATGGCAGGCGTCCCGGCTTCGAACTTGTGCGGCAGCGAATTGGGCACGAAACTGCGCAAATGCACAGTTTTGATCATATCCCCACCCCCCAGGAAGGGCGGCATTTGCTCCAGCAGCTCCTTGCGCCCGTACAGCACGCCGATCCCGCTGGGGCCGACCATCTTGTGCGCCGAAAAAGCCAGGAAGTCAGCATCCAGGGCCTGCACATCCACAGGGAAATGCGGCACAGACTGCGCCCCATCCACCAGGGTCAGCGCGCCGGCGGCGTGCGCCAGGCGGATGATCTCCTGCGCCGGAGTGATCGTGCCCAGCACATTGGACATGTGCGTGAAGCTGACCATCTTCGGCTTGAGCTCCAGCAGGCGCTGGTACTCGACCAGGTCGAGCAGCCCATCCTCGCCCACGGGAATAAATTCCAGGCGCAAGTCGCGCTCCGCGGAGAGGATATGCCAGGGCACCAGGTTGGAGTGGTGCTCCATCTCGGTCAGGATCACCACATCGCCCGGCTTGAGATTGACGCGCCCCCAGGTGAGGCTGACCAAGTTGATCGATTCGGTGGTGTTGCGCGTGAAGATCACCTGGCGCGCCGATGGTGCGTTGATGAATCGGGCTACTTTGTTGCGCGCCTCTTCATATAGCGCCGTGGATTCCTCCGCCAGGGTATGGATGCCGCGGTGAATATTGGCATTCGACTGGCGGTAGAAGTTGTCCATGGACTCGATCACCGCCAAAGGCTTCTGGCTGGTGGCGGTCGAATCCAGGTACACCAGCGGCACGCCCGGGCGCAGCTCGCGGCTCAGGATCGGGAAATCCCGGCGGATACGCTCAACATCAAAAGAATTGGTTTGGGTCATATTTGCTCGATGTGTGCGGGTTTAAGTTAATTTGACTAGCCGCCCAGGTCGATGCGCGTGGGTCGGATGCGCGTGCGCTTCCGACGGCGCGCAACACGGCGGATATTTTGTGAATCTTTGGGGCACCACAAAACGTGATCGGGCACCATCCAGCCATCTGTCAGGTATACGCTCTCCTGGAACTGGATAGCCAGCATCTTGGGGTCCACCTGGACCACGGTGCCTTCGAGCCAATCGCGTACTCGCTCGCCACCCAGATCGTGGTCGCAGTAGACCTCAATCCGGTCGCCGACGCCAAACGGCTCGTTAGATTCTGGGGCGCGGGTAAAGTGCAGTCCTGGCAACGCTGCCTCCTTCTGTGCTACTTCCAGCCAGGCTTTCTCGAAACAAATCAAACGTTCTTAGTTTGATTTGTTTCTTTGATCGTTTCGCTGGTTATTTTTTGTTTTTCAACACCGGTCCGCAGAAAGCGCAGAGCAGCGCAGTCATTTAGATTTCCGAAATATTCTGCGTTTATCTGCGGTTTCTGCGGTTAATTCTTACTTAGAGCGCCTTGACGCCCATCTTTTCCAGAATCGCTTTCTGGAAACGCTCGCGCACGCCATCAAAGGGGATGCGCTGCATGATGGGATCAAAGAAGCCTTCCACCACCAGGCGCTCGGCATCGGCATAGGGCAGGCCGCGGCTGCGCAGGTAGAAGACCAGCTCGGGGTCAATCTTGCCCACTGTGGCGCCATGCGTGCAGCGCACATCATCGGCCAGGATTTCCAGGCCGGGGATGGAGTCGGCGCGCGCATTGGGGCTGAGGGTCAGGTTGCGGTTAGCCTGGTAGCCGTCCGTTTTCTGGGCATCTCTGGCCACATAGATCATACCCTGCCATACCGAGCGGCTCTTATCCTTCAAAGCGCCTTTGAAGAGCAGGTCGCTGGTGGTATGTGGAGCCAGATGGTTTTGCTGGGTATCGTGGTCCAGGTGCTGCACGCCATCGGTGAAGTAAAAACCGGACATGCGCCCATTGGCGCCTTCACCCACCAGCTCCAACTCGGAGAAATTCTTGGTCAGGTGCGAGCCAATCGCTCCGAAGATCCAGTCCAGCTGCCCATCGCGTGCCACACGCGCCCGCTCGTGGCTGAAATTCCACACATGCTCGCCCCAGGACTGCAGCTCGACAAAGCGCAGGTTGGCGCCTTGCCCCACCTGAATCTCCACGATCCCAGCGTGAAGGCTCTGCCCCTGGGCCTCGGTATGCGAAGCCGCTTCGTGCACATAGGTCAGCGAAGCGCCCTCTTCCAGCAGCACCAGGACGTGGGAAAGGTACGCCAATCCGGCGCCCGGTCCCCACAGCAGGCTCTGCAAGGGCTGCTCCACGATCACATTACGCGGCACATATACCACCACGCCGGTCCAGGCACCTGCCCCGGCCAGAGCCGCGAACTTGCCCTCCCCGGTGAGCACGGTCTGGCCCAGCATGCGCGCCAGTAATTCGGGGTGCTGGCGCTCGGCGGTCAGCAGGTCGGTGAAGACCACACCTTGCGCCGCCAGGTCGGGAGCCAGCCAGCTTGAAGCGCCCTGGGCGGTGAGCGCCACACGCCCACCCTGGGCATCGCCTACTACAGGCGCCAATAGATCTTCCGGCGGGGCTTCCAGCATGGCGCTGCTCTGAGCATCTGGCAGGCGGAAACTGCCCACCGGCATGCCGCGCAGATCGGTGCGCCGCCAGGGTTCATCTTTGGTCGTGGGCATGCCCAGACTGCTGTAAGCCTCCCAGGCCTGGTTGCGATAATCGCGCAGCACAGCCGGCAATGAGCCATTGCCGCTCAGGGCGCTGAATATTTCACGGGTAAAAGGTAATTCGCTTGCTGCCGGCTCTGCCCGGCGAGTGCGTGATACAACGGTTCTGGTTGCCATATTGTCTGTCGTTTTCCTTAAAAACAGCACACTGTGCTGGGTATATCTACGTTATTTAAATCCAGCGCTCTTCGCTGGATCAACCGATGGACCCTTCCATCTGGAGCTGGATCAGGCGGTTCATTTCGATGGCGTATTCCATGGGCAGCTCTTTCACCAGCGGCTCAATAAAGCCCGAGACTACCATGGTAGTGGCTTCTTCTTCGCTCAAACCGCGGCTCATCAAATAAAAGAGCTGCTCCTCGCCTACCTTGGAGACTGAAGCTTCGTGCCCGATGGTCACATCATCCTCGTCGATCTCAATATAAGGATAGGTATCCGAGCGTGAGGTGTCGTCCAACAGCAGCGCGTCGCACACCACATTGGAGCGCGCATCATGGGCGCCCTTGTGTACTTTGAGCAGGCCGCGGTAGCTGGCGCGCCCGTTGCCTTTACTGATCGACTTGGAAGTGATCTTGCTGGTGGTGCGCGGCGCCAGGTGGATTACCTTGCCGCCTGTATCCTGGTGCTGCCCTTGGCCAGCAAACGCGAGCGAAAGGATCTCGCCGTGGGCGCGCTCGCCTACTAAATAGCAGGACGGGTATTTCATGGTAACCTTGGAGCCCAGGTTGGCGTCCACCCATTCCATGGTCCCGCCCTCATGCACGATCGAGCGCTGCGTGACCAGGTTATACATATTGGTGGACCAGTTCTGGATAGTGGTATAGCGGAAGCGGGCATTCTTCTTGACCACGATCTCGATCACGCCGCTGTGGAATGAATCGGAGGTATAGGTCGGTGCGGTACAGCCTTCCACATAGTGCGCCTGCGCGCCTTCATCGATAATAATCAAGGTGCGCTCAAACTGCCCGGCATCCGCCACGTTGATGCGGAAGTAAGCCTGCATGGGCAGATCCACCTTCACCCCCGGCGGCACGTACACAAAGGAGCCGCCTGACCAGACCGCGCTGTTCAGGGCAGCAAATTTATTGTCCTCAATCGGGATAATGGTGCCGAAATACTCGCGGAACAAGTCCGGATGGTCTTTCAGCCCGTTCTCAATACTCTTGAAGATCACACCCTTCGAGGAAAGGTGCTCCTGGATGCTGTGATACACCATCTCAGATTCGTACTGAGCCCCCACGCCCGCCAGGAACTTGCGCTCGGCTTCGGGAATGCCCAGGCGGTCGAAGGTGCGCTTGATCGAATCCGGCACATCATCCCAGGATTTGGATTCCTTATCGGTGGGCTTGGTGTAGAAATAAATCTCGTCCAGGTTGAGCGTGCTGAGGTCGGCGCCCCAGGTGGGCATCGGGCGCTGCTCAAAATGCTCCAAAGCCTTCAAACGGAATTTGAGCATCCATTCGGGCTCTTCTTTCTTGCGTGAGATTTGCTCCACGACATACCGGCTCAGCCCTTTCCCGGTTTGAAAAACGGAAACGTCCGGGTCGCTAAAACCGTACTTGTAATCGCCCAGACCTTCCAGCAAGGTTGCGTCAGAACTCATGATTGGTCTCCAATCTACCGTCTAAATGTGAATACCAGTTAAGCCGCCAGCACATCATTCTTTTCGCGCAGCCAATCGTAGCCGTGCTCTTCCAGATGCAGGGCCAGATCGGGGCCGCCATTTTCGACAATCTTCCCGTTCAGCATGATATGAACAAAATCAGGCTTGATATAGTTCAGGGTACGCTGGTAGTGGGTGATGATCAGCACGCCCAGATTAGGTCCGCGCAAGGCATTCACGCCTTCTGAGACAATGCGCAGGGCATCGATATCCAGGCCTGAGTCTGTCTCATCCATGATCGCCATCAGCGGCTCGAGGGTCGCCATCTGCAGCACTTCGGCGCGCTTTTTCTCGCCGCCCGAAAAGCCTTCGTTCAGATAACGTCCCGCGAAGCTATGGTCCACCTTCAGCAGGTCCATCTTTTCTTTCAGCAGCTTGCGAAATTCGGGGATGGTGATGCCCTTGTCTTCCGGGTTTTCGGCGCGTCGCTTGGCGTTGATCGCCGTTCGCAGGAAGTTCGCCACGGTCACCCCAGGGATCGCTACCGGGTACTGAAATGCCAGGAACACGCCCAGGTGTGAGCGTACATCCGGCTCCAGCTCCAGGATATTCTGGCCTTTGAAGATTACCTCGCCTTCGGTCACCGCGTAGTTCGGGTGACCCATCAGCGCATACGCCAGGGTGGATTTACCGGTGCCGTTGGGGCCCATCAGGGCATGCACGTAACCGTGCTTGATGGTCAGGTCAACGCCTTTGAGGATTTCTTTGTCCTCAACATTGACGTGTAAATTGCGAATTTCGAGATCGGACATGGACGGCGAACTCCTTTAATCGGGATAATTTAGGCCATTAACCGCTTGAGCTTGTGCGGATGATTTTGAGCGACGAGCCAGCAAGCTGGCTGTTCGAGCAGGCGCTATTATAGCAAATACCGTCCGATTCGTCAATATGTAAAATAAATATCATAAAAATTACCCTAATTTACCTCCGAATTAGATTATTGTCTATAATGAGCCTGGAAATATTTTTTACGATAATATTCTTATTATTGACAGTAATTCACCTGCATAGTATACTTTTTTTCAGACTAACCCAATTAAGCAGGACCCTATCTCGTATGGAAGACACCAGCACAGCCAAAACTACCCGCCAGCGCGTAATGGATACCCTCCTCAAACGCCAGCGCTGTACTATAAACGATCTCGCCAAAGCCGTGGACATCAACCCCATCTCGGTGCGCCACCACATCGCCCACCTGGAAGCCGATGGACTGGTCAGCTCGGACGAGGAACGCCACGGCGTTGGGCGGCCGCGCCGCTCGTATTTCCTCACCGAAAAAGGCCTGGAACGCTTTCCCACCCGCTACCTGCGCCTGACCATGCGCTTGCTGGAGCAGCTCAAAGGCAGCCTGCCTTCCAGCATGGTCCAGTCGCTTTTCTCACAGATGGCCCAGGATGTCATCGCCGGTTACCAGGGCGAGCTGGAAGGACTCAGCATGGACGAGCGTCTGGCGGTGCTCAAAGAAATGCTTAGCAACGAAGGCTTCAACATCGAATGGGAGCTGGATGGCGATGTCTACCGCATCCGCGAGACCAACTGCCCCTATTACCATGTCGGGCAGAACCACCCCGAAGTTTGCTCGGTCGATCAAACCCTGATCTCCTCCGTCCTGGCACTGCCGGCGGAGAAAGTCAAGTGCATCCTGCACGGCGACCAAAACTGCACCTACATCGTGCCCAGCACGATTCCCATCAAGGAGCTAACCTGATGAACCCTGGCGGTACTGAACCCACCCAAAGCAAACTTGTCTGGACGGCAGAAAGCACCCATCCCGAATTGGTGGAAAAGCTCACCGAGAAGCTGCGCGAAGTGATCGACCCCGAGATCGGCCTGAATATCATCGAGCTGGGCCTGGTGCGGGACGTGGAGATCAAGAACAAGGAAGTAAACCTGACCATGATCCTGACCACGCCCTTCTGCCCCTACGGCCCTGCCATGCTGGAAACCACGCGCCACAAAACCGAGAAAGCCCTCAACCTCAAAACCCGCATCGCGATGGGCATGGAAATGTGGGAGCCCTCCATGATGGAGGAAGGCGCCGGCGCTGAGTGGGGGCTGTTCTAAGCCCCTGCTGTCTCTCGGTAAATGTCCGTTTTAAACCACTCAATGAGATAATTTTCAAGGTTTAGACGCAATCTTTCTCAACTCCGAGCACAGCCAATGGCTGGCGGAGGTGCTTTTATCGTTACGCTCACAATCCCCATCCACCTCCAGGATGGGGATTGTTTTAATCATTTGACATCTAGGCCTCTTTGCTCTGAACAGACCTTAATGGTTGGCAAGCCGAATAGGAGGAATCTCGATGATGATCGAAAAGCAATCTATCGAGCGGATTCAAGGCTACTGTGCGCTGTGCGTCTCGCGCTGCGGCTCGATTGCTGTGGTTGAGAACGGACGTTTCGTCGCCCTCGAGCCGGATCCATCGCACCCAACTGGTAAAGCGCTGTGCGCCAAAGGACGCGCTGCCCCGGAGCTCGTCTATCACCCGGACCGGCTGCTCTATCCCCTGAAACGCACCCGTCCGAAAGGCGATCCCGACCCGGGCTGGCAGCGTATTAGCTGGGACGAAGCGCTGGACCTGACTGCATCCAGGCTGCTCGAGATCGCCGCCAAGTACGGTCCGGAAAGCGTCGTCTTCGGGGTTGTCTCGCCATCCACCTCCGCCATCGATGACTCGCTGGCATGGTTCCAGCGCCTGGCGAATGCATTTGGCAGCCCAAACCTGAGCGTATCCATGGAGTTATGCGGCTGGGGGCGCTATCTGGCGACCCAATATACCTTCGGAGCGAGTGTTCCCGGCAATTATATGCCTGACCTTGAGCATACTGGCTGCATTCTCTTCTGGGGTTACAATCCCAACCTGGCCCGCCTGACCCATGCCACGGCTGCCAACGAAGCCCGCAAACGCGGGGCACGCCTGATTGTGGTTGATCCACGCCAGACCGGCATTGCTAAAAAGGCCGATTTCTGGCTGCAGGTCCGCCCCGGCACTGACGGGGCTTTAGCCCTCGGCATTGCCCAGGTTATGATTGAACACAACTGGTACGATCGGGAGTTTATCCGCAATTGGACGAATGGCCCTATCCTGGTAAGGCAGGATACCGGCAGGTTGTTGACCCATGGTGATTTATCAGCGCAGGGCAGCTCCCAGCAGTATATTGCCTGGAACACGGCTCTCGCACGGCCGGTGATCTATGACCCCACCACCGGTACGTACCAGGGCGGTGATCTTGATCTGGCTTTGTTCGGTTCATATATCATTGATACTATACAGGGCGAGGTGATCTGCCATCCAGTTTTCGAGCTCACCGTCAGGCTATGCCGGCAGTATCCGCCTGAGCGCGTGGAAGCCATCTGCGGCATCGAGCGCAGCCAGGTCGAAGGCGCAGCTCGTATGCTCTGGGAAGCTCGCCCGGTGGCCTACTATGCCTGGAGCGGGGTTGAAATGCAGACCAACGCCACGAATATCGCCCGGGCCATCGCCCAGCTATCCATCTTAACCGGCAGCCTGGATGTCCAGGGGGGTAATGTCTTGTTTTCCAAAGTGCCCACCGACGACGTAACCGGGCGGGATCTTTTACCCGCCGCGCAGCAAAAGCCTGCCCTGGGTCTGCCCGAGCAGCCACTGGGACCTTCGCGCTGGCATTTTGTCAACTCAGAAGAGATCTATCGTGGGATCCTCGAGAAGCAGCCGTACGGTATTCACGGGCTGGTAGTCTTTGGCTCCAACCTGCTGCTCTCGCATGCCGCCGGGCTGCGTGGGCGCCAGGCGCTGGAGGCGCTCGATTTTTATGTCCACACGGACCTTTTCATGAATCCAACCGCAGAACAGGCCGATATCGTCCTGCCAGTCGCCAGCGCGTTCGAGCGCGAGGCGCTCAAGATCGGTTTTGAGGTAAGCCAGGAGGCGCAAGGGCATGTCCAGCTGCGCCAAAAGGTCGTCCCCCCTCGGGGCGAGGCGCGCTCGGATACGGAAATTATCTTTGATCTGGCAACTCGACTGGGTCTCGGCACACACTTCTGGGAGGGCGATATCCAGGCTGCCTACCAGGATCAGCTCAATCCGACAGGAGTATCGATGGAGACGCTGCGCGCCCAGCCTGGCGGAATACAGATGCCGCTGGAATCGCGCTATCGCAAGTATGCGGAAGAAGTGGACGGTGCGCGGCGCGGTTTCGATACACCTACGCACAAAATTGAGCTTTACTCAGAGATTTTACTGGAACACGGCTACCCGCCCCTACCCGAATATGAAGAGCCACAGGTGAGTCCAATCTCGCGGCCCGATCTGGCAGAACGCTACCCGTTGATCCTGACCTGCGCCAAGCACACCCTGTTTTGCGAGAGCCAGCACCGCGGACTTCCCAGCTTGCGCAAGAAGGCGCTCGATCCTGAGGTTGAGCTGCACCCACTCGCTGCTGCCGAGCGGGGTATCCACCCTGGCGACTGGGTGTGCATTGAGACACCCGAAGGCAGTGTGCGGGCGCGTGCCAGGCTGGTCGCCAGCCTGGACCCACGCGTCGTCTGTGGGCAGCACGGCTGGTGGCAAGCCTGTGCAGAGATTGGCGCCCCCGGCTATGACGCTTTCAGTCCGCAGGGGGCTAATTTCAACCTGATCATCGGCAACGCCGCCATTGACCCGGTCAGCGGTTCCGTGCCTCATCGCGCCTACCTGTGCCAGATCCAGCGCGCGGATTGAAAAAGACTGTGGCGTAATGCAATCGACAGATGCATCCGAGTGGGGGCTGTTCTAAGGTCGCACCACCCCCGGCAGATACACCCCATACCCTTCTTGGGTCAAGTACAGCTCGACCACACCATCCGTATCCTGGTCTGAGGCATAGACCAGCCGCTGGCTGTCCGGGGTCAGGCTAAAGGTAGGCATGACCGATCCGCCTGTCACCAGCGCAGGATTCAAGCGGGTTGACGCGCCCCCATAAATACTCACCAGGAACAGCTCCTCGATTTCATCTTCAAGCATATCCGCCAGATAGACCACGCCCTGATTATTGGGCATGATCACAAAAGTAAACACCTCTCCGCCCTCTACCATCTCCCCGCTGAGTGGATGGACTACGCTTCCGGCAACCGGCACGCTGAACAGCTCCTGCACATTATCCACATCGACATCGGCTAGATAGACTATGCCCAGGTTATTGGGCGTAATCCGGAAAAATCCTGAGACATCTCCATCGGCGGGTAGTTCGGTATTCAGTTTTTCCACTGCGCCGCCTATCACCGGTACGCTGTAGAGCTCATCTTTTTGATAGATATCCTCATCCGAAAGATACACTACCCTATCGCCAGCGACTTGATAACGCTGGATCTGCCGGTCGGGCTGCAGCGGCGTATTCAAACGCACCGGGATTCC